>Ga0325401_1002073_pt1 | contig 17535 bp, 16 predicted proteins | sample PopdelMetagenome_FD_205666 | JGI IMG/M metagenome (GOLD analysis project Ga0325401, IMG submission 205666) | Populus deltoides microbial communities from Bellville, Georgia, United States - Xylem-PdKOR-R2 | ecosystem: Host-associated > Plants > Phyllosphere > Stem > Wood/Secondary xylem | place...
GTCTCCGTAGAGAAAAACTTGGTTTGGATAATTCAAATGGTCACATTAGTATAGTTCATGAAGGGGGCAGTCCGGTGACAATTTCCTCGTCAAAGCACGTAAAATGGATAAGGAGTACAGCGATCTTGGCAAAATCATGCGCACGAAATGGTAAAAGGGGTGGAGCACTAAAGATTAAGTTCAAAAAATACCATAAAGCTTGCCGCGCCCTGCCTATAACATCGAATATTGTAGGTTCAAAATTCTACCCACAGTTGGGCTGGGGTAAACTTTCAAATAATACATGTAAGAAAATAGTACATGATCTATCGCTGTCTGTCAGGTTGAGGGTGTACGGAAAGAATTTCTATCGCACATCGTAGTACGAAACATGAAGGCGGAGGATTGGAGAGGGATTGTATAAAAAATCACCTGTACTGCTTTAAATATACTGTACAGAATGTCACCCATGGTCGATTAGATTACATGATTATTAAGCCAATACAAGCTCCCCTTCTTCTTGCGCTGCTTCTTGCTGCTCGGGTTGCCGTCCTTCCCGGTAGGGAAGAAGAATGCGCTTTATTTCTTCTGCACTAAGTGTTTCATACTCTAAAAGAGAGTTTGCTAGTGCATGTAATGCCATCTCGTGCTGCAAATAATCAAACAAAAATGTCAGTGACTGCTAGAATTTGCTATACAGAACTTCAAAAGGTTACTTTAGTCTATTCAAGCAATAAAGGCACACAGAAGCTATTTCTTCAAAATCATCAAAACTAGTTAAGCTTGCAAGAGTCTTCAAGATACGACAGGACAACTTGAATAGAAGGTTCAGCATAAGAATGGCCTGTCACTCAAGGGATCTAATTCTAGTAAACTAGAAAGTTAACTATCAGCAACGAATCTCATGTAGTGAGGGTACATAGGAACAACAGCAGAAAGATTTTAACTGCTGACAGATTCAGAACTCTCCACCATATGATAATGTTCAAAAGGAACTCTTTCCAAAACAATTCTAGGTGAAGGACCTGGACAGAGAATATTAGGGGCGTTTCAAGTCTCTTGTCTAAGCTCCACTAATATAACGTGCCCAGTGCACATTTTACCAAGGGAAAAAACAACAAAAAGTAATGCCTGATAGTGGTGGATGTGTCCTCATAAACAATACTGAATCATATGAACAAACCTTCTTTAGCAAGGCTTTCACACGATCATATGCTTCTTTTAGGAGTTTCATGACCTACAGAAACGACCAAACAAATCACAATCATTCCGAAACCATGACCAGGGATTCGCAAAAAAAAATTCTATAAACAAGACCAGGCATTCAAAAACATACTTCAGCATCAACCCGCGACTGCAATTCTGAACTTGGTCTTTCTTTAATATGTATTGGTCCAATTGCATCGCTCATCCCACAATTTGATACCTTGGAAAGATGAAGATAGCATTAGAATGCATTTTGTGTCAATGGATTGAATCCAACTTAGATGTAACCATTTTACTCATTGTGGTTTGGGAGCTCTATAAACCAAAGGAAATGCGACTTTAGCATACAAACACATACCATATACTGCGCAAGCTCTGTAGCTGTGTGAAGATCACTACTTGCTCCAGTAGTGACATGGTCCTGACCAAATATGAGCTCTTCCGCAACTCTTCCTCCCATACAAACATCAAGCCGAGCTAATAACTGCTTTTTGCTAATTGATGTCTCATCGCTTGAAGGAAGCTGGGTGACCATTCCTAAAGCAGATCCTCGTGGCATTATAGTTGCCTTGTGTATCGGGTGTGCACCCTCGGTATTGAAAGCTACAATAGCATGGCCACTCTCATGATATGCTGTTAACTGGAAACAAGTGTAATAGCATAGCAATTAACAGTGATGAATCTCACTGGATGTTTCCAAGTAAGCTGAACTGCTGAAGACTTTATGCATGGCATGCAAAGGTCTCGTTTGCTTGCCATATATGATAATAAATTAATAATAAACCCCCTCCCCAAGTCTGTACAAACTTAAAATGGAAGTAGAACGAGACAAGATAGTTCAAGCTTAGGCCAATAGATTAAGCACTAAAAAGATGGGTTCCAAGAATATGTAGCAAAATGTCAACCATGCAAGGAAATCATCCAAACCTACTACTCTAGAGATTGCCTATTGACTGATTTATACATACCTTCTTTGACTCTTCAGAAATGAACATTGTTTTCCGCTCAGTACCCATAAGTATCCTGTCTTTTGCAAACTCCAATTGTGCAGCAGTTAACTTCTCAGCGCCTTCTACAGCAGCTTTAATAGCAGCAATGTTCACTAAGTTTGCGAGATCTGATTGCAAAACAAGAAGCAATGGAAAAATTTGTTGGTAAAATTGAATAAACTTCTGCCAGAAAACAAAATATGCAGCTTCAATCAAATGAACCACCAGCTCCATTGAAGCCTGGTGTGCCACGAGCAATTGTTTTAACATCTACATCATCAGCCATAGGCTTATCTTCCAGGTAGAGCTCCAAAATCTCTTGTCGGCCTTTAACGTCAGGATTTGGAACAACAATCTAAAAAGAGTTCTTGTCAGTCATATCACCAAGGATATTAATTCAAATAAAAAATAGATGACATATAAGCACATAGACAGACACTCTGGGTTTGTCCAATCATTCATGTATTTATTTGAGTGAAACCATTTATGGAAACTCATCCTTAAACTCTATAACATAGAAAGTAGAATTTACAAGTAGAACCACGAGTATGACGATTCAGTAAAACAAATTCACCTTAAAACACAATGTCATTTTAACTTTCAAAGCTCAAAGAAATAATAGAGAATAATATAACATACATGCCGGTCAAATCTACCAGGCCTAGTCAAAGCTGGATCAAGAATATCAGGCAAGTTTGTTGCAGCCATCAATATTATTCCCTGCAGAGGAAAAATTAAACAAGGTTAGAAAGGTGGGCAGTGAACTGACACATTATATTACAAGCTTATCTATAGATACCTCATTTTGTTCGAAACCATCCATTTCAACAAGTAGTTGATGCAATGTCTTCTTTGTATGGCCTTCCCATTGTTTCCTTGTTGACCCAACAGCATCAATTTCATCAATAAAAATGATACAAGGAGCCTACAAAATGAAAAATGGTGTTAATCATACAATGAAAAGGAAAAGCACAGTATTAAGGCATCACTATACAACTCAGATTTCACAAAGTTTCAATCATGGATGTAATTAAAGTCGAGGTATAGATGATTCTCTTAGAAACTAACATATTCCTATTGAATTATAGACTCGTCTTTTTTTCTTATCTTTTTTTTAGCATTAAAAAGCTAGCTATAAATTTCATTAAACCAAAGCAGACAATTTGTATGTTTGTATATTCCTATTGATTATTCACAGTTAGCTGACAAGCAGACAGGGAAAAGGATAACACCAATTTTTATACACATTCTTTGTGCACAGATCTCCAATATCATAACAAAAACTCCTTTATTTCAAGAAAATGCCCTCAAGTTGTCTATGCCTGTTGAAGACCCATTTTGTACGTCTAGGAAATCATGAATACATAAAAGAAACATAATGCAATGTCATGTACAGAAGTGCATATTTGTTCAGCCAGAAGAGAAGAAGTCCTACAAATGGTTGCCAAGATGATTTAAAATTTTCTCTGTTTTTGTTTGTTTCTCCCCTACTGAACTGCCAAAAAACATCACAGAACAACAAACCTTTTTCTTAGCTGCTTGAAATAAGGATCTTACACGCCGAGCACCAACTCCAACAAACCTGCAGTACAAAAAGTAAGATGAGACTTTTTTTTTTAATATGAGAATGCTGAAGGATGGGATTACTCCTAAAAGCAAGCTTAATCTTACTAGAAGATGGAGTTTCAATAGCAAAAATAGGAAAATTAGACATCCTTCCAAAAGGTGAAAAGAAACAACAATCTAGTTCAAAGTAACAAAGCACTCCAATCCCATTGTATATCTATCCACTAGAGAGGTGCCAAAAAGACTATCCAATCCCCCAACAACTGCTTCAATATGAAGATCATCAGAAAACCTTGCACCCATCTCCATCCAAATGCACCAAGATATTGCAGTAACAGCACATTTCCTAGAATCTTATAATCTATCTACCTTCTCAAACCCACAAAAGACACCAACAAAAATTGTTAAACCCTCCTCTAGATCATGCAAAACACCCTAACAAATGCAAACAATCTTTGCCACAATCCAGCAGCCTTCCTGTCCAAGAAACCATCCATACTTGATACAATTGTTCAATTTAAAATGTTGCCAGAATGCTGTGGCCACTTTATTGTTGGATCGGCCATTAGGTGCTCCAGGAGAATCAAAGGACCATGATGGCATGGCAGTTTAACACAATATCATCACTCAATTTTATGCATTAAAAAGCAGATTCTGCAGCTTCCCTTCAGCCTTTCCTCGTAAATACATGGCCAAATCATTGTCACCTCATCCTCTACCACCAGCAACTTCTTCTGCAACTTAACATGTTGAAGCTGCAGCTTTTCTCATAAATACAAGCCAAATCCCTTCTTTCTCATTCTTTCCACCAGCAATTTCTTCAACACTTCACTGATTGCTACCAAACACAACCAAGTGAAAGAACCAACTCATCTCTAGCTGTTTCTAGACATGCATCAACTACTCAAACATCATAGAGTGCTACTCAACAGACAACAGTTGGTGAACATGGCAGGGCCATCTCACCAGCACCCTACTGCATCTTTTCTTAATTCTTGCTGTCAAGTAAGATAGCTATCATGTTCTCCACTTCTACCAGAAATTAATCAGCAGTAAAAATGCAAATTTGTTCTTCCACTTAAAAAATTTACCATTAATAATTAGAGCATAAAAGAACTTAGCTGCATTGTTTTCCCAAAGAAAAAACAGCATTGGTATAAGATACTATGTAAATTCTCTTTTTATTATTACAAGTAAATGAGGTAATCTATATAAGGTAAAGATGACTCACATTTCCTCAAATTCAGATCCTGCTCTATAGAAAAAAGGCACTCCAGCTTCTCCAGCAATGGCCTTGAGGTTCAAGATAATACAATTATCAGAAGAAGTACATGAATATAAGCATAGATGACTAGTACTCGTGACCATAAATTCAAAAAAGGATGAGCATCCAATAGGACATTTTGTAAAATACTATCTTGAACATAGGAAATGACAAGGTTGATTTGTTCCAGTGAGCATCCAAAAGAATCTATACTTTCTCTCAACACGTCGTTTTGATATTTATGATCAAATGACACAAGGGTTGCTATTTATTCATCACAAGCTTCAAAGATAGAAGTTCAATAACAGAGAATAAAAGTGGTCAACAGCTAAAGACAAAGTATCAAAGGACAAGAAATGCACAAGTCAAAAACCAATCTTAAAAAATATACAAGTAAAAGTTACCTTGGCAAGCAATGTTTTTCCTGTACCAGGGGCTCCTGTCAAAAGAATTCCCTGCATTGGAATGTTGTTAAACTCATGTTTTCAGAAACAAGTTAGCAGAAATACAAGCAGCAATTCAAATTCTGAAGTAAAATGTCTCTGGTAATGAGTTTTTTACAGATAGAGAAAGTACAACAAGAAGACAAGATAATAGTAATTGATTTCTCCCATGTACAGAAATGAGTGTGACTGCTGAATAGAAACAGAAAGGTAAATGATTGAAGTTATTCATGGCAATTGGAACACAAAACCTATCATTCTAGACCAATACATGAACTATGACTAGTATATTCCACGCTATAGGGTTCATACAAAGTACACGAAACCACATGTTACATATGATAACAAAAAATATTTTGCACAAACCTTTGGCAACTTCCCACCAAGGCGAGTAAATTTTGTTGGGTTTTTTAGATACTCCACTACTTCCTCAAGCTCTTGTTTTGCATCGTCACAGCCTTTAACATCCTTAAAGGTTTTAACATTCTGCAAATAAAAGTTAAGACCAACCATTATATGCTAAATACAAGAGTAATATACAATAAAAGAATATGGCTTTCCAAGATATAATTTCTCCAATCAAGTAAATGTTGGTCTGTGGTAAAAGTTTCACCGCTAAACCAAAGTTCCCATTTTTCTTCCCTACTATTCCAACTTGATGTATCTAATCTTGCTTTATCTCTCTCCCTTACTAAGAGACACAGGAACAGGAACACATCCAACAAGTTAAACAAATTCTATTGATCTACTATCCACCCCTTAAAGAAATACAAAAAAAGAAAGAAAGAAGCAATCGTGTAACTGAAGTTAGCAGGATTCTAAAAAACACCCCCAAATACTTCAGGCACAAAATGTTCAAAACTCACTTTCTCTGGCATAACTTCTTTATTCAGCTCTTTTGGAGTATAAGAAGAACTTGAGCCAACTCCTGAAGCTCCTATTCCACCCAGACTCCCTATATACTTTTGAAGGGCAGCGGCACCCATTATCCTGAAAAATGAATTCCGTATCTGATAAGGTAGAGAAATAGAGATGGGAATGGTGAAACAAAGTGCACAGAGGAAATGCAAGACCTCGTACCAAACTAATCCAACTGCAACAGTGAACAAGATAGTGGATATAAGCTCTTGAACAAACCGTGACTTGTTGGATACTTTTGGATCAACCTACCAAAAACCAACAGGAAACAAAATAACTTTTAGAAACAACAACTTATTCACATTTATCTTCTAAAATCAAAAGCAGAAAGTATTAAACCACCATGCTCCATATACAAGGTCGCCAGCACAACATTTTTACAGTTAACTCTTACCATCACCACATGCAATGGCTGCTTTTCAGATATGCCAGGGTTCATAAATTGCTTATCTGTGTCCCCTGATGCACGCTGCTTCAATTCTTGCAACTACAGATTAAACATTAATCGATCAAATATAGTGCAGAAAACTGCAGCATCAAACATCACATATCCAACTAACTGAACGACAAACAAACATGTGCTTTAATCTACCAAAGCAGGAAGACTGGAAGGCTTTCCAGATTGTTCATCAGGAAGATAATCTGCAATAGAATTAGTAACCACAAGAGCTCTAAGATATTCAGCGACTCCTTTGCTATCCACGGCATGGTCTCTTTGTTCAAACCTCTTAATCACAGACTCAGGACTGAAAAAAAAATTAATTAAAAAAAATCAGCAAATGAAAGACAGACAATCAAATTCACTTTTCATACCTATTTTTCAACAATCACACAAACACTAAATTAAAAACAGAAGGCTTAAAATTTAACAAGAAAGGGCCAAAACATGTTCCTCAATCAATTTCTAAGCATCCAAAAAGAAAGTATATTTAACCAAAAAAGTACTCTTAAAACTTTAAACAAACAGCCCATAAAATTCAATTCTTCTATAAATTTCTCATCAACCAACAGATAAAATTCGAAACCCCAGAGAAAAAAAAAACCAGTAATTTTAATTAATGAATTAACCAATTTCTCATTCACCGAGCAAATACCATAGCAAAGTCGAAAATATAACAAACACCACAAAGTTCAATTCCTTTACCAGTATCTCAGAAACCAAAGATATTATAGCTCATAACTTCAACAAAAACCCATCAAATTCATTTCCTTTATCAATCTCCCATAAAACAAACAGAAACCAAAGCTCAAAACAAACCCACATAAAATTATCAAAATCTAAAGCCAAACCTGTGCTTATTAAGCTCAACTAAAAGAGCAGTCTGTTTTTCAGCATCTTTAGGATGAGCTTCAGCTTCAGCAATCAATTTCTCTAATTTCTTCTCCTGTTTCCAAAATGGCCACCAACTAAAACTAAACCAATTAGAAGAATAAGAACCCATTAACATCAACAATTTCTGAAACCCATTTTTCATTTTAGTCCATAAGCCCATTAAAAACACCGCCACTCTTATTCTCCCATTACTATCATAAACCCCACCACCACCTTCTTTCTCCTCCACTAAGTTACCTCCCTGCCCTTCCTCCTCCTGCCTTCCACTCTCATTGCTCTCCACTACATCCACCACCTCTTGTGTTTTATCGGAACTTGAAATCAGAGGGACTGTTTCCGAAACAGGGTCAGCATTGTCAGGGTGCAATGTACAAGGTATTAAGAAAGGGCGGAGTCGGAGGTTTAAAGAAGGAGAAGATGGGGTTTTAGAGAGAGAAAGAGAGGAGTTGATGGGGTGGTGAAAGCTGCGTCGTTTTGAAGGAGAATAGAGAGAGAATGAAGGTCTGCAAAGAAGGGTAGCTTGTAAAGTGATAGCCATTGTATGAAACTTTTAGGGTTTATGAATAAATCTATCAAAGAAAAAAGATATGGGTTCCCTCTCTATGGTTTTGAAGAGAGAGGGGGGAGTTTTGAGAACCACAGAGGAAAGGAAAGGAAGGAAAGTTATCTTATCTTTGAGCTTGGAATTGGATTTTGATTGAAATTGGCGCCGTCTTTTTTGCGTGATTGCAATCTTTTCTACTTTTACTTATGTTTAGTTTGGTCTCTTTTTTCACTTTGGGTTGACCTTGGAAGTTGGAACTCTAACTATCTCCAGGGATCAGGGAAGATTTGTTTTTTCTATTTGTTTTTTCTATTTTTTTTATATTTTAAAAATATTTTAATTTTTTTTAATCTTTCTTTATTTTTAATAAAAAAACATTTTAAAAAAATTATCACAACTAAAAAAACAAACACAATCAAATTCTTAAACGCATAATATTCAAGTCATCAAGGATTTAGAAGGTTTTTTTAAAATTGATTCATGTCTTATTTTACATTGTTTTTTTAAAAAAAAAATTATTATTTTTCTATTTCATGCCTTCAACGCTTGATTAATTTGAGATTTAATTTTCATGATTTTTTTATTTGCTTTCTATGAAGTTATCTCAATCTCACGACTAGATTATAAATTTAGCTTGCTAGCTTGGATAGACTAGATTCGTTTTCTTTTCAATTTTGTCGTTCAACGTTTTATTTGCTAAGAATTGAGATTCATATTTTTTCTCATTTTGCTTTTTATATAGTCATTTCATTCTCATTTAATTTTTGTTTTGTCAACAAATAAAATTATAGAGACTTGTTAAGAATATTGACAAGATAGATTTTCATGGCATTAGCAAACATTTTTTTTTCATTAAATGCTAATTTTTTTTTTTGCTTTATTTATTGTTGATGTTTTTATATATATATATATAATCATATTATTAGATTAACCAAGTTTATCAAATCCAATCGACTCAACTACATGAATCTCACATTTTTCTTGATTTTTCAAAAGCTCAGGCATCATGTTAATTTTTTTTTATGTTAAAAAATATTGATCTGACCCGACGAATAGCGCAGGCCACCTAGTTTAAAACTATGACTAAAATATTGAATTAATTGTACCTGACATAAAAGGTCTGTAAAACTTTACGAGAAAACAAACAACATATGAATGACATGGTTTTTATAATTTTTTTAATTGAAGACTCTTTTCTTTGGTTTTGTAACAATTTTATTTTGGAAAGAAGTAAATAGAGAAGGAAGAAGAATTAGATGTTAACCTTGTGCTGGAAGGCTTTTTTTTTTTTTTTTCATAGGAGTAGAAGTCTCATTCCCAAATTGAGGTTAAATGGAGAATAATGGAGAATAATGGAGCTGGTTTATAAATGACATCAACTTTCATTTAACCAGTTATTTTACACTTCATTCTCTCTTCCAGTTAAAATGGTAATAATTATATTCATTTCCTTCCCATTTCCTGTCCAAATTCCAAACAAAGAATCCTTCCCTTTCCACCCATAAAAATAGAATGTGATGCCTAAGATGTGTAAAATTAAATTGGCTCGCATGTTCTAAAGTATTTTCCTTCCCTTTTTCAGAAAAATGAACCACCCAGGTTCAGAATGAGAATTATTAGTCAGGTAGCCAAGGCAAGATGCCCTGTTACACAAGCCACAAATAAGGTTCATAACTTATTGGGCCACCAAACCAGAGCGAAATGGATCCCAAATGGACAGGTTTAATAACAAATTGTATTTAGCAAACTGCTAATCAAGGAATGCGAAAGAGAGAAAAAAGTGTAAATAAAAGCAAGATCACAATGCCTCATTCGCGGGCACAGAAAGTAAAATATTTCTATCAACAACTTACGCCCATTAACTTTCCAGTAATAAACAAATTGTGGCAGTCATAATATTTCACAATGGAATCAAACAACAACCGCAGTTAACAACAATCCTAGAACCAAACAAAGGTGCCGGAGCTTGCTGTTTACATCGATCTCACCTGCAAAATAGCTGAAGGAGAAGAAATGTTATAGGCACTTCAGCTTTAAAACCTTGAGATCTCCGGTAAGTAACTGGTTTTCAACAGTGGTATTCTCCTCAGAATAGCTTGCTCCACTTCTGCAAACTCTTGCATGTGAAATAGATTAATAGAACTGAATAGAGTACTTGCTATTGCATATGATAAGGTCTGTAAGGGGGCATTGCATGAGTATGTGGTGGGCCACCATGGCTAGGCATCTGCATCATTCCATGGCCCATTTGAGGTGGCATAGTTCCAGGTGGCAAGTACGGATTATTATTCATCTGGCCAGGCATGGAATTGGGTACTGGTGGAAAGCCAGTGGCCCATCCAGAAGAAGGCTGAGGAATCGTTGAATGCTCTGTAGTTGGAGCAAACTGAGCTCCAGTGTATAGATGAGAAGGAGGACCATGTGTTGCAACTGGCTGCTGCCCTAGAATTGAAGGGTGGGGGTTCACCATTACATTGTTGGGAATCGTGTAGTCTCTGCTCCTATCATTATTGACCTGTAATCAATGTACCAAGTTTTGAATAATACAGCCTGTGCTGTTTAAAGTAAAGACTTAGAGAAACATCTCCGTGTATGTCTAGAATCAGATTTTCTCCCAGTTCTTTCAAAAGGATTAAAACAATTAGACAGAAGAGCACTGTGAGTTTATAAGAATGTGCTCACTAATATAGCGAGCACAAAAATGAAATTATATTCCCAAGGCATGGCTGGTTACCTTAATACTAAGATCATTATGGCGTGAGTATGAAAGGTGAAGCTTGCAAAATCCTCCATCATAGATGCAGTGTCCTTCCAATGCTTCCTTGGCAACAACAGCTGTCTGGACATCTGCAACCCATGGCAACATGGGAACAGCAATTTAGTAACTTCAGAATTACATGTAGAGTAACAATAAATCTGCAAGTCAACTTCGTTAAGGCAGCATTTAAGATTATTAACTTATTACTCATACTGGATTCCAAAATCTGGAAAAAAATCAAGAAGAAAAGGAAGAAAATACTAAGACAGTTTCCCCCAACTCCAGCAAAAAAGCAAAGGGATAGTCCAATGCCAATTCTTCCCTATAATCTTCATCCATATTTAGTAAAAACATCTAATGGGAAAAAAATTATGGCAAACACCTGAGTTTCGTCCATGGAAACTCATCAAGTCTTACCTCTACTATTTACTATGTCCTTGCAAAAAAAAAAAAAAATTGAAATTGGGTTTTCAAAAATAGTGGTACAAACTTATGCCATGTTACAGAAAGGTGATCAAACCACCTTAAAAATTGCAGTTTGTGACTTCAAACCTACTTTATGACTACACAGCCACAACCTCAAATACTCTCAAAGTTAGCTGTTGGAAACATTCCCTGAACAAATTCTGAAATGCAACTGTTAAATCCCAGGCATGTATAAACAAGTGTTTCAAGAGCAATAAGATTTGGGACATCCTGATAATTACACTTTTTGACGTCTTGATAATTACTCTATCTGTTAACAAAAGTATTTAGATATTTGAACAATACCAGGGTATTGAATTAAAGCCTGAAGTCCACTGTTTTTATCAAACATGGCAATCTTCTGGACAGGACCAAAAGAAGAAAAGACCTAGCACAGCATTGAAGGAAAAAAATATCAGCACTGAGGAAGGCTTGGTGAACTAGGAATTTCCACAACTGTTATAAGGAGTGTTTATACCATGTGTAAAACATCCAATGTGACAGCATACTGCATGTTCTCGATTGATGCAAGTAGAACATTGCTCTCAGGTTCTAGTTTTTTCCCATCAAGGCCCATGCTGAACTGCAGTGAAAAAAAAAATCAAACTGAAGTTTTCAACTTTGATAACAATGCCTGCATGTGCTAACAGAAGTACATGGAATTGAAAAAACATATTTATATCTGAAAACCATGGCATGGTTAAATTGTCACTATATGCTTCTGTGCACACAAGCATCTTATGATGAAAATAGGGCCATATGATGTTTATAATTGTATATTTCATCCTTGGACTCATTGACATTTTCTTAAAGTGATCCGTACATTTTTTTTATCAGCTTCATCCTTGTACTCAAGGTAGCATTTGGTTACTGTATCGAAACATAAGAGACGGAGACAGTGGGGGTAGATAAGACATGTCTCCTTATACTTCTTGTTTTGAAAATACAGGAATTCACTCTAAAATTATCACAAAGACAGATTTATTTTGTCTCTGCCTCTTCAACCAAAAAAGTTTGTCTCCATCTTTTCTGTCTCGAGACAATAACCAAACGCCACCCAAGGGATGTTAGAAATGTAGTCCCTCAGCCGACCCTGGTAATTAACAGTTTTACCTTTCCGTTAGTTTTAAGGCAGGTATCAAAAGATAAGCAATAACAAAAAAATATATATACATATTTAGTAGAGGAAAATAAAGAAACAAGAAGTTATACATTTAGAAAAGAAAACATACCCAAATAAAAGAAATTAAATCAGATAAATTTAGTAAGTTGATAAGACAGAAACTAAAGCATGTATTCAGTAAATAGAAATACATGAAGATCCTCAACTACCAGTGTACCACCTCAGCCCAACCTAAATAACCACCATCGCGGCCCAAAATAAACCGCCTGCTGTCGTACACACCACAGCCATCCCTAACAGTAGTTCCCACAGAATCTAGGCCATCAAAACACCACAAAAACACAGTTCAACTACCATATCTCCACCAAGAAACTATTCACCAAAAATTTCTACTATAAAAGATACACGTACCCATTCTGTCTCCTCTAATTCAAAGATCCAAAAAAGATCTCAGGTTAGCATTTTGGCACATTATTCATGGCAAAAAAGAAGCCATGTACGAAGTCCTACATAGTGTGGAGAATATTGTTGTTGTAAGCTCAAACCCAAATGTTGTCCTCATCAGTATTTACCAAAGAAAAAAACAAAGAAAAATCAAACTAGAAATAAAGAAAATTGAGAGAGGGTTATGTAATGGTGAGGCAGGTTTGTCAGAAGGAAAAGATACCCAGGTCAAAGAGACTTGGCCAAGAAAACTTTGAACATAAAAATCATTTTCACCACAAGTACCCATAGAATTTTGATTTTACGGGCTGCAAACAAAACAGGGCATCCAATAGAGGACCCTGCATCAGCAATGTGAGCGAATTAAGGTGGTAACAACAATTCAAGGAAGAGTGACAACAACGATGATGATGGGAGACAGATGTGTTTATGAGGGAATTGGAGTCTCTCTTTTTTTTCATGCAGTCATTTCTTTTATCAGATCTGTTTATAGCATTCTTCATTTTTCTCCATCCTTATTAAATACATAAAAAAAATTTAATCATGGTTGTATATTTTATTTTAAGTGCTTCCCTTTCTCAAACTAACAGAAAAGTAACACTATTACTGATAGGGGTAGATATAGAGACTAAATTCTTAGTTTTCTAGAGTATGAGGATGAATTTAATTAAAAAAATATGGTAGAGGGTTATGTTAAGAAATGTCAAGAGAGCAGCACAATATATGATTAACCCATAAATGAAAAAAAAAAAACTGTATGCAAATGGGAGGCTGGGGCAAAATAAGGAAATGGAGCCACTATAACCCTTGTGAATACGCCAAATGCATAATCACAGGTACTTTTAAAGAGAAAAATTCATAAGGCTTGTCATTATATGGAATTAGCAAACTGCCACTTCTTGAAGTGTGAAGTGTGTTAACAGCATCTTACCATTCCATTTGCATCTATAGCTGATTGTGCAACAGGAAGGTTTGGATTAGTGTAGTCCCTGAATCAACAAAAGTTCAGATACAGAAAATCAGGAAAACAGGATGACAACAAGGAGTTCAAGCTACAAACAACATAAATAGATGAAATTTTAGTTTGGAGGACAAGCAGTACCACAAACAGCATGGTAACAACCAACAAGACATGATTTCCAAAGCAAAAATACATTGCACATAGAATACCTGCAATTGTCAAGATACCAAAAAGAAAGGGCTAGGGAGTACCTGCTCCGATGGCTCTGAAATTTTACACTCAAATCTGTATGACCAGAATATGCGATCCTAAGAGTACAGGGCCCAAGATGTTCAGGAAGCAGATAACTGAAACATAGGACAAGAGAAGTCACTAGATCATCAAACACAGACAGTTAAAACTAATACAAATACTGTGCAATTATAAAGCACATCAAAAGGACAGGTGTATTTATGAAGCATTTAATGTTCGTTCACTTATGGCCCGAGTTGACATCTTTTTGAGTGGAAACATTGTTTTCAGGCAAATAATTCTGTGGTTTTTTAAAGCTGTGTTGAACAAGGTTAAATAGGTTGTCACAAAGGTGACAGTCTGTCAAAAGTATAGCAAATTAGTGTTTATTTTTAATTCATCTACACCCATAACAGTTAGACTAAATAACATGTCAAACAATTAAACAACTGTCACCTAGGGATGTTTCTTCCATCCAGGGCATTTTTTGCAGAAGAGGCAGTTTCCACATCGGAGAATTGCACCAAAGCCTACAAAGACCACACACAAAATGAACTTGTGTGGAAGCCAAAACAAAGCCAAGATAATTTGTGGAAAAGTTTTAACATATAGACCTGGAATCTATCCATCTTCTCAAAGGTAGTAATCTTATGAACAAACCCAAAGGCAGAAAATACCTGCATCAATGAAAATTTTCTTTTAAGAACTAGACTGGCACAAAAACAATCTTTGAGCTAAGAAGGCTACTTAGATCCAAAATCTGTAAAGCAATAACAACAACAACAACGATAATAATAAAAAATAATTACTACTGTACAAATAGGTAAAACCAGCAGTTTTGTCATCTACATATACTTTACATAACATTTCAATCATAATTAAAAATACAATTCAGTGGAAAACTAGGATTATTCAAAATATAGATGTCATAGACTAGAGATCTCTGAAGAATTTTTAAACTTCCAAGACGAAGCTAGGAAATCCTATAGGTGGTGCTACTGTGAGCTCAGAAATATCCCTCCCAAAAAAGCCCAACCATAACCAATAGTATATAACACGAACAGTAAAAGATCAAACATATGTAGAAAACCATTAATGCTACCCATCAGAAAGGCTGGCTTGCATGGTTGTTGGCCACTTCACTTTATGCCAAGGTTTCACAGAATGAATTACTTTCTCGACTTCAGATTATAGAACTAATATGTAATTCAAGGGATCAAATTAATACCATTTCCATAAATACCAGCATGACATTACTCTGAACACCAACAAAAAACTGCTTGCATCTGATCTATGAATCTTTATCCAACGACATTAAAAGTTGTTTCTATCCTCCACCATAAACAAAAACTTAACATCCTATGTATCTTTGTCCAAGAAAATGAAGTCATGGTTTTATCCAACCATTCAACATAAATAAAAAATTAGGATCTAAAATAACTAATCAACATCATGAAGGTGGCGTAAAATTGGATGCAAAATCCTAATTTTTCAAGGAAGATTTTTAAAAAACATGAATACATCATATAGACATACCCTGTGTATACACAAAACAACAGAATAATATGCATCATGAACAAGAAAAAACCTCTAAACTAGCACAGATCATGCAGAAATTAAAGGTAGAGGGTAGCAGAGGAGAAAGAAATGAAGCATCCTAAACTATTTCTATGGTAGCAATAGGAAGTTGAGGAGGAAGATTAGGGAGGAAAGAGGCAGTGTTAAGGAAAGGAGAAAGGAGACAAACACACATGCGCTCTTTCTCCCAAAGCACTAAGCTGCCATCGAAGATATTCCCTTGACATGGGCCTGCTGATCCATTCAATTCATGTCAAACAAAAGCTATCCAAAGCATGACAAACTACAACCTAAGAACAGAATCGACAACATCCTCAGGAGAATACGTTTTTACCTCTTCTAACTACAATTTTCTTACCAGGTGCAAGACATCAATGCTGACCAGGCGTGCATCTGCCCCTTCAATGGTAATCAACAACACATTTCCACCAGCATCAGCTGTCGTTTTGTTGTTCACTATTTCTTGCCTATTAGAATACTGCAAGTAAACTGTCTTCCCTCGAACCTGAGCAGGCTCTGAGGATGATGCATAATACGATATCATCGCAATAGCTTGATTCAGATCCGCCTAAAAGAACACCACCAAACAATATTAAGAATAACAAAAAAATTCTCAAGAACCAACAAGAAACGAAAACCAATTACACTCACAAATTCAATGAAAGCTTGATTTCTATTCGGTCCAACATTACACTTGGTATTAACAACATTACCAAACGGCTTCCCAAGCTCAACCAATTCCTCTTCAGTGCACTCCCATGGCAAGTTTCTCAAATGCAACACCTTAGATGGCGGTTGGGTAAGACGGAATTGCGACTGACTCGATACAGATGACATTATTCCCCCAACTGACACTACACTTCAATAATCTGATTCCCTCCAACAATGCAATACAAAAACCCCATATCAGAACACAAATTTCTCCATAAAAAACATCAATTTTCATTTTTTTTTAAAAGTACATGATAAAACAGGGATTTATGCCCAAGATGAAATTAACATAGTTTTTATCTTCCACTAGGGAAGGATGTCAAGAAATAAAACTCCGACGAAATTGTAACAAAAGGCAGTGTCTTTCTAAGTGAAAACTTGAAGAATAAACAGAATTGAAAAAAACCCATAAAAAAAGAAATCAACTTTAACTCATAAAACAAATAGTTAACACACAAAATCACATTAACATAATAGGAATTTAACCAATAATAAAGAAAGAGATTCCGCGATTATATATTTTTTTCATTAAAAGATTGTGCGTAGTTTGTTGCAATTACGAAACAGCAACTACAACAGCAACAGAAAAAAATTGAAGAATATTAGTAGTGAAATACCTCAGAAAACTCACAGAGCGTAATTATTGATTTTGCGATTATTTTTATTTAGGGTTTCGCAGAGAGAAAAATCGATGCACAAACTTTTGCGGATGGTTTTTCTATATCTGCCGACGGGTCGGTATTAAGCTCTTTAGATGAGAGTACTAGGCACTGGAAGAGTAATATGGTTGGAATAGAAGGGTAAGAGAGTCACGATAAATTTTGATGTAGGGTAAAAATGTCCGTGCGAAGAATTTGTTTAAATTACAATTTCATCATTTACAAACGAATTAACAATATTAATTTTACCACTGAACTACGAATTTCGTTAAAATTGGAATTGAAATAGTTAAAGTTTATTTTAAGGATCATATAAAAATCCCTCTCATTTATTAATTTAATATTTTATGAAATATTTCCAAG
>Ga0325401_1002078_pt1 | contig 17510 bp, 13 predicted proteins | sample PopdelMetagenome_FD_205666 | JGI IMG/M metagenome (GOLD analysis project Ga0325401, IMG submission 205666) | Populus deltoides microbial communities from Bellville, Georgia, United States - Xylem-PdKOR-R2 | ecosystem: Host-associated > Plants > Phyllosphere > Stem > Wood/Secondary xylem | place...
GTTTAGCGTGTTTCTCATGCTGATCTAAGGTGTGGAGATAATTGATTCACTTTGATGGAGTTTTTTATGAGTGCAGGAGTAAGATATTTGGCTACCTGAATCACTCTTTACTTCGACAAAGGATTTTGGCTAGTGTGAATGGGAAGTATTTGACTGCTTCCCATAATTCACATGCTTGCTCTGTAAATCAACTCATCATTTTGCCTCGGGTTCAGACTTACCTAATGTGAGGCAGTGTTTGTTTGCAAAGGAGAAGAGAGAGTTACTGTTCTGTAATGACAGCTTCTGCAAAACTCCTTGCTCTTGACAAGCCCTCCCAAAATGAAAACTGGACAGTTGTAATGCCTCGTCGAGGCGAAAAGAGAATACATTCCCTAAGACATAATACTCCAGAAGCAGAACAGCAGCCATGGGTTCCTACTGAGCTTGAATCCGATCCAGAAACAGAAGCAAAGTTAATACAAAAGATGGAATTTTGTATCAAGAAAGTTGAGAGCTCTCGATTCTATCAGAACTTTTTGGAGCAAGTAGAAAATCCTGAAATCCTGGATTCTTTTCACAGGGTGCTGGGCTTTGAACTGAAGATGCTGATGGTGATATATGGAATTGGCAGCATTGAATCATATGAAACCCCTCGATTCCAGCTTAGTCTTGCTATCTTGATGAAAAGGAAGTTTTGTTGGATTGGGGACGTAGAGGTTTTTGACCCAATTCTTTCTGCAACAGAGTCTCGGGTTCTGGAATCCCTTGGTTGTTCTGTCCTGTCTGTAAATGAGCAAGGTCGTAGACGTGCTACGAAGCCAATGCTTTTTTACATGCCACATTGTGAGGCAGGGCTATATAACAATCTCTTACAGGCAAACTGGGAATTGGAACTGCTTAATCATATTGTATTATTTGGAAATAGCTTTGAGATGTATGAGTTCTTTTCCGAGATCAAGAACTCCATTGTTGTGGAGTCAACAATGCATGTTTTGGCTGCTCGAAAATTTGCCGATGAGTATGTAATCAAGACAGCTTCAGACGATTATTTTGCTGCTTTTCATGATTCAAGCTGGCATTTTTTCAGCCCTGCTCTTGATACAGAGCTGCTGTTGGTTAAAAATTAATTCCTGTGCATGTAATGTGCCTCAGACACTGCATATAAATTGAAACTTGAGATTTTTCTCGATAGCTCAATGGAAATGATCAAATTGTGTGTTTTTGCTGCGTTTGGAGGGAGATGTTTTCTACTTTGCTTTGTACTTAACATGGCAAGGTTATGTCAGGATTCTCGATCTCAACAGAATTACTTCGACCCTTGTTTTTTGCTGCATTTGGAATGAGATGTTTGCTTTGCACTTGAACTATTCAAGTTAAGCTCAGGATTCTCAAAACTGTCTAAATTTAAAATATCATCATTATTTCTGTGGCATTGTTTATTAGCTCAACTTCTGATTTTAGGCTGATCTTGGTTGGTTTGTTTCCGTTGGGTACAGCTTCTATCAAGATGATTGTATTCCTGCAGTCATAACTCGATTGCCCTTGTACCTCATTTTGTTCTGGAACTAAGTGTGAAATGATCTTGACAGCTCTTGTCTCTTACCCGGCATGCAATTAATGATTTCAGTATGATTTCTTGATTTCGAAATTGCCCATTTTCCATGTTGATAATTTGTCTTGTGTTCGAGATGTTTTGCCAAAACCCCGCATGGCTGCGAGGGATAACCCTCGCTGATTTCATGTGGTATTTACTTAAACATGTTGATGATTTGGACAAAAGTCCATCAATGGCTGTTTAGTTCATCTTGCCTGCCAAGAAAATCCAAAAAAAAAAAAAATCCAGCCATGAAATTAACGTTTGAGATTGGAGAAGTGATTTGGAAATAATATGAGGTAAAATTAGCGTTACTCCTGTCATTATGCTTTTATGCTGTGACAACTTTAGAATATTGGGCAAAATCCCATCAAGATATAAACTGAAAATGACTCAGATTTTTCCTTTTCCTTCTATAAACAATGAATCGACTCAGATGGAAATAAAATGAAAGCCAGTTTAGGTTCATACCTGATATATCTGCAAAACCAAATATGCTTATACAACATCCTCCACTTTCCTAAATTGGCTTTGAATTATCTGATTAGTCAATCTATAACCTACAAGTTAATGAAAAAACCCATTATTTTTTATTTAAAAATATATAGTTTTAAGGGTTTTTTTTTTAAAAAAACTTAGACTAACCTAGATTAATATGCTTAATCAATGATCCCGGCTTTTAGCAGGCCGACTACGGATCTTATGATCTTATAACTATGTTGAATTATCTACTGTACATTTATTGAGCTAACTAAAGCTGGGAATTTTAATCCCAACTATTAAGATTTAAAAGTTAAAACTCTTTTTCAGTAAGTTTAATAAATCATAAATGCAATGCATGCTGCTTTTACTGTGAAGGTATCACTTCACAAAAGAGTAACTTAAAAGAATAATTATTTTATCAATTAAAGAGCATTTGAATTAATGAAAATGAGGGGAAAAATACAAGGAAATACACTAAATTAATCTACAACTCTTGTGAAATTATAAGCTTTATACAGTAAATTAACAGCTTCTGTTTCCTGTTTTGGAGACTTTGCTGTGTTGTTCATGCTTTACTTAGGTTTCAACAGCAAATAAAAATGACAAATTTATTTGGCAAGTAAAATATAAAAAATGTTTATTTCTCTAATATTGATAATTAGAGTCTCTCAATAAAATAGTTTGTAAATGAAAAGGATATATCAACTGAAAGTTTAAAGTTTGAAATTAAATATTGTAATCTAAAACTGTTGTGAATTTATATATTATGTGTTTGGGAGTATTTTTCAAAATAGTTTTTCACTTAAAAATATATTAAAATAATTTTTTTATATTTTTTATTTTTAACACCAATATATCAAAATAATTATAAAAAAACACTAAAAATTATTAATTTAATTGTTTTCAATCCAAAAATATTTTTTTAAAAAAATTCTCAAACAGAAACAGAAGCTATCACAATAAATCTCTGGATGCTTTTCATATTACCTGATTTATTGATGATATTTTTAGATGGTAATTCTCCCACAGAGCCCCTAGACATGAAAAAACAATATATATTGTATATTAGTGCATCAATTCATTCCAGTTATGATGAAATCTTTGATAGTAATGTTCCTATAGAGCCCGCAGACGTTAAAATTGAGCAAAATTAATTCACCCACTAATGTGCTGGTTCCCGCCATGGTTATTGAACACTGCCCCTAGGACGGGTTAATCTCGGAAATTCCTCATACAAAGCCATAAATTTTATTTTAAGTAGAACCAGAAAAAAAATATTGGCCCGGATTATCTGAATATTAAATCAGGTTTTTAGTAATTTAGATAATTTTTTTAAGTGTTGTTTATTTGAAAATATATTAAAATAATATATTTTTTTATTTTTTAAAATTTAATTTTAATATTAGCACGTCCAACGATCCAAAATAATAAAAAAACTAATTAAAAAAATAAAAATATTTTTTAAAGTGATAAATATACAAATCAGCTGACCCAATCACAATTAAAAAAAAAAGTAAGCAGAGATTATCCTCTTATATTGTTTTTTTTTCCTTTCAGATTTTCAATTTCTTAGACAATAAAGCAAACACATGACTTTCCAGCATCAAACCCTCCACAGAATTGAGGAGTCTGTACAGAAAATAGTATGTATTTAAATTTGAATACAATGTTGGTCATGATATATATCGTTTAATGCTAGAATAACATTAAGCTACTATTTTGAAATAAAAATAAATAAAAATAGTGGGAATATAAAGCTGATTAGGGTTGGGATTTAAATCAAATGAAGATCTAAAAAAAAACTAATTAACCTAGCAAATTAATCGTACTTAAAACTCGAGTAAATCTGTTTTTTTTTTAATAAAAAAACATTATTCTAAATTGATTAAGATATATTAACATGTATAATTCGCAAACCAAGCGTAGTTTTACAATGATACCCTTGAGTAGAATCATTTGTTACAGCACACACTAGAGAGGAAGAAACATTTGAAACATCCAACAAAATTCAAACGAGAAAAAAAAAAAAAAAAAAAAACAACCGCGTATGTTTCAAACTAGGCTGTGGTGGAGCTGTCGTATGTATCTGTCTGTAACTCTGACGTCATTATCACCCCCAACGAGTAGTCTCTGTTATGTATAGCCCCTCTCTCTCCTCTGAAATTAGTAAGCATTATATATGTGTGTGTGTGTGTGTGTGTGGGTGTGTGTAACGCGGAGTTATGGTTTATTCTTTGCCTAGCTTGGTATCCAATTCAAGCCTCCAAATTCGTCTCCTCCACAATTCTCTCTAACAGCAACAAAAGCAGGCTAACCCGAAGCTAAAAACCATCTCTTTTTCTCTTTTTTGCTTCTTTTTTTTTCCACTTTTATCTCTCTCTATCTACCTATCTATCCTCCTGTATACAAAGAAAGACAGGAAAGCAAGCCAGAAAGCAACGGAAAGCAAAAAAATAGAAAGCAACTTCAAGAAAGCAAAAACCCCAAAATTATTTTCACCTGCCTTAATCAAAAAGCAAAGAGCAATCCTCCACCGTCAGTTTCTTTATCCCACGGTTAGAATTCTCTGATCATTTCATCTCCGTCACCATCGTCAGCACCGGATTTGAACGGGTTCGGATTGTTTTTGAAGGTAACGGAAAAGGTTATCTTTTTTGGTTTTTGGCATTTCTAGAGTTGAATTGTAGGGTCAAGGTTGTTTCAATCTTGATCTAATCAAGAGCCCCAGAGAGGAAATCGTTGAAATTCTTGAGATTGAGTTGATTTTGTGATCTGGGTCGATGGCTGAATTTGAAAATAACCAGGAAATCACACCCAATTCGAAACCCACCACCAATAAAATGACCTCTAGCTCTATATTCAATAGGTCTCTTACAATTCATTCAACTTCAGTGACAAAGCCTTACCTTCAATCAACATCAGGATTCTACAATTCTTTTGAGTCCATGAAAGGAAAGGTCAAAAAGCTTCGGTCTTTGTTTGAGTCCCCGAAACCGAATCCCAATGAATTGCAAATTCAAGCAACCAAAAAGCTACAATCTGTGAAATCAATGGGGCCTGATTATAATAGGTTCCCTGTTAATGATAATAGAATTCGGTTGCCTGGTACTGAGGATAGGATTGTGGTGTATTTAACGAGCTTGCGAGGGATTCGGAGGACTTATGAGGATTGTTATGCGGTGAAGATGATATTTAGAGGGTTTAGAGTGTGGGTTGATGAGAGGGATATTTCGATGGATTCAGCTTATAAGAAGGAGCTGCAAAGTGTGTTGGGAGAGAAAAATGTGAGCTTGCCGCAGGTGTTTATAAGGGGGAATCATGTAGGTGGTGCTGAGGTGATTAAGCAAATGTTCGAGACGGGCGAAATGGCAAGGGTTCTTGATGGGTTTCCAAGACGGCTGGCTGGGTTTGTTTGTGCAGGTTGTGGGGATGTGAGGTTTGTGCCATGTGGGAATTGTAGCGGAAGTAGGAAGTTGTTTGATGAAGATGAAGGGGTGCTTAAGAGATGCTTGGAATGTAATGAGAATGGATTGATTCAGTGCTCGGATTGCTGCTCGTGATTGAACTCGGATGCACACACCTGACTTGGTGTGCTCTTTTAGTTGTCTCGTTTCTGTGTGTAATCATTGTGAGGGTTGGATTCAAAATGCTCTTTCGGATTCGCGGGCTTTTTTTCATTTTTTTCGTTGTATTTACATCGGTCAAGGAGACTGGTGTTGTTTGTTTTATGAAGAGTGTCTTGAACAATAATAGTTACTATGTGTTATCAAAACTCCAAATTGGTCTTGGTAGTTTTGTTTGTATTTTATACAGGGGGGATTATTTCTCCTTTGTGGGAATGTAAATATGTAGTGCTAATGCATTGCAAAAGGATTTGCAAATGATGTATTGTAATGAAAATGGGTGCTTTTAAACCCTAACTTACTATACGTGAATACTGTGTCATTGAAAATGTAGATTTTTCTTTTTATTCATGTTGTTTAGATGAATACTGTCGACATGAATACAAGATTAAACTACAGGTTTATTTGCTTTTGTGGATTGTTTTTATACTTGGAGATTTTGTTCTCTTTCTGAATAGCAGTACATGGCAGATTTGGTTCTGTATGTTGTTTTCACTTTGCTGCTTCACAGAGAATTTCCTTTTCTTTTGGGAATGCAAAATTGTCTAGGAACATACGCCGAGGAAGCTATTGCAAAATTTGCTTGTGGATGTTGTGTTACCTTCATGATTGAGAGAATATTTTCTTCACCTGACAACATAAAAAATTTATATTTGTGATATACATATGAACCAGGTGATCGCTTTCTTTAAGAATCGGCAATGCAGTGCGGTGCCCTGATTATTGTTATGTGATTCCTTTAATTCTCTGCAACCTTTGTTGGGTTTGGCTCATCCTTTCTGCATCAACAATCGAAAATATGGTGAGGTAAGTGTGGTTATATGCAAATTTTGCACTTTTTGGAATGCTAGATGTTTGTTTAGGTTGCTCGCAAGACTGAATTAGCCTGCAAGTGTGTTGTGCTCATAACTTCTAGTTTATGTATATTGCTTCTGTAATTAACTAGAACTGCCTTGATCCTTGCATCAACAGAAATTCATGTGTATTCCTGTAAAAAAAGAAAGTATTTCAAAACTTAAATCCTTGTATAATTATCTGAGCAAACCCCGGGTTGCTCATTATCTCTTCGTTATTTAATTTTTACTTTCAACTTTGACTATATTTCTTTCAATTATCCAGTCATTCTGCTTTCCATTTGAATCCTGTTGTATGAAATGTTTCCTTTTTCCAAGGCAGTTGATCTTCAGTTCTTTTCAGGGGATTAATGTAAACCCTCGTCGGATGCCTCAGCACTGCCCAGTCCTGAGTACTGTGCTATGGCTTGTTTGTTTTCTTGCATCTACATCTTCCCTAAATACTAGAAACAAGACTGAACTGTCTGAGCTTGTATCATATAGATGGACATATCAGACCATTCTTATTATGTTTGCAAATTTCTTTCAAACAAACAAGGAGAATAGTGAGACCGAATGGATTGATGATCTTATAGCTGTCTGAGTTGGTGAGCTTCCCTGGGTCAAATCCACTTTGGTTAACTTATAGCTGTCTACCTTCCATCATAGTGATTGACATATCACACCAGTCTTGGTGAGAATTGATTGATGATCTTATGTAAAAACCTTTTTTTTCTTCAACATGAATCATAAGGGTCTGTGTATCTTAATTTTTTTTGTTCAATTTCTTCAAGAGTGATAGGGATATATGCTCCAACTTGAAATGTTTCCTATTGAACAAGTTTCAGAATGACAACTCAAATAAATGGTTGGTGCTCACAGATAAGCTGGCGTTGTCTAGACAATCTCCTGTTATGGCTGCAACTAATCTGTCAAACTTGCAACTATCTGTCAAGCAAATAAATTGGAAAATGATAGGGCATTCATTTATGGATAAATATACCTGAAAGTCTCTATCCAGGGACAAAGACTTTAAAGAATGAAGCAAGAAGAGTCAAGAACAATAATGCCATTCCAAGAACTAGTTGAAATGAAAAGCAAATTTAATATGATAACATCAATAAGGAGATTTGATTCACTCATTGCTGTTTCAATACAATTTAAAATAACACATTCTTTTCTCATCGGGGCAATTTCCCAGATCGAAAAACTGCAAACTTGTTAGCTTCCGAGTAGGAAAACTCAATCCCATTATCCTTCAACAATCCTTCAATCAACTTCTTATCCTTCTCAGGCTCTTTACTCTCACATTCAATCTCATAACTGGTTCCAAAATCATAAATTGTCTCATCAAGCTCTAGTTTCAGTCCTTTCCAGTCAAACACTTGCCTCACATTCCTAAACATACCCAAACAAACAAGAACCTCGTTTTCTCCAACCCCAAACTCCCTTCTGACTCTCTGTATTATCTTTGAACTCTCTAATAATCCCAGTAACTGGCCGGGCTCAGCCACGCACATGCGGCCAATCTTGGGGTCAATGGGCTCTTCTTGCTCTTCAACGCGGCTAATGCCATCTGACATGATAGGTTTAGCTTTGAGAGAGAGGATGCAGTAAGAATCAAGATTGTAGAAACGAAGACGGAGAGCTGCGAAGTTTGAAGAGAGTTTGGAGTTGGTGGTGTCAAAGAAGATGTTTTCTTGGATTAAGGTTTTGGTGTGGAAAGAAGAGAGGATGATGGACAGTTTTTGATGGGAGTTTGAGTCTGGAAGCCGAAGTTTTACCTCAACTTCCATTGTAATAATTATCGATTGATTGGTTTCTGAGAAAATGGAGGAAAACACTGATGGGTTTTATGATTGCCTCTCGTTTCTCATCAACCTAGGAGAAAGAGCTGTACTCTATCTTGAACATTGAAGTGGAACTTCCTCATTCGTTGGGTTGTTTATTTATTTTGATCGGCAGTGATGAGTGAAGTGAGGAGTTAACCTCAAAAGGAGAGGATAAGGGAACCACAAGAGTTCAATTTCTTTATGCCTACATGGGTACAACTACACTGCCCTAGACAAACTACAAGACATTGTTGTATACATTATTATACTGTGTTAACTTGTAATAGCATCTCCTGATGATATAAAATGATTTCTTAAATAATATAAATATATATTTTTTATTTATATTTATTTTAAAGGTAAAAAGCTATTTAGAAGAACTAATTATATTTTAATATATTTTATGTTAAATTAATTTTAATATAATTATATAACTAATTTAGTTATTTTTTATTATAATATAATCATGATATTATTAATACAAAACAAAATAAAAAGATGTTGGCTTACAGATACATGTCATTTCCTTTATTTTTAGCTTCTCCACATAGAAATATAAAAATAACTTTTCAAAACAAGAATAGACATTTTAGCTATTCATATAGCTTACTCGTTGGAATGGTTAAAATTAAAAATAAAGTATAAAAGTATAATTTTTTTCATTTTAGCTCTTCTTTTAACTGTTATGTTGGAGATACTCTAAGTAAATTTCCTGACCCGTCCACTCATCAGTTGGCATGAGCTGGATTTCAAAATTAAAATAGTTGAGAATTGACTCGGTGTGAAAATCGACCATGTGATTAATTATTGACCCAGCAAATCAATTAAGAACAACCTTGTTTTAACTCTTTTTAATAAAAAAAAAAATCTTAAGAAAAAAAGCATATTACAACCCATCATCATAAAATGTTTAAAGATATGATTGTTTCCCGAGATGATTTTTGAACAGGCACAGCTTTTTGAAACAGATGTTGACATTCTCCGAAATAGATTTTTTTGCATTTTACTATCTGCATCCTGATCATAATGTTCAGACAACCACGAGGACCAATATTTATGAGTGTAAAATCACTATTAGAATCAAGTTTTTCTTGGTTTGGCCAGTGGAATGCTCTCCCAGTGCACTTTGGTTGAGGCGTAGCTGTCTAAGCTTCCATCATGCTGATTGATAATATATTAGACCAACCAATCTTGGTAGAATAACAAGAGTGAATGCATCGATGATCTTATCTTGAATTATTTCTGTCCCACTGTGAATTTATATGCTACAGCTTGAGATGTTTTCTGTTGGTGCTTGCATCGAATGGAAATGATCAGTTTCAGGATGACAACTCGAATGAGTTAGTGCTTGCAGATAAACTGACATGTTCCATCCAAATCCAATCATGGTTGCCGCCATTTGTCAAACAAATAGGGTAGCTATGGGGCATGCAGTTGTGGATAATCTAAAAACATACCAGATCGTCTCTATCCAGGGACAGGTTTAGCCATTGTTACAAGACTCAGCCCAACGCGATATGAGTAAGTGAAAAAGATCAGATTTTTTTTTTCCTTAAAATGATGTTTTTTCATAAAAGAAAATTATTGAGTTAATCCGGTAAACCAGCAATTCAACCTTCGGACCAAATCTAACTCAAGTCTAAGTTTTATAGCTATGTTTTTAATGAATATCTCATTCCATGTACCTATTATCTGAATTTGTAGACGGTAAAATTCATTTGGAAACTATTGAGAATTTGTTTCCACATCAATTTCGTACCATATGGAAATTATAATTACTGAACCCGGTCAAGCCTGGTGATCTCTGCTGACCTGAAAGTTGCTTGACCAGGGCTGAGTTTGTTTTTAAATTGTTTTGGGCATTGAACCAGTCAAACTTGATGATTATGATTCGGCTCGTAGCCGAATCTGACAGCTACCATTGAAAGTTCGAAACAAGTTAACGAGAAAAACCATCTTGTGTCTCGGGATCATGGTGTTTTAAGACTTGAAATCCCACCTCACACTCCAACTAGCTATCTGATTTCTTGGCACTGATAGGTCATAGGAGCTTTCAGGAAATTTCAGCGCAAAACAAGAACATGAACTATTTCCAGAAAATCAAACTGCAAATAAATACGAGTTTCACTAACAAAGCACATCCAGATAAATGAAATCATTCAGCTCATTCGAGTTGTTCCATTTTCTTCTCAAGGTTTGAATTCCCTTCCTGGAGGCCTATAAAACCATGGAACCTGTTAGTTTCTTGACCTGTCATCTGATTTTCAAGCCTTCATATTTCTTCAGATTTTCCTGTCATCATACATTTCCTCAACAACTAGTTTTGTTGAAAAGGATTTCTGTTCCCTCAAAAGAGTGATTGTTGCAAAACAAAATTGCATATGGTAAACACTACTCTATCATCAGGAAAGCTGCAACTCTATCATCAGGAAAGCTGCAGAAAGACTATTTTTTAATCAACCAAACAAGGATTCGTTCGAACTACTGACCGCTTGGTTATTAAAACTTTGATTCAAAGAACAAAAACTTGAGTTGTTAGGTGAAGCCTCATGAATGATTTTAAATTACTATCTAACAACAAATTTGGAATCAGAAAAGAGGATACCCAGCCTGACTACTTTTTTTGAGTGCTCATTGATTAAAGCAAACAAACTACATACAATTCGTTAATGAAAATCCTAACAATCCCTGTATATTCGTAATGAAACAATGGCTAAAACAGCTTATTACAACAACAGCAGGCTAAAAGGTTTTTCCATTGCGAGTTCACCACTCAAAACCGGTTTAAAATATGGCATCACAATGTTTGTAGTTTCGTACTCTCTATGTAACTATTGAGTGAGAGGAACACATTCAAGCTCAATCTCCAGCACCCCTCTCTCAACGTTCTTTAGCTTGAGACTGATTTCTTGTTTTACCTTTCCATCTGCTAGTGAGATAATGCCATCTTTAACAAGGGTGTTATCCTGGCCTGCTATCCATTTACCAAGCTGCATTGACTCAGTGATGGTTGAATTCTCATAAGCTTTGGCAGCAGAAACAAGTGGTTGAATGTCTATCTCAGCCTCACCCATGAAGTCATCAGTTGTGAATTTATCCTTGTCGTAAACAAGCTGCATACACCCAACTGGAATTCTAAGCATCCAAAACCAAAGACCAAAAAGAAGAGCTTGCTAATATGATTGATATATTTTGGTATAAAATTACAAATAGGAATAAAAAATTAAGAAAAGAAATGATTAATATATCTATCAGAAGTGGCAAGTGTCATGAATCATGATCATCGAGTTTATGATTTTCGAATTTGTGTTAATTCCACACCATAAAAATTTGAAACAAGTTACCACTTTTAGAGGAGGAATCTGTTCTGGAATTGACAACATTAGACTTTCATTCCAGATTGGATTCAAATTGTTCTTTATGACGCGAGTCCTCACTGACTGCAACAACAATTAACGAAAAAACAGCATTGTTAACAGGTTTGTCGCACCACAGACCATTGAAAATGAACAGAGTTGTAATGCCAATGAGGCCAAAATTAAAGGGAGGAGAGTCTCACTTGCTGGCCCAATGTAAGGACAACATATGGGTCACTAGTCACCACATCCCGGACAGCTAGGTTGGTTCCTTTGACTACATTAACCTTGATTAATCCAACAAATTCAACCATAGCTGCCTATAAACAGAACATTTAAGTAATAGAATCAGCAAGTTTCATTGAAATTTCAAGATAGGATGCATCACATTTGGCAAACCATGCATAATGATGGCTTGTGATCAAGTTATTTCAGACTAGTATATTTGTAACAGATCTCATTCTAGCTTGCTTCAAAAAGAAAAGGTGAGCTCATAATCCTCAACATAATATAAATACATTAATGAAATTGGAATTCATTACCAAAGAGTTGCTCTTTTTTGTGTTCTTGTACTCAGTGTCTTTTCTTCCCCAGCTGTTACGAAATGCATTCCCAATACGATGCCTGGTTGCTTGTTTTTCATAGTGTTTCTTATCTTGGGGTGAACAATGACTTGAACAACTAGAGGATAATGTACTTCTAGGACCCGGAAATGGGCAGGACATTTGTCCATCACAGTTTGAAAATTGCTTCTGCTCATATTTTCTCCTGGGTATTCAGAAAGTAAATATCTGATTTAGAACACCCTGTGTTTTTTTTTATAAAGATATGATCAGTGTGGTACTGACATTACCTAATAAAATCAGATCGCTCCTCTATTGAGGCATCTGATTTTGGTTTTTGATAATCATCAGGAATAAAAGCTTCATATTTCTTGTTTGCAGCAGTATTGCCACCCAAATCTATCAGAGTGTTCACTTGTTCATCTGTCCATTCATCTAATTTGATTGATAGAACCTGACAGAAATAGAAAAAAAATATAGCATCAGTAAAACAAACCAATATGGGAGACATAGACAGCACCAAGTAGCTGTGTTGAAAATGTTAGTTTTTGTTAACATCGCATCGGAAAAGCTCATTATCGAAAAGCTGTGATTTCTCCTCGAATTAAATTTCACATGCCTCTGTGTACTAAATCACAAGAGTACAAGATCTAACAGTATAAAGTTCTAAAATTTTGCTTTTACAGACAAGGTCAACGAGTCAAGTTTCAAAACTGCACCTTCGTTAGATGCACCCCGAGGCTTCTATGAACGCCTGAACACTTGATACAAATAAAAACTCCAAAACTTATTGACCTGACAGCCAAAAATGATTCAGTCAAAAGGAAAATAGATAACCAAGCACAAGAAACACAGTTATCAGGAGTTGAGGAAAAGAAATTGCATCTGCCGCAGTTGTAAATGGGTGGCACAAAGTGTAGTTTTGGTACTAACCGAAAAGACAAATATCCCTTGCTTTTATGTGAAATTGTGACCAAAACAGTGATAAGAGTAAAAGCATATTTTGCTTTCGAGATAATGATTTCAAGTATATGTGTGTGCTAAATCTGCAATTTCCTTTGCATTATCCATTCATTTGCAGGAACGATATTTGACACTGATTCTAATGTTATAAGACTATGTTCTGATATTCAAGTATTTTTCACTAGGCATTCATACTCCAACTATTACATTTTGATATACAGTTACAATTAACAGAGAGTGAACTGAAAGAGTATAATTCTGTGCTAATAAAAGGAAAATGGGGCATAACACAACACAGTTAAATGTGTGAAAAACAGTACCGCGTTTATTATCATAAACTGTACATTAGGTGAATAAAAGTACATGGAAATGCATCAGGTTCAGTCTTAACAACTTACACCCATTTTGGATCTGGAGATCCACAATCAGCACAAATCTTGTTCCCTGATTGACTTAGCAATTGCTCCAGTCTTTTTTGTGGACCTGATTAATGAACAGAGAGATAAAATATATGACTTTCTTACATGAAATTCATAATTTCATTTCAATATAAGAGTATATCATTATTGCCTCTCTTTTATAAACCTAAATAGGAAACTAGTCCGCTTAGCACATCATATCCCTGCATGTAAAGCTAAATTGCATAACCCTGAGAACCAAATTTTGTTAGACATAAATCACATAGTGAAAGAATTTTGAGTCTGTTAATGACTTCATAATATACTTCAATAATACTATTTAGAACGTTGAGCTAGTGGAATCACAAAGAGTTTCAAACAAAAAGGTTCGTAGATTAAAGCTCAAGATACCAGAAGATTTCTGTGGATCTCTACTGCTGCGGTAACTTCTTCTGCCAGAATGTAAGAGATCATCTAGACAAGGAGCCGATCCTATTAGTGCAAAGCATTTAATCAATTATCAGATCATCATGGAAGACTATAATGTCAGGAATGACCAGGATGCAATTATTTTGTGCGGGTCTTTATAAACATAAATAGGGGGGGGGAAAAGAGGATAATTGTAGAAAAATAGAAAACGAGTCCTCTTGATAGACATATCCCTGCATGTAAGGTCATTATATTGGCATAACCATGAGAACAGAATTTTGTAAGAGATAAATCATAGAAAATTTCAACTTATATTCTGCAAAGTGATGAGAAATTGGAATAACAAATAAACTCAAACAAAAAATTCAAAGATTAAAACTCAAGATACCAGAATGTTTCCGTTGATCTTTTTTGCTGCTGCAACTTTGTTCATCTGAATTTAAATGATTATCAAGCCAAGAAGCCGATCCTAAAGAAAATGCAGTACATTTAATCAAATATCAGATCATCGAGAAAGATTATAACATTACGAATGATGAGAATGCAATCATTTTGTGCAGGTCTTTATGAACCTAAGTGTGAAAAAAGAAGATAATAGTACAAAAATCAGAAAATGAGTCCTCTTAATGGATCATATCCCTGCATGAAAGGTCAATATACTGCAGAACCTTGAGAGCTGAATTTTGCAAGAGATAAATTATATAGTAAGAGAACTTCGAGTTTGTTTAAGCCTTTGCAATATATTTCAACTTCTATTCTGCAGAGTGGCAAGCTATTGGAATAACAAAGATTTTCAAATAAAAAGTTGAATGATTAAAGCTCCAGATACCAGAAGATTTGTGTCGATCTCTTCCACTGCTGTCACTTTGTTTGTTTGAATGTAAGAGATCATCTGGACAAGGAGGCGATCCTAAAATGCAACATGTTTAATCAAACATCAGATCATCATGGAAGATTATAATGTTGGGAACAACCAGAATGCAATAATTTTTATGAAGGTCTTTATAAACCTAAATAGGAAATACAGAAGACAACAGTAGAAAAAATAGAAAACAGATCCTCTTATTAGATCATATCCCTAAAGTAAAATTAGTGCATAACTTGAATGCAATAATTTTTATGAAGGTCTTTGTTTTGTTACAAATAAATCACTCATACTGGATATTGAGCTTGTTTATGCCTTCGCTATACCTCAACTTCTATTTTGCAGAGTGATGAACCATTAGAATAAGGAAGATTTTCAATCAAAAAACTGAAAGATTAAGGCTCAAGATACCAGAAAATTTTTGTTCCTCTTTACTGCTGCTGCAACTCTGTTCGTCTGAATGTAAGAGATCGTGTAGGCAAGGAACCAAACCTAAAAATCCAAATAGCCAATCACTTATCGGACAATCATGGAAGATTATAGTGTTGGGAACTATCAGGACGCAATCATTTCTGTAGGTCTTTTCTTCATGGAATAGATTATACCAAATCCATATTAAAAATCAAAGCACAACATACACCAAGCTGAAAAGTATTAGCAAAGTCATTAACTGCATGAACATTGTAGCAAATATCACATTTCACAGTTCTCAAGTTCTGAGAACCAGAAAACTATTAAGAAAAGATCCATCGAAAAAGGACTTTTCCCGAGTACAGCCATGCTTGACTCTCAACACCATGCAAGTACAAATATAGAGATTTCGTCCCTTGAAAAAATTAGGGGATAAGACAACTTTCAAGAAGAGAGGTTATCATATATATCATGAGATCTAGAAGAAGACATAATATATGACTGATTGATCCATGCAACTCAGAGAGAAAAGATTTAAATCTGGTTGTTAAAGGGTTGGAGGCTGATAATAATGGGGAAGGTAACCTAAGAAAAGAAATAAACTTACAGTAGTCTGCACTGCAGATGAAAGCATAATACAAAATTGGAATCAAAGAGAAGTGAACGGAGACAATTAGTTAAGAACAACAACAAAAATCGTGAACAGACTTCGATAGAGCTTAAGAAAGATATCAGTTACTTTCTGGCAACCAAGAAAACATAATACTCAACACTCAAACTATAAATCGACTATGTCTATATCTATAAATCTTGTAAGTGGTACAGCATGCTTGTAATTTCTAACCGACTATGTCTATATCTATAAATCTTGTAAGTGGTACAGCATGCTTGTAATTTCTAACCCCAGTTGACCATGAGCTTGATTCTACCAGACGATCAAGGGAAAAGAGAGAGCCCATCTATGCAATTGGCAAAAAGTTGAATAAAAGCAAAGAAACATTGCATCTCTATCAAAATCTGAAGTCATTTACTTTCCTATGGCAAAAGAGTATTGAAATCATATCTTGTTAGAATCATTTGACAGCAACTGAGATGATGTTCGGTCGTTTTTCATTAAGAAAATGAACCATAGAAAATGTTAACGAAAAGAAAGAAAAGGGGAAGAGTACAAAACATGTTCGCCATAAATTTATGCACAAGATTTTCACAGGACACATAGATTACCTTCAGAATTCTTGTGACTGATAGGCATCTCCATCCTCCAAACAATGGAAACAGAAATTACATGAATCGCTGCTATAATCTCATCATAGCCAAAGAAAATCCCCTTTTCTGTGTCAAATAAGCAATCAACTGCTCATAAACATAAACTCTTCTAAATTCAAGAAAGCTAAAATTCAAACAAGATTAGATCACAAGAATCAATAATTGAAAAAAACAACAGGAATCAAAAGGGTTCTTACATATTAAAGGAATCTCTACGAAAAAGAAAAGAAAAGGAGGGCCTTGATCAGCTTCTTCTCTGCATCAAACACGTTGGCATATGTTAATATGTAAAAAAGAATTTGAAATAATCAATAGAAAAACATCCTAAAAGCAAGAATTCAAAAAGGGTTCTTACGAAATCGACAAAGAAACCAGATGGCAATGAAAATTTGGAAAAACAAGGCATCGCCTTGATAGAAGTGGTGGTTAATGGATTAGCTGGCCAAAACAATGCAAAAAAAAATTTCCAAAAAAATGCAAGTTTTGGATAATGTAAGAAACAATCATTAAAAGGAAACACAACAAAGCAAAGATTCAGAGCATAAAGTTGAAATGAACTGGATATGATTAGAAGAATCTACCATATGATGATTGTATTTTATTCTGTCAGTCTTTCATTTTTTTTCTATTATTTGCAGCACACGGATATAAAGTCAACCAACCAGATTTATTTAAGAGGATGTTGTAATTTCCGTTCATTGGTTGAACTTACCAGACAAAACTAAATCCTGGTCCCACGCGCTTTCACTTGCTCGTGTCTTGCACATCGTTCATCACTCCTGTCCGTAATTATTAAACGACTCAATAAATTAAGATTCAATGAAATAGTCTTAAAAATTTTAAATTCAGACCTTCGTTCAAACTAAGATTCCGTTTATTTTAGTGTATTTTTTTTAAGAAAAAAATTAATTT
>Ga0325401_1002080_pt1 | contig 17506 bp, 9 predicted proteins | sample PopdelMetagenome_FD_205666 | JGI IMG/M metagenome (GOLD analysis project Ga0325401, IMG submission 205666) | Populus deltoides microbial communities from Bellville, Georgia, United States - Xylem-PdKOR-R2 | ecosystem: Host-associated > Plants > Phyllosphere > Stem > Wood/Secondary xylem | place...
ATTGACACAAAAATCAGCATTTTTATTGGCTAAAATATGGCCATCAAAACACTTTATCTCCTAGTAAATATCTTACAATGATTTTCTTTATCCTCTCTTAATATATAAGGACTGAAACATGAAAAAAATAAAGTTTGAGATTGAAATAAAAAGTGCTAAAATAACAAGAATCAAATAATATATAAATTGAAACTTTAAAGATTGAATTGAAATTTTTCAAGACAAAAATGAAAATGAGTTTTGTTTTGTTATATTTTTTTTAATTCTTGTTCTTTGATTATTTTTTTAACAACAACCTAAGATTTTATTTTGGAAATTTTATCTTTAATTTAATATGGAAATATTTATCAAAACTTCATATATGTAAAAAAATATATGCAAAAAGGAAGATCTCTCAATATATAAATAATGTTAATATAACTTGGAATGATAAGACTTGAAAGAAATAATGTGAGATGATTGAAATGGAAAGAAATAACACTATTTATATAAACAATGCATATGATTCTGTATGCACAATGAATGTCATTATTACTTTTCCATATTCTTTTAATTTATTTTATTATAACTATAATTATATTATAATTAAAAAAATGAAATCCATGGAGAATTTATTGTCCCTAGATGCATAACATTATTAATCATAATATTATAATTACCGGTTTTTCTTTCCAATAAAAAAATCAATTAACTTACTAGTATTGGGTAAAATAGCCTTTTCCTCAGCATTTATTTGTCATTATAAAATTGATCGGAGATAATTAAATTTTTTAATCTTTTTAATAAACAATATAAAAACTCTATTATCTTTAAAAGTAAAATTTCTTAAAAGATTGATCGATATTTTAATCTTTCTATATTTTAAAAGCACATTGTAAATACTAAATTACTCTCAAAACCAAAATTTCTCAAACTGATATTTAAGGTTTTTTTTCATCATTTCAAACTAGTTTTCTAGTTATTATTAAATTTAATTGGGGTGAATTGATCTTTTAATTAATACAAATATTATTTAAAAATAAAAAGTGGTTCAGATGTGCAATATTGCAAGCATCAACGAGTGGATAAGGTTCATGCCTTTAGGTAATGTGTGTACACAATAGCACAATAGTTGGGCTCCGGTTGATTTTTTTTTTCATTTTTTCCTCCCTCTTTTCTCCTCACCAAAATATAAAGTTGCCCTCTTTTTTATTTTTTATATCCAATTTGATCTTTATTTTTTTTATTGCTATGATTTTGTGTATCTATTTTGATTGATTTATTTCTTCAATTTTATTCCTTATTATTTGATTTCATTTAATTTTTATATCAGATTCGGTCCTCGTTCTTTTGATTGTTGTTTGTTTTTTTCTCTTTTTCCTATTTAAACTTTGTTTTTAATTTCATCCCTCAGTATTTGATTTTAAATTATTTTTATATCAATCTAGTCTCTATTTTTTTAATTGTCATTTCTTTTTTTCTAGATTTTTTTTCAATTTCATCCCTGAATATTTTGTTGATTTAGAATTTTTCTTTGTTATTTTTTAGGGTTTGCCTTCTATATGGTTAGTCCTAAGCTCTTAACCAGAGTCATGGATTTCAAAAGTTTATACGGGTTGACATTGATCTTTGTAGGTTTTTTTTTAAATTGATAGTTTTTTAATTTCATTCCTCAACATTTGATTTATTGGGAATTGATCTTTGAGTTTTTTTTTTCAATTTCCTTTTTATAGGATTATTCGAATTCTATGTCCGTGATCATAGGGTTAACTCAGATTTTTCTTTGTTGTTTTTATAATTTTTTTTTAGTTTCACCCTTTAACATTGAGTTATTTGATAATTGAGTTTTATAATTTTATTTATTTTGCTTTGACAGGGTTACCCCGATATCACGACAAGGTTGCACATTTGGTACACTATTCTGGATGGGCTCAAATATTTTTTTTGTTACTTTATTTATTGTCTTTGTGTTTTTTTATTTATATTATTTAAATTAATCGAGTTTATTAAATTAAGTCGAGTATTACTCAAATCTCAAGTTCTTATAGTTTTTTTTATGAACAATTGCGCCATCTTAACAATATATTTTTAATCTAAAAAAAATTTAGACCGGCTCACGACTGAGCACGAAACTATCTAGTTATAATTAGTAATTAGCCAGCACCCACTGGCATAGCTACATTGTTACTTAATTATGTGATGGGGTCAGGCAAATATCAATTGGGCCAAGTAGTGTCATCATGGGCTTAAGATCATGTAGCCTTTTTCTTTTAAATTATTTTATGAAAGAAATTAAAAGGGAGAAAAAAGAAGAGAAAAAACAAATAGAAAAAGTTGAATTATTGTACGTACTCAGTGATGAACCAATAATCCCTTGGGTGATATTATAGTTATTATGTTTTTGATATAATTGAGAGAATATAATTATCTTAAAAAAATCAGAACATGATTATTTATTTCTCCATTTTGAACCCTGCATGGACCTTTTTTACGAGCTCACGAATGGATGTTTTAATGGAGAGCTTTGAACATCTGGGAATGAAAGAGAAGTAAGGACCCTTTTTTTCCAGAAAGAAAGTTAAGGATGGATGACCCAAAGAGAAAGGGTACGTACCAAAAGCAAAGTTACATGGCAAAGGTAACGCTCACCAATTCTTATAGGCAAAGCCCCTTAATTAAAGATACTAAAAGCTTTGTATCATCTCTCTTTCTACATGCCCAAGATAATTGATCCTGCTTTTTTTAATTAAAAGGGGTTGGGGGAAAAAGAAAAAGAAATTCGTTTGTTTCTCATAAGTACGTAGGGATTGTAATCAATATCTATGGGTCGAGTCTTTTATATTGATACCTTATTTATTATTTGTTATTCAACAAAAAAAAAATACTATATATATATATATATATATATATATATATATAAAATAATCCATTTGGATGTACAATATAAAAAAGAAATGTAAAATGTAGTATACTTATTCCACATTGAAAACTTAAGAAACAATTCATGTAGATATAAATTATAAAAAAAATAAAAATGAAATGTAGTATAGTATAGTTATCCCGCATTAAAAAATTAAAAAAACAATCCATGTAGATGTAGTCATATATAGCTATTCCAAATCAAAAAGTTAAGAAACATTCCATGTGGATGTAAACTATATATAATTATCTTATATTGAAAAATTGAAAAAAATTCATGTGAATATAGGTTATTAAAAAAGATATGTGAGGCTAAGCATTCATAAATTAATTTTATATTTTTCTATTTATAAAACAAATATAAAAAACAATCAGGTCTCACCCTTGTTACACTCGATCACCCAGGTTTCGGGTTGACTAGACCAATTGCAAGCCTAACTTTTTGTGATTTGAAACTTGGCGAGCTGAACCGAGTTTAATAACTATGAGTAATACACTACTATATTAAGATTAATCTCCATTCATTAAGATTATTTTTGTTTTTGACTAGGTTATAAGTAAACCACCCAAATTTCTTACTGGTTTCTTAGTATATTTTTTTCTTATCTCTTTTTAATCTAAACCGACGCATGTAAAAAACAAACTTACTTGCATCCAAATGAACTTTTTAAAGTTTAATTTAATCTCAACTCTTTTTGCATCTTAGAAGCTAATGATAATAAGATAGACACCACAATTGGATTAAAAACCAATTTAATTGGGGAGACTGATTATATCTCAAGCATGAATATGATAGAATTGTCATCTTATGTATTCTAAATCAAAATGAATAGAACATTCTCAAAGAACATGGTATTTTTTTTTTTACCTAAGATATATACTTCTCAAAACTAAAAAATTAGAATGAATACAAAAATAATTAATTAATTTTTAGTTGGTTGTGGCAGGTTAACCAACCTCCCTCCACTTCTTGTAATATCATTAATACAATAATGTTAGAGAATAATATAAGTTATATATTGTATTTTACGTAATAGTTTAAATTTTTAGATTGAGATAATTATTTGAAATGATATCAGAGTCTTGATTATCAAACGATCATGAGTCTGAATCTGAATCGTACCCTTTCAATTTTAATTAATAAATTTAAGCATAAGATATAATCCTCATCTATATAATAGTTTAAATTTTTATGTTGAGATAATTTTTTGGTATAGTAATACATATATTAATTTTTTTCAAGGAAAAAATGTTTCACCGCTACCTTATCATCAAAATCAATAAACAACTAAAGCATTCAATACGTTAAGAAATTCGAGATATTATATAGTTGATGCGAAAGAATTAATCATACCCCACATATTAATTTTCCATGCAAGTCAAAAAGTTAAAACACCTTTTGCTTGATTTTTGGAAATACTTAATTAGGTCATTCCAGTAAGTCTAAATTGATTAATCGGCAGAGCACAATGATTTACCGACAAAAAGTGGTCAAGCTAATGGGATCAACTTGCATAAAATGCCCCAGCTCCTTCAATCATGTTCGTTGCCAAATTGACAGATGCTTGTTCATTCCTTACATTCACGGTTATTATTATTCCATGTCAAGAATGATTAATGGATGAATTAATGATCTTGTTTGAAAACTGAAAGATCTAAATATATGATCATTCCAAAGTCTATACATCCAATCGTTTCCCATGCTCGTGGGTACATGATTTTTCCAATAAATTAATGAATTTTAGAGTTTCCCATTATTAAGATTCATCTATTGAAAATATATTATCTCAAATGACTAATCAAGAAGAGAACCTTAATTAGAGAGATCATGAGGTTGTGATAATTCAACTAAAACCCAGGCTGTCCGTATAAGCTTAGCGCATGATCTAGAGGAGAAATCATGGAGAGCATGAAAGACTTGTGTTAAAGTTAGGATATCATATTTCAAATCAAAATCAACAGTAAAAAAAAATGATATGGGATCAAATATAATTTGAGCTTACTTAGGATAGTAATTTCGCTTGGTAATAAATGAACATGTTATAAGATCATTCTCACAGTAGGAATGTGAGGCAACGAAGAAGGGTTAAGGACGTCTTCTCTCACTGTATGCAAGACGGGCATTCCAATGCACTATAATTAGAAAAGAAACAACTAAACTGATAGTAAGAATATAATATAAGCAACCAATGATCTTCGAAGATATATTAATCAGTCATCTGCTTGCGACCACTGATCCTTTGAAAAAATTGCCCATATGTGGATGTGGCTGCTTGATTTTTCTTCTTACTTGGAATAAAAAGTAACCTCTTTGATCACGTGGCTTGTAGAAGGACCAATCTAAGAAGAAAATCAAATCTATGCCCTCTTGTTAGATAAATTTATCGGCTGTACATTATACGTACAGAGTAGGAGCTAATTTCTTCGAGGAAGTAATAGTCCTGTTCCCTGTGATCCTAAGCAAAATTTAGCCACCTAGTTCGTATGTACAGTGCTTATATATGGTTATTTACTTATTCTTCATTGATTATTTGGGTTAGAGAGAAACATGATGGATCATCAAGTCATTTATATACCTAATTGTTTGATCAATATTAAATGTAATTGTAGAGTATGTTTAGATGCACATATATAGACGATAGGGACACTATTATTGAAAGCATTTACTATGTAGCTCATTTCTTTTTTTCTGCAAGTGTTAGATAAGGCCCATATTCCTAACCTGCAGGCTATGCCCAAGCATTCATGCAATGCTTCCTGGTTTTCAAGAAAAAAACAACAATAATAAAGCATCTAAACCCTGCACTACCATTGTTTTCGATCATTTGTGAAAAAAAGGTGTTGTTCATTAGGGTTTGAACTAAAAGTAAGAACCTCATTGTCATCGATGGTACGCCTGTTCAGGCCCAGCACCAGTACTGAACTGTTTCAACAATTTAAGAAGGAGGGGGGGGGGGAATTCAACCCATATATATCTAAAATAGGAATTCATCAGCGATGTATATATATATATTTTTTTTTTGTAGTGGGCTTAATCAAAGGTGCGAGCCAAAATTTGCACAACCCGAATGACTCTCGGTGCAAATATCGGTTCATTGAGACAATCAAACTGGAAAGAATTATACACAACTTGAAAAAAAATCAAAGGCTTTCAGAATCCAGTTAGATTGATTGCTGTATAATTAGCTTAATTATTTTGAAAACACTGTTAATTGCAAGCCAGACATACTCGTGCAGGTGGTAAGTAATTTGGCGATGTTAAATTTCCCATCTTATGGAACGCATACATATAAATATGCGGGCGGGCGGGCGGGCGGGCGGAGTCTAGTGTGTGCTCTCAAATCTCAATTACAGGAAAGGAACCATCGATCTACCGCCATTAGTACAAAGCTATATGTACAGCACTGGTCGTCTAATAATGTTGAAGGACCAACCATGTAATTAGCATAGGCGCCATAGAAAGAGAATAAATCTCTCACGAGAAAATAACATGGTAGTAATTAAGAACTTAAACAGCTAGCGTATTGAACTATTTGGCCGTGAAAATTATGTTTAGATTGTGTTCACAATGAGTGGTTTAATAATTAGGAAATTAACAAACCCTAGTGATTAAACCAACAATGGTGATTAAAAATTGATTGCAGTTTTAGGGTTTTGTTAAAAGGTTGCAGTGAGAGTGTGTGGATTAAAAAGTTTAGTACGAGTAGTTGAGGAACAAATGCACGCACACGTTAAAGTTTACACTAAAATATATATTTTCCCCTAAAGAACGAGGGGAAAAAAAGTAGTAGTAGTAGTAAAAAGGAATCAAGTCCCAAACTTGCTTACTTTTCTCTTTTTCTCCCTTTCTCACCCTAGTTCCCTACCTCCCCCACGTCCACAAAATAAACACACCCTCCTCTACTTTCTCCCTCTCCTTCTCTTCGTATAGTCCCTCAAGTGTCATTTTCTCACATATACTTCACACAAAAGAAACAACCATTCACTTCATACCTTGTCATTTCTTCTCTGTCCCTCTCTCTCCTCTCAATCTCAAATCTCTGCAACTACTCCCCTCAATTTGATCCAAAGAAAGAAACCCCAAAAATCTCACCTGAAAAATTCTCAACTCTTTTTGCTTAGATTGTCCAGAACAAACCCCTATAGCTTCATCTTAATTTCTTGATCCTTAAACAAACATACACTTCCCAATTGCACTGTACCTACAAGAAAAACAAGAAGAAGAAAGACAGAGGAGATAGTTAGGAGACCTAATTAAGAGGCCTCATTTGGCTGCTTAAAGATGGAGCTATTCCCAGCACAACCAGATTTGTCTCTTCAGATTAGCCCCCCAAACAGCAAACCCACATCAACATGGAGGAGAACAGAAGAAGAGATGGATTTGGGGTTTTGGACGAGAGCTTTGGACTCGAGAAACTCTATTTCTTCAATGGCAAAACCTGATACCTGTTTTGAGCTCTCGCTATCTAATCCAAAGGTTTCAGAGCCTAACTCCAACCATTTCCACAATATCCTCCAAAATTCTAACAACTGTAATGGTAACAATCTCTTCCATTCCTTTCAACAAAACCAATACACACACCACCATCACCAACAAAACCACCTGCATAATCATCATCCTGTGCTCTTTCAACAGCAACAACAACAAGGACTGAGCCAAGAGCTTGGTTTCTTGAGACCCATTAGAGGGATTCCTGTCTACCAAAACCCTCCTTCTCCTTTTCCATTCTCTCAACAAACTTTTGATAATACTTGCTCCCAAGCTTCTTCTCTGGCTGCTAATAACTCTAGTGCCACAAGTATAAGTCCCTATCAGTCTCAAGGGTCGATGAGATCAAGATTCATGTCTAGGTTTCCAGCTAAAAGAAGTATGAGAGCACCAAGGATGCGTTGGACTACCACTCTTCATGCTCGCTTTGTTCACGCTGTTGAGCTATTGGGTGGCCATGAAAGTATGCTTCATTTTGTTTCTTTTTTCTCCTCTGGCTTTCTTCTTTTCTAGATTCTCATTTTTATCGTTTCCGAATTTTCCCTTCTTCTTTCACCTTTCCTGTTCATTTTTTTTTACCATCTTCAATAACACTGAAAAAAAAAAGGAACTTGGAAAAGAAAATTTGACTCATATTTTCCTTTCCTCTTTCCTTGTTCTTCTCTTTTCTTTGTTGGGGTTTAGGGGCTACACCCAAGTCAGTTCTTGAGCTTATGGATGTGAAAGATCTCACCTTGGCACATGTTAAATCACATTTGCAGGTAATGAAAGCATACTCTCAACTGTTTTTCCTTCCTGCTTGTAGTGTTCAAACTCCTTTTTGTTAAATAAAAAAAGATATGTTGGAAAAATTGTTCTTTGTTTTCTCTCTAACTTTCTAACTAAAACTTATTAGCTCGAGCTAATAGTGTTAAATTGATGCAGTGTTAATTGTACTTCTAAGCAGAATTTGCCTTTCGATAGCATACATTACAGGAAGGGTGTTTTATTACACATGTCACAAATTCCAATGTTTCCCTGCAGAGGGTCTCTCTAATCCTTTAAGCACTTATTTTTCTATTAGATCTGATGGTGCTGCTAGCTAATAAACAGCTTTTTGCTTGGAAGAATGAACCAGAGAGAGAGAGAGAGAGGAGGGGGGGGGGGTATTATCGATTTCAGGAATCAAGTAAGACAAAGCCCAAGGAATTCAAAACGAGTCATAGCCAAGCCGAGACAAGTTTGCACTCAGTCCATTATTTTTCATTTTAAAAACATTTTCTCTTACATTGAAGAGAAAAAAGAAAAAAAAAAACCATCATTGTTCAATGATATGTTTCGCAGATGGGTTTATCAACACCACTTTTTTAACCATGGTGAATCTCATCCATGCATGCCACATCACCTATCTACATACATGGGCTCATCAACCCCACTTTTTTAACCATGGTGATCGAATCTCATTCATGCATGCCACATCACATATCTACATACATGTATGGGCAAACAAATGATTCTGTTCAGAGTTCAATTAATCTCACTTTTTACAGTTTGTACTTGCACTTGAATCAAACCATCTCTTGTGTGTGTCCTAAACAGCATATTGGTCTCTTTTTCTCGTTTTATCCTTTTCTGTTTAAAGTTTTCGACATTCTTCTTGCTCTGTTAATCAATGCCCATTTAAGCTTAATTTCGATGCTTCATCACAAAATTAGTCTAATAATATTGTTTCTGAAATTGTAATGGATGCAGATGTATCGAACTGTGAAGACCACTGATAGAGCAGCAGCTCCTTCGGGTTAGTGCTTTTCCCTATATATGCTTTCTTTCATGTCTTTGCTTCATGAAAGTTTTCAGTGATTATATATTCACAGGCAACAATATTATTAATGAGCATTGTGTTAATCAATGTTCCTTAATTACGTTGGTCTTAATTAATTACTGGCCCAATCCCTCTTCTTCTTTTTTGTTTGTTTAATATCGTGTACGTACAGCGCAATCGGACGCGTTCGATAATGGATCATCTGGAGATACTTCAGAAGATTTGGTATTTGACATTGAAAATCCTAGAAGGTCAGAAATGTCAATGCAACAGGGAAGACCAAATGCTCACCAGGACAAGGACTATCAGGCTCTCTGGAGCAACTCTTCAAGGTACCACTGCTGTACCATGCTTATTAATATCTTGTCTACCCTTTGATGCCATGGGTTAGTTACAGAATGCATGCTTTAGTGGAGAATAAAAGGACAAATTAAAAAAAATAACAAACAAATGGAATGTCGAACAAGCATAAGGAATTTGTGATGTAGTTCCCAGTTTCTAATTTTTTCTTTTCTTTTTTCAGATCGATCTTTAAGGTAATTAACAAAGGCAAGATTTAAACCTGAATTCTTCCCCTCTTACAATTGTTTTAATTGCTAAGGGTATTTCGTAACACCAACTGTCCATTTGCCTATAAGTAATCAACTTGCCGTCTTGGTCAACGATTATTTCTCTTTCTTGAAGTAAGGAAGGCCCAAGAGCACTTAAATTAAGACAATTATGATTTATAAAGAAAAGTTTGGATCACTTCCTTGTGGTAAGGACAAAACAGATGAAAATTGCATGGCTCGTTATACTAGGTATCCCACCGATCTTCCATGTTCTAGCCACTCCTTTCCTTTCTTTTTTTCTCTGGGGCGAGGGGGGGTCCAATTAATCTAGCTAGCTTCTCTGGATCTTCTTAGCCTTGACGCTGTGTTCCTTAATCTAGATTCATTAGGGATGATTAATGTAAAAATGGGATTATGCATGTTAGACACGAGGTTAAAAAATAAAAAGATCACTCAAGTACTGGTTCTACTACCATATCCCGCCTCTCTCTCGACTCCACATCACAAGATTATATATCAAATACCGTAACCACATGCAAGAAAACACAAAAAGAGGAAGAAATGATTTCACTGCATTGTTCTGTCCGTCCACGACCATCATGAAGACTGGAACACCATGATGGGGTAATTATACTCTTCCTTGTAGCAGTGGGTAAAAAGGAAGTTAAAGAATCCACCCACTCCCCTACCATTATTCCGAGACATGAGAATCCCATTTGACAAATCCACCTAAAAAATGGAGATATCTCTTTCCTTTGGATTTTGTGGGCTCTGATAGAGAGAACTATTAAATGGGGCCTACAGTTAGAATACTTAGTGTCAAAGATAAACCCTGTGATGGCCCCATTATTGGAAAATCGTGGTGCCAAAGTGATATGCCCTTTGAGACTTCCTTGCTGTCTGTTGCTATGTGTCATGGGCTATCACATGGGCGAGCTCAACTTTATCTTCAATCAGCACAAAGATAAAATGTAAAGCGAAGGGAACTATAAACAAGACAGTAAAAGATTGCTTTCTTTTCTTAGTTTTGCTTTTTATTCTCTGCATGGCTTCCACTGATAGGAAATATTCTCTCAATCTGTTGGTTTTTAGCAGGGAAGCTTGGTTGCATGGGAAATTAAAGGATTTTGGCGGAAACTTACCACCACTTGAGGTACCGAAATTTCAAATCTTTCTTTCCTATAATGTCCATGAGTTTCAAGATGTTGTATCCAACACATAAATGTTCTGTTGCTGGAACTGGTGAAGAAGAGCAGATTTGTTCTTTTCTCTCTTCCCCAAGCCCTACCCATTGGAAAGATACAAGAAAGGCAAGGGCTTTCCATATTCTTTGCTTAGGTTATCCACTTGTTGAAGAGGAATTAAGTAATTTTAAAAGATTATTTAAGGGATGGAGAATAATTTTTTCCTTTATCACAGGGGAGAATAGTTTTATATATATATATAATATGGAAAACTTTTTTTTTTAAAAAAAAAAAGGAAGGAAGGAAGGGCATTTCCATGCTCATGATTAAACAAAACCCTAAATACACCTTAAACCTGAGCACTCCTTGAATTACCAACTCCATTTTGTTGACCTGGATATATATATATATATATATATATATATGATTCATATCTACACACACGCACGCACGCACGCACACACACAAGAGAGTAAGTAGGTGGAGTCAAATATATTATTACACAGGTAAGATTATACATATTCATAAAATAATGCTAGTAAATAAGTGTACTATTAGGTACTCGTATTGGGAAATGCACAGTGGTCACACTTTGGCAGTCTTTCAAAACGTACTCCTAGCCATACTTCTTTTTCTTTGATAGATATTCTATTATTCCCTGAGTCAAATGTCCTTTGATTCCCACCTTCACACACTTCCCTTGTGCTACTCTGCTCTATGTGATTTATTGTCCTAGCTACAGCTACCTTTTGTTTTCTTTTTATGGTTTCTCATTTCAATTTTGAACAACTCTTTTGTTTTCTCTTACAGCAGAAGGGCATGGATCCAAAGTGCTTGAGCTATGAGAAAATATCAGATGTAAGCTCATCTACAGTTTCAGGGACAAGCCCCAAGAAGCCTAATTTGGAGTTCACTTTGGGCAGGCCACATTGAAGTTATCCACTGTGTACTACTCATTTTGAATCATTATTATCTCTGAGGGGATGCTGGTGAAGAGAATCAGGTACCCAGGTGAGAAAATCAGAGCTAAAGAAAAAGAAAAGAAAAGGAAGAAAAAAAGAAAAGAAAAGGAGAGCTAAAGAATGACAAAGGGACAGGAAAGACAGAAAGCAACAAAAGGTGAGGAGTGGAAAAGGCATGTCCTTCATATCAAGCAGTGAAATCCAAATCAACATATTATATTCCTACGTAAATATGAAATCTAATTGATTTTGTATGTTATTGCACTCTCGGAGAAAAAGAGAACGAGAGAGAGAGAGACCTTTAGAGAGAGATGGGGAGAGAGAACTTTAACTATCTCAAAGTATAAAGCGATCCTTGGTAATTGTAATGGAGCACTTTACATTAATATAAAATATTTTCATATTTTTACCAAAGAGTTGGGGTTCTATTTTCATTCCTAGGCATTGTCACATGCTTTATACTCTACGAACGAAGGAAAAGAAACACTTTGAGAATATAAGCCAGGAAAGCATTCGAATTAAAGGCATGGGAAAACTGAAATTGCAATATCCAGAAGAAAAATAATTTTTCCACAACGCCTTTTTACAACCATTTATCAAATAATGGTGATTGAAATTGTTACAGAAATATATAAATTATATTTAAATACGTCACCTAATAATTTAAACAACTGTGTTAAGATGGTTCTTTAATATGATATTACAATCTTGTTGATTAAACGGTTATAAATTTGAATTTCATCATCTTTATTTTATTTGATAAAAAAATCAAGTACAAGGTAGTGTGTGCCTTCAAGTTCAAAGAGTTTTCACTTGAAATGTGTGTTAAAAAATTATATAAATGAGCTCGTGCAAGTTCTAAATCTAGAAGACTTCTACTTGAAAAGATGTGTTAGAAAATTATTTAAATCATATATTGGGATATCACCTAAGAATTTAAGCTATTGTGTCTTGTGTTTGATGTGTATTGGACTAGTAATGATAGAGATTATATATAGATAATATTTCTTATATATAGTATGCCTATTATATTTTCTATATAGATACATTGTAGAGGAAGTAGAGGAGGTGGTTTCAGAGTATTGAGTTATATTTACATGAAAGGTAGTATAGTCATTTTATAAATAACAACAATTGTATAAAGAATTTAAGATGTAAAATAAATTTATTCAAGATAAAAATTGATTTGTATAGGGTCAAAATATACATAAACAACTTTTAAGAAAATTGTAATATCTAATCCATTTTTGTCCATCATACATCCTAAATACTCTACTAAACACTCAGTATCTCTTGTTTTTTCAAAACTAAGCACACTGTTTTTTTTGTTGGAAATGATTTTTTTTAATTTAAATTGAGAAATCTTGAATCATCATAATCCCAGATCACTCACTCGGAGTATTATCCCAGTACGATTGTTAGCCATTTTGGAAAAGATATTTAAATGAAACAGTATTATCTTCGAACAAATCCATATATTTCAGTACGTACATCTCAGATCAATCAACTGGGCATTGTTAGTTCCCAAAAGTTGCACAAATTGCATCATCCATGGGATTTTTATTTTTATATTAATTTCCTTTCCACCATGCAACATGCTTTTAGCACATTACATGCCGATTCACCCAGATAATGCCGAAACTCTAAGCTTTTTCTGTTTTTGTGGTCATTCTAGGAACAAAATTGTTCATGTAATCATTAACTTTATGATTGCATTTTAAATTTAGTATGGTTAAAGCATGGAACTGCCATGATAATGTAGCTTTACAAAAGAAGATTGCACCTTGCAATTCGTAAATGACATTTTACCACACAATGGAAAGCTTCTGTGAAAGTGCTGAAGAATTTGTAGCAGTCCTTTGAATATAAAAGCTCTTTGATAGGTGCAACTTTTGACCGGTTTTATCCTCCACTTGCTAAACCGGGCAAGCCCTTGCACGTGAGATTATATATTTAGAAAGTTCAATTCGAATTTTGTTAAATTAATTAGACCAACAATAATCTCGATATACCACTTTGTTTTCTTTTTTTTTTCATGACCTAGGCTTTTCTTCGGATTGCTTTCTTGCCTTCGGCCTTTTAGTTTCCCATATGCCTTTTAATTTGCGTTTGAGTTATCAAAATACACACACACACACACACACAAAGATCCAAACTATAACTAGTAGCACACATAAATTAAAGTTTGATGTCATTAATTAATATGTCACGTCATCATTCTTTTCCATGTCAACAACTCTAAAAAATCACTAATTTTGTGAAGAAATTTTATTCAATTTTATCTCTTTCTTCCTCTTTGCGTATTTCGATTCACTAAAAAATCATTAATTTTGTTAAATTTTGCATTGATATTTGCAAACATTTAGTTTAACAATGAAGGAATCTCTTTTTTAAAAAAGTTTTTTTTTAAGCATAAACACAAAGTAATCTTAATTTTGAGTTTCACAAACAATTCCAACTTAAAAAAGTCTTTTTTTATATATTTTCTTTAAGAAGGATATAAATGTCTTCAATGTTTTGATACTATATAAAATTTAAGAATATATTTGTAAATTAACCTTAATCCAGTAATTGAACCACATCTTCAAAAACAAGTTTTAGTATACAAATTAAATCTTGCTTTTATTGGCAAATACTTAGAGTATTAGCAAACACTTTTTTAACCTTTTTTTCTGTGCAAAAAAATAAAGGTTGTCAACATAATAATTTCTTTTCCTATATAATAGATATTTTTGTTGGCTAAAGTAATTGTAGATAAAAACTTATTATAGAGATAAGTTGCACTTGTATTTTAATATTATTTTGCCTGAAATGGGCTCTATAAAAAAAGTTAAGCCTATCTTTTTTCCCACCATCATTTCAGACTAGGAAATTAATTCCTCTCATATCCCTTCGCTATTATATCAAGGTTCACTCTAAATTCATTTAACCTACTCAACTCATTCAATTCACAAACCATCTTGGATTTAGGACTAGTTTTTGCAACCACAAAACATGACAACGTCTATACATAAGCTAATTGATTGCCCAATTCCGCGAGGCATAAACTCTAAACTATCATATAGACTATAAACAAGAGAGAAATCAACCTCAAGATGCATTAGATTAATAATATTTTATGCCTTAAATCTATGTCAAAGCTCAAATCGTGAGCCGAAAAGAAGAAGAAGGAAGATTTAAAGTTGAAATTCAAGAGGCAAAGAGAACATACCCTTTTAGCGTTGTTTCTCCGGATACCATGTCAAAACCCCATGATTGTATAGAATGAGTTGGAAAGACAGAATTGTAACTAAATTCTAATAAATTCTCAATAACAATAAACACCACTAAAAAAATATGTGATGAAATTGTAACTAAATCCAACCTTTTTTATAACTAAATCACTCACTCACTCAAAAAACAATGAATTACCATCAATTATACAACAATTAGCATTAAATAGCATAAAAGAAAGGAATTAGTAACCAATTAATTAGCCAAAAAATCAAACCCTAAACTTATTGAACAAGAAATCAAACTTTAGATGGCGGAGAGGAGAGTTGTCAACACCGGATTTGTTAGGGGGGCTATTGGAGAAGAAGAAGAAGAAATGTTGTAGAAAATCCTAAGCTAAAATGAAGAAGAAAAAAATAGGGATATGAGATAACAACTAGTTTTTAACTCATTTTAAAAAAGCATCGATGGAAATTTCATTAATAATTTTGTCAGTAATTGGACATTCAATAATACCCATGGAATTACGAACAAAATATTTTTATTTGTTTTTCTTATTCCATCACCTTTTCCATTGGAAATTAAATTTTCTATGCAAATTTCGTTAGTAAACAACAACTAATGAAGTATTTTCCATCAGCGTTACCGTTGGTTTTTTTTTTTTTTCCCTATAGTTTTAGTCAGCCGGCTTTTGTGTCCAAACAGTTTCAAGTTCAAACTATGTTATGATGAAACTGAATCATCACATGTATTTTGGCTAGTAATTTAGAAAAATGCCTCTTGATCAAACTGTTTTGAGACAAAGCTATCTATGACATACTTTAAGGGACCAATGTTTAATTCCATCTCAACATTCTCAAGCAGGACTGCTGATTGTTTGACACTACATGTATACTGTATTCTTGATGATTGATCGATCACTGGTTGGCAAGTTATGGCTGAAAATGTTGAGAGCAATAATGTCGAAGAAAATGCCTCAACACTAGTCCTTCATGAGCGGAGATTTCAAGATAATGATTGAAATAGTTATAAGCAAAAAGTCTAGAGATTGAACAGAGCAGGCAAGAACATGGAGTCTTTGTGTACAGCTAGATTCCTACCAAAATTTTGTTCTCTAGTCAGATGTTTCATTCTATAAGTGCAGAATTTTATGCTTTTTGGCACATATTAAGCCAAGCAATGGACAGTTTGTGAAAAAGTTTCAAGCCCTACACGAAGGCGTTAAATCACCGGGTAACACTAATGGGTCCAACTGTTTGTTGTCCAATCTCGAATCACTGCTTGCACAATTGCTGAAGCACCTATATTTGAATTATACAGTTTCAAGAAATAATCACAGTACTTTCCATGTTGTTGATTTGTGGTGTCCAGGCAAAGAAAAACGCGTTCTTTATCTCTCCTTTTCTTTTTTCTTTCAGAAAGAACCAAGACTGAATTCTACGATCTCACAGTAAAGTTGCATAATAGTTAGTGATTCTAATACCGAGTCTTCTGTATTCGAAACTAGCTAGCTAGCTACGAGTTTATATATATAATAAAATTTTCATTTTCATTTTCTCTCTAGAAAATGGCACGTCTCCAATTTTCTCGTAAAAGTTTGATTAATTTGTATTAATCAACTTAATTCCTTATTTTTATTATAATTTCAATTTTTCAAGTTTTATGGGGTTTTTTTTCGACAAATTATTATTCAATATTTTCAATTTCAACTAATTAAGTAGAATTTATTTAAATTGGAAAAGGAAACTGCTCAGTAAAGAGGATGGGATGGAAAAAAGATGTTAACATGAATGAAAAAAAAAAAAAAAAGGATGATAATGACGACTCATGTAGTGAAAAGGAGCGCTCAATTGGTTAAGATAATTTTTCAATATTGAAAAAATTATATTGAATTGGCTGAAATTAAAAATATAAATGTTTAAATTGATAGCAAAAGTTTTTTTTTTAATGAATTGGTGGAAAGATGCAAATATGACTTTATTCTTCTTCTTTTTTCTCAAGAAAGCTTTTGCAAGTGAAATCCTTTTCAACCTCTCTTTAGGAGACAAATGAAAGAGAAAGGGAACATGGTACAAGTCTAGGAAATTTGGAATAATTGTTTACACTTGCTGATAGGATGGTTGTGTTTTTGCATTTCTGGTCAAAGAAAGTTTAAGATAAAAAGAGAAAGGTGATAATCCCATGAGAAAAGGCAGGTTGAGGAATAACTTTCTTTTTTAGTTTCACATTTGAAGGAATGATTTAGCTTCACACGGGGTGCTTTGCAATGGGGGAAAAGAATAGAAAAAAAAAAAACAAATACAAATACAAAATGTAGTGTTTAATATGTTGAATAGAAATAGACTTGACTAGACAATTTCATTGTGAAGTTGTTTGGTGCATTTTTAAATAGTAAAAAAATTAATTTT
>Ga0325401_1002082_pt1 | contig 17503 bp, 13 predicted proteins | sample PopdelMetagenome_FD_205666 | JGI IMG/M metagenome (GOLD analysis project Ga0325401, IMG submission 205666) | Populus deltoides microbial communities from Bellville, Georgia, United States - Xylem-PdKOR-R2 | ecosystem: Host-associated > Plants > Phyllosphere > Stem > Wood/Secondary xylem | place...
CGGCGGCCATTCTACTGGAAGCCGGGCTTAGCTTCTTGGGGCTAGGGGTGCAACCCCCGGCGCCGTCTTGGGGGCTTATGGTCAACGAGGGCTTTCAATTACTTGGTACTGAAGCAGGTCTGTGGCTTACCTTGTTACCTGGCCTAGCTATTAGCTTGCTTGTACTGAGCTTCAATTTGTTAGGTAACGGCCTACGTGATGCCTACGACCCAAAAACCTTACTAAACGAGTAAGTAGCTGCTTGTAAAAGCAAGCTATCCGTTTTCGGCTTCGATTTAACGCCCATTTGGCGGAATGCTTCTTTTGCTTCCGCTTTTCTCCAGAACAGCTAGCCGTAGATAACGGACGTATCATCAATTATCTACGCCTTTAACGCTATAGCCACCGCTCCTATGTCTGCTCCGCGCTCCGTATCACCTGAAAAAAGATTGTTTTTAAAGGAGAGAGAGTTGAGTGCTTTGTTGGAAATCACCCAAGCCATCAACCACGACCCTACCGAAGATGCTCTGTATAAGATCTTCCAGTTTACGCTGCTCGGCCAGCTGAACATTCGCCGCCTCGTGCTTTACGTGAAAGAGGAAGGAGAATGGCGTTGCGTAGTGTCTTTCGGCGCCGGCCTGCCCGACTTTAGAAAAATCCCGCTGCCGGAGGTAGTGCAGCAGAGCTGCACAGGCAGTCCTTGCCAGGTACCTAGCTTGCAACTAGGGCACGAGTGGGAAAAGCTGGAAATGGTCATTCCAGTAGTCAACAACGGTGAGGTAATGGCCTACGTGCTCATCGGCAACGTGCACGAAGACTATGTGAGCGAAGAAGCTACCAAGTTTCTTGAAACGCTCAGCAACATTCTGATTGGGGCCATTGAAAACCGTCGTTTGGCCCGGCAGCGCGTGGAAGCCGCTGCCATCCGAAAGGAGATTGAAATTGCGCAGGAAGTGCAAACCATGCTCTTTCCGCGCAACCTGCCCAACGATAGTCATGTAGCCGTGCACGCCAGCTACGTGCCCCATACCGCTATCGGCGGCGACTACTACGATGTAGTACCCATTGATGCACAGCGCTTTCTCTTTTGCGTGGCCGACGTGTCGGGTAAGGGCGTACCAGCTTCGTTGCTCATGTCGAACTTCCAGGCGGGGCTGCGCACGCTGCTGCGTCAGCAGGCGGAGCTAGGTACGGTGGTGGCGGAACTGAACAATCTGATCTACCGCAATGCCGTGTCGGAGAAATTCATCACGGCGTTTTTCGGCATCTATAACCGCGTTACCCGCGAGCTAGATTACGTAAACGCTGGCCACAACGCCGCCATCCTGCTCACCGACGATAACGAGTACCAACTGTTATCAGATGGCACCACCATGCTCGGAATCTTTGAAGAGCTGCCCTTCCTGCACGCACACCGCGTGCAGGTGCCGCCCCGTTCGTTGCTGCTCACATACACCGACGGCCTGACGGAGGTATTCGACGAAGCCGATACGGAGTTCGGGGAGGAAGGCGTGCTAGCTTTTCTACGCCGCAACTCCTATTTGCCCCTGCAAACGCTACACCGTGAGCTGCTGGAAGAAATCAAAAACTTCAACAGCAAAGACGCCAACTTCTCCGACGACATCACCATCCTCAGCTGCCGTTTTAAGTAGCCCAGACTTCAGGGCTTATTCTCTAGGTTTGGAGTAAGTATGGTAAGCTAAAAAGCGAAGAGGTCGGCCCCATCAGGGCCGACCTCTTCGCTGTAAGCTAGCTTTGTAGAATACGCCCTAAGCGCTAAGCTGCTCGTTATCAATCCATTCTTCCGTGCGCATGAGCAAAGCTAGGCCGATGAAGAAGAACGAGCCGGTTTTATCAACCTCAATAATCTCGTTGAGCAGCAGATGGAAGATGATGATAAATAAGGAAAGGCCCGCCGCCAAAACCACATGCCTATACTCTGGAGATTGGGTGCGGTGATAGAGCCGTTGCACCATGAGCAGGGTGGTGCAGAGTAACGTAGCGAAAAGCAGAAAGCCCGGAATACCCTGCTCGGCGAGTTGTAGCAAGAAGTAATTATGGGTAGTTGAGTGCTCCGGATTATCACTCACATAAGTGCGGAAGCTCTTGACCGTGTAGCGCTTATACTCTGGGTAGAACGTGGCCGGGCCGCTGCCAGTAATAGGCTTATCACTAATCATGCGCGCAGCCGCTACCCAACGGTACAGGCGCTCCATGCCGGATAAGTCTTCGAGCTTGTACGTGGCTTCTAAGTGCTTTTCGAAGTCTTTACCGTTGAAGATCGTTTTCTCGAAGTCGGGAGCGTAGAGCATGTAGTTGTTCTGGTGAACAAAGTACAGCGCTCCGCCAACTGCTGCCACGACTGCGCCAATCAATACAAATGCCGTGAGGCGCCACCGAATAGCTAGGTAGAAGAACCCGGCCAACGGCAGCGCCATAATGGATGCGCGCGTGTAGGAAAGCAGCACGCCAAACAGTAAAATCCACTGCGCTGTGCGCCACGCTATACGCTTCGCGCCGGGCGGCGTCGAGCGAGCGGCGTAAAAGGTGTAGGGCAACAGCAGCGCTAGCACCGCCGCGTAAATAACGTGGTTAAGGTAGAAGGGTTGAATGGAAGGGTTAATGGAGTCGAAGGAGAAGCCGTGTGGAGCGTGTCGAATAGCGGTGTATATGACCGTGATAGAAGCGCTAGCCGCGTAAAAGGCAACGAGTCGCCACACGTCAGCCGGTCGGCGCACAATGTTCAGCGTAACGAATACAAAAGGAATGATGTACCAGGTCTTGGCCAGCAGGTACTTAATCGACTTACCTGAATCGACCGAAGAAAAAGCCGACACGCTGGCCCAAACCAGCATGGTGGCTATGATGATCATGAGCGGGTGGGCCCAGTAGCGGGCCGTAATGCCACTGCGCTTTAGCAAGAGGTTTACCCCAAAGCAGCCGAGCAAGATAAGCATGAGCGGCTCGGAGGGCACGTCCATACTCAGGCCGCCCGGTAGGGGAATTTCCCGCGAGAAGGCAAGGGTAAAAAGCAGAATGTAGTACACCCACCGCCAATCGGCCAATAGCACCACAAAGCCAAGAAAGGCCGCTGGTATTCCGAGCCAGACAAGCGAATCGGTGAGAATAACGCCGGCTCCGCTCACCATCAACACCCCGATAAACACCGCAAATAGGCGCTGGGCGTTATTGCGCGGGTGCAGGCTAGCTAAAAAGGCAGCGGTTTTATTGGGAGAAATTTCCATGGGAAGTTGTGGTCGGTTGCGCCGGTGGGCCAGCAAACAAGCTCGGACCAACTTCGGCCACCAGAATACCTAGACTTTGCGCAATCGGCTCAACCCTAGGTTGCCGCGGTAGAGTTCCAGCAGCGTGATAAAGATGATGGACAGCGCCAGCGTAATAATTACCGAAGACAGGACAATCAGCGAGCGTACCGGCTTGGCTTTCTTGGTAGCCGGTAATGCTTTTTGAACCACGTAAATAGACGAGATACGGCTGCTAATGGCTAGGCGGGCTGTTTCGTAAGTGCTGCGTGCCGACAACAAACGGTTCTGAACATCATTGAAACGTGCATAAAGGCTGGTCATGATGTCAACCCCTTCCGTGTACCGCTCTAAGTTGATGATGTTGCCCCCTTCGGCTTGCGTGAGACCCTTCAGCGCCCGCCGCAAACCAGCGGCTTTGCTGCTGTTGCCTTCGCCTTCGGCGCGGCGCAGTTCCGTTTCGGTTTCAATAATCTCCTTCGCTAGGTAGCGCGACTCCCGGTCCATGCCGTAGATGCCATAGCGCCGCCGACCTACCAATAGACTGTCGTGCGCCTGGGCAAACTCTTTCTCTAGGAAGGCCGTTCGATCTCTGTACAACTCGATAATGCTGCGGCGGTTTTCGTAGGTAAGCTGCTGATTGATAGAGTCAATGACGCCAACTAGCGTATTGGCCATGCGAGCGGCTAGCTTTTTGTCAATGTCTTCAATCGTTAGCTCAATAGCGTCGCGGTCGTTGTGAACGATGTTTAGGCGCTTATCAAATGCTTCGAGGGCATCTTGCTCGGCTTTTTCGTCGCCAGGCTCGCCCACATTGTAGTGCTTATACAGATCGAAGCGCCGGATCATGAGCTCGGCCACCGGCTGCGATTCACCAATGGTAATCACTCGGTCAAGGTCTTCAGCACGGCCCCCGAGCTGAAGCTTTCCGCCTTCGTTCACAATGCGGTCGGGGTCAGTCGTTTCAGGATTGGTAGGGTAGAATACGGCGGTAGATTGGTAGATATTAGGTAGTAGAAAAGCAACTAATAGGCTCAGAATGAAGGCTAACCCAACCGCTGCGAGCACCAAGTTTTTCCACCGATTAATAATGGGCCAAAGACCCATGAGAGAATAAGTGCGGGATGACATGTAGAAGAAAAGATAACCAATTACCACTGACGCAGCTGAACCTCGTTATGCTGCGTAGCGAGCAAAGCTAGTTGATTTTCGCCGTATTATGACGGTTGAGCTCGGCAGGTAGCTGCGCGTAGGCTAGGATGATTCTGGTCCCGGCGTTTATCTTGCCGCCATGAACCTTACCTTACGCTTGCGCTATTTGCCGCTGCTGGGCCTAGGTAGTCTGCTCGGCTGCCAGTCTACTGCTTCCACTTCCGCCGACTTGGTGGTGTACAATGCCACTGTCTATACTGTCGATTCCACGTTCACGCAAGCGCAGGCTTTTGCGGTGCAGAATGGCAAGTTCGTCGCCGTAGGTAGCAACGAAGACATCCGGCGTCGCTACAAAGGGCAGCAGGAGGTAGACGCGCAGGGACAATTCATTTACCCCGGTTTTTACGACGCCCACTGCCATTTTTACCGCTATGCCTTGGGCCTGCGCGATGCTAATTTGGTGGGTACCGCTTCGTGGCCAGAGGTAGTAGCCAAGCTTGCCACGCAACGCCAGCAGTATCCGCAGGCAGCATGGCTCACGGGCCGTGGCTGGGACCAGAACGACTGGCTCACCAAACAATTTCCGACCAAAGACACGCTCGATAAGCTGTTCCCCGACGTGCCCGTGTTCCTCACCCGCGTGGATGGGCACGCCGCCTTGGTTAACCAGAAAGCCTTGGACCTAGCTGGCATCACGGCTAGCACCCCGATCAGTGGGGGCACCATCACGCGCGATGCGCAAGGCAAGCTCACGGGCTTGCTGGTGGACAACGCGGTTAGGCTCGTCTCCGCTAAAATACCAGAGCCAACCCCAACCGAGGCCGACGCGGCGCTGTTGCAAGCCCAGCAGAACTGCATCGCCGTGGGCCTGACCAGCTTAGCCGATGCGGGGCTGAACAAAGCCGACATCGACCGGATGGAAAGCTTGCAAAAGCAGGGTAAGTTGAAGGTGCGTCTCTATACCATGCTCAACCCAACCGCGGCCAACAAAGCGTACTACTTGCCCAAAGGTCCAATCTTCAACGACCGGCTCACAGTAGCTTCCTTTAAAGTATATGCCGACGGAGCCCTCGGTTCGCGCGGCGCTTGTCTGGTGGAGCCCTACGCCGATCGACCCAAGGAAACAGGCTTTTTGCTTTCCACGGAGAAAGAGTTTCGCGCTTTAGCAAAAGAGCTAGCTGCCAGCAAGTTTCAAATGAACACGCACGCCATCGGCGACTCGGCCAACCGTATTATTTTAAACATCTACGGCGACGCCTTGCAAGGACAGAAGGACCGGCGCTGGCGCATCGAGCACGCGCAAATCGTGACCCCGGCCGATATGCCGAAGTTTGGTCAGTTTGGCATTGTGCCCTCGGTGCAGCCCACGCACGCTACCTCCGATATGTATTGGGCAGGCGAGAGGCTAGGTGCTAAGCGGTTGAAAACGGCTTACGCCTACGAAGAACTGCGCAAACAATACGGCCAGGTCGCGCTCGGCAGCGACTTTCCAGTGGAGGATATCAACCCGCTCTATGGCTTTCACAGCGCCGTGGCCCGTCAAGATGCCAAGAATTACCCCACCGGCGGTTTTCAGCCCGAAAATGCGTTGTCGCGCCCCGATGCGCTGCGGGGTATGACTACCTGGGCCGCGCACGCCGCCTTCGAGGAAAAACAAAAAGGTCGCATCCAGCCCGGTATGGCTGCCGATTTTGTGGTGCTTGATAAAGATTTGCTTAAAGCACCCGCATCTGAGTTGCGCGGCGCGAAAGTGCAGCAGACTTGGATTGCTGGCGAGCAAGTGTACAAGCAGAAATAAACTTCCTGCCCAGCAAAAAAGCCGCTGCCTTACGTAAGGCAGCGGCTTTTCTGTGTTCAACCTAGGGTGAGAACTAGCGTTGTGGCGCTTCATCGGCGGAGCCGCCGTAGATGGCTGGCACCGGAATGTCAAGCAGGCGCAAGTACACGCTCAGTTGACCCCGATGGTGAATCATGTGGTTGAGTACCATCACGCGGGCTACGGCTGTGTGGGGCATCGTAACGATTACTTGCTCGCCGTGGCGCATGCTCCAGGTATCCTGAAAGGTAGCATCATCTACTTGCTCCAAGGCCTTGTGAATGTTCTCGCTATTAACGTCGAAGCGGCGCAGAACTTCATCGGTGCTGATAGATGGGGTCGGCCGCGGGGACGTTGCCAAATCGGTAGCAGGACCTTGCAGCGACATTTCCAGATAGCCGACCAAGTTGGCGATATGCGAAGCTAGGGTACCAAGCTTCATCGACTTAGGGTGGGGCTGCCAATCGAAGTTTTCCGTTGGGATGCGCTCTAAAAGGCGGCGGGTAAGTTTCAACTCGTGCTTTAGCTCTTGGCCGAGCGCAGTTTGCAGGGAGGTAGTCATGAAAGAATAAGGTGTACTAGTAAGTCTGCTGGCGCTTCAACAAAAATGCCGGTTTTGACAAACCCGACCGCGCTAGGTTTTAATTTAAGAAACCGATAGCGGCGTGCCGCCGTGTGGGGCCGATGGCGGCGGGGAGCTAACTGTCTCGTGCGCGTGCTCTTCACGAAGCTTCTTGCCTCGCAATGTGAGCAGGAACAGCAAACCTAGGATGAAGAACACGATGAGCGCTAGAATACTGTAGCGCATCGAGCCAAACCACTGCCCAATAATTCCCCAAGTAGCAGTGCCAATGACAATGCTGAGCTTCTCCGTTACGTCGAAAAAGCTGAAGTACGCCGCCGTGTTGGGCGTATTTTCGGGGATGATCTTGGAATAAGTAGAGCGCGAAAGGCTCTGAATGCCGCCCATGGTAAGGCCAATGACCGAAGCCAAGGCATAGAACGTCCAGTCGGCCTGCACGAAGTAGCCGGCTACGCAAATGAGCGCCCAGATGACTACGGACCAGCTTAAGGCTCGCGTATTACCGATGGCTTCGGAGAGGCGAGCAAACAAGTAGGCTCCCAGAATAGCTACTATTTGCAGCAGCAAAATAGTGATAATCAGAGCGGCATCGGGGAGGTGTAGCTCATCCTTTCCAAAGATGGTAGCCACGTACATCACCGTTTGCACCCCCATGTTGTAAGTAAAGTAGGCCAGCAGAAAACGCTTAAGCATGGGGAGGTGCTTTAGCTCGTCCCACACCTTACCTAGCTCCTGAAAACCATTGAGCAGCCAGCCCGATTCGTTGGTGGGAGCGTCAGTCGGGCGGCCGGTATCAGCGGGCAAGCGGGCAAAAGGAATTTGCGCAAAACCCGCCCACCAGACGCCAGTGAGCAGGAAAGCAAACCGGGTGGCTTGGCCCTTGGTGAATGGGACAGCAAAGCCGAGTGCCTCCGGACCCATGATCAGGATTAGACACAGTACCAACAAGATAACCGACCCAACGTAACCCATCGAAAAGCCGCGGGCCGACAATCGGTCGTACTGGTCTTCGGTGCTGATGATGGGCAGGTAGGAGTTGTAGAAGACAATGGAGCCTGAAAAACCTACCGTAGCGGCAACGAACACGAAGGTGGAAAGAGTGAGGGTGCTCGGCTCAAAGAAGTAGAGCGCTGCGCAGGAGGTAGCGCCTAAGTAGCAGAAGATCTGCAAGAACAGTTTTTTACGCCCGGAAAAATCGGCCAGAGCAGTAAGAAACGGGCTAATGATGGCAATAAGCAGGAAGGCTGCCGAAATAGCGTACGTCAGCAGCGAAGACCCCGGCACCTGAAAACCTAGGAAATCGACGGGACTGTTGCCGTCCTGCTTGGTGATGTCGCTGACGATGCCGCTCCAATAAATCGGAAAAATGGAACTGGTGATGACGAGCGGGTACACCGAGTTGGCCCAGTCGTACATGGCCCAGCCGTTGGTGATGCGCTTGTCGTTCTTGGGGATAGAAGCCACGGCAGGAGCCGCAGCAGAGGCGTTGGTCATAAAGCCAGAAAGTCAGCAGTGAGGCCAGGCAAGATAGGGAGTTTTTGCCTGCTCAAGAGTAGCGCTGTTTTACTGGTAAGCTAAACAGCGCACTGCCTTTCAAAACCCATCTTCGTCGCCACCGCGGCGCAGTAGCTCCTCGTATTGCTCGCGCGTATCCACATCGATGGCGCCATCCGGGAAACTAAGTACTTCAACGGTGGCGTCTCGCGTCGCAATGAGCTTGCGCGCACCCGTATTGCCGGCTAGCTCGCGCAGGTCCGGAAAAACTTCTGCGGCAAACAGCGCCGGTACGCCATGCGTGCCCCCATACTCTGTTGCGACAATGAGTGCCTGCGTGGTTTGATGGTGCTGAATCAACTCTTGGAGTAGCTCCGGCGACACCAACGGCTGGTCGCTGAGCGTGACTAGCACGGCTTGCAGGGGCTGACCTAGGTTTTCCATAAAGGTCAGGCCCACTTGAATCGAGGAGCCCATGCCGGTGGCCCAAGCGGTATTGCGTACGGCTTGCACGGGCAAGTCGACCACTTCCGCTAGTAGTTCTTCGTGCAAAGCGCCGGTCACGAGTACGATGGGTTGGCAGCCCGTTGCCACGGCCGTTTCGGCGGCGCGGCGGATTAGGGTTTGTCCTAGGTAGGGTAGGAGCTGTTTGGGCTGGCCAAGGCGCGTTGAGGCGCCCGCCGCCAGTAAAATCAACCCAATCGATTTGTTTGACTCAGGCATTGCTGATAGCGCAGGCGGCATCGCCAACGACGGTGCCAAAAGTGGGAGTGGAGGCGCCGAGTGCCGGTCGGTTATGAATGGAGCCCGACGTATCGCGCAGGAAACCCGCGGGGCGTTTGGCTTGCACCGCCTGAATTTCGGCGGCAACCGACAGGGCTATTTCTTCGGCTGTTTCGGCACCTAGGTTCAGGCCCACTGGGCTGTACAACCGGCCACCAAGCGTATCATCAAACGCGAAGCCTTCGGTGCGCAACTCTTCTAGGAGCTTGTCGGCCTTCTTGCGCGGACCCAGCAGACCAATGTAAGCCGTAGATGTGGGCAAGAGCAAGCGCAGGGCCGCTAAGTCGTAGAAGTAGTTATGGGTCATGAGCAGCACGTAATCGGGCGGCGTGGGCTCATTGGCCACTTCGGCCAGTGGTACCACCTGCACGCTTTCAGCCTCTGGGAAACGGGCGGCGGCGGCTTGGGCGGGGCGCCCATCGACCACGCGCACCCGCCAACCTAGGCTAGCGGCCAGGCGCACCAATGGTTGCACGTCGTTGCCGGCGCCGTAAATAGTGAGGCGCAAAGCCGGCTTCAGCACTTCCAGGAATACTCGAATCGAACCTAGGTTGTCTTGGTAATCCAAGGTCTTGCTTTCGCCCGTGCGCAAGGTTTCCTGTGCATCGGCCTGAATAGCCGCCGCTAGCTCAGGGGCCACCGGCAGGGCGCCTTGCGCTTCGCCTTGGGCCGTGAACAACAAGCGGGCACCTAGCTGCGCTTGGTCGGTGGTAGGCAGGCTGAACACGGTAGCTAGTACGCCGGGCTGGTGCTGATCGGCGCAGGCGCGCAGGAGCTCGAGTGGATTAGCGGGATCAGTGAAATCGAGCGGTTCGAGCAAGATGTGGATGATGCCCTGGCAGCCCTGGCCCATGCCATGACGCAAATCGTCTTCGTCGGTGGTGTCATAAATGACTACTGTGGGACGACGACGCTGAATGGCCTGGTATGCCCGGCGGCGCGCATCCCCTTCCAAGCAGCCGCCGCTAATGGCGCCAGTGAGCTGCCCATCTTCCGTCACGAGCATGCGGGCGCCCGGACTGCGGTAGGCCGAGCCCTCCACGTGCACTACCGTCGCCAATGCGCAAGCGCGTTTGGCGGCGCGGTGCGCATCGTAAGCTGCAAGCAAGTGCTGAAGTTCTGTCATGATAATACTGTAGTACAGATGCCTAGCTTTTACCTAAGAAGAAGAGGCTAGGTTAGCGGCATCCTGAAAACGTTTAGTCAATAACACCTACACCTAGGGCAGATGTTACGTTTCTTTAAAAGAGAGGAAAGTATTTTCTGCTGTGCTTGCTTAGGCCTCACGGCAGAACGATGTAGAGACGCCTATTTGCGTCTCCTCGTTGAGCGGTCTACCCAGGACGACTCTAATTTTAAGACGACCTAGATAAACAACATCAACAACGACTGAGACACAAGTATGTGTCTCTACATCTTCTAGCAACGGCGCAGTTCTCGTATCTACTACGAAGCTACACCTGCCTCCAATACCTTGTTCGGGGTAATAGGTAGGCTGCGGATGCGCTTGCCAGTAGCGTGGAATACGGCATTGGCCACGGCGGCGGCTACTCCCACCATCGAGATTTCGCCGATGCCTTTTACTCCCATAGCATTGATATAGGGGTCGTGCTCGTCGATAAAGTCCACGGTCATTTCGGGGATGTCGGCGTTGACGGGGATGTGGTAGTCGGCCAGGGTAGCGTTGGTGTAGCGGGCGAAATGGTCGTCGCGCACGGTTTGCTCCATCAGGGCCGAACCGATGCCAAAGATGCTACCCCCGATGATCTGGCTCCGCGCCGTTTTGGCGTTCAGAATACGGCCAGCCGCGTGCACGCTCACCCAGCGCGACACCCGCACGGTGCCTAGCTCCGGATCGACGCGCACTTCACAAAAGTGCGCCCCAAATGAGTGCATCGAGTGCTGTCCCGCATCATCCTTGTGGCCCGAGTCGGCGGCGCTGGCAGCCATGCCGGCTTCGTAACCAGCGCCGTACTTGCCGTTGCCACTCCCTTCAATGTCGGTGAGTTCGATGCGCTTCATCAGCGCGGCAAAATCTTCGCCTTTGCTTTTGTCCTTCTTCAGCACTAGGCGGCCTTTTTCGTTGGTCACCTCGTCGGGTTTGGCGCGGTAGAGCGGAGAGCGTTTGTCCTGAATGGCTAGCTTGGTGAGCTTCTGCCACACGTCTTGTGCCGCCATGTAGATTGACGAAGATACCGTGCCCGCCGCCACCGAGCCGCCCGAGTTAGGCGCCGTGGGCAGGCGCGTATCGCCGAGCTCAAAGCGCACCTTATCAACTGGCAAGCCCAGCGAGTCGGCGGCAACTTGCGTCATGACGGTGTAGGTGCCGGTACCTAGGTCGGTGGCGCCGCTTTGCACCACGGCATGGCCGTCGGCGTAGAGGCGCACGCGGGCCGTGCCCTGGGAGTTGTGCACCGGGTAGCTAGCCGTAGCCATGCCCATACCTACTAAGTACTTTCCGTCGCGCGTAACGCCATTTTTAGGGTTGCGCTTCTGCCACCCAAATAGCTCCGCACCGCGCGCATAACACTGCTTCAGCGACTTGCTGCTCCACGGCTTGCCGGTGCTTGGGTCTTTTTCAGCGTAATTGAGGAGGCGCAGTTGGATAGGGTCGAGGCCAAGCTGATAAGCTAGGTCGTCCATGGAGCACTCGATGGCAAAAGAACCCGGCGCTTCGCCCGGCGCACGCATAAACGTGGAGGTCATTACGTTGGCACGGGCGAGTTGATAGGTGGCTTCGAAGTTGGGGCACTCGTACAGCAGGTTGATGATCTTACTGTTGGACTCGGCGTAGTTATCCCAGGGCGAGGTGGTGGAGGTTTTCTCGTGGATGAGGGCCGTCAGCTTACCATCCTTGGTGGCACCCAGGGTCAAGGTTTGGGTCTGGTCTTCGCGGTGGCCCATGCTCGTAAACATCTGGGGGCGCGTGAGGACCAGCTTCACCGGCCGACCTACGGCCTTGGCCGTTAGCACCGTTAGGGGCGTGTGGGGCCAGCATGAGCCTTTGCAGCCGAAGCCCCCACCAATGTACTTCGTGACAACGCGCACCTGGTCGCGGGGCATGCCGAGCATTTCCGACAAGGCCTGCTGCGTGCGCGTTACGCCCTGCGTTGATTCGTACACCGTGAGGCGGTCGGCGGCTTCCCAGTGGGCCGTCGTAGAGCCCGGCTCCATGGGGTTGTGGTTGTTGATGGCGTGCGTGTAGGTGGCTTTCAGCTGAATAGGCGACGAGGCCAGAGCCGCCTGCGGATTGCCGCGTCGTGTGTGGCCGTCGGTTTTGCCATCCTGCACCTTTTGCGGGTCAAACAGCTCCGCCTTGCGGTCAAGGAACGAGGCAATGGGCTGGGCCTGCTCGTAGCTCACCTTCACCAGCGACGCCGCGTGGGTAGCGCGCTCAAACGTATCAGCTACTACCACGGCTACCGGCTGGTTGGCGTAGTGAATTTCGTTGCTGGTAAGGGGCAAGAAACCCATAGGGGCGCCGATAGCCTTTTTGCCTTCCGGCGTGTTAGGCGTTTTGGCGAGCTTGGGCAAATTTTCGTGGGTGAGAACGGCAATAACGCCTGGCTCCTTAGCCGCGGCGGCCGTGTCGATGCGCGTGATTTTGCCCTTGGCAATTTCGCTGGTGCGCAGCACGCCGTAGACCAAGCCGGGTAGTGGGAATTCCGCCGAATAGCGGGCTTTGCCGGTCACTTTGTCGCGACCATCTACCCGGTCGAGCGGCTGGCCAACAATGCCACCCGCACCCGGCGAATCAAAAAAGGTAGGTTCGATATCCATGTGGATTGTTTCGGTAGGAAAGCCGCTGGTGGCTTATGCTTTAGCAGTTAGATCTTGCAGGGCGCGCACCAGGGTGTTCTGGGCTAGCTCCACTTTGTAGCGGTTGTGCTCGCGCGGTTGGGCGCTCCGAAGTGCTGCCGCGGCCGCGGCCCGAAACGTAGCCTCGGTAGCGGGGGCGCCGGTCAGTACTTTCTCGGCCTCGGGGGAACGCCAGGGCTGGGCCCCCACGCCGCCGAGCGCCACCCGCGCCGAGCGGATGGTGCCGCCTTGCACATCGAGCGCCACAGCTGCTGAGGCGAGGGCATAGGCGTAGCTAGTCCGCTCGCGCACTTTTAAATACACTGAGCGGCGAGCGTGTGGGGCGGCCGGTATCGTCACGGCCACAATCAGCTCGCCGGGCTCTAGCACGTTTTCCTTGTGGGGCGTTTTGCTGGGCAGCAGGTAAAAGCTATTCAGCGGCACGCGGCGCTGTTTACCTTTTGCATTCTCCAAGGTCAAGACCGCATCCAGGGCAATGAGGGCCACGGCTAGGTCACCGGGGTTGCTATTGGCAATGCAACTGTCGCTCACGCCCAAGATGGCTAGGTTATGGTTGTCGCCGTTTTGGGCAGGGCAGCCGGAGCCGGGCACGCGCTTGTTGCACGGAAAGGCCGGGTCGCGGAAGTAGCCGCAGCGGGTGCGCTGCAACAAGTTGCCGCCAATGCTAGCCATGTTGCGCAATTGGGGCGAAGCCGCCAGCAAGAGCGACTCCGAAATGGCCGGGTACTGCTCCACGACTAAGCGGTGCTCGCCCACGTCGCTCATACGCTCCAAAGCGCCGATGCGTAGTCCGTCACTGGTCTGTTCGATGCCTTTGAAAGGCAGCATATTAATATCCACGAGCTGCGAGTGCTGCTCGATGTTAGACTTCATCAGATCCAGCAGCGTGGTGCCGCCGGCAATAAAAGCCGCTTGCTTGTCGTCGCGCAAAAGGGCCGTGGCATCCTTAGCCTTATCGACTTGTTGGTAGGCGAAGTTGTTCATCTTCTCTCGATGGTGAAATAGTGAGATAGTGAGATGGTGAGATTGGCGTTCTGGTGAGGCTAGCTCACTCGTTCACCATTTCGCCTTAGGCTTTGCCCGCCACTTCCCGCACGGCGGCTACGATGTTGGGGTAAGCGCCGCAGCGGCACAGGTTGCCGCTCATCCACTCCCGGCACTGGTTGTCGTCTTTCGCGTGGCCTTCTTGCACGCACGCCACGCCGCTCATGATTTGGCCGGGTGTGCAATAGCCGCACTGAAAACCATCGTGTTTGATAAACGCCGCTTGCATGGGGTGCAGGTTATCACCTTGTGCCAAGCCCTCAATGGTGGTGATTTCTTTGCCCTGGCTCATCACGGCCAGCGTAAGGCAGGAATTAACACGACGCCCATCCACTAGCACTGTGCAGGCGCCGCACTGACCTAGGTCACAGCCTTTTTTGGTGCCCGTCAGGTCGAGGTACTCTCGTAAGGCGTCGAGTAGCGTTACGCGTGGCTCCGCCTGAATGGTGCGCACCGTACCGTTCACTTTTAACTTGATGGCCGATACGCCTTCTACTTTGCGCGAAAGCGCCGTGAGACGTTCGGCTTGACCAACGAAAGGCGGCGCTAACGCCAGCCCTAGCAGGCCGCCCGCCTGCTTCATAAAGGAACGCCGGGAACCATCGTCGGGCGCCGGACCGTGCTGATTGGGTAGGAAATTATCAGACATGCAAGTGGTTGCTTGGTAGAAAAGAGGGGAAATGGAGGTAGCTATCAGGCCGCTTCGGTCAGAAGCGCCCAGGCTAGCTTAGTGAAAACCAACAGCACTAAAAGCCGACTTGTTTAGCCAAAAGCTAAACTTAGAATCGTTCTTAATTGCCAGATAGACAATACTATATAGAGCCGCGCGCTAGGCGTTGGCTCGACCATAAAATGTACGCGTTTGGCTAGCTAAGGTTCGTACACAGGCGCGCTTCGTGAGCTACTTGCTGCTGATCAGACGCATAAAGTGCTTTCGGGCCATGTGCGCCTATTTTCACCCTACCTTTACGGGAACTCAACCCGTCCTAGGCTCCTCGCGTTACTCGCCCGCATGAACGTAAAACACCTTTCTGCCAGTAGCCTGCTACTGGGACTGCTCGCTACCGCTTGCACCAGCAACAAAAGCCTCGAACAGGAGCAGGCCCAACCGAGCGCCGAGAAGATCACCCAGGAGGCGGCTGCGCCGGCTCCCACACGCAAGCCCGCGTACCGCCTAGCTGCCCTCGATACGGCGCATTTCTCCCCGAGCTTTATTCGGGGGTTGAAGGAGAGTATTCAGCGCGAATCGTACGCTGTGCGCGGCAAGTGGTTGATTTTGAGTGCAACCGATTCCATTGCCTTTCCTGCCGACCTGCCCGCGCAACAACCCGTTACGTACACCGGCACGGCGCAGGGGCGCACCTACCAATTGACTGTCACGCGGCAGAACTACTCTACTATTCGCTACGCGGCCGAGGTAAAGCAAGCCGGCAAGTCGCTGGCCCGCACTACCGGCACGGCCGACCTGAACCCTAGCTTTTATACAGCCGCCGAGGTGCCCGTAGATACGCAAACGCAAACGGCTTATGGCGCCTACGAATTCTTGCCAACAGCGGCGCGCCAACAAGATTTTGCGGTGCTTATCGGGATCGGCAAGGACGCTGATAAAGCCGAAATATACGCCTCCGAGCTAGCTGCTTGGCGCAACGCTCCCACCCTCCGGCGCAAGTAGTGCCTGGTTCGGCTGAGTGGTTCACAGCGCTCTGCGAAGCAGTTACTTAGCTTCGCGCTGATTGATAAGCTTTAAGTACTGCGTCATGGCCAAGTAGGTGCTGGCCGCTGCTTTTCCGGGCTGGTGCACAACGATGGCAGTGCAGCGGCTACCGGCCGTTTTGCCATCCACCTCGAAGGCAATACCCGCTTTGGCATCGTCGTAGATGTAGCGTAAGTCGGCTTTGGGGGTAGGGGCGTAAGAAGAAGCTAGGGTAAGGGTGCTGTAAATGTGGCGGATGTTAGCCAGCGTTGAGCCGCAGTGCAACCCGTTGATGGTGCGAAACCACGAGGAGGTAGCGCGCACCATTTGGATCGTTTTGCGCATGTCGGGGCCTGTGGCGGCGGTGTACACGTCGAGCTGCGTGGGTGGCTGGCCCGTCGCTATGGGCTTGCCGTACCAGGTAGCCCACGCCTTTTGCATCGCTGCATCGCTGGTAGAGGGCTTGCCTAGTTGGGTGAGCATTTCGGAGCTAGCTCCGAGGGTGATGTTGCCGAGGCTACGGCCAGGGATAATGAGTTTGTTTGGCGCCGAGGCTAAGCCGAAAAGTGCAAATAGAAGCAGCGCGTAAAACGCAGAGCGGAACGGTAGGTGCATAAAACAAAAGGTGAAGACTTTATACGCAAGCTCGTCTGAGAAGGTAAGGCTTCGCCCTTCCGCGTGAGCTAGGGTAAAGTAGGCTAGGTGGCGCTAGCTGCTAATTATGGAACAGTAGCGGGTCGCCATTTTCGTACACCCTGTCCAAAAGTGGACAGTATTTATAAGAGAATGGGTGCTTTTTAAGTAGTTATATGATTGATATACAGTAAATTGTGAAAATGGCATTGGCCTTGGCTAAGTAGATGGGAATTCACCTTCCTATTGCTTAGAAATGGACAGAGCTATATCCCCCGCTATTCAAGCCAAGCGCCAGCGGCGGCGCTGGATGTTGGTTTTCGCTACACTTTTGGTGGTAGCGGCCGGGTTGTGGGCGTTTCGTGGCGTGCTGAAGCCCAGCGTCAAGCAAGAGGATATTCTGGTAGCCTCGGTTGAGAACGGCGATGTAGAAGCCTCCCTGACAGCAAGCGGTTTGATAATTCCGGCCCACGAGGCAGTAGTTACCAGCCCCATCCAATCCACTATTCGGCGGGTGCTGCTCACGGCGGGCGCGCCAGTGAAGCCAGGGCAGAGCATACTGGAGCTCGACAAAGAGCTAACTAGTAGCGAGCTAGCTAAGCTGCAAGACGAACAGTTGCAAAATCGCAACAAGAGTAACGTGCTAGCCTTGTCGCTGGAGCGCAGCCTCAACGACTTACAGTCGCAGGAGAAAGTGCAGCAGGAAAAGGTGCGTAGCCTGCAATCGACCCTGCGCGATGAGCAAAACCTGCTTCGTATCGGCTCGGGTACGCCCGAAGATGTGCGCCAGGCCGAGCTCAATCTGAAAATTGCCGACCTAGAGTTACAGCGTGTGCGCCGGCAGATTCAGAACCAACGCCGCTCCAACCAGGCCGACGAGCTAGGGCTCGTGTACACCCGCCAGATCCAGGACCGCAACATTGCGGATCTCGCCCAGAAGCTGCGCGATGCCAACATCAGCGCTGGTCAGGCTGGTGTGTTGACGTGGGTGAACGAAGACATCGGCGCCACCGTGAATCAAGGCCAAGTGGTGGCGCGCATTGCCGATTTGAGCTCCTTTCGGGTACGCGGCACCATTGCTGACACCTACGCTGATTCCCTGCACGTGGGCGACGCGGTGCTGGTGCGCGTCAACGGCACCGACTTGCGTGGCTCCATCAGTTCCATCAGTCCCGCCGCCGACAAGGGCCTGATGACTTTCTACGCCCAACTCGATCAAAACCACCACCCCGCGTTGCGTGCGA
>Ga0325401_1002083_pt1 | contig 17502 bp, 8 predicted proteins | sample PopdelMetagenome_FD_205666 | JGI IMG/M metagenome (GOLD analysis project Ga0325401, IMG submission 205666) | Populus deltoides microbial communities from Bellville, Georgia, United States - Xylem-PdKOR-R2 | ecosystem: Host-associated > Plants > Phyllosphere > Stem > Wood/Secondary xylem | place...
TCCTTCCAGAAAAGAACAAGTGTCAAAATCACATGCACAATGCATCACTTTTATAGTCTCCAATGGCTGCCGAGGAGTAGGTGAGATGTTACCTTTTGATCAATCATTTCTTAATGGGTAATTAATGGGCTAAACATTGAAAAAAATTACAATAAAAAACTATAATAATACATATGGCCATTGAAGGAGAGGGATCCGATCCTACATTGAGATCATCGAATTCTGATGTGTTGTTATAATTGCTTTCTAAAACTCTTAAGGAACCCTAGCTGCCATCAGATTGGTTGGAGCCCACCTACCGAACAAGTTTGATTTCTGTTGACATGAACATCAAGACAATAAATGTCTCAGTTTCCGTATTACGACTTGTTCAAATAGTAAAAATCTTGCCTCGGGAACTTTCAAAATTGAAAATGTAATTAATTTTCTTTTCTCTTTTTTATGAAATCAAGAACATATATAGAATAAATGTCTCAGTTTCCGTATTACGACTTGTTCAAATAGTAAATCTTGCCTTAGGAACATTCAAAATTGAAATGTAATCAATTTTCTTTTTTCTTTTTTTTTTTTATGAAATCAAGAGTATATACAGAATAAAAAGAAAAAAACCTGATAAGTGTAGGCAGAGTTTTTTTTTTTTTAAGTTTAACTTGGATGTTTGGGTCAGATTGCGCATACCTTAACTAATTTCACGGGCCCTGAAGTTAACAACCATGTAAACCTCCAGTGATCATTATATAAGTAACCACAGGACTTAGAGCTTTAACTACATAGATTGTAGTCTAGGCAACAACCTAATTACAATGAAAAAAAATAAAAAAAAATATAAAACCCTACTAATAAAGCAAATAATATAAAGAACACACGATATTAAAACTTAAGTAGAATAAGCTGAAATATATTTGATATTAAAACTTAAACGGAATAAGCTGAAATATATTTGTGATTTTTATATAGATGAATACTGGTGTACCAAAATAAAGAGTTCAGATTTCTTCTGATAGAGCCTGCAACAAAGTAAAAAAAAAAAAAATAAAGTCTGAATAGGAATCACAAAATAAAATGAAATGAAGAATTGCAAAATCATAATTAATGAAGTCTGAAGTTTCAAAATCCTGACCAGGTATAAAATTAAGATGCAAAAAACAAAATGTCATCAGAACTAAAGTGAGATAATCGAAAGTAAAGTAGAATCTAGATTTAATTAATGTATTGGAGGGGAACAATTGTTCATATTCGATCAAGGAAACACCTAATTAAAAAAGCTCGAAGATGAGAAGGACGGTGCCTGGATGGTCAAAAAACGAAGCAGCAGAAGAGAATGGTCGGTGGTGCACAGTCATGTTAAATGTCCAAATTAAAAACAAAAAAAAAAGGTTTAATTATGAAAATTAATATTTCATTCTTAACGAATATATCAAACTGCCAAACCCCCCACCGGTTCCATTTACATGGGAGGAGTGATTGATATTTTTATTAAACTCAATTTATTTATAATTTAATTTAAAATCTGATTGATGTCTTATAATAAATTTAAAAATATATATATAGATAAAGGTTGATCTAGTCAATTCAAGAGTCAATAATGATTTTATCAAAATTTAATTTAATTTTTTTAAAAAAAAAACATCATTCCAAAACAATGTTGTTTGAATTTTTTTTTTTTTAAAAAAACATAATCCACCCATGTCATTAATTTACCAAACTCCTAACACAATCATGTTTAATAACCCTTCAATTTTCAAAAATAATTTCAGTTCTTATATTTATATTTATTTGCAAATGAGTCCCTGTTTGAATTTTCTTTTTAGTTCTTATACTTTACAAAAATTATAGTTTATTTTTTTATTGTGATTCTTTTTATTATAATTAAGGTCCCTGCATGCTTTTTTTTATGTAATGCTTTTTAATGTAATAAATCATTCTGATTGTAATCATCAATTATATAATTATTTTGACAATTACATAATTAAATATAAAAATATAATAAATTATTACGTTACATGATCTATTACTAAGTACCCAAGTCTCTACGTCAATGTTCGATTTTCAGCAGGTGGTTCTGTTAGAATGTCCCATCCAAAATATGGATTCATTGATACGATTTTTAAGTCCAAACAACCCTCATATTAAGCAAAAGATTATTATTATTATTATTATTATTGTTGTTTTTTTTTTTTTTGTTGTGCTTCTTCTTTTTCTCAGTCAACAAAATTTTTACCAACTTCAAGATTTTTTTTTTATGGTTAAAGGTATACTAATATGACCTAATATCTTAGAAGTGTGGATTATAGATAAAATTAGCAATTTGTGCTATGTAGTGGGTTGGATATTTATTTATATAAAAAAATTATATATACAATTTATTTTTATGCATACTTGTACAAAAAAAATATAAATACAAATCAAATATTTATTCAATCAAATGATAATAGAACCATATATATATAAAATTGATTAAAAAAAATATATCATGTAAGGTCAATATATTAGAAATAATATCCAAAAATAAATATTTATATGTATATAACACTTACAAAGATTTTCTATAGCGTGTGTTTATTCAGTGAGTTTTATTTGTATTAATTTTTAAGTCATGAGTTTTTTAGGTGTATATTTATCTTTTATTGATTTAAATATGTTCAATAAATACAATCGATGAATGTCTTATTATGTAATTGAATATCTTAATATGTATTTATCTTTTAATTTTTTCAGTTCTTTTTTAGTTATTGTTAATGAATTTTTTTATTTATATAAATAATTATTGATTTATTTAATTAGATACTTGTGTAAATTTTTTAATTCATACTTTAATTTTTTTATATAAAAAACATATTAAAATAATCTATATACCTGGTATTTTTTTAAAAAAAAATTATAACCCATGATAAAGAAGTTTTATAAACCTACCTGCTTGACATAGTACATCATGTTCCAATTGTCTCACCTGCCAATAAGAAGAGGAAAAATATATAGAAGAAAAGGTAGGGAGTCAGTTCTGCGAAGAAGACATTTGTGCATCAAGTAGAGAGTAGGGACCAACCACAAGGTGGTTGAGCACTTCACCATAACCATATATAGCACCACTTTGCAACCTCTTTTTCAGTATTCTCATATCCTCTTCACTTCTTTTATTTTCACCTTCTTCAACCTTTTGTTTCCTTAAAGAATTCAATCTTGATCAAGATGGGTTCAACAGGTGAAACTCAGATGACTCCAACTCAGGTATCAGATGAAGAGGCACACCTCTTTGCCATGCAACTAGCCAGTGCTTCAGTTCTACCAATGATCCTCAAAACAGCCATTGAACTCGACCTTCTTGAAATCATGGCTAAAGCTGGCCCTGGTGCTTTCTTGTCCACATCTGAGATAGCTTCTCACCTCCCTACCAAAAACCCTGATGCGCCTGTCATGTTAGACCGTATCTTGCGCCTCCTGGCTAGCTACTCCATACTGACTTGCTCTCTGAAAGATCATCCTGATGGGAAAGTTGAGAGACTGTATGGCCTTGCTCCTGTTTGCAAATTCTTGACCAAGAACGAGGACGGTGTCTCTGTCAGCCCTCTCTGTCTCATGAACCAGGACAAGGTCCTCATGGAAAGCTGGTTAGTATCCTGTCTTCACCAATCTAAGAAATCCTGAATATTATATTGAATTTGATTATAAAGTGGCTTACAAACTCTCCACTGAGATTTATGCTGGTGCCCATTTGCTCTGTTTCTCAATCTTATTATGCCTTAGAAAAGCAATCCAAAGTGACAAAATTGAGGGATCGGCACCACAGACTTCTCTCTCACTAGAGACCATTAGAGATGGGTGAATTAGGGTCCCACCAATTTGACAATTGCAAGCCACCACTTTGCCTGCCTTAAAGTATTACCTGCCTGCAAATTTATCGTCCAGTCCAAATGGGCATTCACTAAAGTTCTAGTTTTAAGAGAGAGATGATTAGAATATTTTTATACATGTTAGCAAGAAAGCAATCGCTTCTTTTTTCTCCCCTTAATTTCATGAAGAAAATATATATTTAAAGTTACTTATGGTTAATTTCCCAAAAAAAAAACATATTGTTTGATTAAAGAGTCGAAAATAAAAATATATAAAAAATAAGATGTAAGAATCTCATTCATTCGAATGAATAAAAAAAAAATCTTGATCTCTAGGTTAGAAATTAATTTCCTTTTCAGCTAAAAGAAATTGTATTTTCCAATGGTGATATTAATTGTTATCTAAAATAAAGTCAAATTAATATGGTCAATTATTGCTGTCGATCGATGCTTCAGATATCAAATATGAACCTTCGACAAAAGCATCACTTCTCTCTCTCTCTCTCTCTCTCTCTCATTAAGATCGCTATCAAATTTGAGTCATAAGGATTGGATAGGCTAATTGCCAAGAATTAATTAACTAGTATAAATCCACCTCTTCTAATTGCTATTGCCATATAGTGTTTGGCATTAATTAAAGTGAAGGCAGTAAAAATATCCTTGCATCGCTTTTTCTTTACTCAAATTAAAAATACATTAATTTGATGATGTTTTTTCTTAAATTGAATAAAAAAAACATTTAGATAATATTTAAATTCTGTCTCAGGACAGAAAAGACAGAAACAACATATATTAAAGTATATAAATTCATTCCAAAATTATTTAAAAACATTTATTTTATTTGTATTTATCTCTTTAATTAAATATGTTGTTATTTTTTTTGTATTTTTTTTTTGTCGTGAAACATGACAGTGTTAAAAAGACAATTATTAATTCGTTGCTTTTAGCATTTGGTGCATTTTTGAAAGCATAATGTAATCATGATCATTCTGTTAATTGTTGCAGGTATTATTTGAAAGATGCAATTCTTGATGGAGGAATTCCATTTAACAAGGCCTATGGGATGACTGCATTTGAATATCATGGCACGGATCCAAGATTCAACAAGGTCTTCAATAAGGGAATGTCTGACCACTCTACCATTACCATGAAGAAGATTCTTGAGACCTACAAAGGCTTTGAAGGCCTCACATCCTTGGTGGATGTTGGTGGTGGGACTGGAGCTGTCGTTAACACCATCGTCTCTAAATACCCTTCAATTAAGGGCATTAACTTTGATCTGCCCCACGTCATTGAGGATGCCCCATCTTATCCCGGTACCCACTTTGTCTTGTGTCTATTGCCAGCATTTAGATGATCTCGGATGCAGTAATGCTCCATTGCTTGTCCTGAACTGCTTATGATTTTGGACTCATGAATTTGATGGAGATGGATAATGATTGCAGGTGTGGAGCATGTTGGTGGGGACATGTTTGTTAGTGTGCCCAAAGCAGATGCCGTTTTCATGAAGGTGAGTTTTTTTTTTCAATCCATTGGAACCACTATGCCACCTACTCCCTTTCATTCATTAGCTTTTTACTAGGACCCACTCTTTGAATAAACAACCAAGAGATTCTGTATCCACTGGATTTGTCATCTTAATTTAATTCACTTTGATTTTGTTACTGATGTGGTGTTAATTATGCTCTTGCAGTGGATATGCCATGATTGGAGCGACGCACACTGCTTAAAATTCTTGAAGAATTGCTATGACGCCTTGCCGGAAAACGGCAAGGTGATACTTGTTGAGTGCATTCTTCCCGTGGCTCCTGACACAAGCCTTGCCACCAAGGGAGTCGTTCACATTGATGTTATCATGCTGGCGCACAACCCCGGTGGGAAAGAGAGGACCGAAAAGGAATTTGAGGGCTTAGCTAAGGGAGCTGGCTTTCAAGGTTTTGAAGTGATGTGCTGTGCATTCAACACACATGTCATTGAACTCCGCAAGAACTAAGGCTCAAGTCCAAGCTCCAAGTTACTTGGGGTTTTCCATACAACGTTGCTGCTGTCTCTGCTTTTGATGTTGTGATTGCTTTTTTACATGACGAGTAGCTTTCTCTTATGAAACATGTAAGGTTAAGGTTGCGTTTTGTATGCCTGATTTTCTCAAATAACTTCACTGCCTCCCTCAAAATTCTTAATACATGTGAAAAGATTTCTTATTGGCCTTGTGCTTCAAACAGTAAAGACTTCTGTAACGGAAAAGAAAGCGATTCATGATGTATGTATCTTGCAAGATTATGAGTATTTTTCTAAGCATTAAGTGATTCTTCTTCTTGGATCTTCATCATATAAGTAGTTTTAGACCAGTTTATGTACGCCATCAACAACATTTTTCTACTTGCTATTATTGAAGGTATTAAACTTAACCTGGTTTTAAAATATTAAAATAATATTATTTTAAAATATTTTATTTAAAAGTCAAGTCAGATAATTGAGTATGTTAGGTTGGTTATCATTTAATTTAACTTAAATTTTAAAAACTGAGTTATCTTGTCAAAAACATTTAACAATAATAACATTTTCATGTAAAAACAAAAACCTTAAAGTTCAAAGTAGGAAGGAAAAAAAGAGATGTAATTTTTTTTTATCACCAGTCTACCATGGCTTGTTTGGAATTTAAATATCTATTATTAGTAGGTGGGAATTAGATTAAGTGTGTTTTTGATATTTTGGTGATTTTTGAGGTTGTGATTTAAAAAATTTTTTTTTGTTATTGTTTTTAAAAATATATATTTAAAATTATATATCTTTGGTTAAAACTGTTTTAAAATAGATTTTTGTATACAAAATAAAATAGGTTTTTTATAAATTAAAAAAAGGTTATTTATTATATTCTATAAAATTAAGATTTGAATCACAATTATAAGATTGAGTGCAAAAACTATTTTATCTAAGACTATGTTTCTTTTTCGAAAAGTAGTTTTTGAGAACCACTTTTTAAACTTTCCTGTATTTGTTTGTTAATAGAAAAGTTGGTCAACGGAAAACACTTTCCAATCAAAGAAAAATTTGACTTGGTTTCCAGGAAAGTGTTTTCCTGAAAAATTTGGGAGGAAAACACTTTCTGGAATTTGTGAAAAATTTAGAAATGTCATATTATTTGCTGATTATATCAAATTTGATCCTCAAACTTTTGATTGCTATATATATATTTTGTTATGAATATTTATTTTTCAATTTCATCTCTTAAAATTTAATTTTTATATTAACTTTGGTCCTCATTTTTATAATTGTTATTTGCTTTTTTCTTATCATTTTTTTATTGAAATTTTTTATCTATCAAATATGATCCCTATTCTTTTAATTATTACTTATTTTATTTGAAATAATTTATGAAATGTTAATTATTATTATTTTAATTTCTTCATCTTTCATTTTTTTTAGATTTGATCTCTATTATTTTGATTATTATTTATTTTATTTGAGATAATTTATGAAATTATATATTTTTTTAATTTTATTCCCATTCAAATTTTTAATTTGTAAGATTTATTCCTCATTATTTTAATAAACTTGAGAAAAATAAAATATTAAGAAGTTATTTTCCAACTAATTTTCTATGACATAACTAAACACTAGAAAATATTTTTCTATTATTAAAAAATAATTTACTTTCCCAAAATTTATTTATTTTTAAAAATTTATTTTCCAGCAAACAAATAGAGCCTAACTAAATGATTTTTTTCTTTGAAATTAAACACAAAGCAGAAACTACCGTATACCGAATATTCTGTAATTCTGACTTGTTTATCTGACCATCTGTTTGGGCTTAATATCTGGGCTTGGCCTATTAAAGTTTGTCAATTAATTGAGTGCCTAATAGTTGGGCTGATAAAAAACAACTCAGTTTGATTTTTTTTTCTTTTTCCCCTCTAGCATATTCGGCTTCTTGTAAAGCTCTTGGCCGTAACTCAATTACTCAAGCCCAAAGTAACAAAAGGCAATTAAAAGAAGGGAAGTTAACAAAACACTGTCCAGAATATATATATATATATATATATATATATATATATCCCTATGTAGATATATATGTAACCCTCCTAAGCCATTTTGTATCAACTCTATCTAGGTACCTTCTCAACCTTCCCTTCTCAAGATGCAAGTCCTGAAGGCCCATGCATGGAATGGCTGTATTTGAATACTTCGGCATGAATCCAATACTCATCAAGGTTTTCAATAAGGGAATGTCAGACCACTCTACCATTACCATGCAGAAGATTCTTGAGACTCACAGAGGCTTTGAAGGCCTGATCACATCATCCGTGGATCTTGGTGGAGGGACTGGAGCTGTAGTGAATATGATCGTCTCTAAACACCCTTCAATTAAGGGAATTAACTTTGATTTGCCTCATGTCATAATTGAGGATGCCCCATCTTGATGTACTTTGATTCTGGTTTCCAAACAATGCCTTTTGATGTTTTGATTGCTTTGTTATAGAAATGGTGTATGATATATGTCGCGGGGTGCGCGGGCGCCGGAGCGACGTCATCTGGCGATAACAGAGGCTTTCATAAAATTATGATTAATGTTTAGGAGGTGTTATGTGTTGGGAAGGGTTTTTGAATTTAATCATAAAATTATGATTAATGTTTAGGAGGTGCCACCTACTATTATGGTCACTAGGAACCTATGGTCTACGAGAGTCTGGGTAAGGGACTGGTTGTGCAAGAGGAAGACACATCACCCCCAGTGCACCCTACCTAAGGTAAGTTGCATTGTTGTTTGATTGTTTTTTTCTAAGTCGGGTTTCTATTCGTTGGTCTTTTCTAAAGTTCAAGGTAGATTTCTCTTCATGAGAGAGTCTCTACCTTATTGGATTAAATCCTAACCGTTCTAACGTCTGAATTTTAGCATCGCATCTATTTGCACTTTGTATCTTTAATACCTGAAAGTGCATTTTATCGTGTAATTTTACATCCACAAATATTAAAGTCTACATCTAGACCCTAAAAAATTGGAAAAAGGTTTTTTAATATTTTGGCCAAACCCTAATGGATGATCATAAACTAGCTATGATATCCATTTTTGAATTTTTTTTTAAACATGAAAAAGATGCATTTTTTTAATGAAAAATATGCTTGGAAAAATTTAGGATTTGGCCGTGTGCATCAAAATATATTTTTTCTTTTTTAAAATGTTTTGAATTTTTTTTGAAATATTTTGGAGAAAACCGGGTATTTTAATACCGGATTTGTATTTTACAGTGTAAATATACAACTCGATATTATGAAAAATTGGTAGAAAAATATTTGAGAAAATCACAATTTTTTTTCAAAGGATTTTTGAATATTTTTTTTGGAATTTTTTGTTTTTTTTTTTAAAAATATATAATATAATATTATATATTAAATATTATTAAAACAGGTGGGCCAGGCTGGCCCAGATGACTGGGCTAGGCATAAACCCAGAAAACAGTGGGCCAATATCGGCCTAAAATGGTTGGGCTGATCTCGGCCCAACATACTTTCTTTCTCTCCTTTTTGGGAGCCGGACCCGACCTAAACATTTGGTCTGGGCCAGAACTGGCCTGGCCCAAGTGAAATGAATTATGTGCAGAACATGAACAGTAAGTTCACGTTCTGCATGCAACTTTGTAGTTGCACCTGGCAGAGTGGAGCGAGAGGCAACCTTGCGAGGGGAGAAGCAGTTGTTGTCACCGTCCTAGAGTGAGGTTGGAGGTGGTCCAGGTAGTCACCCTGAAGCTGGTGGCAGCGTTTGTGGAGGAGTCGGTGCTGCTGTTGCCGATACTGGAGAAGGAAGAAAATGAAAATGATGGTGTTGATGGGCTGCTGCCGCAGTGGAGGCTTTGGCCGTGTGCATCAAAATATTTTTTTTCTTTTTGAAAATGTTTTGAATTTTGTTTTGAAATATTTTGGAGAAAACCGGGTATTTTAATATCGGATTTGTATTTTACAGTGTAAATATACAACTCGATATTATGCAAAATTGATAGAAAAATATTTGAGAAAATCACAATTTTTTTTCAAAGGATTTTTGAATATTTTTTTTGGAATTTTTTTTAAAAAATATATAATATAATATAATATATTAAATATTATTAAAACAGGTGGGCCGAGCCGGCCCAGATGACTGGGCCAGGCATAAACCCAGAAAACAGTGGGCCAATATCGGCCTAAAATGGTTGGACCGATCTTGGCCTAACATACTTTCTCTCTCCTTTTTGGGGGTCGGACCCGGCCCAAGTGAAATGAATTATGTGCAGAACATGAACAGTAAGTTCACGTTCTGCATGCAACTTTGTAGTTGCACCTGGCAGAGTGGAGCGAGAGGCAACCTTGCGAGGGGAGAAGCAGTTGTTGTCACCGTCCTAGAGTGAGGTTGGAGGTGGTCCAGGTAGTCACCCTGAAGCTGGTGGCAGCGTTTGTGGAGGAGTCGGTGCTGCTGTTGCCGATACTGGAGAAGGAAGAAAATGAAAATGATGGTGTTGATGGGCTGCTGCCGCAGTGGAGGCTTTGGCCGTGTGCATCAAAATATTTTTTTTCTTTTTGAAAATGTTTTGAATTTTGTTTTGAAATATTTTGGAGAAAACCGGGTATTTTAATATCGGATTTGTATTTTACAGTGTAAATATACAACTCGATATTATGCAAAATTGATAGAAAAATATTTGAGAAAATCACAATTTTTTTTCAAAGGATTTTTGAATATTTTTTTTGGAATTTTTTTTAAAAAATATATAATATAATATAATATATTAAATATTATTAAAACAGGTGGGCCGAGCCGGCCCAGATGACTGGGCCAGGCATAAACCCAGAAAACAGTGGGCCAATATCGGCCTAAAATGGTTGGACCGATCTTGGCCTAACATACTTTCTCTCTCCTTTTTGGGGGTCGGACCCGGCCCAAGTGAAATGAATTATGTGCAGAACGTGAACAGTAAGTTCACGTTTTGCATGCAACTTTGCAGTTGCAGCCGGCGGAGTGGAGCGAGAGGCAACCTTGCGAGAGGAGAAGCAGTTGCTATCACCGTCCTGGAGTGAGGTTGGAGGTGGTCCGGGTAGTCGCCCTGAAGCTGGTGGCAGCAACATTTTTCTTTCTATCACCGAATTCTATCGATTTATCTCTCCTCTCTCAAATCAAAAATTAAAAAATAACAAAAATAAATTTTTGTATCAAAATTTAATTGAAAACATGTTGAGGGATCCAATTTATGTAGGGTGTAAAATTTGAGGATTGAAGTAAGCATTTTGTATGAACTTTGAAACCATCACTCATTTGTGACATCTTTTCTACTCTAGTTTCATGTCTTTTAATTTTATTTTTGGTCAACAAATTTGATTTAGTTATCCTTGAACTTGACTAAAAAAGATGCAATCGCAAACAAAAAAAAAATTAAGGATCATATTGAACAAAACACAAAATTTTGAGCAGTCTATCAACAGTAAAATTTAGAGAAGATGAATAGTGTGGTGTGTGCTGAGTGAAATGACCGCACCTTTAAGATTTATAGTAATGTTATAAGAACTGTTGTGGAGTAGGGAGATTCAACATTGTAGACAATGATAGGAAGTCTTTGGCACCCTCGCAAAGAAAAAGAAAAAAACAATGGAACTCCATGGTTTAGGTCTCTGATAATAATGCCAGCATAAAATAAATTGCAAAAGATACTGTTTGATTACAACAACTGTTACTAATGAACATCTATTAGGACATGAATGGAAATACAAAATCAACAAGAGGTGGCATGGACCAACAATTGAACAGTGACAAAAAACCTTCACCGTTCGCAGATGTAGCCTGATGCCTGTAACGATACACTGCATATGCTAGAAGCGAGTCTGCAACTGCCATTATTTCACAAAATGAACAAGAATTTAAGGTTGATGTCGGCGATGCGTCCTTGCAGGATTTCAGAAAAAAAAAAAAAACAGAAAAACAATTCTGGCCCCCAACTCCACGACCTGAATTTATTAGGAAATTGCAACAATAATAAGGTGATTAGTATCACTTACTAGTAAAATATGTACTATTCATTTGTTCTTGAAAAGTTCCAAACAGTGTTCTTGATCCAAGTCCCTGCTCCAAAACTTCTTGTAATATTCAGCATATGTGAAATCCCTGTATACGGCTCCAGTTCCATCATCGGTAAGAGCTTTAGGCGGGGTGATCAATGCGTTATCGTATGGACAGAGGAAGGAAGCAACTGACATCCTTGCCTTGTCAGTATTCGTGATAGCTCGGTGCCACACACTCTTGTATCTCCCATTGCTTAGTGCCTGCAATCACGAAAACTCATAAGAAGCCCATTGCTTAGTGCCTTCGATCATTCTTGCATCTCCCATTGCATGTGTTATATCACCAATCAACATTATAGCAGTAGAATGTTGCCCACAATATACGTGGACAAGAGAATGTTTGTTGCCAATATTGAGCCTTGCAGCTCAAGGGCACTCGTGTTCCCTTTCCCATTCCCATTCCCACAAGAGGTCTCAGGTTCAAGGAAATGAGTGTTTACCTGTAATTGATCACCGATGTTAATGACAAATGCATCTGGATGAGGATTAACAGCTACCCATTTCCCGTCTTTGAGGACTTGAAGGCCTGCTACTGATTGGTCTTGAAGTAAAATAGTGAGGGCATTGGGGTCGGTATGTCCTGGCAATCCGAAAGTCAACTCTGGCTCTGGACATGGAGGATAAAAGTTTACAGCCATATGTTGCCCTTGTTCACCCAAGACATTGTTTACATGATCCTTCTCGAGGCCTAAGCTCTCCGATATCAGTTCTTGTATTCGAAACCCAAGTTCTCGAACTTGTATACAATAACTACTTACAATGTCCCTATTCATACAGCACATTTCACATGATTAGATCATAATTCTACAGCACATTAATACTAAGTTGGTACTATTGTGATAAACAAGTGAGTCGAGAGTCACACATCCAAGAAGATCATAGATCATGAACATACGGAGAATAAATATTTTGAAAACTTGAGGAAGGCAATTGACCCCCTTCTACTCTATGCAACTCCGCCCAATGTAGAGATTGATAGACCATAAGGTCCATAACTTATTAACTTAATTCGGTCTCTAAGTTTTTTGGAACAATGAGAGTGGATCAAGAATTTTAAATTTTGATTTGCAAATTAATTAAACTCAAGAATGTACCAATGAAAGTTGAGGATATAATTGCCCCATTTGGCATAAAAGTTCATCCATCTCTTTGATATTGCTTACTAGTGATACGATGAGACTACAGGAAAAACTTCAGTTGAAATTTTTCCCCAGAATTCTTGATGTAAGCAAGACTTTTTATCCCCAAAATCAGATATACATCAAGAAGCAACAATGTCAAGTACCCCCGACATGTTTCTACAATAATAGTCAGCATGTTTGAATTACGATCATGTCTTGATAAGAAAATTATGAAGCAGAGTTTGCGTTTAAAACCATCGACCCTGCCTATAAATAATATATTTTTCCCAAAAAAAGAAAGAAAGAAAAAACCATTAATTATATAGCAGATGAAGACAGAAGTCTTTCCTTCACTCTTTCCACGTCATTAGCCCTATCTAAAAGACATCAATCCTACTAGATTGTGAACGACATTGTAATCTCGTTACCTTGAAGTCGTAGCTTGTTCGGGTCGGAGAAAGATACAGAGTTTTGGACATCATTTAAGATAACATTTAGTTACTTTTTCAAGACACATAAGAGAAATAAAAACAATGAAAACAGAAGAAATATATTTTTCTCTATTTTTTATTTTTCAAAAATAAAAATTGATTTCAAAACTATTTCATAAATAAATTTATTTGATGTGATCACTATCTAGGTTCCTCCATCTAAACATATTCATAACTCTTTTAGTTGACGACACCAACCAAATACCTCATAGAAGCTTGAAAATTAAAATATAGATACTATTAATCAAGAAGTCTACATTGTATATAAATCAACTTCAAATCACTATTATCCATGTCATCAACCTTGCTATGACAGAGAAAGATATTTATTGTGTAATTGTTCCCAGAATTTTATAATCAAGAAAGCATGCAACATGCACTGATCTCCATGGATGAATTCATTTTATTTCTTGTTGAATTGTCCAAAACATTGAAAAAAACAACCAGGGGATAAGATAACCATGATCTTAGGGCATCGATGAATGATCAGCATCACTCTGCCGGTGGTACCCCAGCAAAGACTGGAAGAGAGACCTAATTTATTTTGACAAATTAAGTAGATCGGTCGCATAACAGTACATCATCTTTCTGGAAGAGGGTTGACTAATCGCTAGGGACTTCTGCAGACTACCCTACCTTATTTAATTGTTTCGTCGACTGACCATCATTAAATGAATTATTCTCAAGTCCTCGATCTTGAGCTTATTATATCTTAGTCCTTCGTTTCTTCAAACTTGTAACTTAATCTTAAAAATAGCTGTTAGTTTCTCTTATACCCTTAATTTAAATTTTGATGATTTAGCTTATTATATAGATAGAAACCAGCACAATGGGGGGTTTTAAGAAACATGCACCAAAACATTTTAATAAAACAATATTGGTAACACCAAGCGGTGGATTATTTGATGCGTAAATTAAATTCATGCAGGAAACACCAAGATCATCTCGAGAAAAAAAAAATTAATCTCGATTGATGAGCAAGATAATCCAAAGATATCTCCAACCCGCAAACCAAAAATTAACAAAGAAAGAATAATGGTCAAGAAAAGTCAAGGAACTTGTTCATACGTTTTCAAAACATGGAGGATAAAGTCATAAACAGGTAGATGGAATATGCAGGACTAAGGCATATTTCAGTTCTCTTACGTCAACACGATTTCAGTTCATGACATCATTTTCCACCTCGTTAAGAAAAGCTTTTATTAATATGCAAGAAATCACAAATGTCAATGGATGTGATCTCATCCAGTGCATCAATAGAGCGTCATAGCCGTTGGATTATAAAATAATTGCCCAAAACCTAATAATTTAAGTCTCCATTTTTGTATTTTACGTTGATTACTTAAATTTTTAAAGTTTTGGACCCACGCTGCCAAGATTCTGGCACCAAGTTGCTTTAAAGACAGACAAGTAGTTTAATAATTTTGGAGAGGGAAGTCTAGAATGCCGGCATGTGTAATAATAATAATAATAATAATAATAATAATTAATATTATTATTTTGGATGCTTTTTTAAAATATATTTAATTTAAAAAATATTAAATTAATATTTTTTAATATTTTCTAATGATTTTAATATCTTAATATAAAAAATAATTTTTTTTATTTGATATATTTTCAAGTAAAATTCATTTTAAAAATTATTTTATATTACAATCACAAACACGCACTAAGAATATTTGATAATTATACGACATCTTTTAAGGGAATAACATATGTCATGTATTGAAGTCTCCTTTAACATTTTAAAATTTTAAGTTGAAATATTTTATTTTTAAATATAATATAATATAAAATTAAATTTAATAATAAAACAATTATAGAGTTAAATACTCGGTAAACACTTTACAATTTTGAGTTGAAATAGTTTTAAATATAATATTAAATTTAATAATCAAACAATTATAAAGTTGAATTTTACCATTTTTATTATATTTTTTAATTAAAATTAATTAATAATATAAGACAATGTTTGTATGCATGTGCAATTTTCAAGTAAAAAAAACTTTTACTTAAAAAATATATTAAAAAGTAATATAAACAATAAATTAAACATAAGTTTTTATATCTTATCATGGGAATTTATAACAGAAAATTAATAAACCATAAATGACTAAAATATAATGGTATTTTTATTGTGTAGTCGTCATCCAACCCTACCTCATAAGAATATATATAAGTGTGTTCCTGCTACGTACGTACTCATAGATTGAAGTAGAGGTAGAAGTGATATTCATATTAAAAAATAAAATATATTGACAGCACACTCACAGATATCAGCACTCAAATTTACATAAAAATTTCATGATGCATGCAAACTGGTTGGTATATGTTGCTATAAGTGATTTTAGCATTGTTCTTTCTATATATATATATATATATTCTCTACATGGTATATTTGGATTTTTATATTGAAAAAATCTAGAGTTATGCAATCAAATCCTATAGAACCAGAAATAAAGAAGGATATAGGATTAAGAATATTCGACCAGCCGTCTTAATTAAGATTAATTTTAGATCAACAATTTTCATGACTCCCTGCGGGAAAAGTGAAAATGACCATTGAGCTAGAACCAGAAATTAATATTTCATGAAAACTTTCCATTAATCAACTATATATTATAAATAAGGGGTTTTATTTAATAATTTATTCCATTAATTTCTTGATATATTGTAATTAATGTTACTAGTGCTCTATAAAAGAATAATATTTGTAATCAAAGGAGAGGATGAAACTAAAAAAACAAACGAGTGCAGATGATGTCGTTGAGGCAAATCACTTTCCATGAATTTATTACCCTCCTTATTTATGACAGCTACAGAGTTTAACCCCATCTCCTAATTAATGCCTGTGGACTCCATGCAGGCACAGTCGACTTTTCTCCTCCACCATCGAAGTAAACGATGGGCTGATTTTTATATATATATATATATATATATATATATATATATATATATATATATATATATATATAGTTCTGTGGTCATGCTTCATTACTTTTTTTTTAATTAAAAAATATTAAAAGTATGAAGATTTTTTTTAACAGTATTATTATATTTAATTAAGCAGTTTGATTTTGATGGGTAAATTTGTTAAATTCGTAAATTGGATAACTTGGATCAATATTTTATATCTGCAACTTGAAAAATAGACTATATTGAGATTAATAACTTGTTTTTAAACTATTTTTTATTTAACTATATAATAATAAAAATAGACGATTGTGAAATAGAGCGTCAAACCAATACTGAGATTTTTTTTAAGACTATAATAATCTTATATAAAACAAAACAAAATAAATTATGAAATTAAATTTCAAAGGATAAATTTTTTTTAAAAAATTTTAAAAATAAAAGTTAAACTCACTAAATACATTAATAGGCCTATAGACTTTCTGAAATTTACTAATATTTTTTTTTCCTAAAACTATTTGTTTTAACTATATGATAAAAGAGAAAAATAAATGATTATATAATTAGAAAAATAGGAAAAACCACTATTAAACATGTAAACTGGGGTAATAAGAGTTGCCTCACTAAACTCGTAAATCAGGTCATTGACTCCACAAAGTTTAATAATCTAGTTTTTTAAATTATTTTTTATTAAACTAAATTTTTATAAAAGTAAATCATACTGTAATGCTGAGATATTTTGATGATACCAACTTAAAACTAAGATATTTTTTATACTGTAATAACCATATAAAAGATAAATAAAAATAAATTATTATAAAAAACAATATTTTCCACATACCTCAACTTTTAGCTTTACATAATATCTGTTTTAAAACGTGAGTGATTCCTTTGATTATATTTCTTATCAATAATGCACTTTTTTTGTCGTTATAGAAGATTTTCTATCTCATGGACCCTACAGCCTAAAAAGGACTCTTTAATGCATGAACTTTGCCTAAACGTTTTTACCAATTTGCCTTTATAATTGATTACTCTTTTTTATTTTTGTGGAGTCCCTTTTGA
>Ga0325401_1002084_pt1 | contig 17498 bp, 9 predicted proteins | sample PopdelMetagenome_FD_205666 | JGI IMG/M metagenome (GOLD analysis project Ga0325401, IMG submission 205666) | Populus deltoides microbial communities from Bellville, Georgia, United States - Xylem-PdKOR-R2 | ecosystem: Host-associated > Plants > Phyllosphere > Stem > Wood/Secondary xylem | place...
GGGTTCTCTACTATTAATTTGATCAATTAAGTCCTTCTATTATAATGCAATCATAACCCTCCATCCATGACTCTGTTAGCTTTGACTTGCTGTCATACTCAAGGTGTGGTTCGAGTTGAATTTGACTAAATTTGGCTTCGTCTTTAATTTGTAAAAGAAAAAAAAAGGTTTAGCGGGTTATATTTTATTTTCTGGTACTCTTAATTTTTAACGGAAAATAAATAATAATTTATTACTTTTTTGAAAAACCCTAAATTATCTAATTACTTTGTTAAGAACATAAAGTATTTAGATTTATTATTTCCTTTTCATAAAAAATAAACATTATTTATGTTTCTTAGATAATGATTCTTTATTTTACTTTATTGCTTTAATTGGGCTCATTGGATAATTTTCTCAATTTTTATTTTTTTAATTTTATCAATATCGCTCTTTCTGAAATTACTTTTAACTAAAAAAAATTAAATTTATTTCCTAAGCACCTTTTCTCTTACAAATTAAAATTACAAATTCAATTAATTTTCCACGAAGCTTCTGAATAGAACTATTGTGTTAGATTAAGCAAAAAAAAATTAATTATTCTCACCCGTTTTAGCATAGTTTTGAAATCTTGACAGGTGGTCGACTTAGCACAAAGCCCGGGTCACCTCTCAAGCTTTAAGCCACTTTAAGGTATGACTTTGGTCTCTTTTTCTTTTTGTCTATTTCTTCCCTACATGATCCGGTTTCTTGATCTTCTTTGTCTTTGTTTATTAATTATTATTTATTTTCCAATCATGACCCTCCATTCGTGATACGAGTTGACGTTGACTCAATTTTGTTTTGTTTTCAAATTGTAAAAGAAACTAAATGTTTAGCAGAAGAGATTTCTAGCCTCTAGTTCTTAGACGAAGAAGGTTCAAGCAGTTTTCATTTAATATTATATCCATTAAAAATCTTAATTATTCAACATAAATTCGATAGCATAAGATTGATTAGGCGAAAAAAAAAATATTATTATTATATAAACATTTTAACTGAGATAGACTGTATTACTGATCTTGTTTTAAATTATCAAAAGTTTATTTTATTTTATTTTTATGGTCATAAATTATTATGATGTTAGTGAATATTTGGTTATAAACATTTTTAATTTCAGTATTATTAAATATTATATAACTTAAAAAATATGATATTCTTATATATTGAATTGTGTTAGTGAATAAAAATATAAAATTAAAATTAAAATTTTGCTCTTCATGCGTGATATGAGTTGACGTTGAATAAATTTGGCCTGTTTTTAATTTATAAATTTTTTTTTTACTCTGTACTCTTAATTGTTAAAGGAAAATAAATAATAATTAATGAAAAAGATAAATTTTAAAACCCTAAATTACCTAATAACATTTGTTAAGCACATAAATTATTTAGAGTTCTTATTTCATTTTCATAAAAAAAATTATTTATTTTTCATAGATAATGATTATTTCCTGTTTTAGATTACTTTAATCGGACTTGTTTTCCACGAAGCTTCTGGAAAGAACTATTGCAACAAATTAATTATTGGAACCCTTTTTGCACTCCCAGAAGAAATGGGAAGCAATTTCAATTATCATTGCTTCCTGGAAATCACCTCTCAAGCTTTAGGCCACTTCCATGCATGACTGACTTAGTCTTACTTTACTGCGTCTTTGTATTTTTCTAACTTTATAGTATTACCAGTGGAAACCTCCACTACTGCTAAATTTGATTCCTCATTTTCCTGTCACCTTCCCTATATTTATCAAGGCAGAAGAAGAAGAAGAAGAAAGATTCCTAATTAAGTTAGGAAAGAGTTCCTGATAAAAAAAAAACAATTGTGTTTACAATTTTTATTTAACTAGTTAATTATAATATTTATAAAAATAATATTAATTAAGAATTATTTTTATAATATAATATTTTGAATTTATATTTTCTCTATCAATATAAGTATTTATATATTCAAAAGCATGTGCAATGAAAATATTATCACATAGATTAATTAATTTTGTTTTATCTAATTTATTTTAACTGTGTTTACAATAATTAATATGTGCAGTTTTGCATACTATTTTTTTATTCAATTAATTATTGTTTGATTGAATGAAAAATTTATTTTAATTAATAAATTTAGCAAATACAGCTGTGTAAATATCCCGTCTTGTGAAATTAAATATCTTAATCTATATTTGCCTTTAATTTTTTTAATTTTATTTTTAGTTATCGTTTATGAGTTTTTGCACTTATTAACACATATAGTTGATTTATTTGATTACATATATGCTTAATTTTTAATTTTTACTTTTTATTTAGAATTTTTTAAAATACAAAAATATACTGAAAAAAGTTTTTATATAATTTTTTTTGTTAAAAATAATATTTAACTTGCAATAAAACAAGAATAAAATATAGTATAACATGAAACTGTGATATTTCTTAAACTGTAATATGTTTTTCTTAAAAAAAAATTTCATTTTCGCTGGTTTCTTAATTTTTTCTTAAATGTGTTAATCTTAACAAAAAAGAAAAAAAAAGAAAAGAAAAAAGAATCGATTGAACGGAACAAAAAGTGGTCAAAGCTTATAATGAACAAGCAGGGAAACGTCTCCACTTGCTTCCAGTGCAACCATGGCAGACGGCACCAACCCCAGTTGTCTTACGTCCCCGCTGTAAAATTAATCTTCAATCTATCGGATCCTTCATCAAGTTTAAGATCCTGGCGGCATGTGTTTTCACATCAACTACGAATAAAGAATCCAAATTGTAGTTTCTCCCCTTGTAAGCTGTAATGTTAGTCCTAAGTAACACACAAGTCTGCTTGTAACTAATATCTTCATTTTCTTTGATGAACAAAAGGAATACGTTTTTCTTCCAAGAAATCTGTAAAAATCTGTAGAGAAAAAAACCTCTAATGGGAGAACTAGCATTTACTGCCTTGTAAGTTGGAGGATCGATCGACTAGCTTAAAGAAGCAGTGGAAATTTCCTACTTCTTTCTTCCCTGTGAAATAACGTATTAATGCCTGGCAGTGGGAGCTCGTTAATCCTTTACCAGGCCCACAAATGAAGCGAGTGATAATGATCTGAACAGGGGTTGAAATTAACTCAGAATACTAACATTCCAAGTCTTACCTCTCGAGTTGAAACAGACTAAAGCTGCTAATTTAATTAAATCAGTGAACAGTTTCGTTAAATAAATAAATAAATATCATCACAACAGCAATTTCATGCATAGAAGTCAATGCAACTTGAGTAATTGTAACTATTGCCTCATGCATTGCATTGACTGACTCTTAGATGAGAAAGCAGATCCCTTTTCCAAGAGAAAAATAAAAAGTTGAAAGTATGTTTACCCTTTCCAACTTGAAGCATAGATTGCTGATCTCTGTATCTTTCTATGGCTTCCATGCCTTTAGAGTCTCATTCCTCTTCTTCTAGCTATGCATGGACATATATAAATGATGTGTTTCTGAGTTATAGACGAGCTGATATATGCTTGCAATGCAAACATATAGCCTTTTAAAAAAGAAATCAAGGTTTCTTCTTATCTCGTGGGGCCCATTTCTTGTTTTCATGCTTACTCTGCTTGTTTTTTCAAGCTTCAATCCCAGCCTTTCTTCTTACCTTGCTAAAACACCGGAATTTAAAAGCGTATACAATCTTATTAATATCTCGTAGGTACAATATCAAAATTATTTGAAAATAAAAAAAAAACATATTAAAAAAAAATTAAATAAAAAGCTTACAATCTATTTAATATACTTAACTAAGAATCTAATTTATAACCCTATATATGTTTATGAACCAAACTATTTATTTTTATTAAAAACCTAAAAATTAAATGGTTTTTCCATAATTTAATTCAAAAGAAAACAAATCATAAAACTTGATAATAATTCATAAAATAACCCTGAATCATTCATCAAACCAATATAAAAAACTAAAATCACATAACAAGACTAATCTAGAATTTTATTAGATCTTTAGGGGTCAAATTGTAATTTTTTTATCAAATTGCAGGACAAAACTAAAAATATCATAAATTCATAACTACATTAAGAGTTACATGGTCGTTAACTTCAGGATCCGTAAGATTAGTCGAGGTGTGTGTAAATTGACCCGGACACCCACATAATAAAAATTAAAAATATCTAACTCAATTTTATCATTTAAACAAATCATAACTTAAAATCATCATTCTTACCCAAATTATTTCAAAATCAACCAAATAAATAATTACCTATAATAATTTACCCATAACATTCCAATCAGTTCATCAATCAAACCCAAAACAAAATCTTTAAAATCATAATCTTCAACAAAATCAAAAATCAAATCTAAATAATATAATATACACATCAAAACATAAATCTTACTTATTAAATTTATTTTATTTAACTCTCTTCTCTTTTCTTTTCCTTCTTCTTTTTTTTTCCTCTTTTTTTTTCTATTTATATTTTTCAAGCTTTACTCAATACCTACAATATTCTTTATTCATTTATTCATATTTCTAAGTCTACAAGAACATTGTTGCCTTCCACTATTTATTTTTTCAAAACATCACAGATTTTTTCTATTACCTTCACTTTTGATTACACACGGTATTGACTTCTCAATCAAATGGAAACGACTTAAAATAAAAGACGAGGCTAAAAGTATACGGAACAATCATATTATAGTTTGTGAGTTCATCCACCCTTGTCTTACTCTTGTGACGAGAAAAGCAGGCGATGCAAGGAAAACACTTCAGAGATTACATGGTAATTTCCCAGCATGTGATTGAAATATTTTTGTCCATGTAAATTGTCAAGACGTGAGCACCGAGCCAAAGGAAATTTCCGTGTGCTTTATGATTGACCTGTTCAATCTCTGGCTTTGTCAATAAATACAATTAGTCCTCCGATTTTATTCTTTCAATTTTGTTCCTTAGCAAATCTAGCAAATCACAAATCAGAAATGAGCCAACTTCCCATGTAAGCAAAAAGTTCTATCTATTATCCTCCTTGCCTAGAAAGATTTCTTAGAAATTTTGCAATATAGAGGCAAGATAAAGAAAGCAATGTTACGTCCTTATATTTAACAGGCTCTCCTTGTTCCTTTGTGTGTGTGTGTGTGTTTTGTTCTTGTTTGCAGATTTATCAGTGGACTAGATTTGGCAAACTTAGTGGTGAACTCCGATTTGCTCCAGATTTCATGTGGTGCTATAAAGGACCTTCAAACAGAATCCAGTTCAGATCAACAAGATTCTTGCAGTCTCTCCCTAAGATACAAGCTTCATAAGAAATCAAAGTATACCCACATAGCCTTCACCACTTCTACTTTATCTAGGAAAGAACTTCTTCAACAGGGTGGAGATTTGGTTTCATCAACGACTCTCAAGGAGCTTGAGTTTCCCATCTTTGACTTCTTATGCTCTGAAACCAACCGGTCGTTTTCCATTCATAGAGCTGCAATCACCCTTTTTAAGGCCCATTTTAAGGAGCTATCCCAGCTCAAAACTCAGGTACCCTTCTGAATCTTTTTTCAACATGGCGTGTACACCTTTGTCCAATATCATAGCCATGGTTGTTTTCATGATTTTTTGACCTTCTGGTGGCCATTTGGCAGTGTTCATGATTTCATTTACCATAGAATTTCTTAAAATACGAGAGAGAAAAGGTCAAACTTTCATAAGTTCATTGGATTTCTCATCATTTCAAATAAGACAAAGTTACAGTAAACTTTACTAGCGTTTTTCTAATAACTTGATAAAGAATAGTTCTTTCAATGTTTTCAACGTCGGCATCTTGATATAAATATAGATAAGTGTTAGAATCTTAAAAAAATAATGATAAGAAATGCTTAGTTTGTTGACTAACTTGTCAAAATTATCAAGCATAGAGACTGTTTAGTATTCGAGTATCAATGCCATGGGCCGAAATAAAATTTTGAACCAAGACAAAATAGGCTAAAAGATGAAAATAAGATAAAGGATCCAACATTGTAATTATTGTATTATGAAAATATGTTCTTGTGTTCTCTTTTAGATCCAAGATTCAAAGACTGGAGAATTACTGAGCACTCCATTAATTGTCACTGGACACTCAATTGGAGGATCAGTTGCTTCTCTATTTACTTTATGGCTTTTGGACAACATCAAACAGCCATTGCAAAAGAATCAGCCACCTCCGAAGCTCCCCCTCTGCGTCACTTTTGGCTCGCCATTTATTGGAAATCAAGGCCTCCAACAAGCAATATTAGAATTTTCAAATTGGAATTCTTGCTTTCTCCATGTCGTCGGCAACAAGGACCCATTTCCAAAAACTTCAATTGCCCACAACGATACTACACAATCTGTTTCAGAGGATTACAAGGCTTTCGGTACGTTTATCTTGTGTTCTGAAAAGGGATGTGCCTGTGTCGATGACCTTGAGGTTGTTTCAAGGTTATTGGAAAGCACAAGAAGGCAAGCTTCTTGTGAATCACAGGAGATAGATTATTATGCTGAGATAGTGAATGATCTGAAATCTAAAGTTATCATCAGGGGGAATTCCCAGCTTGATCTATCATTCGCGCAACCACTTATTAAGGCAGGAATTATCTTACAACTGGAGGCAATTGGAGTTGAAATGACCACCCAGGTAATGAGTCTAATCCTTGATAAACTAACTCTTATATTGTTATTGATTCACTGCCGACATTTATCAATGTCAAAATCTCTTGGAGCTTAGAGTTGAGCTTAAAAATATGATACACCTAGGTAAGTTCAAAATCAGCTTGTGACATATCCTCATAAGGATACACCAGTGATGCATAATGTTGTGGCCCGAGTTTGTTTAGGAATGCTTGTTCTTTTGTAGTGTTAGATGACGTAAGAATTGGCAAACATTGATAAATTTTTCACAAGCTAAAAAGTTACGATTGATGTGTTTTTGCTATGTTCTTTAAGTTCAATGCATAACTGAGGTCAAATGCACTTTAAATTCAGCAACAGCAGAAAAAAGAGGACAACAATAATCTTATCAACATGTTAGAAGAACGAGAAAAAGTTCTGATGGCAGAACGAGCGAAGATTAGGGACTCGAAAAAAAACTTGAACCAGATAAAGATAAAAATGGCCCAACTAGAATGGTATAAGAAGTTTTCCAAGAATAAGGAGATAGGCTACTATGATTGTTACAAGAACCAACTCTGGAGGAGGGATAGGGATGTTACCAGGCTCAAGAAGTTTCTCACTAATTACTGGAAAAATTTGGTGGAGAGCGCGCAGCGAAAGCCTCAGAAAGAAGGCGCATTCATCCGGGCGGCTTGGCTTTATGCTGGAAGAAATTATAGAAGAATGGTTGAACCGCTAGATATTGCTGAATATTATAGAGAGAATGGTAACAGAGACTATCAAACTCATGGAAGATCTAGACATTACATTTTGCTAGAGCAATGGCAGGAGGAGGATGAAGCGAAGAAACTGACAAGCTCACCAAATAACAAGAAGAAAGAAGATGTGGCTGGTATTCTAACAGAGGATTCTTGCTTCTGGGCAAAAGTGGAGGATGCTCTGATTTCATGCAAGTTGTTGGAGGCTGAAACCTCATGCCCTGTGGAGAAACAATCGGCAAAAGAGAATCTAGATATGTTCGAGCAATATGCAATGGAACAAATCAATAACTATGCCGTATCTCCAGAAATTTTCTTGAAACAAAGCAGTTTCGTGAAATGGTGGAAACTTTTTCAGGGAATTATAGAAACATCCCACGATTCTCCACTCAGTGACTTCATGAAGAACGAAAGATATCTTCAATATGAAAAGCGATCCGCCTCCTTCCATTAACTGCGCAAGCAATTTTATTTCTTCATGGTTTTCCCTTTTAAGAAACTCTATGAGATCTTACAGTCTCTATGCAATTTCAGAGAGACTGGTAAGAGAAAAATAAGAAATTTATGGAATTTTTAGTGAGAGAAAATATGTATTGCATCCTCATTTACATTTTTCTCAAATTTAGGTGCCAGTAAAAAGGTGTTAAAGAATAATTTCCAAAATAAAATATTGATAATTCTAAATTCTAGTTCGTCTATCTCAATTATTGCAGTTGAATTAACCCTATGCCATGAAATTTAACAAAAATAGATGGGAAAATTGAGCCGATATGACCCAGTTATAAACCAGAGTTGACCCAACCAGAGTTGACCCGGGACATGTGCAATTTGCAATTTGGACACTATAGATTTATTAACAAGTGAATTATTCAATTGACTGATTCTGTTACAGTTCAATAATAAAAGGTTCTTGCAATGATGGCTGGCTAATTTTGGAGGGAAATAGTTTTGGTTGAAGAGGTAGTTGAACAGGCTTGCATCACACGTGGTCAATTCAGTTATAGCACGTGTTAAGCTCTGTTAGAAACAGTTAACGGTTAGAGTTAATAGCAGTTGGAATGGTTAGTTGAAGTTGGCGGGAAAGAGGCTTGCTTTGTATATAAATAACAGACTGTGTACTACGTGAAAGAAAGGTAATAAAAGAAGTAATTCTGCAGAAACTGTAGAACTCTCTCTCTTTTCAGTCCTTCTCCTCTCTATGCTTCCCTCTCAGTGTCCATTTTCTTCTCTCTCAAGATCTATCTTCTTTTCATTTTTTCTTCATAAGCAAGAAGATAATGCCAAGGAAGGCAAAACAACAAGGACCCACGAGGGCCAAGAGGAAAACAGATAAGAATTCTCACACCTTGCAGCCTTTTATTTGATAAGCGAGTTGACAGAAATAGAAAGAGAGTTGACTCGTGTTACCCATTTAATTATTTTTGTTTTTTATTAATTATTTTTAAAAATAATATCATCTTAATATTTAAAAAACTAGAGTAACCTGGGTCAATATCTAAGTCGATCCACCTGACTAATAGAGCACCAGATTAATCTGCGAGTCAGGTTTAAAAATTATAATGAATTGTTTTTATTGCTAAGCATGAGAATTCTGACAGCCATATTTTCCATTAGCAGAGTACAGCCATTCTTTAGATTCCCTTACCATTTCCCAACTTCAAATACCACAGCAGGAACAAAACCCTTGTTTATATACAAGCGTAACCATTAATTTTTTATTTTCCTCCATGGATATTATTTTATTTTTCTACAACATACAAAAATAATTTTATTTAGCAAAAAACATAAGCATAATAGGTGGAAAGCGGCCGCGAAAACAAAATATAAATTCATAAAATCAAAAGAGTTGGTTACTGGTTTCAGTTTATTCAAAGTGATGTCTGCTTTAATGACTTAGAACAGCACACAAGTTATAATTAAGAACATCAGACCTAAAAACTTTCTTATGCAAAAAGAACAGCAATTGGGCTTCTAACAACGTGATCAGCAGAAACCCAATTCAGATATCCCTGAGAAAATGGCAAATTCGTGTTGGCTGTTCGCGTAAATGTCACTGAATACGTTGCTTTCGGACTCCCCTCGCTGAATTGAATCACACCGGGTGTTACTTTAACATCAACACCTTGTGGTGCAATGATCTCAGCGTTGTAAGATGAGTTAAAAGGGCCAACATTTGTTACTGTCCTTGTGTATGTCTGAGGACTAGACGTCAAGTTTAGAGAAAACGAGGGATAGTTTAGCTGTGCTTCAGGTATGCTTGAGCTGTTCCGGCATGTCACGGAGCGCTGCACGATGATTCCTATAGCCGTGTCGTTGTAACCAAGACCACATAAGTAAGGAATGTAGTCGTCAGGTTGGATATCATAAATGAGGCCCGGATCATCTGCTTTCGTTGGGTTCACATGGCCTGAGCCGATGGAAAACACATTAACAGGATCGAAGGTATCATCAGTAATAGGCGTGCCTCCAAGATTTGTTAGATTAGCTGTAGTCATCATTGCAGATTTTATGGCAGCAGGTGACCAGTCAGGGTGCGAGCTTTTAAGCAATGCTGCAATGCCAGTAAGATGAGGAGTAGCCATTGAGGTGCCTGAAATCATATTAAATGCGGATTTTGTATTCCCGTTGTTGTCCACAGCATATGGCCATGCAGCTAGAATGTCAACGCCGGGGCCTATGATGTCTGGCTTCAAGATCCCAGGACTTGCCAAACTTGGGCCTCTTGAGGAAAAATAAGCAAGCTGGGGAGCATATGGAACCCCAAAAACAGTTCCTTCAAAAAGTATTGTGGCCATTGGTGATGATGTTGAGTTTATATAGGCTTTGATACTCAAGCCGTCTGCATAAGTAACATCTGATGCGGGTAGTACATGTAAATCGGCTGTGGTAATGTTGCCAAAAGACTCAGCATTCATGAGAATCATTGCAGCACCACCAGCATACTTCACTTCTTGACCTTTATCAACAGCTCCTGAAAACCCACGACTCTCACATAACACAACCTTTCCCTTGACATCAACATCTTTCAAGGACCCTGGATCGCAGAATGCTGAATCATTACCATTAGCACCAGCATAAATAAGTGGCAACAACGTCGATGAAAAATTTGTTGGCTGGTAAAACGATTGCCCATCATATGAAGCATTATTTCCAAGCAACACCTTTGCTCTTATGTTTCTGTCAACAGTACCAGCACCTACAGTTAGGATCCATGGGGCCTCGTTCGATAATGTCTGATTAAAGGGACCTGAATTCCCAGCAGCGCAACTCACGAAAACTCCTTTTTGAATGGCACCGAATGCACCAATTGCAATTGAATCCTCGTAGAATGGAATTGATGGGCCACCAAGTGACAGTGAAAGCACATCGACTCCGTCCTCCACTGCAGTGTCCATTCCAGCTAATATGTCGCTGTCAGCACAAGAACCAAACCCATTACAAACTCGATATATTGCCAAGTGAGCTAAGGGCGCTATGCCAACTGCGGTTCCATTGAGCTGACCATAAAAGCTCGCGCCTTGGACCCAACTTCCAGCAGCTGTGCTTGCTGTGTGTGTCCCATGCCCATTATCATCAACTGGAGGTTTACCAGGTAAATATAAACTTCTTGCACCAATAAGCTTGTTGTTGCATAGAGTTGCATTAAAATCACATTTCCCTTTCCATTTTGCTGGTGGAGGAGGCATTCCTTCGTCACTAAATGAAGGGTGACTTGCTTTTATTCCAGTGTCTAAGACCCCAATTATCACTCCCTTTCCATAATTGGAATGGTTCCAAAATCCTAAATTTTGCTGTAAACCCAAGAAGCTAGGAGTATGAGTTGTCTTCACATGGAAAATCTTCTGGGGCCGGGTTGACACGACCCCTTCCTTCATTTCCATAGCCTTTGCTTCCTGCTCCGTAAGTTTTGCTGCAAACCCTGTGACCACATTGTGGTAGGAATGTACCAAGCGCTGTTGGTTGGAGCTTGAGGTGGTAACTGTTGGTAAAAATGATCGATACCAGCTATCTACATCTTCACGTTTTGCGGACATCATGCCTTCTGGTTTCTTTAAGAAGATAATGTAAGTTTTCAACTTTCTTTCCTGCTTAATAATGGATTTAGCGCTGGATGAACGGACTTTTGAATGAATAACAGCTCGTGATGAGGTAAACATGAAAGTGAGAAAAAGGAGGATAGTGACCGCCATAGTTGGCAACATTTTGACCCTCCTGTTTTCCATAGTAGTAAGAGAAGTAGACAGTGCTGGTTATTTTGAGGTGAAACAACCTAAAAAACAAGGTTTTATATAGGGAGACAAAGGAAGAGAATGTGTATTACTTTGTTGGTATCAATGATAGCCGTCATCCAGTAGGTGGCTGGAAATTCTCCATGATCGATGTGTTTGCCGTCGGAGTATTTTAGCTACCTGTTGCTACTAGTTAACAAGACAGACACAATAGTCCGTCCAAAAACATTGCATGAGGAATTGATAACGCCGCTTGCCAGAATGAGCTGCATTAATCCTTGGATGTTGCTCCATGGCCAGCTGTTTTTTTTTTCTCATTGAGAACATAGCCGATTGCTTTCATCTAATATTAGTGATCTGTTCACGCTGGATTCTTGCGCATAAAAAATTGCATTTCAGCATAAATGTGTGCTATGATAAGCTCTGGTCACTACATGAAGACATTAATTATGTGTTCATATTGTTTATCAATTTACTTCGTTGAATAATGAAATTTATTTCAAGTTAAAATTCTTAAAAACTAAAAATATTATAACTTAAATATTTATTTTTTCATGTATCCTAGTTGCATTTTTTTAAAAACAATTATAACTCTTTATATAAAATAAACTTTTTTAAAAAACCTTATTAGTATTTTTTTTTAGATAATAGTCAATTATATAAAAAATAACCATATAGTAGATGGCAAAGAAAAACCTTATTAATATTAAATATGAAAAAGAAATTATTCTTTCTAATTAAAAAAACAAATTTTTTTAGTAAAGATGAATAAGAAAATAAAAATGAAATTTCTAAATTAAAAAAAATATTTATTTTTCTTAAGAAAGTTCTACGTACATCAATCTTTCCGGTTAGAGTTGGTTGGTAATTTTGTGTCCTCTTTTCTTATTTATTTCTATTTTTTGTCAATTTTCCGGGAGTTGTTTGGTACTTCAGTCAGAATGTTATGGTCCGTATTCAATACCAATTTATTAGCCACTGAAATTTTAGAATAATATTAGGTTAATTATTGAATTTGAGTGGAGACTGGAGACCATAAAAGCGAATGTCATTTCAAAGTAAAGAATTTCTGCCTCTTCTTTTACAGTTTCCATGACTCTTTTGTTTTCTGGTAGCAAGTTACGATCCACAATTACCACTTCTCAATAATACTGCTTAGACAGTTACTGCAAGAAAGTAGAACCCTTCTCATATTGAAGATATCTTCCGTTCTTCATGAAGTCACAGAGTGGAGAATCGTGGGATGTTTCTATAATTTCCTGAAACGTTTTCCACCATTTCATAAAACTGCTTTCTTTCAAGAAAATTTCTGGAGATACGGCATAGTTATTGATTTGGTTCATTGCATATTGCTCAAACATATCCAGATTCTCTTTTGCAGATTGTTTCTCCACAGCACTTGAGGTTCCAGACTTCAACAACTTGCATGAAATGAGAGCATCCTCCACTTTTGCCCAGAAACAAGAATCCTCTGTGAGAATGCCAGCCACATTTTGTTTCTTCTTGTTGTTTGGTGAGCTTTTGAGTTTCTCTGCATCATCATCCTCCTGCCACTGCTCCAACAAAATGTAATGCCTAGATCTTCCATGAGTTTGATAGTCTCTTTTATCACTATCTCTATAATATTCAGCAATATCAAGTGGTTCAACCATTCTTCTATAGTTTCTTCCAGAATAAAGCCAAGTCCCCCGGATGAATGCGCCTTCTTTCTGAGGCTTTCTCTCCACGCCCTCCACAAAATTTTTCCAGTAATTAGTGAGAAACTTCTTGAGCCTGGTAACATCCCTATCGCTGCTGCCAAGTTGATTCTTGTAACAATCATAGTAGCCTATCCCCTTAGTCTTGCAAATCTTATGATACCATTCTAGGTGAGCCATTTTTATCTTTATCTGGTTTAATCTTTTTCTTGGGTCCATAGTCTGCACCCGTTCTGCCATTAGGACCTTTTCTCTTTCTTCTAACTTGGAGATAAGATTTTTGTTGTCCACCTTTCTCTGTTGTTGCTGAATTTCAAGTGTATTGGACATTAGTTATGCAATGAACTTAAAGAACATAACGAAAACACATGAATCTTAACTTTTTGGCTTGCGAAAAGTTTATCAATATTTGCTAATATTTACATCTAACACAGTGATTGCGAATGCATTCTTAAACGAACTTGCGATGCAGCATTATGCATCACAGGTGCATCCTCATAAGGATATGTCACAAGCTTATTTTTTGACATATCTTGGTGCATCACATTTCTTACATTTGACAAGCAAAAACTCAAGTCAAAGCTCCAAGGGATTGTGACATTGATAAATGCCGGCAGTGAATCAACACCAATATAAAAGTGTAGTTTATCAAGGATTAGACTCATTACCTGGGTGGTCATTTCAACTCCAATTGCCTCCAGTTGTAAGATTATTCCTGCCTTAAGTGGTTGCACGTATGATAGATCAAGCTGAGAATTCCCCCTGATGATAACTTTAGATTTCAGATCATTCACTATCTCAACATAATAATCTATCTCCTGTGCTTCACAAGAAGCTTGCCTTCTTGTGATTTCCAATAACCTTGAAACAACCTCAAGGTCATCAACACAGGCACATCCCTTCTCAGAACACAATATAAATGTACCAAAAGCCTTGTATTCCTCTATGGCAGATTGAGTAGGACTATCGTAGTGGGAAATGGAAGCTTTTGGAAATAGGTCCTTGTTGCCGACGACATGGAGAAAGCAAGAATTCCATGTTAAACATTCTAACATTGCTTGTCGGAGGCCTTGATTGCCAATAAATGGCGAGCCAAAAGTGATGCAGAGGGGGAGTTTCGGAGGTGGCTGATTTCTTTTTATGTTGTCCAAAAGCCATAAGGTAAATAGAGAAGCAACTGATCCTCCAATTGAGTGTCCAGTCACAATTAATGGAGTGCGCAGCAATTCACCGGTCTTTGAATCATGGATCTAAAAGAGTTCATAATCAGGACCATGATACAGTGAAACAAGACAGGAGCATATTTTCGTAAAATAATAATCTCCATGTTGGATCCTTCTCTTATTTTCGTCGTTTAGTCTGGTTTGTCAAGGATCTAGTCATACAAAATCATAAACTTAATTTAAGGACCACAAGAAAATTTGGCGTTTGTGTGTTACTTCAATATGTATTTTCCTAATAATTATGGTCAATGTGTAGTTTTCTGATTCAATGACGTGAGATTTAAATGATTCAATAATGTACACTTAATGTTGAAAAAAGATTCAGAAGGATACCTGAGTTTTGAGCTGGGACAGCTCCTTAAAATGGGCCTTAAAAAGGGTGATTGCACCTCTATGAATGGAAAACGACCGGTTTCTTTCAGTGCATAAGAAGTCAAAGATAGGTAAATCCATCTCCATAAGAGTTGTTGATGAAACCAAATCTCCTCCCTGTTGAAGAAGTTCTTTCCTTGATAAAGTAGAAGTGGTGAAGGCTATGAGGGTATACTTTGATTTCTTCTCGAGCTTGTATCTTAGGGAGAGACTGCAAGAGTCTTGCTGATCTGAACTGGCTTCTGTTTGAAGGTCCTTTATAGCACCGCATGATAGCTCGAGCAAATCAGAGTTCACCACTAAGTCAGCCAAATCTAGTCCACTGATAAATCTGCAATAAAAAACAAGAACAAAACACACAAACACACAGACGAACATGGAGCCTGTTAGAAAATAAGGATGTAACATGGCTTTAAAATGCAAATTTTACCAGGGAAGGAGGATATTAGAATATAGCTAGAACGTTTTGCTTACAGAGGATGTTGGCTCATTGTTGAGTTGTGCTTTGCTAGATTGGTTTAGGAACACAATTGTAAGAATATAATAGGAAGAGTAATTGTATTTATTGACAAAGGCAGAGATTGAACAGGTCAATTAAAATACACATATGAATTTCCTCTTGACTTGATGCTCACCTCTTGCCTATTCACATGGAAAAAAAATTCAATCACATACTGGGAAATTAGTGTGCAATCTCAATGTGTTTTCCATGTATCTCCCGTTTTTTTTCCTTCTTTAAACCTATAATTTTTCTTGCTAAAATCCAGAGAAAATTTCCATAGATTCGTTTCTTAGCGCTTACATGCTATCTGGAACCCATCATGTCCCACCATGGCGGCATTGCATTCAATGATATTTTCCGAGAAGTATTCGGATCTATGGCATGCGTTGAGGACTTACTGAACCCAAACTTCTATGAAACTTCTCATGAACTTGGACTTTTAATTACCTGTCTAATCTTTGAAATGTCATTCAATGATATTCTTCGGTCGGAATGGATTGCAGGGCATTTATCCAAATTTTCTGCATCATTCTGGCATCCAACAGCCCATTTGATTAGACTCGATTCATCCTAAGGTAAATCTACTAGGGGTTTAGAATTCGAACAGTAGACCAGGAAGCAAGAGTACCTGGCCCGATATTAAACAGTCCTTAGCCCATAGGCAGGCAAGACTGTGAAATGGCCCATTGCTTTCTTGGGCCAGGTTGCAATTTTTAGGGAACCAAATATAAATTTTTTGAAAGTTTAAAAAAGATAAAAATTAAAATAAAATCATAAAATTTAATTTTTAATTAATTCAATAATAAATAATAAAATTCAACTAAACAAAAGACTCAAGTAAATCGGCATAACTCCCAACTTGAGTTATAAGACCATGATTATCACATAGAAAATAAATAATTTTATTTTTTAAATTTCAATTCTCAATTAACTCAATTTTAAAATAAAAATAAAAATAAAAAAATAACCAAAATCAATATAAGGTAACTTGTCAAACCTAGATAAGAAGATTAAGATAACTCTATAGAAAACAGTTAAAAAAATTATAGATTCTAATTTCCAATCAACTTAAATTTAAATTTTATCAACTAAAATAAAAATAAAAATAAAATGACTCGTGTCAATAAAACTAACCCATAAAATTCACGACACAAGTTATGAGATTATAATAATTTCATATAAAATAAATCAAAATAAATTATAAAGTTCTATACCCGTTAAATCCAGTATTGAAAAAATAAATTAAAAAAAAACCCTCAAAATTTGAAGTATTAAAATGAAAAAGAGCTTTACTTTTCACTTTCCATTGCTATAAAGATGAAAATCCATAATAATAGTGTCAACATCTGATGCGGGGACTATTAAAAAATCTGGATTTGCTATAGAGACTGATGAAGGGCATGGATGAACTATATGCCATTTAAATTGAAAAACTAGAAACACATAATAAAATTGAATACAAGAATAAAAGTAAAAAAATATATGAAATTCTTAAACAAGAAAAAAAAAACTTATATATATTAAATAATATTTTTTTTACTTTAAATTAATATTTTTTTTGTGTTTTCAGATCATTTTGATGCGCTGATATCAAAAATAATTTTTAAAAAATAAAAAATAATAATTTTAATACATTTCCAAGTAAAAAACACTTTGAAAAACAACCGCAACCACACAACTACCAAACATTTTATATATGTTTTTTGCTGCACACAAACCTCAACCATAATTTTTACCAAACACGTATTTAAATTCAATTAACTATATTTTTTTAAAACTTATTTTTTTCAAATCATAATTATAAAAGTTACCTAAAATACAAACAAACGGCTTTTAAGTAACACAAGAAGGCTTTATAAGAGAAGGGGTAGAATGAGTAAGAAAACACGTATGTAGTGGATATCTAGCCATACCAGTATAAGGTATCTTTGGCCTGAGGGAATTTGTCTGAGACCGTGTAATCATGCGGGGCTGTGCAGCAGGAGTGATTGTGGAAACATCACGAGAGGAAGAGCTAACAACAATGGTGGAATGGGGAGAGGCATCCCGTGGAGGTACTGGCACTGAAGCATCATCTGAGCATAACATAGTAGGATAAATATCCAAAGATGGATGATTTGTTG
>Ga0325401_1002086_pt1 | contig 17498 bp, 7 predicted proteins | sample PopdelMetagenome_FD_205666 | JGI IMG/M metagenome (GOLD analysis project Ga0325401, IMG submission 205666) | Populus deltoides microbial communities from Bellville, Georgia, United States - Xylem-PdKOR-R2 | ecosystem: Host-associated > Plants > Phyllosphere > Stem > Wood/Secondary xylem | place...
AACTTGTCAACCCGCGAACCAAGTTAACCAGTTAAACATGTGAATAGGTCAAGAATTTTATAAAGTTTAATAACATAACTTTTTTTAAACTATTTTTTAAAACTATATGAGAAAAAAATAGATGATAAAAAATTCAAGTTTAATTAAAAAAAACACCCCACCAAACTTCTAAACTAGAGCAACTCAGGTTACTCTAGGAAACTCGCAAACCATGCTAACCTTATAGAAAAGTAAAATAAAAATAAAAAAATTAAGAAGTTAAATTCTCAACCATCTCAATATAAAATATGAAATCAACAAAAAAAATTTTAAAAAATCATAACAAAAATTAAAAAAACATAAAGAAAAAAAGAAAGAAAGCGAAACACTGTGGATTACTATTGTCATTCACAGTGCAATATGTGTGGGTGAACAATAGTTTTCTCATACCCTTTAATTTTTGTTACTTTATAAAGTTTAATAGCATAACTTTTCTCTAAAACCATTTTTTTTTAACGATATGAGAAAAAAATAAACTGTAAAAAAAGTCAAGTTTAATTAAAAATAAACCACCAAACTCATAAATCGGGGCAACTAAGGTTACTTTGGCAAACTTGTAAACCATGCTAACTTTATTAAAGGCAAAATAAAAAAAGAAAATTACAAAACTAAATTCTTAATAATCTCAATTTTAAAAGATAAAATCGACAAAAATAGATTTGAAAAAAAATCATAACAAAAATTCAAAAACAAAAAAGAAAGAAAAGGATAGCAAAACATTATGGATTACTATTGTAATCCATAGTGCAATGGATGTTGGGTGAACAGTGGTTCCCCGCACATCCTTTAATTTTTGTTACTTCATAAAATTTAATAATATAGTTTTTCTCGAAAACTATTTTTTTTAACAATATGAGAAAAAAATAGACTATAAAAAAATCAAGTTCAATTAAAAAAAACACACCACATCCATAAACTAGGGCAATCTGGGTTACATCGACAATCCCGTAAACCACGTTAACTTCATAGAAAGATAAAATAAAAGGAAAAAAAATTACAAATCTAAATTCTCAACTTTATCAATATTAAAAAAATAAAATCGACAAAAATAATTTTGAAAAAAATCATAATAAAAAACTATGTGAAAAAAAAACCATGTAGCAATCCATAGTGTTTTGTGAGGAAAGTTACAGTGGTTTCCCCACATCATTAAAAAAAATACACATCACACTATAAACTAGGGCAACCTGGGTTAACTCGACAAACTCGTAAATCACGCTAACCTATAGAAAGATAAAATAAAAGAAAAAAATTACAAAACTAAATTTTCAACCATCTCAATATTAAAAAATAAAATCGACAAAAATAATTTTGAAAAAAATCATAACAAAAAAAAAACTATGTGTAAAAACAAATATGGAGAAACATTGTAACAATCCATAGTGTTTTATGAAGAAAGCTACAGTACTTTCCCCACATTATTTAACTTTTCTTATAAAATTATATCACTGGCTTACGCTACGCGGTAAGTTGGATTAATTTTTTTTGTTTAACATAAAAAAATCTAGGCATTGCTAATATTTTTCTTTAAAAAAAAAGTTTTAAACCATGTGGGCATTGATCCAATGTGACCATGTCAATCTAGCGGGTTTAAAGACAACTTATATGACTAGTAAAAACATAGTTTGATTCAAAATAAATATTCAATATGAAATTTATTTTATAAATACTAATACGGTAACATATTGGGTTAATTCGGATCAACCAGTCAATCTACATATCAGGTCATGAAACCATGATAACTCCTAAAAAGCTAATTAAAACAATTTATAAAGCCTAATTTCTAATAAATCCAATATTAAAAAATAAAATTAAAAAATATAATGATAAAAAAATGATAAAAAAACATAACTCAACTCGAATTTACTGTTTTGTGAAAAAGATACCATTCGACTTTTTTTATAATTTTTTTTTATTAATAGTTCATCACATCAACCTAAATTTAATTAATTTTATAGTACAAAAAGAATAACTAGTAATATCTTATTATTTATTTTCTAAGTTAACTTGAAAAAAAATAAAAAAATACAACTAAAAAAATAAATCTTTGGTGGATATATTTTTTTTTACAATTTTTCGTAAATTCTCCCTCAAAATCGTCTGCTTCGTATTATTCCATCGTTACCCTTCACGTATAAAGTCAAGACTCCAAGAACGTATAGTGCCATGAAGTTAAAAAGGGTAAAAGTCTAAGTACAAGAATGTATCATTAATCATAATCATTAATATCACGGCATGAATCATGTGATAGGACCTTCACAAAATTTGCTTAATTATTTGTATTGTAGCTTTAGGCGGTATTCATTTGTGCGGCTGCGTCACGCTTCTTAAATTCTTAATTTTTTTTAATTTTTAATTATTTTTATGTTTTCAAATTGGTATTAAAAATAAAAAATAAAATAAATATTTTTTTAATACATTTTAAAAAAATACTTTGAAAGACCAGAGAAATCACAGTAAAACACGCAAGTAACAGGTACCGTGCTGTTTCTATTGATTTTGAGTAAAGTTTACTAGTGGGGTAACAGAGAGTAAGGGGAGGGAGGGAGAGATGGGTTTCCTTAGTCATAGAGTGGAGAGAAGTGAAATCAAACCAGGAGATCATATCTATACTTACAGAGCTGTTTTCACTTACTCTCACCATGGTATCTCATCTCTTTTTTCTTCTTGCTTCTTTCTGAATTTTGCAATGTGGGTCTTTCTTATGTAATTCTCATTCGACGTTGTTATTTTTTTTTGTATTTTTTTTCTTGCTTATGGGTTGTGGATGTTAATTAGGTTGGATTGGGTTCACGAATGATGTCTAAAAGTGCTCATATAATTTGCATTTGGACTTTTATAAGAAATCAAATCCTTCTTTGAGAATTTAGAGATGGGCGCAAGTTGAAGTTTCTTTTATTGCAAGGTTATGCTTCATCATGTTTATCCTCTGTGAAGAGTAAAACTAGCGACGTCACTGTCTTAACATTTGGTGCTCATTTAGCTCTCATGTCATCGTTTTGCTAGGATTTTGATTTCTTGGTGGTTGTTTAATTACCTTTCCTTCTTTCACATTTTTTTGTTATGCTTTGTAGCGGGGAGATTAGGAAGAAACTTAAAGAGTGATGGCATTATCTTGGTTTAACTTTAGGGCGTTGATTGATGGAAATAACACCATCATCATGAAGATTGGTGTTGAGCAGTAGTTTTGCTTAAAATGGACCGTACCTTTGATTATAGGAAAATGTTCAAATGTGCTCTTTGTTAGTGGTCCTCAGCCCTTATCCAGTGCTGAATCTTGGTCTGTATCTCCTTGGTTGTGATTGCTCTGTGTTGCCTTAGGGAATTGGAAGCTGAATGCCTACCATCAGGATTAAATTGTGCTTTTAGATTTTTGCATAATGCCTACGTGCCTTTGTTACAACAGCTCCTTGTGGAAAATTGTGGGGAGCTACTTGTGCACATCTGGACTCCTTGCTTCTTTGGTAATAGTAAATTAGCCTTTCAAGATGTCTAGGGCTACATGGCTAGTGACGTGAACAAGTTCAGTGGTCAGTGGCTGTTCAGCTACATTAGTGTCATATGACAACACCATTTGATTCTTGTCAATTACATCCCTATATTAGTGTTCTTGGAAGCTGCTTTTCATGGGCAGTTTAGAGCTATGGGCTATGTGCCTAGCTCGTCTTTAGCTCATAATGAGAAAGGGGTGTTAATCCGTGTCACCTGCGTCTGGTATTATTCATTAATTTTGGTCTTGAATCAATATATTTGCAATTCGTTTCTAACTGTTCATAACTAATTGTTCTGTAGAGTTTCCATTCACACAATGTAATTTTCACCAACTAATCTCATGTATCAACTCTAATAGTTATAAACTTAGCTGTAACTTGTATTGCCTTAAAGTTGTTCTGTGTTTTTCTCTAACTTGAGTTTAGCTCTTAAAGTTGTTTTGTGCTTTCTCTTGGGTTTTAGCTCTTAATGTTGTTATGTACTTATCTCTAAATTGGGCTTCTCTCATGTATAAAACTCCATGTGAGGGTTTGGAGTAAATTCAAGCAGTTATTGACGTGGAATTGCATTTTCTTATGCTGAATGATATTAAATAAATAATTACTTTAAATAGCATTTACCCCCTAACAAGCATGCTCAAGCTCACCTTTTGATCTATTACAATTGTTATCCTTATCAATAACTTTTTATATTGCATTTGTTCTGTTAATGAGTTACAACTGCAGTTGGACAGGTTTTAAATGGACAATGGTAATCTTGTTTGATTGTAGCATTTCATTCCGTGGGTAGACATATAGCAGAAGCTATATTTTTTATTTGATTGTGTAGGCATCTTTGTTGGTGGAAGCAAGGTGGTCCATTTTACTCCTAGGCAGAATGCAAATTCAAGCTCTGATACATCTTCTGACTTCTATAATTCAATGTCAAGCATTCCATCATCCTGTGAAACCTTTCCTGACTGTGGATTCCGACAACTTGATAGTGGTGTAGTCCTCTCATGCCTGGACTGCTTCCTCAAAAAAGGATCTCTTTACTGCTTTGAGTATGGGGTGCCTCCTACCGTTTTTCTTGCAAAAGTACGTGGAGGCACGTGCACCACTGCAGCATCTGACCCCCCAGAAACTGTAATCCACAGAGCAATGTATCTTCTTCAAAATGGATTTGGCAATTACGACGTGTTTCAGAACAACTGCGAGGATTTCGCAATGTACTGCAAGACAGGTCTTCTGGTAATGGACAGGCTGGGGGTTGGAAGAAGTGGTCAAGCTTCTACTGTTATTGGTGCTCCATTGGCTGCAATTCTTTCATCTCCTTTAAAGTTGTTAATACCTAGCCCTGTTGGTGTTGCTACGGTAACAGCTGGAATGTTCTGCATGAGCAGATATGCTACTGATATAGGTGTCCGTAGTGATGTAATCAAGGTGGCTGTGGAAGACTTGGCTATGAAACTGAGCTGGGCTGGCCCTTTGGAGGAAGCACCTGAAGATGATGATGCTTCTGGTGCAATGATTGCCAGGTGATGTGAATTTCATCTCTCTGTACGTCAAGATGCGTGTATATGTATGTCATTGGTAGTCTCCATTATAAGAATACACTGATGTTAGTGCATGTACATGGGAGTTTGTTGTTTTCATCATTCTTGGTAAATCGGTTGCTGTTGGCTGCGTAATAAATCAAGTTCACCCTCTGAAGGCCTGTATTGGTCTGTTATAGTTATCTACTCTTGAAATTTGATCTTTCAACTTTAGTGGTCTGTCAAAGCCATGGTAGCGTGTTTCTCCGCTTTTGGACATTAGGTGTATCAGATGCGGTTCCTGCTGCCTTTACTTGGAAGTGGCAAGATCATTGTCCAATAAATTGCGTGACAAACTTGGTTATACACAATATCTAAAGCATGAACCTGGCTTAATTATAATCTTACAAACTTATGTTCAACATGCCAGTATCTTGTGCAGAAAACGTCTTGGTAATAACATCGTTTGATGGTGAAATACGGGAGGCATTTTTCTCGTTTCAGAGCAGTTTTAATCATATTACTTGTCTGTAGCCAATTGCTAGGAAGAAGTGTTTGAGTGTCTGGCAGTGGTTGTTTTTTAAAGTGATTTTTTACAAATATATTAAAATAATATATTTTTTTAAAAATATATTTTTAATATCAAGTCATTAAAATAATTTTTTTTAAAAAAATTTAAACAAAAACAAAACTTTTAAATTTTTCTCAATTTCTATTTGGAATGGAATACCACAGTGTAAATTTTCTCTATGGCATTTTTGTCTCTATTGTTTTGGATTCTATCTAACTTGACTTCTTCTTTTTTTGTAAGAAAAAATTTAAACTCCTGGGATCCTATGCATTCTATGTTTTGCGTAGTTAGTGGATTCGTCATTCGTTTCTTTCGAACTGAAGAATCTAGTTGAATGGACCACCGACCTACAAAATGATTCACCCGACGTGTAATGCAATACAGGGTTCTAGAATTCGATAACATTATCATTTGTTTTTGTGATAGTTTTCAAATAGCCATGAAAGATTTGATGATGCAATACGCATAACAAAAGATTTCCCAGGTGGAATCCATAAATTAAGTTGGTTGGTGCAGGGCAATTGCCCTAAGGAAACAATGAAACGAGTCTTTCAAAACAACCTGTGAGTTAAATTAACATGCCATTAGGAGATAAGTGCTTAAATGACCAGCACGAGTACATCCTGGGAGAGTAAGGACAGAAGTTGCTTTTTACGCATGGCAACTGAAAATAAGGTTTCTTTGAGCATAGCTTAAAAAGTTTTGGCAATTACGATCTGCTTTGCTGTAGAGTACTGTGTGCTTCATTAGTTTTCTACCAGAAACAACAGGAGTTAATGGATAGTGCAATCAGGATTATCCCAGACCTTTGGTGCGTTCTTCATTGTTTGATGGCTCGTCAACCTGGTTGCTGGATTGGCTTTGGCTAGCCTTTTTGGTGTTAGGAGGCTTGAAAGCTGCAAGCTTTGCAAGCTCATTGACTTCATCAGCAATTTCTTTGATTCTTGCTGCCGTTTCTGTTAGCATAGATACCAGTGTTGCTAGTGGAAGAATGTCCATGACAGATGATGGCGTAGCGGTTTTTCTGATAGGCTCTGCTTTGGCATCTCCATCCGATGTTGAGGATGGTGTGGCAACAAGGTGGTTAGGAAGAGATTTCATGGCGTTTTCAAGTTTTAGTACTGCAAATTGCATCTCTCCAATTGAGAAATCTATTTCTGATGATTTTCTCATGGTCTTAACTGTAGTAGCCAATTCTTTCAAGACAAACGAAGCAGAGGAGCTCAATGTGATGCAGGCATCACTGAGATGCCTCCTTAGAAGCTCAGGTGCCTGTTGCCAAACATTAATGTTTCCAGTATAAAAGTCTGGAGAAAGTACTTGAGAGTACGGAGGCAAGAATACCTGAAAACTTGGATAGAAGTGAGTTCCATTTTCAGGCTTTTACCTTAATTTCTGAGTTTAGGCAGCCATCGAGAGTTTCAATGCAATATGCGCAGCTTCGCAGCGACGCCCCGACCTTTAGGTACTGCTTCCATGGATGCCGGAAGTTGAATCGACCATGTGCAGGCTCCCATCTTGCAAAGCCAGCCTACGCATTTTAAGGGGAAGTTTATCAACCATTGCAACAAGTTTTCTTAAAATCTATTGCTCAAATGACTTGAGTTGGTTAGTAACCTACCATAGAATCTTCAGCTGCCTTTGAATTAAGAACACATTTATAGCCTCCAATTTTCTTCCAAGAATCTCCAGCACTGCAGTCTGTAAAATACTCAGCAATACATCCTGCAATTCATGTTAGCAGTTATATTGTCATTCTGTTGAAATAGATGAATTCAATTTTCATGGTTGGCTGTGTGCACATACCATCTAATGCATCAGCAAGCTTTTCCAGGTTACGATGAATCAAATTGTGAAGCTCTTTGCCAGCCCAGATTGGATAGAATAACATGCATATGAGAACGCAAAGGGAGGCCCCAATAGCAATTGTGGACAACCTCTGATGTGCAACATCAATCAATTTATCCACGCGATAACCAGAAACGGACACTAAGCTAAAGGTCAGGATGAAAATCAAAACACCATAATCAAATCGGGCTTTAACGGATGGTATAAACCGCGAAAAGGTTGCTGCTGAAGCTGTAACTTAGACAAGGGTGTGTGAGTGGACGCAAGTCATAAATGGAACAAGACAGAAAACAAAAGGAAGAATCGCAAGGGGAGGAAATCTGTTTTGGGAACAGATTCTAACTCACCAAGAAGGAAAACTGAGATTCCAAGAATTATGGGCTCGAGTTTATCTCCAGAGTGACTTGCAGCCCAATGAACGCCAACGCCAAGTGAACCAGCAAGGAAAGTGCCTATTGCTCTGTTAATACATTTATATAGTGTTGCCCCTGCAAGACAGACAGGTTGCAATTATTGTTTCGAGCCTAGAGTAGTTCTTAATAAAGGAGATATTAACTTAAAAACAGAAATAAAGTAAAGCTCACAAATAGCTGCGATTTAATTTGGAGTACTAACCCACAGTGTATTCAAAAACTACCACAACTGTCATAATCGCCCACATAGCATTCCCTCCAACGCCTTCATACAAAGGCCTCATATAGTAGAAGAGTGACACGATAGTTAGTGTCACCCCTACTTTGAGACAATGGATAACCTTTTTAGGCTCAGCAACCGCTATGTTCCTAGCCTTCTCCAAAAAATTCCAAATTTTCAACATGAATTCTCCCAGCAGACCCTTCAACCATGACCAGATTCTGTGGACTAAACCAGTCTCAGGCTGTAGTATCTCTGATGTCCCATTACGTACATGTATCCTCCATTCCAGTTTGTTTGGAGCTCTATTTCCCATCACCATTTTGAAAACTTCACAAAAATGGCAAATTAAGATAAGATTGGTAGGAGAAATCTGATAGATGTAGCCAAGCGGGTTGTTCTTTTGAATCAATTTTTGCTATATTAGCGTCTTCTAGCAAAAGGGATGTATATAGCTAGCCAGAGAAGCTTCAATAACACTAACAGAAAGTTCTAAGCTTTGATAGGCTTATTTTCCATGCAACCTATAGCTCGGTTGTTGGTTAGGCTTGAGTTTAGCTAACACTGACAAAGCATTTATATACATGCCAGCCTCTACTCCGTACCTAGCTAGCTAGGTCCTCAAAACGTAAATCTGTAAAAAGGTAGATTCTAGCACAAGAAACTTTCTGTGGTTCTTGGTAGGTAAATTAAAACTAGCTAGGGTGCGTTTGACACGTTAGTGGCCAAAGATATGCAATTCTTTATGGGCCAATGCTTTTCTTAGAAGAGCACAAAGAGCACGTATATACAAGAGATAACATGACATGGCCTTAAAAAATGAGTCCAGCTTTTGCCAGCAAACGTCATCGCATTGTGCCTATACCTAACAAATTGTAGTGATATCCTCGCGCTCCTATCCTTCTGCACAAGTGGCTGTTTTATTAAGCACAGAGATCCTCTAATAGTCCTGGCAATGTCGTCTTCGAGATAACAAAGTTGGAAACAACATAGATGCATTATAATGCACTCAAGAATTTTGTTTCTTTTATTAAGCACATCGAATCATCTTAGAGTCCTGGCAATTCCGTGTCTGAAAAACAGCAATTTACCAAAGGATATTGCTTTTTTTTATATATATATATATATATGATCGCTTGTCATCCATATAGTTATCATGTACCTGTAGTTTTGAAACCTTATTCCTAGATGATGATATTTTTGCACTTGTCGTTACCAATCTCAACTAGTCATTTAGCATAACTAGGAGGGTGTTCGGAACTAGACTGAAAGTTATTTTTTAAAATGTTTTTTATTTAAAAAGTATATTAAAATAATATTTTTTTTATTTTTTAAAATTTATTTTTTGATATTAGAACATCAAAATTATCCAAAATACAAAATAAAAATCAAAGCTAAAAAAAAAACTCAAAATTTTTTAAAAGCGCTGAAATGCCAAACACCACCATAACTAGTTTAACATTAACTTGAATATAATTTAATTTGCTTTCATGGTCAAGTCAAGTAGCATTAACTTGTTCAAGTCAAGTAGCATTAACTTGTAATCGAGTGGGATGAAAAAAAATACCACTAGTAAATTGCAGTGATATTTACCAATGAAAAATAACATCGTTGTTTTCGATGGTATTCGCAAACAAACATTTTCATTAGTAAATACCGAGGGAATTATAGTTGAAAATCAATAAATGAAAAAAATAGAAATACGTGTCAGTATTATAGATGGAATTACAAATGAAATATAATTGTCGCTAATATCCATAGGTGAATCCTTCAGTAATATTTAAGTTATAACTTGCCAGACAACCCTTCATTTTCCCCTCCTTCATTTCTTCTTCTTCTTCTTCTTTTTATAGAAAATAGCACCCTTCCCTCTTCTATTTTGTCACAAATCAAGCTCTCATCATCACAAATTCAACCACTCAACACTTAGTTTATCAATATCTCCGTTATGGTTCAATTTTGTTTTAAGATTCACCATATCAAGTAAACAAAACTACCTGTTTTCTGTTTTTTATTGTAACCCTTTTTTTTTGTTAATTATTTGGTATTTTTATGTAGTATATGTAGTTTTATTATGTGTTTACTTGTTCTATAGCTTTTTCCTATAGAAATTTGTTGTATGAATGTATGATTTGTACATGTTAAAGTTTGTTTAAGATTTTGAAAAATTATTCTTGTTTGTCATTTGATGAAATTGAGTTTTATAATTTTATAATTTGTAACGTAGGTATTTTATAATGAAATAAATAATGGGTTATTTAATGGGAAAATTTCATATTTTATCAATTTTATCATTAATTTAAAGATTTAGGTAAATTGGGAGGAATTTGATTTTTTTTTGTTGAAAATTGATAATCATTAAAGGACACTATTAAAATAGATTGAATAATTTTGAATTCAACTAATTATAACTAATTATTTGGGTATCGATAATTTATTTAGTTAACATTATTAATTAAAACATCTTGTCAACAATATTTTATATAGATTTCATATAAGTAATGGATGATTGTTCTTGGATATATTGAGTTTCATCTAAAAGGTTACGCTGGATGAATTATTGTAATGAAGTTGGGGGTTTTATTAATTATGTACTATCTAATTTGAGAAATATTAGTGGAGGCAATATTGGATGTCCATATAAAAGGTGTAAAAAAAGTTTCTTAATCTAGATGTTATTATGATGCATCTTCTACAAAAAAGGTTTATGAAAAAATACTTGTGTTGGTTTACTCACAGAAAACCATATGTTCCTTACGATACCATGCATGGCAAAAAAGATGATTGGGTCAACTTCTAGTTCTAGCAATGTGCATGAAGTTGTAGATAATAATAGTAATCATTATAGAAGTATGATTATAAATGCAATGAGAATGAATTAAGGTTATATAGGTGAATGTTTAATCGTAGATGAAGAACCAAATCCAAACATAGCTAGGTTTTATAAACTTTTGAAAGATTTTGATGAACCATTTTGGGATGAGTGCACAAATCACAGTAAATTATTGGTCGTTGCGCAAGTATTCATCATCAAGTCAGATCATGAGCTGATTGAGGATGGGTACGACAGAATCGTCGAATATGTGAAAAGCATTTTACCTGAAGGGAATAGGCTAAAAGAGAAGTTTTATGATGTTGGATCCATGATGAAACCTTTTGTCCTGTGATACTAGAAAACTGACATGTGTCTAAACTTTTACATGTTTTACTAATTTGAAAATGTAGATTTGACTAAGTGAAAAACTTATAGGTATGCTCGGTATAAACCTAGAATTGGAAGGGGAATGACTCTTTTTGCACATAAAAAACTAATATACTTCCCAATCACTCTTAAACTGCAAATATTATTTATGTCTTCAAAGATTATTGAGAACATGACATCATTTATATGATGCAGTAGATAGAGTCATGGTGCACCCTTCCAATGATAAAACTTGAAAGAAGTTTAATAAGGTGCATCATTGATTTTTAATGGAATCATGAAATGTATGTTTTGGGTTATTTGTTGCACCATATTCTTTATTAGCCGGTGATACTCATGATTTACAACTTGTCACCAGGAATGTGTATGAGTAGAAAGTTCATATTTTTATCTACAATCATACTTGATCCTAATAGTCTATGTAGAAATATAGATGTTTGTCTTTGACTATTGATTGATGAGTTAACTAGTTATGGTCATTTAGGACTTTGACGTATGATGTCTCGAGGGAACAAATTTTTTAGATAAAAGCATTTTTAATATGGATTATTAATGATTTTTCTGTGTATGAGATGGTTTCTGGTTAGAACATGAATGAAAAATTAGCATGTTCATACTATATGAAAAATAACAAGATCTTCACCTTAAAAAATAGTGGTAAAACATCTTTTTTTTTATTGCCACCAGACTTCTTTTTTGTATTGTCTTTTTATTGAAACTCACATGTGAAATGAGGACCATCGAAAAGGGGTAAACAACTTATGGATAAACGAGCTTAGAAGTTTATGATAAGTTTAAATTTGATGACTTGTTTTTTTTATTAGAAAGCATATAACACCTGATTACAGAGGAGATATTGGAGTGATTCTTCGACCCATCCAGAACTCGATCTGAATTTATGGTTTGAGGTTTGATCATCTGGTAGATTTGATAGAAATCAAGTTTATGGTATCTTCAACACTGTGGATGAGGATATGTGGATGACTCGTAGTGTATTAACCATTGGTTCCTCACCATCAAGTTTGAGCCAATAATCTTTGGTTATCTAAGCAATTGTATGAGAACAAGTTAAAACTTAGACGACTCGAGTTAATGTTGAGATGACCTAACTTAGGTCTGAGACAACTAGCCTGAGGGATAAAGTGAATGTCCTTGAGCAACTATTGTCAACCCTTAGCGGTACATGTGGTCTACCTCGTTGCCCTCCTGGTTCTGGTGAAGATCCATCTCCGCCTCCGCCTTTTTGATCTCAAGTTTCTGTCTATTAAATAAATTGTATTCAATAATATTTTTAAATTACTAATAAAAATCTAGTTTTCTATTTTAGTTTTATTCTCTTTTTTTTAATTTTCCTTATTTTTTTTATTTTATTTTTTTTAAAAAAATATTAAATACAATGTTGGCGGAATTACTAACAAACTTTGAATCACATATGGAATGATCGATGAAATAAGTCATTAAGAAAGTTCTAGAGAGTTGGAAAAAATTACAAAACTTTACCACTAACAATTATAGGTGCAATTATCAATGGACTAAGTTTCTCAAAAAGTTCTAGAGAGTTAAATTTTTTATTATAGAACTTGCCACTATTAGATGCAAATCTCTAATGGTTTAATTTCATCGATAATATGCTTATGATCATTGATGGAATTACCAATGGTTTATCCAGTCAGTAATATGCCATAATAATCGAAGGAATTACTGACAGAATGAATGCCGATATTTTTTTTATTTGATGCTTTTTTTTCATCTGTAAATTCATCGATAATTATATTACTGATTAAATATTTTCCAACAACAATTTGCCATTTGTAATTCTGTCGGTATATTTTTTACAATATAATCAATGTTCAAATATTGATAGATTATTCCATTAATGCTAAGCAATATTCTGGCAGTATCAAGTGTTGTGATTAGCTCGTCTACGAATGCATAGTGTCATTGTCCTAGAACAACTTGATAATTAATTTGGTTTTAGAATCATTCCCATCCTAGCTAATTAAACCAAGTGAAGTTCTACAATAACTATACATGTAATTGTAATAAAAGAAGTTGAGATTTTTTTATCCAACAAAAAAAAAAAGCTAAAATTATTAGTTGGTTTGGCTTTGCAACATATATATAGAAACACACACTCCCTTTGAACTGGATTCAATCTATGCAATTTGCAAATAGCAATTATGGCCGGCATTATTTATTTATTTTCTGTTAGAAAGTTTTGAGGCCACCTATCACAGAAGCTGGAAGCTAAATCGACTAGTATTCGTAGTGTGACACCCCACAATTATATACTTGAAGACACAGGGAGGAGATATAGGAAGATACCTAATTTTAGGTCCAGTGAAAAACAAAATTAATAAGCATGTAGATCACACTTTAGTGCGCTTACACTAAACTTGAATGACATTTCATTTCTAATAATCTACGAATACAAAATAAGTTCAAACTTTAATTATTTTATATGTTCCAAACTTTTTAATTATTTTTTCCCCTCTGCTGAATTCTTAACTAACTTAATCATGAAATAAAAGCATTAGTGTCATCCATGAGGGCATCTTTTTCACAACAATAGCCATTTGAAAAGCGACCTCAACTATCACATTTAGGTTGGCTTGCTTAAAACATCATCTCTCTCCCCCTTTCTCTGCACAGACAAACACACAAGTGCATGACACATTAACAATCTACGTGTCAACTATTGCATGCTGATCTTTTAAGCTCCCAAGTGTATCCAACATATCCCAGTTGCAGGATCGACACGTCAAGAACCGAGTACATATCACATTCAAAATCAACTTTTGCTCCTTAATCTGGTGCTGGTATTGATCATGCTCAACAAAGAGCCAAAAGTTGTTGGAAATTTGAATAAGCAACATCTTGCAACTTTTGATCTGATATAGTTTATAGGTATCGCTAATGAAGCCATCAACATGACAGATGTAATGTTGATGGTTTAATTTGTGTATTGATCTTCTTCCTTGCAAGTTTTCTTTAATGGCATGCTATTATTTTTTCTATAGGTTAATTAAATTTAATGATTCCAACCATTTGCGAGGAATTGATTGAAATTGGATTGAATTAAGCAACATATTGGTAAGCACCAAAAGTAAATCTTAATTAATCCATCACTCAAGTAACCTTTCAGTAGAGCCTATAGCTGATGAGGCTAGATAACCCCTGCAGGGATGTAGGCTTCCTCTCACAACTTATTTGGATTGATATTTGGTACAAATTGAGCTTAGAATGCTGATGATCCTGCAAGGTAAGTCCCATGGATCCTCTATAGCTAAGTTAGTGTGGGGATGATGGTCAAAAAAATTAAAAAAGCTTAAAGAAAATTATGTGTTGTGTTGGAGAGTGCATTAGAAAAAAAAGGTACAAGAAGATGAATAAGATTAGAATTGTTTACCTAAGGTTGGTGCCTATATATATTATTCATGAATCTTATCAATTTGCACATTGACAAAAGTAAAATATCAATCTTCCTGCCTTTTTTTATTAGATATTGGGGTAATAGCCGTGGATAGCTATTGAAATTAGGTGTTAAGGTTATGTATATTGTCCACTTGACAAGGACAACATTTAAAGTTGTTTAGTTAATGTCAAGTGTCTTAGAATAGCTGAGTAGAAAGGGATTGGACATGTGTGATGTGTGATAACTGGTACTATGCCAGTGGTTTTGTTAATTCCTATGTTATATATATATATATCTTCAAATTGGGTTGGTCTTTCCCGGCTTTATTTATAGTATTGGTTTTCCCTATAAAATGAGTCCCCTGTTAGAATAAGGGATTTTCCTACAAATAAGTTGATGAAATCATGAAAACTTCAAACTAGGTTAGGCTCGCCATTGTTCTTCGTATGTATGTTATGAATTCTTAACACAACTTTTCACAATCCTTACAATTTCTGTTCTTTTTCCCAATCTAATCTGGTTGGTTGGTTGTTTTTTTTTCAAAGCCAACGAATCATCTAAGGCTGCGTTTGTTTTCTGAAAAGTGGTTTTCGGAAAACCATTTTCCAAACCTTCCTGTGTTTGTTTATCATTAAAAAAGTTGATCAACAGAAAACACTTTCCGGTCAACGAAAAACACTTTCCAGTCAGAGAAAAATTTGGCTTGGTTTTCAGGAAAATGTCTTCTTTTTATTTTGGGCGGAAAACACTTTCCGGAAGTTGTGAAAAATTTAGAAATGTCATATTATTTGTTCATTATATCAAATATAGTTCTCAAACTTTTGATTGCTATATATATTTTGTTTTGAATATTTGTTTTTCAATTTCATCCCTTAGAATTTATTTTTTATATTAATTTTTGTCCTTATTTTTATAATTGTTATTTGCTTTTCCCTTATTATTTTTTAATTGAAATTTTTTATCTATCAAATTTGATCCTCTTTCTTTTGATTGTTACTTATTTTATTTGAAATAATTTATAAAATGTTAATTATTATTATTTTAATTTCTTCATCTTTCAATTTTTTTATTTTTTAGATTTGATTTATATTATTTTGATTATTATTTATTTTATTTGAGATAATTTATGAAATTATATTTTTTTTTTTCAATTTCATTCTTATTCAACTTTTTAATTAGTAAGATTGTTTCTTATTAGTTTAATAAACTTGAAAAAAATAAAATATTAATAAGTTATTTTCCAGCTCATTTTCCATGACATAACAAAACACTGGAAAGTGTTTTCCAACTTATTTTTCATTAAACTACCAAACATCGGAAAATAATTTACTTTTCCGGAATTCACTTTCTCGGAATTCACTTTCCAAAAGATAACTACTTTTCAGCAAACAAACGGGGTCAATTGTTTGTTCTCTTTTTCTGCTCTGTTTCAACCCATTCAATAGATTGTCCTTGACGAGTTCATGTGCTTTAGACCTTTTATTCTTTTTTCCCCTATGGCTTTTTAAATAAGCCTTATTAATTGTCGTTGATCGAGAAGTTCTTGATTCAATCCCGTTTGGTGGCTTGTATGGATGCTTAAGTTTTTTCCTTTGATTCTTACTTGGCTTTTCCAGTTTTAACCCTTTTTCCATGTTTGCAAGGTTTGTTCTTCTTTCCTAGCTTTTGTCGCCTTCCTCTATCACCTCTTAAACTGTCGATGCAATTTCAGGTCTGATCCTTCCTTTTGCGCTTTTGCTTTTTTGTTTAAACTTATTCTTTATTTAGTTTTTCTATGAGCTCTTCCACTTTAGTTGCAACTGTGCAACATTAGATTCTTTTTCCAGTGCCTTTTTTTCATCAGCAGATCACTTCAATGATGTTATCTTTCCCCGTCTAATTGATACTTCGCATTGCACTTTTCTTCTTTGATAACCCTTTTGTCCATACTATTCTGATTAGTATTTTTGCCATTCTTATCTTTCTTGCTTGCTTATATTTTCCCTGCTATCTCTTTGTTGTACTTATCTGCATCTATTTTTTCTTTCCTTTCGAGCCTTGCATTCTATCAACCTATAATTGTTTTGGTAGCAAGGGTTTGCCTTTGATAGGAATGGTTCAATACACTGAATAAGAACATGTCACAGTAAAATATAACATTATTTGATTGGAATTTTATAGGTTATCTAGACCGTTAAATGTTTTTACCATGAAATATGAAAAATCTTAATAATATTCAGACTATTTATCCCTAGAAAGTTCATAGTACTTAAGGTTTGTCTTATTTCTCATATTATAGCTCCAAATTGAAGGAAAATCGACTAATTATATTAAAGTTAGGGTTTTGCTAATTAGTATAGGTAGACTGTCATTAGATTGTTTAAATTACTGTACTTAATGAATATTTAGTTCATCTTCATCTCGACATCCGTTCATTGAAGAGCTGGGCAACAAATGGATGGCTGCTATAACTGTACTTTTATGGACAATCACAAACTACATTCACCCCTTTAACTTCTTCAATACCTCTCTTCTACATTTGCACTTTTTGTTGTGTATATTTTTGTTAAGTATATGTCTTTGTGGCTTAACTTGCTTGGGCATTTCTGCTATTAATTAACTGTCATTATTGTCATTTAACATCGAGATTGCATATTGTTTACAAAGTTAGGTTTTGGATGTTTTATATGTTAACAAATTAAAGTGTAAATAATTAATGGGAAAGAGAAGAAATTAATTAAAGTATTAGTTTTAGTCAATTACAGAGATAAAAATAAGAAGTTATAATTTGACGTGTTTCTTGAAA
>Ga0325401_1002088_pt1 | contig 17492 bp, 10 predicted proteins | sample PopdelMetagenome_FD_205666 | JGI IMG/M metagenome (GOLD analysis project Ga0325401, IMG submission 205666) | Populus deltoides microbial communities from Bellville, Georgia, United States - Xylem-PdKOR-R2 | ecosystem: Host-associated > Plants > Phyllosphere > Stem > Wood/Secondary xylem | place...
TATAGTGGGGTTGGTCCCCAAGGTTTGGTCTGATATTCAATCAAATGAATGAAAAAATCTGTATGACTTTCCTCCTGAAAATTTTGTGACCATCTCCCTACCGAGACAAAATCAATCTCTGCAGCCCTCTTGATTTCTGACCTCCACTTCTTTATGGTATGTGTCTAATCTACCTGTACAGTATCGTATATCATGATTTTTGATCCTGTGTTCTTGGAAGCTGGCTTGCACCATTGATCTTCCAGAATTTAATTTAGTATCCTAGGTATAATGTTACTACATCCTAGACTGGACTAGTATGGTTTGAGCTATCTTTGGTTCCAGTTTCCGGTTCCTTTGCGACAGACGAATGTGGCTTAACAGAACCATCTAAAGAATGGTGTTCTTGCTCATGCTGAGCCAGCTTTGCCCATATCAGAACCAAAAATACCATGACTAAAGAGAGAAACACCAGCGATGTCCACACCATTCGAATGTATCTCTTCAATGGTTTGCAATGGTACAAAAGGATTTCAGAAAATGCGTCCTTCACTGTTTGACATTCTACAAGATTTTCCATCTCAGGATACACATTTAGCAGGCTCTGAATGGATGTTGTGTATGCCTCAACTGTTGTATAATCATTAGGCGATATGAATTGTCCGCTGGCACATGTTCCGTTGTCGAAACTGGAACAAGTAAATACCTTCAACACCTGTGGAATAGCAATTCAGCTGGCGAACATGAACAGCACGATCTTAGGCTACAAAATTTCTTTGATCTTCCCTTTGACATACCTGTGGGATATCGCCGATTCGGATTGCGTTAGAAGGGCACTTATCAGGCTGGAATTGGTATTCAGGTGGTGCTGAGAAGGGATTGCACACTGTATAAGGCAATCCTTGTATGGTCGATAAGTTTGCATTCACCTGTGATGTTTCAGCAGAAGAAGGTATTAGTGTAAATCACATGATAAAATGACTGGGTTCGATCGGATGGAAACAAAATGCAAATGAAATGTAGCATCCTGCTAATCTACCTGATTGACAAGGCTGTAGATCCCTTGACTGACATCAAATAAGACTGGTTTTGCAGATAGCAATTGATCGCAGGGAAGGATTGAACTCAAGCTGTTATTGTAAGGGTTCTGTTGAAAGCTTTCGAGAGCTGTGCATGAATCTCTTGAAAAGCTGCAGAACATGTGGATTTTCCCTCAATAAGTACTCAGAAACCTCAGCTCCTCGATCAATTTCTTATGAACTTTTGTTTAGAATAGAGAAATTGAGGTAATGGAAAAAACTTAAAGACTTACTTTTGTAAGAAGAAATACAGCCCAAAAAATATCCAGCATAGAACAGTCAGGATCCAACACACTGCAATTAGTCTGCAAGAGAAACAAATCATAAGAATTTGTATAAGCCAATGTCCTTGACAGTCAATTCTCTCTTTTAGGAAGTGTGCTAGTTCGGCTTCGGCCATGTAAGGATCCTTTATTTCACTTACATGTTTAGTGGTCGCCGTAACCTCAGAGTTCCACAGACTGCAACAGAATGAATTCAAACTTGGATGAGAAATATATTCAACATGATCATAATAATGAAGTAATGTTCAGATGCTGAATCATAATAAATTGCCGGATTTTGGTGTTTTTTTTCTATTCCATTCTGATTTCGCGAGGCTCAAAAGTTGTATCAATCAACTAAATTGAAAAGTCAGCAGGACTAATGAGTTGGACACATAGGGAGAAATACCTGAAAGAGCAATTAGAGCAGCCAGGTTCAAGGAAATTGTCACTGTGGTTACTATATACCTGTAGCAAGTATCATATACTATCTTTTAGAGAAGCTCAAATGGACATGGATACACATGATTTGCGATCGGAGAGACAAACTTACACAATCTTGAGACCCTTATCGATCAACCGCCTATTCTTCCTAGCTTGTCTTTGTATATCAGCAGCCTCAACATCAAGTTTCTCTGATGTGGAGGTAAGGAAGCTAGACGCCTGAACCGCAGCACTTTGATTAGATGCTCCTAGACTCTCTTTCATGTCCTTCATTGCTCCTGTTGTGTTGTACATAGTTTTCGTTGCATTGTTTGCCGTGTCAATGATGATGTCTACAACAGTTTTTGCTCGTGAATGGAACTTCGCATTCCCTCCAAGAACTAGCCCAGATGCAGTTCTGCAGATAGTTTTCTATTTGTTAGTCTTGCATCAGTTAATATTATTTGGATTTTGGAATGCAAAAGTGGCGTGACTTACATTGCTAATATGGTGAAAAATATAGCCAGGAGAAGAGGCCAGAGGTAACATTGCTTACGGCAAGGTAATCTTTTCTTCAGCTTTTCATTCCTTCTATTTTTACAACAAAAGACAGTTGCTAGCAGAAAGCCTCCATATGCTATGCCACCAAGAAGCCAGATTACCCCAATGACATATCCATGAACTCCTGTGAACATGGTTGACTGCAAAAAATACAACATGAGATTACATTAATAAATGCTAAAATTATGATGGCATCACTGATTTCCTACATGAGCATCATGATTTCACATAATTATGAATTTAAAGTGAGATTAAGAGGGAATTACACTCCAATAATGTTTGTTTTTGATATCATATCCTCCTCTATATTTCTTGAGATCCTTTAGTGGATCCACCCTCACAGTATCATCTGGCTGCTTCACAGTCTGTGATACATTGTTCACAGCAAGCACATTTGTACCTGATAAAACCAGAAAAACACCAAGAAATCATTAGCTTAAGGGCCAAGTACTTTTCTCCATCTAAGGAAATGGGCCAGTTTGGATTTCCGGATTGAAGAGCAACTTCAATCTTCGAAAACTTACCAGGCTCAGAAGAATTTGATGAGAAGGTTTGTCCTGCAATGAGATTTGAGCCTAAAATGACCAAGAAAATCAAGGAAACAACCAAGAGGGTGGCATGTGTGGAGCCCATCTCTAACCTGTCAACCAAGCAGTAGAAAAGTAAACAAATATTGCTCATAAAATTGGATTGACCAGAATTTATGCAGCCATGATTTTCCAACTAACCCAATGCTAATCCTAATGGTACTTTTTGAACCACACCCGGAAATGGACTGACCTAACCCATCAAACTAATTTGACAGAAAAACTAAAACCCATCAAACAAGTTCTTAATACTTCAACCAGAACCTGACTAACAAGAGAGAAGAAGAAGATGGGTGGCTTAACTTTAATTTGCATGGATCATTTTAGCATTACTTGTTAAGCTTTAAGGAAGCTGGAGATTAAACTAATAATCTCCCTTGAGGAAAAAGAAATAATTAAACAAAAAAAAGTGCAATTTACTTTAAGTGTGAATGGAGAAAGATGTTTTCTGCTTCATAAATAGTTGCACAACTTTTGCAAAAGCTACTTGTTTTATGGAGCACAAACTCCTTTGCAAGTAAAGAACATTTTGTAACCTACCAAATCTGAACATGGGACCTCTTCGAAGTTACAAGATCACCAATTTGCTTTCTCGAGAATCTCAAAAAGCTTAATCAAAGATTATGTTTCCATGCATTTTTCCTAAATTTAATGTATGAAAGGTACTATCTCAACTCAGAAAAGACAAATATAAAAAGATTTTCTCCAATATTATCTCGAAACAGAGAAGACATCATCTCGAAACAGAAGAGAGGGATAAAAAAAGAGGTGCAGAAGGGATACTCTCTCCTTCCTTTTTAATGACTGGGGCAAGCAGATGCCACCAGAATTTTGGGATCAAGAAAAGATACACTGCAAACTAGATCATAGCAATTCAGTTAACTTACCAAAACAAGAAGACAGCCCTCCTTTATCTTCAATCTGTACTTCAATATCTCAACAAAAATCTTGCAAAAGTTTTCAAATATTCTCCAAAATCCTCCCGCAGAAACTTCTCATATATGATCAAAAGCTTCAAGTATGCAATATATATCCAGCTTCAACCCCAGCTGCTTACAACGACTTGAATCAAGAAAAGACAGGAGCTAGCTTATGCCATTCAAATCTTCCAGGAGCTGCCTTCTTATATTGATTATTAGAAGAAAAAATCTCTATCTAGAAGCTGAGACTCTTCCTATGCAACATGTCTTTTTACAGTCCACGAAATCCAAAAAAAAAAGGAAGAAGAAAACAGTATCCCCTAGTAAGGAACCTCACCTGAAAACACACCTCTAGAATTTCAAATTTCTTAACCAAGTTCTCCTCGTAACTTTCAAAGCAGCAAAAATCTCTTAACGACAATATCAACCCACATGTCAAACACTTAAATAAGCTACCAAGACCTCGTCAAATACTCACATGTTTGAGTGGAGGAAGTTTGGTTATTTTTCAACTTAATCCACTCGTTAAATTACACCAACTCCTTCCAAGCTTTTTTCTTTGTCTACCTTTATTCGGTCCTGTACACACCCAAACGGTGCTATTTGTAGATGGGACTGCATGACAATGGAGGTGGCTCCATAATGAGAATGTGGTTAAGGATTCTTATGGTCCTTGTATTTTATGTGCTAGTCAAATTGAGTCCTTCTCTTTCAAATCACAGCAAATCAACCCTTTCACTTGCAAATAATGATGTTGTGATCCCTTTTGTCAAACTCATACACTGACTAGAGATTATACGTGATTGAAAAATGTTGCAGGATAATTGGATGGGAGTTGTCAAATACTCTTTAATTTGAAGCAGAAGGGCTTATTTGATAAATATAAAGTAGAGGGATTAATTTGATCAAATGTGAAAAGTGAAGGAAACGTGTCTCTCTCTCAGTAAGTCAAAAAAAGACCAAACTCTTGCGCATTGTGGTCAAGTTAAGAACCCATTTTGGCTCTTTGGTCATGACCATAGTCACCATTTGATTTGTACCTTGTTTATTTTATGTAAGGTGTGGATGAATCTAACTAAAACTATATTAAAAGACAAGCAGCATCCATGTTGTCTTTGCTCAATAAATGAGAAAGGAACCCTATTTCTTTTTCTTTTTTCACTTTATTTGTCGACGAAGGAGAGGTCAAAAAGATACAACGAAGAAAAGAAAGGATTTATATATATGCATGGTAAAAGGAAAAAAAAAAAATACTATAATTATATTGTTTGCTCGGCTTGAATTGACCACAAAGAATTCAAGAAGTAACGGGCAAAATCTAGAGCCACTCTTCTGATATGGGTTTGGACCACCCATAGGTTGTAACATTTAATTAAGGTAAGTTTAGTTTTAGAGTTAAAATAATAAATTAGCATTGCTTTGATTAAAAAATTAAAAAAAATTAAGAGGTTAAGAATCAATCGAGTATTGATCAAATTAATTAGATTAATGGATTAACCTGAATTGATTTAGTTGGGTTTTTTTTATTTTAACCTAAACTAATCTTAATACTAGTTTTCAGGTTAGTTAAGTCTTGAATTAATACGACAATCTAGTTCGGATTTTTTCGACCATGAATCACCCCTAGTATACTTCGTATGTTATTAAAGTGCCTAATAGATACAAAAGTTTTAGTATAAGATGGTCCAAGTTTGTTACTATACGTTAATGATGACGTACACAATTTCTTAATGGAAACTGTTAGCTACTTTTGTATGGATTGCATCTATGCTAAGGAATGTTAGTAAAAGAGGAGACGTGGTCTCTCTTTATTGTTATGTTAATATTAATACTATTATTGGATTAGTTTTTATATTTTAAGATTAGATTTTTTATTAAATAAATTTTAGATAAATCATTCATAATCATAATAATATATTTATGAGAATTTTTTTATATATATTCTATGGTAACGATTTCAAAATAAAATAATAATATAAAAGTTAATTTTTTTTCAATCTTATTAAACTTTATCTGACCATACAAGTTGATATAGAACTTAGTTCATGTTGGTTTTAAAAAAAATAGAATAAAAGCTAACTCGAGTAATCTAACGAGTCCACTCATATCCTGATATCCTGATTAACTTGGTTAAAATTCAATTTAATTTTTAAAAAAAATCAAAAAAATATCTTTATAGCTTTTTAGAAAAAAAACAAAGAAAAAAAGAAACTAAGTTTTGATGTTATTCGAGGGTAAGGTTTAATAACTTTATGCATATCAACATTTTAATAAATTAAGAGTAAAAGGGACAAAAGATTGAGCTAAGAATACTTTTGAAAAACAATAGCAGACAGCAATGGAGGATATGCATGTACACGATTTGAAAAGGTAGAGTTGGTAAGGGGACTCTTACTTCTTAAGTAACTTCAAGTGTCTTCTCTTTTTATATATGAAGAGGGACAAAAAGAAAAGGAACCTAGAGGTGCTGTAGATTTATTCTTTCTAGTGTTTTTACTTTTTTACTTAAAAAACTTGAAACACAATCTAATAGCATTGAAGTTTTTTTTTTTTTTTTGCATAGTTTATTGTTATTACCAAATAGAACGAATAAGTAAATTTTTTTTTAATTATACAATAAAATAACTCTAATATCTTTAAAAGCAAAACAAATTTAAATCTGATGTCAATGGATATTTTTACATTTTCACAATGATTTTTTTGCTATTATAATGACAGATGAGTGGAACTTTGGTATTTACAAAAATATAAAAAAAATAAACAATTAAAATACACATTGAAACTAAAAAAATACCCTTAAAATAAAAAAATAAGCAAAAAGTCAAGGGGTGTTTTCGACTTTTCACAATAATTTTTTTTATAATTACAAAATCAGCTCAAGGGTAATTTCATATTTGGCTAAACAAAAAAGGTGGGTATGCGTGGGAGGTATCAACGCCCTTCGAGCGGCGCTTGTGACACCTCTTAACATCCAAAAATACCCTTCTGTCATGTTATTGAAAGTGTCACCATGTCCTCTTCCCATTAGCGTGGTACGTGTCTCTGTTGGTGGTCTGATTTGGAGTCAATGAGCATTTCTTATTCTTTTTCCTTCTTCTCTCTCCCCAAAAAATTACAGCTCAGCCCTCTTGATTGTTAGCAATTCAATTTTTGTTTTTATTCTTTTGATTTCTAATTTTTTTTTCTTGAACCTTTTGTAGAAGTTTTATTTGTTTTCAATTTTATCCTTCCATCCCAATTTACCAAATATTATATTCCTCCAATGTGGTCTTTATTCTTTAGATTTCTATTTTCTATCATTGGCTTTTTTGTAAAAGTTTTGGTAGTTTTTAATTTCATCTTTTAATTCAAATTGATGGTATTATATTTTTTTTAATTTGATCCTTATTGTTTTGATTTCTAATTGTTTTTTTGGTCCTTTTGTAAAAGTTATTATTCTTTTTAATTTTCCCCTTTAATTACAACAATGTTTTTATTTTTAAAGTCAATTTTTATCCTAATTCTTTAAAAAAAATGTCATTTTACTAAATTAATTTTTTTTTCAATTTCACCCTTCAATTAAATATAAAATTTATTTTGTATTTTAATTTTTATCCTCATTCTTTTAATTTCTATTCTTTAAAATCTTTTTGTTTAATTAAATTTTATTTTTCAATTTTATCCTTCAACATTTGATTGAATTATTGGATTATTTATATGCCATGATTTGGGCCATGTGTTTGACGAGATATCTCATGTTTGCTCGGCTCTGATTATCAGGATTACAGGTTTGTCATGACCGGATTTTTTATATTATTTTTTACCTAGTTTCAACATTTGAACATTTTTCTGCAGAAAAAAAAATTATCCGGCCAAAAAAAGAAACCAAAGCTAATATATAAGAGAAATACAATAAAACCATAATGATACTAAAAGAATCCTAAATAGGGTACAGCTTACTTAAAACAATAACCAGGACAGAATCGCCAAATATTTGGACAAGATTGCTTTATGCTTATATATATATATATATATATATATTAGATTTTGCATGGAATGAAAAGTCGATACAAGTCGCTGTTCAACTCATACAAAAAGCTGAAATCTTGAGTCTATATGCTATATGATTTTCTAGGCATTAAAAGAAGAAGGAATTTCTCTTCTACCGGCTTAATCTATAAGCAAAGTAGTGTTTGGCAATCTAGCCCAGAAATAGTCCAAGAAATCAGTTCAGTCAATCTCAGATCACGGGCGGATAGAACAGCAGAATAGCTAGCACGTTGGCTGCTTTCCAGAGATGGAGAGGACAAGTTGAAGGTCTCTTTCTAGAGACGATAGAAACTTCAAATCTTGAGTGATTAATGATTTATTAAAGGGACAATGACAGGAAAAATAGCAGAGCAAGTGAAAGTCAAACGTTTGTTAGCTCTCTTTCAAATCAAACGGCTGTTGCTCTTGCATACCCAATGACGTCATTGACATGAGCTTTGTTTGGCAAGAATTTCTTGCACCAGTTTGATGAACCCTGAGGCCTAGGGTTTTGGGAGTTAAGACAATTTGAATGGGAAACTGTTGACTTTTTTTTTTTTTCTAGATTCTTTGCTTTGTGCCAAAATTAGTGAAAACCTCCCAGCTAGCGTATGAAGATGTGACTCTAGGTGTGGCCAAATAATTTATAGTTGTAATTGATAAAGCCAACCCAAGAAATTAATCTAACAAACACACAACTCAAAACCTTACCCAATAAAATTTTAATTTAAACTGATTTTAATATTAACCTAATCAAATAAATTAAATAATCTAACAGTTTGACATGTAACCTAATCGACTCAACCAAACTCAGCTAAGTCAAAACTATGAAATTTTAAAAAAAAATTAAAATCATATTGTCTACAAGTTAACCCAACAACTTAGCCCTTTGTCAGGTCAGATCCCGGATCAATTTCGATAACTATGCTATAATAACAACTGGGATAGCTAAATCCATGACCTAATTAACTTGATGGTTTGATTTATGACCTAGTTGATTCGACTAAACTTTATCCATGCTTGGCTAAGTCAAAACCATGAAATTTAAAAGAAAAATTAATTTAAAAGAAAAATTAAAACCAAGTTAACCCAGCAACCTACAGGTGGGTCAGATTCCAGAACAGGTTGGACAACCATGCAGGTTGATAACAACAGGGATAGCTAAATCCATGAAGCTCAAAGTCGAAAAAATAAATAAAACAGATGGAAGGGTTTTTCCTTGTGACAAAAGCTTATCTAAATAAAGCACACCAAACTCCACAAACTTCCCTGAAGTTGTCATCTCAAAAGGTAATTACCTTCATATATACTTGGCACAACACTGATCAAAAGATTAAAAAAAAAGCACATATTTTTTTCTTCAAACACTAATCATTATTATTATTACTAATTCCCTAAGTTTATACGCAAAACCCAAGGCACAAACTACTTTGAAGAAAAACTATAATGAGGGTAAAAGTTAAAAGAAAGAAAGAACTAGAAGCCATTATACAGTTAACAGCATGCTGAGCTAGGGGCGGATTTCCATTGGAAATTGATGGTCAGCTTGGCGGCAGTTATTTCTACAGGCAGATTGATGCTTGCATTAGAAGGTTTCATCGCATCTTGAGAACTGACTGAAGATAATTATTGCCTGGGAAGGTTTGGAGGCAGGAGGATGGTGTCTGCTAGATCATCATTCAACTTGACTGGAAGTGGTGGCATCTGCTTCATGAGTTCTGGCACATCATCCATCCTGCAAATAACCAATACAATGAATTCTATCTGGAAAAAAGAAGAAAGAGAAAGAGAAACAAATTCCTTTCATCCTAAGAAAAGAGACGCCATCCAGTACAACTGAAGACTCAATGGAGCATGAGCAGCAGAACAAATTCCTGAAAAATTAATTCTTCGACCCAAGACTAAATCAGTCTTAGGCTCCAACCTAACACCTTTAATCCAATCTGTAATCAAAGTTTCAGTTGCTTTGATAGAAGACTCAATAGAGAATCAAACAATGTCTAAGATCAGTACATCAAACAGGTGTTGTTAAAAGTGTTTTTGGAAACCCCCACAGGTGTAACAAAACCAAGCTGAGTATCACACTGCTTGGACTGAGCTTGGATCAGAGATACCTGAACCGAAGCTTGATTTGAAACCAATAAATTGGGTCCAAACTTCGGTAGGCAGCAACTGGTTTTCCTCCATACATGCCCACCCCCACCCTCAATGTCTTTCCTTTTTAGATACAGGATCATAGGCCTCCAGACATGGCTTGAAATTTAGATCAAAGGTCATTGGTGTTTAACTTCAATATTTGCAAAATCATGGGAGCTTCATTATTGAGTGTGCTTTTAAAAGTTTGAGCATAGTATGATTAATAGAAATTTGCATATTAGGCATAGGTAAGCCTAAGCCCCCTCTAGTGAGGCGTGGCGGCCTGCATTCCCCTTTATATGCAAAGCTCTCTACAGTGTAAGAACAGTCTAAAACCAGATGTGCAGTTCAGAGTGTATTTATATGTCAATCACATGATGGAAATGCATAAACACACAAAGACATACAAGAATGAATGCTGCTTGCATCTTTTATAAAAGAAAACTACTGAGAAAACAAATAGCAAATGAATGCTTATTTGTAGACATGCAGCGAGAAAGAAGAAATATACAGCATTAAGCCATCATAAAATCTACTTAATAAAAAAAACTAAGAAGAACCAAAAACATACTCATTCATAACTTTGCAGATGTTGTCACGAGTTTGGCGGAGAAGACTGAGGTTCTCTTGTATCTGAAAAGTCAAGGAATTAACAGCAATTTCAGTTGACAGCCACCAAGATGCACAAAGTGAGACTTGCAACAAGGGGCTCTCGTAAAAAATATCACTTGCAAACATCAAGGAATGTTATTCACATAACACATTAGTGGGGAAGAGAGTGTGAGAGACTGAAGCAAATAGCACATCGAGATACTTTAGTTAAGTCAAACCCATTCAAATCATGTGTTTCATGCATCGAGTTATTACAATTAAATAAAAAATTGCAATCATCTGTAATCATAGATGTGAAAAGGGTGTGTTCAAAGGGCCCTGGATCACTCTCAATAAATGCTTTCCAAACTCAAAATTCAGCAAAAAAAAATAGTATGAAATAATGAGATCATGACAGAAGTATTCACCTGATAACTTGCAAGGTTTGCAGAAATTTGATGGAGGGTCTGTGCATTTTGATTAAGAAGCTCTCCTGTAACTCCACCAATTACTGCAAGTGGCAAATAATAGCTCTGTAATGACACATGACAATAGCAACACAGTAAAAGATATTACAAATTAACACAACTATCAAAAGATGCCTGGAAAACTAAGGCTTTGTTGCAAATCCTTCCTGAATTCTAATTCACCATCCCATGAAACCTAAATCTTACTGTACTATCATAAATGCAGGAAAATCTCAATCATCAAGCAACACAACCAAGAAAAGCTGTTCATTGGCATAATAAAAGTCAACAATGACCCATCTCAACATTCTCTTCTTTCTTCTTCTTAAGTCCATTAATGGCACTTCGGTATTACATCCTTTAAATGTTTTCCTCACATAAGTTGCTCAGTGCCAGGCAATTACCAGAGGCTGGATTATCTCCATTTATAAACTCAAGTAGAATCACATGCCAGGTTCTTACTCAAAATGGCATTTCTACATCGTTCTACTTACCATTTGTTGGTCTCTGCTCAACCTATGCACTAGCATGCAACATAGACGCATGAAAAACTTCTAAAACCGAAGTAGCCAGGTTATCTTTCTTGGTCCATCAGAACTTAAGACATCTTTGTTATTAGCTAATTAAAAGAAAGTTACTGATAAGGATCTGAACACTTGAGAGTAGCTATTCCATTCACCCATCCAGTAAATTCTATTTCCATTAAACAATACAACTGAACCCTCCATTTGTTTAAGGTAGTCTTTAAGGTAGCATTATTACAGATGTGAAAAACTCACCATCCACATAAAAGCTTCATTTTTATGGAGAAACTAAAACTATATCATACTACCAACATTCACATCTTAGCCATGCAATCAGAAATTACTATTTCTGAATAACTTAATATGAGTACCTACTGCCTGACCAATACTTTCAAGGATGGAAAATAAATACAGCAATCACAGGCGTAGCACAATTGATTCTAGAGTCTACAAAATTGCTGCAGTCAAACATGTGCCAAGAAACTGCAAGGAAAAGATAAGCATATAAAACATAACATCTAACATGAATGCTTGCCATCATCATTTCCCATTGCCCAATTATGAATTGACATTTTTAAGATAACAGCTCATTCAATGCTAGTATCTAATATTAGATCTAAGGCTGCGTTTCCTACGTTGTGAAAATTTTGGAACTGAAACATTAAAGGGGGTAAAATTTAAGGGGGTGTAGAATCAGTTAAGAATGTTTGCTAGGAATTCAAAGATTTATAAGTGTGAGTGGATCCCGATGCAAGTCAAATCAAATTTGAAGTTAAATACAAGTAAAAAAATTTAAAATAATATATATTTTGAAGGCACCAAATGTGAGGTGGAAGGAAAAGAAAAAAAAAAGGGTGATAAATTCATAAAAGAAAGAGAAAAGGCATTAAAAACAGAAGTTTCCCCCTTGAAAAATTCTTCCTCTTAAAACACCCCCCTCTCCCATAAATTTTACCGAACATATTTCACCCCCTTTACCCTCATAATAAACACATCATAAGCAGTAAAAATTTCACCATTAATTAGGAAGCCACTATCAACTAAAACTTGGCCAAAAGCCAGCAACTTGAAACAATATTGATAGCAGATAAAGTTGCAGAGAAGAAAAGGAAAAGAAAATGTTTCCAAAACTGTTTGGAATACACAAAGGTTTTGTGAAGTATAGAACCTCACCATCATACGAGATTCCTTCGTCACTGTCCAGTGGCATCATTGGAGTTGCAAATGGAGTAACATTGGGGCGGGTAGCCATGAAGTTAGAAGTCTTTGCAGAAGGATCATTATGTCTTTCCTGAGAAAAAGAAAGCAGAATATATAACCAAGCATCGTTCATTCCAAGAAACCACTATCACTTTCAAAGATTCTCACTACACGTGTATTATAATGTACCATGTGATGCCATGAATTAATGTATCAGAAAAGGAATTGTCTTTGAAATCATTAACCGCGAAATGTTTGACAATCACCAGTTTCACCACATTAGAAATTTAGTCATGCCAATTAAATGAAACTTTAGGCAGTCCAAAGCATATTTTCCATTGAACAGGTTGAGTTGATAACACATAATATTTTCCAGCTCTTAAGCCCATCCTTATCAGATTTATCATTACTAGCCTGAATTTGTTGCCTGTCTAATAAATTTTGCGACTTGACAATGGACATGTCTGCGTGAGAAATTATCGCAGATTAGATTGAAAAAACAATGACCCATACCCACAGCTGGGTTTTTAACACCTTACATGTGACACAACTATGACCTGAGAAGTAAGACTTCAGTTCGAGATCCAGGACAACTAAATTAAGTAAACCACAATCAATTTACACAATATATAAACAGCACGGAGGAAACTAATGCATCTAAATCCACAGTTGAATGTGTGAGAATTCAACAGGCTGTAACATAATTTTCAACTAAAAATTAGTGCAGCTCCCACATAAGAGATTCACGACAAAATAAAAGATATCATACCTTTTTATCTTTGCTTTTCCGTAATAGATTATCTTCCTTCCTTCGCTTGCTATTTTCCTTTTTCTGGATAAAGAAACAAATCAATTAGTAGATTTGAATCACAACCAACAGATACATCAGATATAGAGTAACAAATGATGTAAAACTCTGAAAGGAACCACCAAGCTGTCTCTTTTGCAAAGCAGACTTGGACCGTTCAAAATATAAATCATCCATGGGTTGATATTTATTTAACTACAGCATATGCAAGTTTTGGCAGTCTAGCAAACAAAGATGCTGATAATTTAACAAAGGCTTCATGAATCTAGATATTAGACTAAGAGAACTTACAGTCATCCATCTGCAACGCAAAGCAACATCTCGGACTGTCTTGTTTGGTAGCTGCAAAGCTATCTTTGCATAACGTACTACGTTTGTTTCCATTGCATATCTGTGAGACATAAGGAAAACCACATTTTAGATGAATTAATTGTGAACCAGTACTCAGATAGAGAAATTGAATTTCAGTAGCCATTTTCTTTTCTTCTTTTTTTCCAGTAATTTACTGACTTTTGACTGAAAATCAAGAGGAAAAAAACAGGATTCAATGACTTATTGAGAAAAGAAAAGTAGTTCATGATTGCTCAAAAAGAGCTCATTTCGTGAGGCTGTGGTTCCCGTAATAATCTTTTTAATACAACTTTCTTTTTGTAGCACAATAGGTATCTAAGAAGAAGTAATACTCAACAGAGACACTTACACCAGTGACCTTTTGAGAATAACAGAACACTAATATAGTATTTAAAACCAATATAGTATTTAAAACCATCTACAACTCTAAACAGATTATATGATTTCAATATAATTTGGCCAATCATAATCAAATCCAGAAATTTCAAGCATTCAGCTAAAAGGATCTAAATTATTTGTTAATTGATCCAAGATGGAAATGTTTTCACTTGGTAAGATAAAACAATTATTGAATAAAGATATCGTTTCACACATCAAGGACAGTGACACTATAGGCAAGTTCTCATTGGCAAGGCACCAACAATTAAACCCAAATTTTAGTTATTGTATTCGAGACAGCAAAGAGCTATGATATAAACACACTATGCTGTTTAATACTGATATAAACACACTATGCTGTTTGCTACTGCAACTTGATTACCTCGCGGAGACATGTAAGATTCCTAATGTGAAAATTAGCTAAATAACTAAATTTGGTTTGGAAACGAAAGTGAGAGATTACCTACAACAAATTCATTGACAATTTGAGTAGGAGCGCTTTAATTTTGAGAAAAATTACATTTCAACAAATTCCTTAGAAACAACCCATGTTCATAATTTGATTAAAAACTCATGTTAGTCTGGCTGTGCAACATGTAACTATTTCAGAATTGTTAGTGACCTCTAACAGTTCACCAATAACATAACTCAACAAACTCTACAATCACCTCAAATAATTCAAGTTTGAACTCAAGCTGCAATTTATCCAACGATAAATGAAAAAAATGCCACAGAAACCAAAAAAGAAAAAGAAAAAACAAGACGAGACTCATCAACTCCTCAAAATCCAATAAGTTTCCTAAGAAACCAATATTCAAACCAAAAAAGATGATCAAAAACATGAATTTCAAGAAACCCTCCAATAAAAACCAACAACAGCCTCAAAATTCAAAATAAGAAAAACCCAGGAAACAAAAAAACTTACTTAGCCAACCCTTCTTCAAGAATTGCCTGTTCTTCACCAGTCCAATCATTTGATATACCAGGATTATGCTTCAAAGATGAACCAGAAGAAGGGTCTTGACCCAAATTACCATTATTTGGATTGCTTCCATTGAATGAAGAGGGACCCTGATTGCCTTCTTGATTATGTGTCCCGGATGGGTTTGCCATTGAAAGACAATTTTTTCCAAAATTTATTCTCTAACTATCAACACAAAATAAATAAATAAAGTTTGAATCTTGTTGTCTATATCTATAAACAGAGTGTGTTCTTGACTGAAGGGAGCTCTATTGACAATGAAATTCACTGGAGAGAGAGGGTGTGTACGGAATTCAAAGGGGGGAGAATTGTTTTTCTTTTTTGTTTTTTCTTTTATGGTTTGGAAGAGAAATAAAGAAGGAGTTTTTATTAAGAAAGAAGAAATGGAGTTTTCATTTTTATAGTGTATGGAAGAAAGGTGGATGCGGTGGATTAGTTTAAGGACTAATATGCCCCTTGTGTAATTATGAAGTGATTGTGATTAATTATGGTAATCTTGCAACAGATTTTATGATTACTTCCCAAATACCATTATGGGTTTTGATATTTTAGGAAATTCCTTGCCGTTGGATTTTGGATTTTTTAACTAGTGTTAGGACTTTTATTTTTAAAAAACAAAACAATATTATTTTTATTTTTTAAAAAAATTAAATAATTATTTAAAGTAATTTAAATAATAACTCTATTAAAGATTTTTTTTGACTTTTATAATTTAAGTAATTTAAGGTGGGCTGGATTAACGTGTGAAATGGTTGGATTATTGATTAATCTATTAAAGATTGGTCTATAATTAGCATCTCTTATTAAAATAATAACTCTCCTGCCAAACTTATTGCTCAATCATCAGGGAGTCTTCTGCATTATTAGGTTGAAATCACGCATCCTCGAGTCCCTAACATTTTATCTTGAAAATGATAGAGAAGAAGAGACTTTTTTTAATTAAAAAAAAAAAGTCAAACTGAAGTCCAGCTGTTGATATTTCATATGAATGGATAATCATGCCATGGTGTCAAGGAAAATAATGTATGATAAAATCATTGATATGGTCAAGGCACATCAAAATTAAAGGTATTTTCAATTAGATTTTATACTAACAATCTACATTTGTATTAACTCTTTATAAAAGAAATTTTTATTTTTCAGTTTGGTTTGGTTTTGGCTTGGTTTTTTCCGGTTTAGATTAATTTTTTCTAGTTTTTTTCTGTTTGGGTTCGGTTTGGTTTTTTTGTGTTTCAGGCTTATAAAACCAAAACTAAAACTGAACTGGTTGGTTTTTTAAAATTTTAAGTGGTTTAATCAGTTTTTTTTTACGGTTCGGTTTTTTTACTCACCCCTAATCAAGGCACATCAAAATTAAGGTATTTTCAATTAGATTTTATTCAAACAATCTACATTTGTATTAACTCTTCATAAAAGAAAATTTTCTTAACATTTTTTTTTAAGTTAAACCCAAAATAACTATATAAATAGCAAATATATTCAACAAATTAACTAGCCAGTCAAACTCTCCAAATAATGTTGAAACTTTAGAAGAAACAAAAATCATTTTTTTAGGAGTGAAAGGGATTAATAGAGCATATTATTCTTTGAATATTCACCTTTGAAGTTCTAACTAAGAAAACCAAAGAGAAAGAGCATACTTTTTTTTTATCATTTGACCATTTCTTTAAATATATGTTAGATAATGTGGCTGAAAGTGATTTTTTTAAAAAAATCATTTAAAAAAATTAATTCGGTGATTTTCGAGGATTTTAATATATTTATATCAAAACCATTTAAAAATTCTTAAAAAAAATCAATTAGTTTTTTTAATAATATATCATTATTTAAAAAAAAACATTTGAGAAGCATTTTAGAAAGTATCTAAACATCAACGCTTAAATTTTCCATAATATTTTTTTAAATTTTGAGAAAATTTAGTTTTTTTTATTATTATTTCATCAAACTTGTGCATCCATGCTAAATGCTAGGAGGAACTAGGGATTGCTTCAATTCCTACAAAAATATTCTATCGGTGAATCACATGGGGCATTTACGTGTGGTTTCAAAGACTTTCGGACAGCAAGTCTCCCATGATTTGATCGAGAAAGATTTTGTAAGAATTTAATTACCCTTGACCATTTACTTTTTTTTCATCATGTGATTGTATAGAACATCCTGCGTGTTTTCTGTTATGGCAGTTGTTGTAGTTATGATGTGAAAATATATATTAAAAATAAATTATATATATATATA
>Ga0325401_1002092_pt1 | contig 17471 bp, 20 predicted proteins | sample PopdelMetagenome_FD_205666 | JGI IMG/M metagenome (GOLD analysis project Ga0325401, IMG submission 205666) | Populus deltoides microbial communities from Bellville, Georgia, United States - Xylem-PdKOR-R2 | ecosystem: Host-associated > Plants > Phyllosphere > Stem > Wood/Secondary xylem | place...
AAAGGACAAGAATTCCTTATCCTTTCCACCTACATCACCACTAATAATCCTTGTTCGGGAGGATGATCGTCACGACGCCACACCCATGTGACATAATGGTGACTCCACTAGGAACCTATGGATTAAGCTTTGTTTGTTTGTCTGATTGTTGTGTTTTTTTAGTGTACTTTTTTCTTTTTTATACTTTAAATTATATTGCATTTTGTCCATCATTTTTTTTATTATCACCGTGCATTCTTTTTATGCTTTATTATTTTTTATATATCGCACATACATTTGTATATTGGATATGAATTAATGCCTCATGCATCGTTTGCTTTAATTTTTGAAAGCACATACAAACTTCAAGGTTAGGTGGATGATTAACGATTTGCCCTATGACTACTAGTCAAAGTTTAGATGCGTGAAACCCCCAACTCATATCTGATTGTCTGCTTGATAATGGTAGGCATATGTGCCTTAACCATTCATTGCAATGTCCCCATACTATCTTTACAAATAACATCTCTAGGCAGATTTAGGACCTTTTTGATACCGGGTAGAAGACCTACCCATGCTCACTTAATGAATAGAACCTATCATTAATTTGTATGTGCTACTTGTAATTTGCATCAAGGCAAGTCTGGCCATGCTAATCCTGTATTGTAGGATTCTGAACTAAAATAATGACTTTTTATAGATATCCATCTTTTTAAGAATTTAGGCAAGAATCTGAGTTAGCACAAGTAGCTTAAGGAAACTGTCTAAGAATCAATGCTAGTGGATTGCCATGCATTACTAAGATAAATCATATGGCGAATGTCCTGAAGAAATTGCCAACCATAATGGTGTATGTCGACGAGACTCTATTTAAAAGGCAATATGAGAGGATTGCACAACTAATAAGACTTCTAGTACAAGCAATAGTTGTAAAAGCTTTACTGAATTTTTGGGATCCCAATTATAGGTGTTTTACTTTCAGGAACATCGATAAAACACCCACATTGGAGTAGTGTGAAATGATCCTAGATTTTCCAAATAACACTCATAAGATTTATCTCAAATGAAAATTTGAAGACACAGCTTCGGAGGTAGTCAATTTATTATGTTTGGGAAAAATCAGCCAGTGTAAGGTAACTGACGAAGGATTCAAGTGGAAAATCATTGATGCCAAAATGAAGAAAAATGTTGAGGAAGGCATGTTGGGAGACGAACGATACCAACTAGTGGCCTTTGCCATATTTGGTTTAATTTTGTTCTTATCTGAAATTAGAGTCATCGTTTTAAAAGCTGCAAATGCATTCAACAAGTATGAGCATGATCGAATCAACCTTTTTGGTATAATTTTGGTTGAAACCATACTATCACTCAACCATTGTAGGATGCATAGGAAAGGAGCCATAGGATGTTATGTCCCGATGTCTTATTTATGGATTATCAGTCATATCAAAACTTCAAAAGGATATTTTCAATAACTTTTAGTGGTTTAATATTTGACCATTAAAGATTATTATAGATGAGACTTGTAAGAATTTGGATGAGAAAGCATGGAAATGAAAATATACCACATTACCATAAAAGCAACTTCAAGTGGAAAACACCATGGATGAACATCGCAGTCTCTATATAATGAGTTATGGAAGCAAGACATGGGTTCCCCTAATTTGTGTAGCTAGATACAATAGTTATGCACCTGTTCTTATAACAAGACAACTAGGTGGAATGAAGTATGTACCGAGAACTCTGGGATTAAAATATTTCACCGGTCTATTCAAGCACCAGTCATCCCTCAAAGAGATGAACTTATTAGACAAGATTAGGAAAGACTTCTATTATTGAAGAAGAAAAAAGACAGTGGGGTTGAATCCTCATTTAGTCAAAATTACATGATTTAGAGAAATGAAGAGCTTTCTAGAATGATAGGGTTCTCAAAACCTAGAAATTTAGAACCATAAATGCAGCAACCAAAAATAAAAAGGATTGGTAATGAGGAGTTAAGAAGTAACTAAAGAAGTATGAAATTGACCTTGGCCATAGCAAAGGGCAATGACAACTCTTGGAAAAACAGTTGGAAGAGGAAGATAGGATGAGGAATTACTTGAACCGGCAATTGGAAAAGAAGGATGAACAACTAGAAACTTTGACAAACGATCACGGGGTAATAAAAGAATGACAGAAAAAGGTCGAGGTAGCCGAAGAAATGGCCAAGGGTATCCTAGATGAGTTGAGAACTCATATGACCAAATACGATGAGTTTGGCTAATAAGCATGTGCTAACAGAAAGAGAGTTGGCCAAAGTCATGAGGTTAATCAAAGGTAGCATAAATACTGATAAGGAAATAATAGATTTCTTGAAGAAAGAAAGATTGCTTTTGGAAGAAGTTAAAGGTTGGGAAAGATAAAAATCAGTTAACCAAGATTAACATAGAATAGAAAAGAAGAATCTAGTCCTAATATATAGCACAGTCCAAGGAAGAGAGAAGCGTTAGGGAAGCTGCTTAGTCTAATAAGTGAGACTACCAGAAGAGAGTTGAGTCTTCAAAGGGATAATTATGGTATTGAAATCCGAGCTAGAAATCCGAGAGAAGGAGTTGAAAGCATTGAGAAGCCATTACTTTGAGATGAAGAAAGAGTTAATTAGGACTAGGAAAAAGCATCAAGGATATCAAGACTATATTGACAGCTTTGTAGTTCAAATTAACTCTAAAAAAGCTGAACTTGACATTGAGAGGGAGGAATTGCGAAGGGCAATGGCTAAGGTAGCACAGTTGGAGACTATGGTACGAGTACTAGAAAAAAGCAATGAGACTTTAGCAACCAGCAATAAAGTATTGATCACCGATAATACCTTGTTCCATGATAAGAAAAGACGAATGACAAAGCAGATTAACAAGTGGCCTGTCATGCTGGTAGGGTGCAACAATAAGCCACCCAAATTAGAAATGATGATTTGAATTGCCGAGAACACATGAGTGCCATCACTTTCTTTATTAGAAACATAGCTAGTAGATGAGATGTTTTTTTTATGAATAGTGATGCATATGGCTTTTGAAGTTTGAAAATTTTCAAACAATGTACAAATTTTTTTATTTATGAAAGGGTCATAACCCATCTTTCTTTCTAATGTATTTTGGGATTCAACCATGATAAGAACTTGGCAAATGCTTCTTTACAACAACCAATTGAGCTCGAGAAATCTTGCCCAAGGAATTATAAAAGTCATGAATAAGTTCGGAAAGGTTAATCCATATCTAATATAAATTGACACACGCATCATGATCATTCATTTAATCATATTTGCTTATAAATTATCACATACATTACATATTGTGAAACATAAGTCCCTTGTCTAAAGTTTACTGCACCTGACTAAGAAAAAGAATGGAGAACGATGAGAGAGCTCATCTGAAATCATATTATCATAATGAGTTAGAGTCTCTGAAGAATAAAGTTGCTCGAATGACCAATCCACTCGAGCAACTTTTAAGATCCAATAATAAGGGGGACATCTACATAGCCTCCTGTTAAAGCATCAATAACTCATGTCCCTCATACATCTAAGCACTTAGGGGTAGATTCAACAATTGAGCAGTATTTTATCCCATTTCCCCCTCTCCAACCAACTCAAGCTTTGGTTATTATGGATTTAACAGTTGAAGTACTCTTTGATGATAGATCTATTGGTCCTATAAACTATGACAAGTTGTCTGCTATAGAAAAGAGATTGAGAGAAGTTGAGGGGAGTTATTTGTTTGACCCTATACAAGCAACTAAAATATGCTTGGTGCCAAAGGACTTTAGAATGCTGGACTTTATGTACACCAAACTAGAATGCTCAAACACCTATCTTTGGTCATATTACAACAAGATGGCTAAAGTGATCCATAATGATAAAATGTTGACCTATTTCTTTTAGGATAGTCTCATAGGGTCCGCTCTGAATTGGTATATAAGACTAGAAAATACTAGGATCAAGAAATGGAAAAACTTGGTCGAGGCCTTTCTAAAACAGTACAAATTTAACTTTGAAATTTCCCCTAACAAAACCAGCCTGATGACAATGGAGAAAGGAAATGAAGAGTCTGTAAAGGCGTACGTGAAAAGGTGGCGAGTTGAGGCCACACATGTCTAGCCTCATTTGATAGAAACAAAGATGTTGACTTTGTTCGCCAATACCTTATAGTCCTCTTATTATGAACCTTTAATGGGTAGCTCGTCTCAATATTTATAGGATGTTGTACTTATTGATGAAAGAATAAAGCAAGGGATTAAGTTTGGATGCATAGCTGAGGTAGTGGAAAAGAAAGGTTTTGCCAGGAAGAAAAGGGAAAGTGATATGAACAGCCTAGAAAACGGGTATAAAGGGAAAAAAAAAAGCAAACTATCATAACCTTTAAGCATTTATCTCTCAAGTTACCAGCATTAACTTCACTAAGCCTTTTGCCCTAAATCAAACCAATCAATCAAATAACCAGAACAATTGCCAAAAACCAAACATAAGAAATACCCTGGAACGACTACCACTTTTGCATATGCCTTTGAAAGATTTGTATGCTAAATTGTTGAGTATTGAGCATATAACTCGTATCTATGTACCACCATTACAACCATCTTTTTCTATCTGGTACAAGTCAAATATGACTTGTGAATACCACACTAGCAATCCTGACCATGGTATTGAAACTTGTTATGCTTTCAAGAAAAGACTAGTGAATCTTATCAAGATAGGATGGGTAACTTTCAAGGATTCACCCAATGTTAATTCAAATTGTTACCTAACCATGCTGCATACAAGGTTGTCAAAAACCCATTTTGACACGGCATAAAAAATACAATATAAACTCGGATCATAAAAACGAATCGTAAAATCATAAAGAAATTTTTTTCTTACATAGTTCAAATATCTTAAAATAAAATGTTCAAATAAAAACTCATATATAGTTCAAGTACCTTAAAATACAAGGTTCAAAAAAAAATTGTACATAATAAGTAACTTAAAAATACAATACAATTATTTATGTCCACATATTTTCATTAATTAACAATTAACAAACTTAAACAAACAATCTAATAGTGTGCTAAGGTGGTTACGCCTAGCTTATAAAACTGCAAGGAATAAGAACTGCAAACTTTGGTCTATAGCTTGAATTGTGTGCAAGGAACAAAAATTATGTGGCCTAACCCATTAGAGAGATTTCCCAAATAGTAGAAGCATTCTAATTCTTTATTTAGATTTAGGAGTTTCTCCTCCCTAAAAGAGCAGCTAAAATCAATTTGAAGAACCAAAGGCCATACTTTTTTATAAGGGGAAAGCATTCGATTTTTATCAGGTCTAGTTGCGGTTCACTCTTTCACTTATTCAGTCAAGTAGCTTCACTCCTCTCCCTCTGCTCGAGCCTTCACGATATGCCTTCGATCCGTGTTAGCTTTTGCTACATACTTGCTTGGTGGGTTCAGATTGAAGTAGACTAACACTAAGCTTTTCTTGCCCCGGTTTTGCTACTAATAGTTAAGGGATTCGTCGACATATATTCCAATCAATGATTGCCAAGCCTAAAAAAGGAGAGAGTCACGTCCAGGGTTTTAAAAAGTTGTTTAAGAGATTAAAGAAGTATAAACTTAGGCCCAAACTTGCAAAATATTCATTTGAAATTAAGTTTGGGAAGTTATTAGGATTCATGGTAAGTGAAAGATGGATAAAGGTGGATCCTGATAAAGTGAAGCTCATTCAATCTATGTCATCTCCTACGATAGAGAAGAAAGTGAGAGGATTCTGAGGGAGGTTAAACTATATTACCTAGTTCATATCCCAGCTAATAACAACATGTGAACATATCTTCTGGCTATCAAGAAAAAAAATCCTGGAACTTGGAATGAGGAGTGTCAAGAAGCTTTTAATAAAATCAAGCAGTACATACAGAACCCACCTCTACTTGTTCATCCTATATCAAGAACGCCTTTGATACTATATCTAACAGTAACTGAAGTAACTATGAGATATGTACTATGCCAACATGATGAAACCAGAAAGAAAGAAAGAGTCATTTATTATCTGAGTAAGAAGTTCACAAAATACGAGTCTAGATACATGACGATAGAAAAACTATGTTGTGCACTGGTTTGGGTGGAAAAAAATTACAAGATTATATGTTGTATCATACTACGTGGTTGATTTCAATGGTGGATCCCTTGAGGTATATATGTGAGAAGTCCTATCTATCAAATCGAATTACAAGATGGCAAGTTCTGTTAGTAGAATACAATATAGTGTATATGACGAGGAAAGTTGTGAAATGGAGCGTAATTATTGACCATTTGGCTGACAAAGCCATTAAAGATTATGAGCCATTAGATTTTGACTTTCCTGATGAAAATGTATTGTTAATTGAGGAAAAAAATGACAGATTGGTGGACCATGTATTTTGATATGGCAGTAAATATATATGGTAATGGAGCTGACACAATAATAATCTCTCCTAATGAAAAAACAATATCTAATTTCAGTTAAGCTATAGTTTGAATACACCAACAATACAACTAAGTATGAGGCTTGCATTATTGGTTTAAAAGTTGCATTAGAGTTGAAAATAAAAAAGATAGATATGTATGGTGACTTAATGTTGATTATCTACCAGGTGAAAGGAGAGTGGAAAACTAAGAAAGAAAAGCTGAGACGCTACTAAGAGTATCTGTCCAAACTGGCATAATAGTTTGAAGAGCTAGAGTTCACCTATCTAGAAAGGGAATGGAACCAGTTTGCCAATGATTTGGCCATATATGTTGTCATGGCTAGAATTGACTTCGGGTATAAGGTACAACCGGTAGACATTAATATCAGAAATTTCTCAACTCATTGTTGTTTAATTAAAGGTGAGATAGATGGAAACCCTTGGTACTACGATATCAAGAATTTTATGTAAAATTAAGAATATCCCCTGTGAGCATCCAAAATAGATATAAAAACCTCTAGAAGATTGGCTATGGACTTCTACTTAGACAACAAGGTCTTATATGAAAGATCATTCGACATAACCTTGCTAAGGTGTTTGGATGAGGTCGAGGCCTGAAATGCATTGTAAGAAGTATTTGCTCAACTCATGGCAAGGAAAATATAAAAAGCTAATTATTTCTAGATAACATTAGAAATAGATTGTATTAACCATGTCAAAAAATGTCATAAGTGTCAAGTGTATAGCGATAAGATCAATACACCTCCAACTCCTATATTTAATCTAACATCTCCATGGCCATTGTGATCTGGGGAATTGATATGATTGGGCTTGTCAATCTAAAAGCCAGCAACGAATATAAGTTTATCCTCATGGCTATCGATTACTTGACAAAATGGATAGAAGTCAGTTCATATGCTCATGTAATATAGAAGATGGTGAAAAGGTTTATAGAGAAAGACTTGATCTACCAATATGGTCCACCAAAAAAAATAGTGACTAATAATGCTCATAAATTCAATAGCAAGATGATAGTGGAGCTTTGTGCCAAATGGAAAACCAAGCATTCCAATTCCTTACCATACAAGCCAAAGATGAACGATGTTGTAGAAGCCGCCAATAAATATATCAAGAATATTCAGAAAATAATGGTCACTTACAAAGATTGGCATGAGATGTTACCATACATCATTCAAGTATATCGCATTGCAGTCAGAACTTTAACAGGAGCTACCATGTTTTGTTTGGTATATGCAATAGAGACGGTGATGCCTTTGGAAGTGGAAATCTTATCGTTGAGATTATGAGCTATATAAGAGGTCGATTGGGCCAAAGTTAGAGATGAACAACTAAACCTAATTAGTGAGAAAAGGATAGCTGCAACTTGTCATCACCAATTTTACCAGCAAAAAATGATTAAAGTTTATGACAAGATGGTTCGACCTCAAGTGTTTCAGGAAGGAGATTTAGTGCTGAAGAAAATATTATCTTTACTAGAAGAAGATTAAAGCAAATAGGTGTCAAACTACGAGGGTCCCTATACAGTGAAAAAGGCTTTCTCAATAAGAGTTATAAGGTTGTCTAGAATGGATGGAGAAGATCTAGCTAGACCTGTGAATTCTGGTATTGTAAAAAGATACTATGCATGATGTAATCAGTTTCTTCCAGATCAATAAAATGAAGTTTGGCCATGAATTCTTCGTGTAAAGAACCTTTATTTATAAATTGCTTGATCTCACAACATTTCAAATCCTTTTCTTAAAAGAAAAATCTTGAAATAACTTGCTTTGTGCATAATCACAAGAAATGAATCATAAAATGCTCAGAAAAGGCTTAAAGAATTCTTGAATAAGAGGTAACCAAACCAAACAAACCAAAGCTAATTATGCGATAAAACCTGTCTTTGAATGGCATAGGTAAATGGTTGGTAACGACTTTGTTATCACCCACATGTTTTTTCAGAAAATGGCAAAGTTTATCGATACTAACAATGTGTGTTTCAAATGAGAATGCCATTTTTGTTATCCCCCACTTTCTAAGAATATATCCCTTATGGTCCCCATTTGAGTCTAAATAAGTTTTTCTTCATAAAAACCCTAACTAGGATCACATCCCATATTTGGAGCAAGAAGGAAATGTAAACAAACTACCAAAATGCACACATTGATCTATGAAAGTCAGAAACCAACACAAGGAGGTATCATCATAAAAACAAAAAAAAAAGGACAAGAAACATGAAACCAAAAAAAAGAAAGGGAAGAAGTAAAAGAAAGGAAAAGAAAAAAAATGATGATTTCATGATGCTCCGAGAATAAGACAAAGATCCTAAAGCGAGACTCTTCATTAAGAAAGAGAGTTTATCCAAATAAAGTCCATGAGACGACTTCACAAAAGAAAAGAGGCAGAAGGAAAGTGATCTTAAGTCTTTAAACCCTTAAATACTTTTTGAACCTCAAAAGCATCTATTTCTTTCATAGCTCATAGCCATAACCTATATTAATGTCGTTAGAAGTCTTTTCTAATCAAGCACACACAACCTGGGCTGATAAACAACGATCTTATCGTTCATGCAAAGTGATAAATAAGTAATGACTCATTTTTATTCATACAAGAAAAATGTAAATTCTAACATGAGGCAAAACTTTGACTCTATATAGATCTTCAAGTAAATACTTGAAACCTCTTTAAAAGTTGAAATAAAAGGTCATCTTTGGTAAAAACCTTGCCTAAAGATGACCCGCACTCTAAGATCCGATAAAACCATCAGGGGGTTACTTAAAGAACTGTTTTGATGCATATATTAAAAGTTTTAGTTTTCATAAACAAAACCAAGTTTTTCAAAGATTTTCTTTTTAAAAAATATTCACGTGTTGAAACAAAACCGAAAAGCCTTTAAAATGGAAAAGGCAATTAAAGCATTAACAAATGTATAATAGAAAGCATTGTCAAATCATATATTAAGTGGACCAAGAAATGGGCCCCACAAGAACAAAAGTTGGAGACTTCTTTCTATGAATGAGGTGGCTAAGAATGGCGGTACAAGAAACAGATCCTAGCTTTAGTATACAAATGCAAACAAATGGACAAGCTCATACCTGAAAAGGAGTTCATAGAAAACCAAACAAAGGGTGGAACCTATGTTTCAAAACTAGGCAAGGATGTAAGCATTTACCCCAAAACATTGCACAAGGTTATATTTTATAGGAAACAATTTTTGAAATCAGACTCAGACGAGTCAAAAGACTAACAAGGAAGGAGTTTTAGGAAAGCTCTAGTTGAAGTGGATCATTTGGATTCAGCGTTTCAGGCTAGCTGAGTTGAAATGAAAACATGCATTATGATTCAGGTTAAAAAAAAATTGAGAGATTGAGATTTCACGTTAACCAAGCTGAAAATAGAGATTTTGGTTTTGGTTAAAGGAAAACGTTAAATTAGGATTTCAAGTTAACCAATCTATTGATAGAGATTGGTTCTGGTTAAAGGGAATCGCTAGATTGGAATTTTACGTTAATTAAGCTATCCACAAAGATTTTGGTTATAGTTAAAGGGAATCATCATATTGGGATTTCAAGTTAACCAAGCTATAGACATAGATTTTGGTTCTAGTTAAAGAAAATCCCTAGATTATGATTTCAGGTTAGCTAAGTTGTAGAAAGAAATTTTAGTTCTAGTTAAAAGGAATCATCATATTAGGATTTTAGGTTAACCGAGTGATAGATATAAATTTTGATTATGGGTTAAAAGGGATCACTTAGATGCAGGGTTTTCAGGTCAACTAAGTCGAGAACAAAAGTTGTCAACATGGAAAAATTCATTTCCTAATGAAGGGGATTGCTGCGAAGATAGAGTTTCAGGTCAACAGAAATAAAAGTTTTGAGAAGATTAGGTTTGAAGAATAGTCTGTTTATCTTTGCAAACTTACCACGTAAAACACTTGACAAATTTTTACTCTGTAAGTATTGTAAAGAAGGACATCTGTTGTTATCCATTTTTTGAGCCCTATATAAACAAAAAATAAACAAATAAAAGAAAAAAAAGATATAAATATTGAAAAAATGTTGGAAGAAAATCAAAAAATATATCAGTAAGAAGAATATACCAGAACACACAGGAAATTGCCGAAGATTGGTTGAAAAAGATCAAAATATACAAGATTGAAAAATTTAACAGTGTATTTTTTTTATTGATGAAGACCCTATTGGCAAAGAAAATTTAACTTGAGGAGGGAAATTTAAAATTGAATGTTTAAGGACTCAATTGGAATCTTTCAAGGTTTAATTGACTTGATTAAGGGTTTAATTGCAAGAACAATTGATTTTTTTAAGTCAATTTAGACTTTAATTGGAAAAAATTAAATTTTGGGGTCAAATTGCAATTTTGACGAGTTAATTTGGTCAAATCAGAGGCTTAATTGCATAAATATTGAAGTTTGATGGGCAATTAAGAACTTGTTTAAAGAAATTCAAAACCAAATATCAATTGAAAAAAGTTTGTGAATGTAAGGGCTGAAATTGACTAAATGGGTGGCCAAATTGAGAAAATTAGAAGTTTGTTGGCCAATTGAGGATAAAAATGCACAAATTCAGAATCAAAGACCACAATGAAAAAGACTGTAACCTTAAGTGCTGGCAGTTGAGTTTGACAAGGGTGAAATTGTATGAAATTAAAAGTTTAGAGGTAATTATGGATGGAATTAAAAGAAACTGGGAGAACAGGGACTCAAACAAATTGCATATAGAGAGAATGTGAGTGACACATCATTCGGTAGACTGGCCTTTGTTTTGACAGTTTTGGCTAATTGAGTTGGCAACTTCAAACGAATAAATATGGAGCTACAGACCTCCAAATTGCACAAGGTTGGATCCAAATGAAAGGTGAATTTCAGGTGGTCTTAGGTGACGATAAAGTCAGAATTGCTCGATGAGGCCTTAAAAGTGGGCAACTCCGTCGGCTATAACTGAAACACAATTGTGCAAGAATCGAACTTCTTTTCACGTGTTCATACACAAAGGCTCCTAAATGAGTTTTTTTTTTTATCAAGGGTTTACGACATTTACCTCAAGATTAAAATGTCGGAAATGGATTCAAAGCCTCCCAAAACCCTAGCAAAACCCTATAAATACCCCTTTAAGAAAAGAGCTGAAAAAAGAGAAAGAAATAGGGAAGAAAAAAGTAGGAAAATATTCATAAAAAACCCAATTTAAAAGTCCAAGAGCCTAACATGAAAGATTTCCTAAGTTTTGAAAGGATAGTAGGTTGGTGAGAGGCAAAACTTTCCAAAGAAAAGTAAAAGAGAGAGTAGCTATTCTAAGTATATTCTTTTATCCAAAAGTAGCTTCTCATGGCTTGCTTGAGGTATTTTATATATATATATATATATATATATATATATATATATATATATATATATGTTTTTTTTATTTTTTTTTTTAAACAATGCATTTTTAAGTAAGGATGTTCTTCTTGGTTGTGCTAAGTCTGTTCATAACTAAAATAAGTTTAGAAAACTAATTTTGAATCCATGTTGCATGAACATGTAGTCTGTTTTAAGTTGATAGTTTTTTATTTTGGTATTCAATGCTTGATTTTGATGTTTTGATGTTATTTGTTAGTTTATTTTGGTATCCATATTGCATAATTTCTAACATGTAGGTGCCTTTTTTTTACCATATCTGGTCTAATTTGAACTTCATGTTGCACAAACATATGCACGCACCCCCTTGGGAACTATTGGAAATTGGAATTTTCGAATCTTTTTCCCATAAGCTATTAAATCATCAAATCTGACCATATTATAAAGAAAACTAAATGGCTTGAAGTTATTGTTCATCCTTTTACTATTTACCATGACATATATTATTGTGATTTGGAGCAGTGCAATGATGTAATTATCATTGCCAAAGAAACTTGTTAAGCATGCAATTGGGGGTGCGATTGTCTTTTTCATATGATATATTTAGCATTGAAAGAATGGTTGGGGATAAAATGGTCCGCTCAGGTTTTTTAGAGTCTGGCGCTGGGAAATGACATGGCTACGAGACACCTGGTATTGGGGTCAGGCATGTCTGTCAGACCTTAGACGCTCGGGCTAGACCCGCGCACTAGGGTCTGCAGACCCGCTCGCTGACATCACACATGGTTGTTGTTGTTGTTGTTGTTAAATTTGAAAAAAAAAATCATATTATTACTATTGAAGAGAAACCATAAATTTGATTTAAAGGGTAAAATTAAAAACTATAAGAACTTGGGGTCAGACATGTTAAATATTATTATTAATATTATCAATATTATTATTTTCATTATTAATATTATTATTTTTATTATTAATAATAAATTTAAAAAAAAATATTATTACTATTGAAAAAAAATCATAGATTTGATATGAAGGATAAAATTAATAATAATTACTATCATCATCATCATCAATAAATTTGAAAAAAAAATATTATTACTATTAGAGAAAAACCATAAATTTGATTTGAAGAGATTAAAAACTACAAGAACTTGGGTATAGAAGATGATGTCATATGTAAGAAACTTGGGTGTGGCTTTGCCGGACCCCATGAACTTGAGTGTAACACGACTGAACCCCAGGAGCTAGGGTTTGCTAAGGGCGCCAGACTCAGGTTACTTGAGTTTGGAAGGGGGTATCATACCCAAGAAACATGGGTGTTATTAATATTATTGTTATTATTATTATGATTATTAGTATTATTCATATGATTATTATTATTATTATTAAATTTGAAAAAAAATATTATTACTATTGAAGAAAAACCATAGATTTGATTTGAAGAGTAAATTGAAAACTATAAGATCTTAAGTCAGACATGTTTAATATAATAATATTATTGTTATTATCATTATTATTAATATAATTATTAATAAATTTGAAAAAAAATTATAAATTTAATTTAAAGGATAAAATTATTAATAATAATACTCTTAGGTCTGGCGGCCACACCCAATTCTCTTAAATTAGACGTCAGACCCAAGAATATTAGGTATTGCTGGCAGTCAAGACTCTTGGGTTTGTTATCCGTCAGACTCAAGAGACTTGTATCTATAAATGATTGCTAGACCTAACTATTTTGGGTTTAGCATATGACCAAATCTAAGTTTCATTTGAAAATATTTTTTTAAATGTAAAGCTTTCTAAAGAATTGCATGATTGTTTCTAATTTATGCATGTGTGAGCTTTATATACTGACAAATTAAAGAAAGTCACTCTATGATATGTCATGGACTCATGGATTTTATATTACGCCACTAAATCCTCTCCCTGATGCACCCTCCACTCCACTCCCTGCCCGTCTGCAAAAGCGCCGGCTCTCGCATCATATATGATTGTTATTATTATTAAGATTAAAAAAATAACATATTATTACTATTAAAGATAAACTATAAATTTAATTTAAAGAATAAAATAAAATTAAATAAAATTTTAATATTATTATTAATATTATAAATGTTGTTGTTGTTGTTATTAAATTTTTTAAAAAAATGCTATTACTATTTAAAAAAATCATAGATTTAATTTGAAAAATAAAATTATTAATAATAATACTCTTTGGTCTAACGGCCACATCTAATGTTCTTGGATTAGCTATCAAACCTAAAAATATTGGATCTTGCTGGAAGTCAGACCCAAAAGTTTTGGGTCTGGCTCAAAACTCTTGTGTCTATTTGTTAAATCCAACAGTTAAATTCAAGTTTTTAAAAAATATATATTTTTTATAATTAAAAAAATATTATTAATCTGCTGTAAAGCGTGAGTCAATACAATAATTAATGTTGATGAAGTCTGTTTTAAGCTTTTACAGGAATTGCATCATTGTTTCTAATTTATGCATGTGTGAGCTTTATATACTGGCAAATTAAAGACAGTCACTTTATGATATGTAATGGATTTTATATTAGAAGTATAATTGTAATTGTTTTTTAAAATATTTTTTATTTGAAAGTATATTAAAATAATATTTTTTTTATTTTAAAAAAATTATTTTTGATATCAGTACATCAAAATAATCTAAAAACATAAAAAAAAATTAATTTGAAGAAAAAAAATTAATTTCTTTTAAAAATATTTTTAAAATGATAAAACAAACAGTTATATCCTCCCCCAGATGCACCCTCCACTCCCTGCCCGACCCCTCATTAAAAGAAGAGGCGCAGTCACCACGACTTGGAGCATGAGTAGAAAAATAGTCATGTCTAGCAAAAAACAATTGACAAAAATTCATGGTGAGGCTTGTCTGTAAAGGCACATTTACAAATTCGTGACTCCTCATGCGTGACGATGGCCTTTGGGCACCCTTTAGTCAGCCAGGAAAACAAATGAAGGCCATTGTTTTTCATAACATTCCAGAATCATATGTGAGATTCCCTTTTTAATTTAAGCTATTTTGAGGTCCATCAATTAAGTGCTTCTGAACTAAATTATTGCTGTTTATGTGCTGCTCATGGATCTGGAGATTGGATCATGATAATGAGACTGATATGGCTGACGTTACTAGAAGGTGTAAGCAATAATGGTGTCATTGTGTGGAAGCTGGCAATAGGTTAAAGAGAACTCTTGTAAAGGTATTCATAAGTGAGAAAATAACTATGCAAGTCAGTGTAATTGAGTGGTTCAATTTTAGTTGAGAGGCTAGTGACCAAGTTTTTAAATTCTCCAAGCAAACCCCTAACACTTAAAGATTGAGTTAGTTCTCCAAGGTAATTGGTCTTCTAGCGACAACAAGCTCATCAAAAAGGCTTGGCTTTTTGTTAATAATGTCATCTCCTTGTCTTGATTCTTGGAAAAAGACTCGTGAAGTTACATAATTTGTGAGTTCAATAAAGATGTGAGAGATTGTTCAAGAGTTTGCCATATATTGTGTGATGTTTGACAGTCAAGAACAAGTGTAGAATCTCAGTAGATAAAGCACTCATGATCAAATAATCTTTTTGTTTCCATGACAAGAACGCTGGATTAACCATAGGAGCAACCATGATTGATGAGATAATATGAGAAGGAGGGCACGGAAGAGAACCATCAACAAAAAGCACTCATTACCCAGCTCCATTTTACCCAATCTTGAACTGGAATGAAAAGGAATAATCATGTGTAAAGGGGGAGCAGCTGGGAGAATATTACTCATAAATGATATATATGAACTAGAAGTAGTATTTTCATGCTTGGGAGTTTTTTAGACATTAAATTGTAAACTATTAACAATTCAAAGTGTATTAAAATTCATTAAATTTTGAAAATTCCGAACTCTCAATCACACTGCCGTCGCTATATATGAGAAAAAGGAAAGAAAAGGAAGAAGAAAGACGTGCACCTATTGAAAAGAAAGATGATACCATAATTTCACAAGAAACTGAAACTTTGATCATTAATTTGTTGTTGTTTAATCATGTTCTTCTCCATTTCCGTTCACTTTCCTCTCTTTATACAATCTTTCTGGCTGATAAATGACTATACATGAAAAGCAAGGATTTAAATAACCTGTAATGGACACTAGTCTTTCTATTTCACACACCATCATGATCACGATGACCAAAAGCAAAGCCGGGCTTAGTAGCAGTACTTAATTTCTCTATAAAACCCCCCAACCTGGCAAGCCCCTGATAAATCCTTGCAACAACATTAATGATGGGTTTCGCGTAGGATTCACGTTCATGCAGTAAAATCTTGCCAAAGTTGAAGATTTTGTTTTCCACGTACGTATGATGATTCTCTCTCTCTTTCTCTTACTTTTCTCTCTATCCTGAAACATTCTCTTATGACGATCACCAACTGTGTGTGTAACCTGTGACAACATTAATTAATGGATGCTGAGTGGCTTGATGCTGTCTTGAGCACATAGGAGGGTATCATATTCTTCCATGAAAATGCTAGCAGCATGTTGGAGACACACCAACTGGGGCTAATTTATATATATGTTAGCAGAATTTAGATTTGGTTTGCCAAGTACTTGGAGATAAAATCTTCTTTCTTGGATTCTTAAGGAATTCGATTCCCATTCTGTTATAGTTTCTTTATGTTACACTATTTATTCGTAGATTTGGTGCTTAACTTGGATCATCGTTGCTGAATTTGGGAAGAGATCGATCGAGTTGTCTTCTTCACTACATCTTGGGGTAAGACTTTCATTAACATTATCCTCTTTATGTGTCTTGTGATTTTTGTTATGTTTTTCTGGTTCAAGAAATGCCATGCAGTTCTTGGTGTACCCGCACGCAAAGGAACATATGGTTTGGTTTTTTGTCACTTGGCCATTTATTAAAAAGGAAGCTAAAAGGGCTAAAGTGTTGAGAAAATTTTGGTAATTTTATTCCCCACATCCCTGAGCTTATTATTTTGATGTGAGGACTAGGGACGTTGGAGAGGACTTTGAGTTTAGGTCCTCTATCTTTCACACTTTTTTGCCTTTATTATCCTTATTTTTGCCTTTTTTTTGGCTTTGATTATTTGATGAAAACAAGGCCCCAACCTCACTGAGAAAAAAAATATTCAAGAAGGCTCCTCTTTTGGATGGCCATAATTTTGACAACTTGGTAGAAATAATTTTGACATTGATATCAAAGAATAGCGCGGCTATTTGTAGTATTTTCTTTTCTTTTTTCCATGAACAGTGTATATATTGATGTATGTGCTTATCTGCCTTGCAACCATATCAGCAAACATTTATTAATTTGATGAAGCCAGTCCCAATCACGTTGTCCGAGCCAATCAAACACAGAGAATTACAAATATTGATAATCTGGTACTGTTCATCATTATTAATTTCCATTCCATCTTGTAGCCCACCTCCAAATTCATCCCTGGTACTGTTCATCATTATTAATTTCCATTCTATCTTGTAGCCCACCTCCAAATTCATCCCTTTATGGTGATTCAAAGCAAAGAACTCCTTCTCCCTCAGCTTATAAACATATATATATAATGGCTGTGAAGCGTGCTGTTTTTGCTTTTGATTAATCACCTTGGAGTTTTGGCTTTGATAACTCTCACTAGTCAACTCCATGTAAGCAACCCGTTTCTTTGTTGTT
>Ga0325401_1002094_pt1 | contig 17467 bp, 8 predicted proteins | sample PopdelMetagenome_FD_205666 | JGI IMG/M metagenome (GOLD analysis project Ga0325401, IMG submission 205666) | Populus deltoides microbial communities from Bellville, Georgia, United States - Xylem-PdKOR-R2 | ecosystem: Host-associated > Plants > Phyllosphere > Stem > Wood/Secondary xylem | place...
GTGAAAGCCTTTGTGATGGAGTAGTTTTGCTACTTTGAGCATAGGAGTTATGTGACCTTGAGCTGGATATGGGACGCACACGGCATGAGCCTTGGTGCTCTTTGGAAGAGATCCCATGTTTCTCACTATCTGAGTTTTTGTATTTCACACCTTCTATGAGTTAGAAGACTGAATTTATTGGTCACCAGTTATATAAGGAATTGTGATTATTTCTTATATGGTCCAAAATCAGCACGCATGAGGTTTTTTTTTTTTTTAATTTTTATCAATACGCTTTAGTTATAAAAATGATTAATTAGTTTGCAATTATATGGCACTGAATATATTTATCATATAAGTTTATGCAGTCAAGGTATTGGTGAGGATGTCATGGCCGGTGATTTACATCATATATAATTAAGTGCCTTTCCCCCCCATATTTTCCGGTGGATATACTAGAAGAACACTCGAAATAAGGTGGACAAGTTATTGTTACTCTAATATAATAAAATAAAATAAAATAAAATAAGGTGGGTAAATTATTGTTACTCTTATGAGATCAATAAGATGAATAAATTTGTAGCCTGTAACATTCCACGATATCAAACCTTCAAGAACATTATGCTGATGTTTGATGGAAGAGAGAATAGTGTTGGTCAATTATAATTCATTCATTGTAGTTTGATAAAAATAATAATTCTTTAAAAAATATATTCTTTTATTTTATTTCGTTGAAATATATATTCAAACGTACCAGACAGTGCTGACATCTTTTTGGTTGTTGTGGACCTTCAGCCACTCACTGGCTAGTATTGTCGCTAGCTACTACAGGACCTCTACAATTTCAAACGAATTAAATTCTAGTCGTACGTCCCCAGAGCTGGATTCCATTAACAAATCTAAAACTCACGCTGGTATTGTTGTGCTTTAAGAAACAGTTTATTATTCATTATGATTGATCATATATTGTTTTTGAGTTATTTATCTTTGGTTTTGTTCTGGGATAGGGTGATTTTTTTCCATGAAATAAATTTCTTTTAAAATTAAATAGGATTATTTTAGTAATTACATTTTAAAATGTATAGTAAAATAAATAATGTAACCTTAGAATAAAATAATTCAATGCTTTCTATACATGGATATTTTTTGTATTTTCATGTTTGATAGAACAATGAAATTATAACATTACCCATGCCATTCCAATTTTTTAGCTATGAATTTAGAGGATTGATTGTAATTTTCTCATGGTTTCTTTGTTATTGTTGATTGGTTTTAGGGCATTTTTGGTTTTGTACAAATAAAAAACACAAAAAAGTTAGCATGTCAACACTTCATCAACTTTGGGTGGCACGTGCGTCTAACTCTGGTGATTGTAATGATGCTTCCACCACGTTATTTGATTCGTCTGACTGTCCTATTCCTCTCCGGATTGCACATATTGGTGGTTCAGCAAGGTTTGACCAGAATTGGCTTTTTTCTTTCTTTCTTTTCCTTCTTTTTCTTCCTAAAATCACGTGTTGGCCACGCGAAAAGTTATATCAGCTTATCAATTTATTTATTTTCTTTGGATTTAGTCCTTCTTTTATATACAATTTTTTGTATTTACATTGATTATTTCTAAGTGGATTTTATATTTGATTTCATCCCTGCTCATTTGATTTTTTAATTTTGTTTTTCAAATTTGGTACCCCTTATTTGAATTGCTATTTGTTTTGTTTTGAATCATTTTCTTGATTGATTTTTTTTACAATTCTACCCCCAGACATTTATTTTCATTTACCTTTTGCGTCAAATTTGGTCATGCTGTTTTCTAATTATTTTCTTAATGGGTTGGTTTTTTATAATTCCATCTATGAATATTTAATTTCATTTGATTTTACGTCGAATTTAGTCCTAATTATTTCAATTGCTATTTTTTTGCATCGTTGTTTTTTATTGATTCTTTTCTCAATTTCATGCCTCGATATTTGTTTGGTTAAGAACCTGGCTTCTTTGTTTTTTGGGTTTGCCTTTGATGGGGTCACACTAGTCTCAAGACTCGGTTCATAGATCTAAAAGATTAGCCCAAGTCGACTTTTGTCAACATTTAAGCATTTGACAATCTGATATCTGTATTAACATAATACAATAACATTCATGATAAAGTATTTCACAATTCAACGTTATGAAAAAGAAAGGTGAAAGTCACCTACCTGCTCCACCTGCGGGTTGTCCTTATCCTGACAATGGTCGTATCCCGACCGCACCACCTAAGACATCAATGGTCACAAATCAGTACATTTATATCTTTGAATCACATTCATCACCATACTTACTTCAAAAGTTCATATGTTCACATTCAAGTGTTCCAAATTTTACACCATCATACAATAAAATTGTTACAAGCATTTAAGTCATTTATGCCCGGGAGGCCTATTGTAGAAATCGGTAGCAAAGACTAACTCAGGTTGGACAATTCAACAGTGAAAACTGGTTCGCTGCTGATTGCACAATTCGACAGCAAAAACTGTTTCACTGCTGTCGCCACAATTTCAGCAGCAAATGCTACTTTGCTGCAGCCAACACGTTTTCAGCAGCGAATGCTAATTCTCTGCAGAAAACTCAATTCTGACAACGAGTCATAAATTCGTTGCCAGCAACATAATTTCGATAGTGAATCACAATTTCAATGTAGAACACACCATTCGACAACGAATGTTAATTCGCTGCAAACAACTTAATTTCATCAGCGAATTACCAAGTCGTTGTAGACAATTCAACTTCAGCAACGAATCTCAAAGTCACTGTAGAACACACAATTTGGCAGCGAATGTTAATTCTCTACAAACAACTCAATTTCAGCGAATTTGCAAACAATACAATTTCAAAACACACAATTTAACAGATAGCTCAATTTCAGCAGCAAATTATAAATTCGCTGCAGACTATACAACTTCGGCAGGGAATCAAAACTTGTTGCAGTACACACAATTCGGCAGCGAATGCTAATTCATTACAAACAACTCAGTTTCGATAGCGAATCAAAATTTTGCTGCAGACAAGACAACTTCGTTAGTGAATCACAAATTCACTACAGAACAAACAATTCGGCAGCGAATGCTAATTCGCTGTAGAGAACTCAGTTTCTGTAGAGAATCATAAATTCGCTGCACACAACTCACATTCTGAGCGAATCACAAATTCACTGCAGACAACTCACCTTCGACAACTAATCACAAATTTGTTGCAAAAAACTCAGTTTCGACAACGAATCACCATTTCGGTGCAGACAACAGACCTTCAGCAGCAAATCACAAATTCGCTATAGAACATATAATTCGACAGTGAATACTAATTCGCTTCAGAGAACTCAGTTTCGACAGCAAATCACAAATTCACTGCAGACAACTCAACTTCAGCAGCGAATCACAAATTCACCATAGAACACACCATTCGACAACAAATACTAATTCGCTGCAGAGAACTCAGTTTCTGCAGCAAATCTCAAATTCATTGCCAGCTTCGACAGTGGATCATAAATTCGTTGCTGACAACACAACTTTGGTAACGAATTATAGGTAGCAAATCCCAAATTCACTACAAAACACACAATTCGACAGCGAATGCTAATTCACTGCAGACAACACAACTTCAACAGTGAATCGCAACATCGTCGTAGAACACACAATTCGGCAGCGAATACTAATTTACTGAAGAGAACTCAGTTTTGACAGCGAATCATAAATTCATTACAGACAACTCAACTTCGGGAGCGAACCACAAATTCACTACATACAACTTAGTTTCGACAGCGAATCACAAATTTACTACAGAACACATAATTCAACAATGAGTGCTAATTCGCTGCAGACAACTCAGTTTCAGCAGCGAATCACAATTTCACTACAGGCAATACAATTTCAGGAGCGAATCATAAATTCGCTACAGAACACACAATTCGGCAGCGAATCACAAATTCAATACAGAATACACAATTTGTCATTAGGTTCCAACAACCTCAAATGATTTTAGCATGAACACACACAAACGAATGCAATAATCAATCCCAGCACATAAACTGTCACCAAATTCCAGCAGAATACACACATGCAATAATCAATTCCAGCACAAAATCTTTCATCAAATTCCAGCAGAATACACACATGTAATAATCAATTCCACCACAAAATCTTTCATTAAAATTCCAGAAGAACACACACATGCATGGTGTCCAACCCCATAGCTAAGGCCGACCCTCTCCCATTATTTATTCTTTCCATTCTATTCATTTTTCTTTGTTAGATGTTCTGGAAATTGGCCTCATTTTGTTTCTGTTTCCTTGTCCACTTAGTTAATTTCAGTTTCCTTCACAACTAGCTTAGGTCTTAAGTCAATTTTCTTAGGGTCTTCTTCTTCATTCCCAATGGTGTTTACATACAACTCTTGGATGTGAGCCAAGCCCAATGGAGGTTTTTGTAGAGACCCACATGCAGAGTGAAGATTGCCAAAAGAGGATGCAACAATTCATCGACAACCACACTCAACATTTTATTGTATGTTCGTTCAACCATTTTCTTTCCTAAGTTATTATTTTCTTGAATTCAATTTCATGCTTTTAGTTTTTATTTCCAAGAGACATAAAATAGCCGGTTGAGAGAGAGATAAGGGGACGATCCTTCGACCCACCTGGATTTTGATTTGGATTTGTTGATGGAGACATGATCTTCTGGTAGACCCGATAGAAATCGGGTGTATAGACTCTCCAACACTACAATCGAGAACTAGTGGATCACCTGTAGTGTCTCAACCATTGGGAGCTCGTAATCGGTATCAAGTACCAAGTCTTAAGAGTTCGTGGCCTTGCAACAACATATGATTTATCTCACTGAATAATATGAGCAACTCTCGGCTGCGGATTATGAACAACTCTGCCGAATGGTCATAGATATGAGATCACGTATGGGTGGTACATGTGTCCTTTTTTTTGGCCGTATGGTCCCGGGAACAACCAGTCTTCTCCTTCTCCTCCTTCAACATTGCCATTATTCTAGTTTAATTTTTATTTGAACATATAAATTTGCAATGAATATTTGGATTTAATTTTTACATGAACAACATACAATTTTTTTTAATTATTTTTTTTGTTCAAAATTTTTTTTAAAAAAATTATTTTTTAATTATTACAGACGGATATACCGTCGAACATAATCCGTTGGTATATTCTAGAGGCAAGGGGAAAAATTTACTTCATATGCCACTACAACACTGTTACATCATTAATGAAATTATTTCATCGGTATTTTACAGAGGGTTGGAATAAAATTACAATAAATGCCACCGCCAATCACCGACAAAATAATTCTATTGGTGTATTAAAGTGGGTAATTTTTTTTGGCTCGCATGTTCCGTCTATAAAAACATCGAGTTTTTTTTACCGATAGAAATGACATTACCGACGAACGATTGTCATTCGTAAATCTGTCGGTAAAAATGTTGCCGACAGAATGTTAGTGTAAATACCGAAAAAAATTTCGTCGGTAAAACTATTAAATCTACTAAATGCTTTCAATAAATGAGTTTTACATGGTTTAAATGCTTTAAAGTCAAATTGAAGAATCTATTAAATGGAGTGATTGATTTTACATGTCTTATATTTTCGAGCTTAAGTTGATGTATTTTTGTTCCACTAGTTTAGATGGCTTTTGAGCTACATTTCCAAATGTTTTCCACCATGATCCTAAGCCCTATTACAAACCTTGAAAAGTCTTTATGATTCAAGTTTTGCATGTGATCCTAGTGGTGGAGAATAAGAAGATATACAAGCCTGTGGTAGAGCAATTTTGCTGGAATGAATTTGAGTGAAACACATACCTTTCAAACACATGAAAGTCGAGTGTTTATTTCTATGAGGGTCTACGTATTTAGCTTATTCTATCTTTAAATGAAAATGCTTGTTAATAATTATAAGTTGTCTAAGAATTTTTATTCATGATATTTTATTATTTTTGAAGAGATTGATTGTTTTTTGTTGATGACATTGCAACCTTTATTTTTTTTTCATGGAAAGTGAATTTCAGTTTTGCTCAAGGACGAGCAAAAGTTAAATGTCATATTTTTCTCTATTAATGTTTAGTATTTTATACTTATTTGATTCCTAATCAACTCATTATTTTTATATTTTGATTTAGAATGTAAATGGAGGCGTTAATGGCGAAACAATTTAATTGGGTGATTCTGAACAGTTTTGACATAACTTTGTAATTGGGGTATAACTCTCTCATCCAAGCTCCGATTGAGGTGATCCAAAATGCTATGGAACCCTAAGGAATATATCTACAACTTTCATGTTTTGTGTTTGGGCATAAAGACGTTGCACCTATCCTGCCAACATGCTGGAATGTTCTTAAGCATGCAAATCTAATATGATGTGATTTATTTTTGGATGCTTCCAAACTTGATGCATGAATTATAGATGATGACATCACTTTTCTTGTTATATTATAACTCTATTTTATTATTTAATAATTTCATTGAATATTCAGATTTGGTGGTTATTATTAGAGAGTATTTTAGAAGATTTTGTCTCCCTTCTCTCTTTTTTCTTCCTCTTCCCCAATTTCTTTCTCAATTTATTTCTCTTCTTTATGATATTCATAATGGTACTGTGTAACTAATTTTGCTTTGAGTATTGGATGTTCTTTTGTGCCTATTTTTCATTATTTTCTTGTTTAATTAGTATGAGACCTCTAGTTTATTATTCGTTGCAATCTACTGATGGGTTAGATATTAAATATGCAATTGTTTGATCTCTCTAATCTATGAAGCACTTGAGATTTAATTATTTGTTGTGTTAGAAATTAGTAAATTTGAAGACTTTTCGACTAAATTAAATGTAACTGCTCGTGCTTGTATTGGTTAGCTTCATCAATCTCTTTAATTTTTAATATTAGTACTAAATTTAATTTTAGCGCTTGTTCTAAGTTCTTTAGTAGTTAGGGTTAATTTGATTACATATTTTCTAATTGACTACAATTAAGAAGAGATAAGAAAATAGTTTTAATGATATATATATAAAATTTTTATATATATATATATATATATATATATATATATATATATATATATATATATATATGATTAGTTGTAAAAGACTTAAACTAAGGGTTTTTTTTGTGATTGATTATGATATTTTTTATTGAGTTGTCTCTTAGTTAGTTTTCTTTCGATATTTTTATTTTGGTACTAGAACCCCTCGTCTGTATAGGCCATCAATTAATGAGAAAAGGACAATCGATGACTTGACCGTGGCCTTGTATAGGCCAACAAATGCAGAGGCCTATTGAACTTATTAAAACAACATATCCTGTTTTAAGAGGCGCCAATCTCTTGGGCTTCCCCTTGTATTTTCATGCACTAACCTTTAAGCCTTCCATGCGAACAATCATACATTTACTCAACCAATAAAATGACAAGACAACCTAAAAAAAAAGGAATTGTTTTTTAGGAATACAATCCCAACTAAATAAATGTAAACTCAAACATGAATACATGAATAAATTCTCCATCACAAAGACTTAAGGGGTAATTAATAAGTCTAGAATTCACACATAAAACACCAGGACCAAGTCATAGTGTATGAGGTAAGGCCTAAACCCAAAGCCTAAATGATCATGGATTGTACTAGGAGGTCTAGAGCCCGAGTGCACATTTTACATTTTTTAAGCCTAGATAGACCATATGATCCAATGCTCTCCTAAACATGGGATAGGCTGCTTAATTTCCGATGATCCTAATTGATCCAACTGGCCTACAATCACTTATTCTCCAAGATGGGTTCGGTTTCTTCACCAAGTCTAACAATGAAATGCACCCTGGAGAACAAACCCAAACAGAAACCCGAAGGCACTAGGCAAGGCTTGGTAAGCAAAGTCCGACCAACAACATTTGCACTCAACTTTTGTGTTGTTAGTATTTAGCATTAAATGCTATCATATCCTCATGTTATAATTGGGTATTTAGCATATACATTGTCTAATGGAGGATTCGTATGTCAATGTCCTTTCGATTCAACAATACACTACCAAGTATTAAAGTATTTTTCACACTTTACCCTTATCTATATGCAGGTTAGAGTGATTCATCACTTTTTAAATATTCATAAATCACGAGGTAAGGTAGGTTTTAACGTCATATTTTTTGGCATTCTTTTATCACCTTCTACGTCACTTTTCTTGTAAACACAACCCTTAAAGTGTTATTATTCTTACAACCTCACTAACTTTAGCATCAGAGAATCTTCTAGTTAATTTACAGGTTTTCGTGATTTCTGATGATTACTAAGCTCAACAAGTCTATTTCAACAATGAATTCTGAAAGTGTTAATTTTTTCCATGCATACGGATAAGTTTTCTATTTTTCTTTCTCACATTATCGAACCACCATGCTGATGTGAATGGACGAGGAGAATGAGCATGTGTTTAATTTCAGTTAAGGGCTCCTTGTCGTGGAGATTAGGAAACTATTCAATTGGCTGAATGGAAAAATGGATTATGTAACAGAATGATGATCATCAATGAAATAGCTAAAGGTAGACAACCAGATGTAACAACAATTTCATCAAAGAAGCTAATTCAAGGTTTTTGGAAGCGGAGCACGTCGTTGACAAGTTTGTCGAAATTCATGGATGATGAACCATTAATACCAGTTGTCGCTTCAGCCTTTGACTTCCATTCCATTGCCTTCCTTTTCATTTCCTTACCTTTCTCCCCATCAATTAACTCTATCACAAGCTTCTCTACTTCATCTCTATTTGCATCACTTTCAATTTCCATGCCAACACCCCAATCAACGCAAGCAAACTTACAGTTAGTTTGTTGTTCGGAGAAAAAAGGCCAGCATAGCATTGGCACGCCGTTGGACAAGCTTTCAATGGTGGAATTCCACCCCATGTGACTTAAAAACCCTCATATCGATGAATGCTTCAGGACTTTTTCCTGCGCACACCAGCTCGCCATCAGGCCTCTTTCTCTAGTCTCTTCAAGAAACTCTGGAGGCAAAACCGCTAATTCGGCCCTGACAAGATCAGGCCTGATTATCCATAAAACCGCTGATTCATTTCAACAGCACTCATTGTCTGCTCAGCATGATTAAGCTCTCTAATACATATCAATGAGAAGAGGAGCATGTCATCGATTAATTTATCAATGGAGAAACCTTAACTTCAATTATAATGATTAATTCACCAAAACTCTTACTCTAGATATGTGCATTCAAGGGATGCATTGAGGGCTACGCTACATGTAGAAGTCATTAAAACCTAAATATTTTAAAAAATGAATGATCATGCAATACCATTTGCTTTTTAAAAGGGTAAAAGGAAGAAACCATCCTTGAAAAAAGCAACAAGAAAAAGAGTATTCATTCCTTAACTCGGACATTTCTAGGATGCTAGATGTTTTGCTTAAAGAAAATATTATTAAGCTACTAGAGCTTAAACATCCCGAAAAAGCAAACCAAATAGAGAACCTAATTTATTGCAAATACCGCCGCCTAATTAACCATTATATAAATAAGTCTTTTGTGTTAAAAGATAATATCATGATGCTATATAAGAATGGAGACAACATTTTTATGACAAAATAACAGCTTCCATTATCACGATTATGGTGAGTTTAGGTTCACAACAATCGCTATTCGTGATAAGTTTTAGCTCCTTTGAACCTATTTAACTTAACATCATTTTGCCTATGATCATCACCATGTCTTCAAGTCAAGCTTTGCATATCACACATGTACCTCAAGGTAATGACTTGAAGCCTAATTCATATGAGAATCATGATAACAAAGGATGGACTTTGGTCACTTATAAAGTAAGGGAGGAAGAAGGATGCACAAATAACAAAGATAATTATAATAAGAATTTTAATGGTGAAAAAAGCAATTGACAAAATGATTCATTGAAGGTTATCAAAAAAATCCATACTAGTTAGAGAAGAGGTTTTGTCAACTCAAAGCTTAAGGAAACTCATTACACTAAATGAGTACATGCCAAAAGAGCTAAAAGGATGGGAAATATGTTTGTTGTTTGCTATCAAGTTGGTGGAGAGAAAACTCATATCGAAAAAGCCATAGAGAAAAGCCATAATGACTTCATACTTGCCTCAAGGTGTATACGACATGAAGATATTCTTAAAAAATAGCCATAGAGAAAAGCTTAAAGACCTATAGCTTGGATCAAAACTTCATAATCTCTATCTTTTTATCAAAGGTTATGTCATAAAAAAGATAGTGAATTGTATTTTGGTGAATGATGGTTCAACTGTCAACTTATTACCTATTAAAAACTTAAAAAAGCTTGGGATTCCTATGTATGAACTCTTCCCAATTCATCTTAAAGCTTTAATTAAGGAGGCAAAACACCATGAGAAAGATAAGACATGGAAGATATGAAGTCCAATGCTTTTTTTCACATTGTAAAGAATAAAACTACCTATAACATGCTACTTGGATGGCCGTGGATACATGAAAATGGTGTCATGAAAAGGAGAGGAAAAAATGAACTCTAGGATCTTAAAAAGGTCTAAATCATCTATAACTGAAGAAATGATTTGTCCAATAAAAAATAAATGAAGGGGAAAGATAGCAGAAAACTCTGTTGATAATAAGGGATCATATAAGGCTATAGTACTACACTATATCTAGGTGTTAACAAGAAAAGAGGGTCAATATTGTTTCACTAAGGATGAAGAGGAGATCGCTAAAGGGCTCAAAAACTTAACCTTGCTAGTTATAAATTTTGCATTGACCAAAGTCTAAAAACCTATATTGAAAGGGTTCGATCATTAAGCTGATTTAGTGGTTGCAAATCTCAAATGACTCCCCAATAAATGGGAAAATAAGTTTATAAAAAGACTAAAAGAGCTTAAAGGGAGAAGAAAATTTCTAGTAAAACTTCAAAGGCTAGGATATGAATCTTCTACGCCATTTTATTTTAATATTAAGAATGAGAGATTATGATACATAAGTGTGGAAAAATTGAAGGACAAATAACAAAGTTGGCTTGGACATCTTCGATCCTTAGTTTAGTATTATCTTTGCATGACTATGACTTAGTGCTTCATTATTTGATAGGATTGGAACCAAAAAGAGTACAAGGATACTAAAACAAACTTCAATCCATGGAATACTTAAACCATCCAAGTCAAAAGACGATAAGAATATACACAAGCATCAACCAATTTTGGTTAAGGGCTTAAAGGATCTTCATAGTAAAATACCTTCACTTATGAAGGTATGAAGTTAGATGTGAATGGGTACTAAGTGTTGAGATGACATTAATAATAACGAAGCGCATGATAGTGATCACAAACCCCTTTAAAGAAAAGAAAAAAAAGAAGGAAATGATGCCTCTCACTTCAAATCATATCACTATTAAAGAGGGTGATAATAATAAGTTTCTTGTTGAAGAAGATATTGAGGTTTTTTAATAAGAAAATAAATCTATTGTTGATGGACATAAAAGGTTAACTTAAGCACCATTGAAAACCCTAGCCTAACCTTCATAAATGCAAAAGGAAATGTAAAAGATTTTTTTATGATATGCTTCACTAATATGTTGAATGCTATGTTGACGACCTTATGGTGAAGTCAAAGGAAAAAGAAAGTCGTTACAAGATCTCTAACTAGTGTTCAAATAATGCAGATTCCAATTAAAGATTAACCCACTAAAGTGTGTATTTGGTGTCACCTCAGACAAATTCCTAGGATTCATAGCTTGATATCTAGGAATTAAGACTAATCAGTTTAATATCGATGGCATCCTAGAGATGTTAGAGCCAAGTAACATCCACGAGCTAAACAGTCTCCAAGGAAAGATGGCTTGTATACGAAGATTCATTTATAACTTAGCTGGTTAATGTCAACCATTCACTCACTTGATAAAGAAGGATACGTTGCTTTGTTGGGATGAAGCCTGCACTAATGCCTTTAACAAGATCAAAAAGTACTTGTTAATTCACCTCTCCTATAAGCACCAACATCAGAACGTTTATTTATCTAATATATTGCGACTCAAATCTAATATATTGCAACTCAAATGTGTTCTTTGGGAGTGTTGTTAGCATAAAAAAAATGATGAAGGTTAGGAGAGTGCTCTCTACTACCTTAGTAAGACTTTAAATAGAATTGAACTAAATTATTCTCTAATAGAGAAGACATGTCTAGCGTTAAAGTTTACGATAAAAAAATTAAGGAATTATAGCAAGCACATTCGGTATGACTAATTTCTTGAGTCGACCTTTTCAAATACATTATCTTAAGGAAAATACGATTAGAGAGATTGACAAAATGGTCATTATTGCTTTAAGAATTGAAATTTTCTATCTATTACAATTAAAAGGCTATTAGGGGGAAAACATTAATCGATTCTCTTCTCGATTATCCTACTCCTGATGAATGAAAGTTTTATAAAGACCTACTTGATATGGATTTCTTGTTCATTGAAATATCAAAACCTTGGAAAATATTCTTTGATGGTGTAGCATGACAAAATAGAGTTTGTGCCGAAGTAATTTTCGTCACACTTTAAGGAGAGGTCTTGCCACTCACCTTCTTTCTTATTGAATGTTGTTCCAACAAAATGATCGGATATCAAGGCTTGATTCTTAGATTGAAAAATGAGAAATTATGAGAAATAAATTATTAATATTAGGATGAAAAATCCCAATAAATTTATTTAGATCATGGATGGAGTAGAGAAATAAATTGGTATGCGAAACAATATCCGAATTATAAATTGTGTAAGTTTCCTAATCAGGTAAGATAGTTATTTAAAAGAAAAAGTTTTATGAATTGTGATTAAAATAGTTAGAAAACAATAAAAAATTGAATGAAACTCTGAACAAACTAATATATGATTTTACGCGTGAATATCGTACAATCGCATAGTTTTTAACCAAAAAGAGAGGGAATTTAGGGGGAGAATTTTTATGATGAATAGGGATGTAAGTCCCCAATGAATTATTTTGAAGATCTTGATAATTTTAATAAATAAAATAATACATAAATTTGGGTTTTTAGTGTAAAATTACCTACTGTTCAAATTTACAATATTAAGCATAACTCTCAATCTGATCATTTGATCAAGTTAAAATTTTATAAAGAGCCTCCTGACAAATGTACTATTAGTGACTTTTTTATAATATTGAGAAAACATCCCCTCCTATTTTTCTTTAAAAAGGGTTTGTTGTTCCAACAGCAAGGGAGGGAGAAATTTTAATTTTCCTCCATCATCATCTTCTACTTCTTTTGTCTTCTTTAAATTATTGATATAGACTTGATTTGATTTGAAAACTATTCATCAACTTGTTTAGGAGAGGGGGAAACCAAGCGATGATGTTTTAGAGAGAGAAAGGAAGGAATTTGAAAAGGGAAGAAGGAAAGGAGAAGGAAGTTGCAAGAAATCTCTCACCTTTATTTCCAAGCTAGTTGGTAAATTGTTATAGCAATTTAAATTCTTTTTATTATGAGTTGCCATGTTTAGGGGAAGAAATCCTTAATTTACTGAATGTAGGGTTCTTAGAGAAGTTTAGGGAAAATGGGTATTTTAATAGTAAATGCTTAAATGAATATGGATTAGTTGCTGGAATGAGTAGAATAACTATGTGCATTGAAAGAAAAATCATGGGTAACTATAAACCCTAGGTCTAGCTATAATGGGAATTTAAGGGAAATGATGAATTGAGTTAAATTGTAAGTATATTCTATTTGGATATATATGTGTGATACATATATGATGTAGGATAAGTATTTGGTTTGAGAATATAAGCATACTATAGGATCATGTAGGGAACATGAGCTTATATTATGGAAATGGTAGGAAAGGTGTTAGAAATTTCTTGTCTAATTGTAAATTGTTATGTAATGTTTTTGTTGGCAAGGAAAAGAAGATGTATAGAAAGTAAATTGTGAATATTTTGTTAAAAATTATTAAGTTTGTTAAATTAGATAAGTATTGGATGGTGAAGATTATGAGATTTGGTAGTATCAAGCATGTTGGATTGAGTGAAAGATGTTGGGTTGAATGTGGGATGATGATGATGATTGAATTTAAAAGGGTTGAGTAAGTAAAGCATGGAAGGAGAAAGGTTTTGTGTGTTGTAATATAAAAGGTACATGGATTAATATAAATGCTTTAGAATTTGTAATAGAGAAAAAAATATATAATTTAATGCTTGTTGGTATGTTATAATATATTGGAAATCATAGGAAGGATGTTGGTACTTTTGATGTTAAAAAAATTGTTTATGGAACAAAAATGGAGATAAATGGTTTAATGAATGGTTATGAATTTATATGAAAGATTAAGATATTATTATTAAGGTAGAGTTTTGTTTAGGATGCATGAACTACATGTATGAAATTTAAGAAATTTATTTAGGTTGAATAAGAAAAATTATTGAATTGGATGATGTGTTGTGTTTAATATTTTGGTATGCAAGTTAACATGTTCAAAGAATAAATTGTGAATGTTTGGGAAAAACCTCAAATGATGTTTAAATTAGTTGGGGAATTGACTTTTGAATTTATGAGAAAATAATTCAAGAGGTTGATTTTAATTATTTTAATTAAACTATGATTTGTTATGAAATCTTGGTATAAAGCAGAAACCTAGATGTGTTGTAACTTATGGAAGAATAAAAAAATTATACGCTTGATAACATGATTTCAATGGTGAGAGATTAGGCAAACTGTATTAAATTTGATGTATACATGGAAGTAGTGTTTGTAAGGATGAAAGAGTTATGTCTAGCATAATGAGAATTTATACAAGATAGGTTATTTAGGAAACGGGTCATCGAATAATTGAGTAAGAAAAGAAGCATGGAAAATGAAGAAAATATATGAAATTAGTGTTTTAAACAACATTAAAGATGTCTGGAATAATTTAAATTGGTTTTCTTGAATTTGCTAAGTATGATTTAAGTTAAATAATTATGATAATGAGAAACCTAGAGACTTGGGATGATTAGGTAATATTTGTATAGATTGATAAGGTGTGAAAGTCAATTTTTGATAATTAGGATGAAATTGGGGGTTATAACATGATTTAAGTGTGAGGACATGATGGTAGAAAATATAGGAATATGGAATCCTAGATTGATGTGGTTGTAATGCATATTGACTAAAGATTGGGTTAAATTATGTTGTTTTAATGTTTTACATTGATTGATTTAAAGTATAAATTAGAATTTAATCATGTAAGTGTTAGAAATTGCATGATTAAACTTATTTAGGTGTTGGAGTTAAGTTTTGATATGTTCATCTATACGGAAGTTAGAAATTTCAAGTTGAAGTAAATTGATTGTTAAAATAAAAATTAGTTGTTTAGTTAAGTAAGAGTTTATTGTTAATATGGGGAGTTATAGAAGAAGCATTCAGAGTGGGGTCGGCTTCTTATAAGCATTCAAGAATGAGGTCAATGCAAGAGATTTCCTCTCCCTTGCCTTTACTTTATTATAAACGCGTTTGTGATTATAAACGCGTTTGTGATTCTTTTTAAGAATTATGCCTATGAGGTAGAAAATTGTGTATAATGTGTAAATGACTGCAAATACGGTAACGTATATATGAAGTATAATCATTTGCAATGGGGTGTGTGTGTAAAAAATAGTGAAAACCAATATTTGATTATGTTTGTTAAGTACAACAATGGTAATTAGTGCGCGCACGCCTGTGTATATGCAAACAACTACAATAGAGTAGTAATGTGTGAAGTTTAAATAAATTATAATAGGGATACATATTTGACCCTGGGACTAAGGATTTAGTTGGCCAGGAATAACAACACTATTTTATTGTTGCTTTTTTTTCTTTATGTCCTTGAATTTTTTTTTTACATCAATCATTGTACTTTATTTCCTTTCATTTTCATCCTTTTAAGTTATGTTAATATAGTTTTATATGTTAAGATGTATTTTGATTTGCATTTTTTTATTTATCCAATTTGTCATAAAATATATCGATGGTAAATTAAAAATCGATTTTATAAAATAAAATTTTAGGTTTTTGTTAACAAGAATTAAAAAATCAAGGATAAAAATTAACATAAATAAATCATTTTTTTTACATTGTTCAAAAGGTTTTTTAAAAATTATATTTGGTCCCTTAACTTTTGATTTTTGCATTAATTGGTTCCTGTTCTTTTAAGATTTTATATTGGTTCATGGATATCAAGAGAGGAGAGAGAAAGCAATTGACTAGTAATATTTTGTCTATAAAAAGATTGAGTTTGATTTTAATGGGTTAATTAAGAGGAGTTCAATGCAGACAATTATGTCTATGTTAAAAAAATGTTTTTACTTGATTTGATTTATGATTTTTAAACTAATTAAAGTATAGATTAGTTTTGGAAATTTCTTTATATTGGATTCTAGGACTTCTTGAGGTGCTCTTTAGATTTTAAAAAATGAAATTTGAGTTTTTGAAATACGAAAATTTAGACCACTTCTCAATTGTGAGAGAAGATTAAAATTTAAATTAAAGAATATGTATCGCTATCTAGGTGGATAACTTATTGTGTAGCGACATGTTGGGAGAGGATAATAATAATAAAAATAGATGCATGGCTAGGATTTTCTTTGTAGGACGCGTGGTTTTTTTTTTAAAGTGTTTTTTATTCAGAAATACATCAAAATAATATATTTTTTATTTTTTAAAAATTATTTTTAATATGAGGACATCAAAAAAATATAAAAACACTAAAATAATATTAATTTTAAAAAAATAAAAATTTTAAAACCACGAGTTTAATTGCTTTCCCAAACCAAAGTAATCTCACCACATTACTTGGAACAGCCAGGTTACCTGTTCATCACTATTCACTAACAACAGCTGAATAGTCTTGACATTTTCTTACATTGATAATCAGAATTTTCTTCCATGTAGAAAATTGTCTATTGATTGTTTATTATTCTAACATGGAAAAACAATTATTCAATCCACGTTTTGTCGCTACTAGTGCTAGCCACCCTTGACCTTCATAATTTCAAAAGAATCCGTAACAATATTGTACTCTTTACACTTGTTATATTGCAGTTTTATGGACCCAGACATGGATTGCTTGTTAGACTAATCAAGCTAAATTTCTGAAAGGTCTTGATATTATATTCCCATCGCAGCTGATGGCAGTGTTTACTTCAGCATATATAGAATAATATATAGAATAGCCTAATCTCACTCGAATAACATGAGCACGGGAAGAAAATTGAATAATAATAATAAAAAGGGCAGAACCAATATATGATGAATTAATTATTATTATTAATTAACATAAACTAAATTATTTAGGGAAAGTACTATAATAATAAACAATACTTTCCTCAAATTTTCCCAATTAAAAATTTCATTTACCTAGAAAATAAAGGGTGTTATATTCTTTTCATAGGGATACATTTGTTATTAAAAGCACTTTTAACTTTTGACTTTTATTATAAATAATACAATGACTGAA
>Ga0325401_1002095_pt1 | contig 17464 bp, 15 predicted proteins | sample PopdelMetagenome_FD_205666 | JGI IMG/M metagenome (GOLD analysis project Ga0325401, IMG submission 205666) | Populus deltoides microbial communities from Bellville, Georgia, United States - Xylem-PdKOR-R2 | ecosystem: Host-associated > Plants > Phyllosphere > Stem > Wood/Secondary xylem | place...
GGAAATCCTCGGAGTCGCAAGCAAATTAGTCGTGAGACAACACATTCTACTGTTGATTCTGCTGCATCTGAGGTTATTGCAACACAAACTGGCGATGGTGAAAATATTGCTGAATCTGAGGGGTCTAATAATGTACTTGAGCCGTCACCCAACGATACTGGAGATTATTTCAACATGTAACATAAACACAACAGCCTTTGCTGTTATGGAGATGCGTGGATCTACCGATAAAATTAAGCATAACGAGTGTGAGACTACTGTTCGAGTAGTAGGAGCGATAATTTCAGATAAACCAAACGAGGTCAAGCTTGAAAATGGGAAGAGGCTGATTGGGGAATCGACATTTGGAACATTTAGATAATATTGATAGCTGATTAGAACACCATCAGTTAGATGATCTAGATAAAAATCAGATAACACACATCAAGATTAAATATAAAAACACAAGGTTGAAATTGAAATTTTTTTACCAATGCATGGGTGATATAATGGATTAGTCCAACAGAAAATTGATAACAAAAATAACCAAAGGATAAAAAATTAACACTTAACAGTGCACTTGATAGAAAACATATTTAATAACAAATAAATGGAGCGCGGATGTTTTTGATCGATGAAGGGTGAACCGGCATAATGTGTTTTTTGATCCATTAAGTAGCAGCACAAGGCAGAATGCAAGTAAATAGTGACACTTAATGCTGGCCAAGTAAGAGTGACTTAGGAGAACCCACAATTTTCAACGCAAAAAAAAGAGCAACAAGATCACAAAATATAAATAAGGTAGCAAGATGAAATTGACCACAAAATCTCAAATGTATAGAAACTGCTCTTAATCTGGGAGTCAACAGAAAACCAACTGAAAAACATCCCAGTAAAACTTGGCATCATATTGATAACAAAATTGGAAGTCTCTAAACAGGTAAACACTTAAGCAGCATTTTCTTTCTTCAACTTTGCAAGTTCTTGCCTGATCAATCCACCCCTCTGCAAGTGCATATAACAAGATTATATTTGATTGAGAAATAAAGAAAGTATCGAAATTTAAAAAATCACGCAAAAGAATTTTGCTGAAAGCACAGAGCTAACAACGATGAATTTCTCCAAAGTGAACTAAGAACTTAGTATCAAACAATGGAAACAGAAGTTCTTAATATAATTCAAACCTAGTAAAATAAGCTAGGGGAATCGAATCGGAAAGTAAAGCATTGTGATATTTAAAGAAACAATCGTTTAAAGCACTATCACCAACCTTGATCTTAGCCAACATCAACTTGAACCTATCAAAGTCATTGAGAGCTGCCCTTCTCTGCTGGACAATCAGCCTTCTGCCCCAGGAGCTTTTCTCCCACTTGTTCTTAACATCTATCATCACAGAAACAACACAACTCAATGAATGGTAGGTATTAATGACCCTCAAATTTCAGCAAAATTATTGTCCTCACCAGCCTTCTCCATAGCTTCAATCAAAGCCTTCTTCTTTGGAACCCGGTTGATCTCAATCTTGATATCGGTAAGTGAAAGCCTCTTGAAGTTCATTTGGCTCCTCACCATATCCGGGGCATCAACTAGAGCCTGTAAATAAAAGACATACAATTGCAATCAATGTAAGGAGCCCAATCCCACGTCTGAACAAAAAATCACAGAACCAAAAGACATTTGTCAAAAACTAAACACACATCCTAAACAATTTCATGAATACTAAACACCGTCAAAGACGTAGACTTCAGAATAAAAATTACACACATAACACTGCTTTCCTCGGACCATCTACATTAATCTTAAACATCCTAAGCTCCAAAGAAATTCGAAGTCTAATGCTTACAAGAAACAGAACAATCACGCACAGACGAAGTAACAGCGTACATTAAAAAAATTATTACAATGCCGGTATGAATTTCAAACTCTAATTTTTAATGGGTATTCTTTGCTGCCATGTTCGATTGCTTAGGCCTTAAAAAAATGCATTTCGAATGAGTCTAGCAAAACGCTTCTCGATTTTCGATTTCTATCGTTTCTTTATGACAAAAAAAAACAGGAAAAATAGAAGCAAAAGAAGCAGTATGCATAAGTTAAGAAACATGAGAGAGAAAGAGAGAGACGTACGCGGTTCTGGTCGATGACATCGACGATGACAACGAGCCTGCCGTATTCTTTTCCATAGTTGACAAGAGCTACCCTCCCGATCTCCACGTATCTCTTGAAAGGCTACAATGGCGAATCACAAACACGAATTAATTGCCGTCAGATTAAGAGAGACATGAGAGAGTCGCAGAGTTGAAGAGAAAGAGAGAAGAAGCTCACCATGTTGGGTTCGTGCGGTGTGTGTGACCGTGAAAGCAAAGAGAGAGCTAAGGAAGATGCAGAAATGACAAGGGGTTAGGGTTTTTTCTTTTTATATACTTAGTTTTGTAGAATATCTTGGGCCGTCCCATTTAGGGTTTGGATTTGGGTTAATGGATTGGTTCCGAGCTGGGAAAAGCTATTGGGTCTTATGAAGTTCGGCGGATTCGGACAGGACCTATTATTAGGCCATAGAATGCTAATGACTTTGGGCTTCGTTACGAGTGTTTTCTGTTTCTCTCCTTTTTTTACGAGTTGTTTTGGTGGTCCCCTTTTATGTTTTTAATTATTAAAAAAAAAGAATTATAAGTAAAAATTATTGGATAGAAAATCAAGAACTAATACCGGTGGTATTTTCCGTAGTTTTAAAATTTCATGATTGATTTTTTTTTTCAGGTTTTTTTTTTTATTTCCTGTTTTAGATAATTGATCCATCAGTCTAGCATGAAACCGTTAATTTCGAGTGTGTTTTACATGATTTATGTTTAACTTGGAGTCATAATTCAAAATTTATTTTTCATAATTAATTTATAATAAAAACAAGTTTAGTTGGAAGGGTGTCCTGTAAGAAAATAACTCAAAACAGCTATTTTAAAGAAGAACAAAACCCATCTCCATAAGCTGCTCTGACAAGAACAAACTTATAACTGTAGCAAGATCTAAGAACCTAGGAGGATGGTAAAATGATGGTGCTCTTATAACTTGCGCCTCTGACATTACAAATCTCTGTCTAATATAGCTAAATCCATACTAAACGAAAAGCCAATGGTGAATCATCAACGATTCAACCTTACTAGCTTAGATCATTGACCATAACATTGATAGCAACAGCGAGGAGAAGGCACCTTTGATCGCATCATTGCATTCTAACACAGCAAGATTTCTTCAGGCAGGCACAACATAAGAAATATAAGACATTAAGACACTTATTTCACAGGCTGTAATGAATGCATTTCCATGGTATTAAGGAATATTTTGGCCTGAAATGTGTGCAGACTAGACAATGAATGCACATTCACAAGTCATTTTCTATCCCTGACCATACCCTGTCTTCTTAAGCTAGATAGGAACAGAAGCCTAACCTGTCAGCAGCCTCCCCCACCCTATGTAAGTCTCTGCCAAATAGGAATGTTCAATTGAAATACTGAAGTAAGTTCTTTAATTATTCTAACACTGAGATAATCCACCACAACGTAACATATCAGAACCTTCTATATTCATCCCAAAAAAGAATCCTTAGCTTCTATCTTATCTTCTTTATCTCAGGAGACTGAGGCGTCATTATTAAGTTTATCTCATGGCATCTAAAATCTATATTCTACTTGAATTATGCCCTGCAGCGGGTGCGTTTTGCACTTTGAGGACTGCTAAACTGCTTGTTTATATCAACTGTCAAAAGAATTGATTCCCCTTTTAGCTTGCAATTCTTCTATCCCTCGATGAGGCCAAATCGGATGGAGTTTTTTCTTATCCTGATATTTTTTTTTCTTATTTCTTTTAGATTTTTTATGTGCATTCCGTGTTGAAGTATCTCAAGGTTGTTTTGTAATTAATCATTTGTCAATGGCTTTTAGAGGTTTGATTAGAATGACATGTGAAAGTCTTTTTCTTTCTGCACAATGATCATAAGAATTTTGACAATTTGGATTCATTGAGCCAAATCATCAATGTCATCTATGCCTAATTCTACTACTTGTTGGGAAGGTAATTTTTTATTACTTTATTAAATAAGCACCCGTTCCTGAAAAAAAGAAGTTAGCAAAACCTTTTACCTTTTGAAGGGTTTGTTTTTTTCTTAGAAAACCATGGAGGATGCATGATGAAAAGGTTACTTTGAGCATTCACAAGCAGAAAAAACATACCCACTGGCTCATGCAAAACATGTCTTCACCTTTTTATGGTTTTGTTTGATGCATTGTACACTGGTAGTAGTGGAGGGCCTTGCTGCTTGTCCAAAGTGTTTCACAGATCAATGATCTGGACAAGTATTCAAATGGTTTCTAGCTTCTTTTCAGTCTTGGTTTCCTTTCTAGATTTTTAACAGTTAGTTGCAAGTTGTTGGAAACTTTCAGCAACGCTGGACTCTTATCTTATGACTGGAAAGTTTATGGCCGTTCCGTTCTGTTCTTATTTGAGAGCATGAGAAAATAGAATTAACTCAGATTTCTAAGCCTTTACTCATAATCTTTTAGACTCCAAACTTCAACCAGCAAATGGCAAAAGGCCAGTGCCAAAAGGGAACGCGCTATGCCTCTGCAGATCGGTTTAAGAATAGACTTCTATGATAGCCATTCATTGAGCTACACATCTTCGCTATGGCAAGAACCTCTGGCTATTATATGGCTCTAGGCTATAGAAATAATGGAGCAAGCACTTAGTAGTGGCAATAAAGCATGATTACATATGTGGAATCCATTGTAAAGCATGCCCGTCTAAGAGTAGCAGGTTTTATTGGGCTTTTGAGTATCACACTAATTTACCCACCTGAAACAAGAGTGTTGAATCACCCAAAATTCCTCTCATTTGATATAGATGGAAATCTCACCGAAAGCTATCTGACAACCGTGCTGATTAATTTAACCATGCATCCGAATATAGTTAGCTCAATTTTCCCTTTTGCTCAAAACATAGTAACGCATAGTTAAATTGGAATATTCTCAACTTATTTCAGGTACTGAAGTTGGCCATTTGGCTTGGTGGGGACTGCTAGGAATCTCATGTATAAACCATGAGGAAGGCATTTTTCCTACTTTCGGTCCTTTTCTTTTCGTTTTTATTTTTGCAGAGGATACACATATCTTGAGAAACATTGTACTACTAATATTATTTTTTTATCCTGTCCTTTTAGGGCTATAAGAACTCCTCTACTCTGCAAAGAGACTCAGAAGGAGCTGAAACATGGAAGAAGGTGAAGAGGTCACTATTGCAGAAGATCAGAGAGTAGTGGACATTAGTCTTAAGGACCTTGCAAAGAAACTAGAGGAATTTGCCAAGGCCAGAGATTGGGAAAAGTACCATAGTCCAAGGAATCTTCTTCTTGCAATGGTAATGGCCTATCTTTGTTAAATTTGTTCAGAGTAATCATGTGGAGATCTTTTATGCATGTGCCATGTAATGTTTCTTCTTTGCTACATAGTTGAATGTCCCTGTGTATGGCAGTATGGCTCTCTCGATATGTTCGTTTGATCAATGTCTTCAATTTATTATGATGATCAGTTGAATCTAGGGACAACTTTTCTTCTAGTTTAATCATCTATGTCAAAGCCGAAACGTGACGAGTCACTGACGGGAAGGACAACATTAACCACGATAAACTTTATTTTTTTGAGCAGGATGAAAGGATTCACAAATTGGTTGGGCGTTTACTACTGTGAGATTTTTTTTTTTTTTTGTCACAAACTGTGTTTTATTTCATAATTTCAGAAAGAAGTTCCACAAAGACTGTTAACAGAACAAATATGTAGCTGAAGGGGGTTTCAATGGCTACTTGAGACGATTTCAGACACCAATTTTATGGCAGAATAAGGTGGGGGGGGGGGAGGTGGCCAGAGGAATCTCTTCAGCCAAATTGCTCAAGTTTGGAATTGTACTTGAGGAATTTCTGAAGGTGCCCTTGTCCTTCCATTTGTGAAGCTTGAACCACTGGCTAGTAAAGGGTGTATAAATATGCTTCTTTATGTCTTGTAGCTGTGATGGTGACAATATACATGGGTTATTATAGGCTAAAATCTTCCTGATGATGGACTGAGTTTTTACACCATCTGATATTTGATTGACTCCCTTTTCCCCTCTGGTATTTGATGTGTAGGTTGGTGAGGTAGGAGAGCTATCGGAAATATTCCAATGGAAAGGAGAGGTGGACAAGGGGTTGCCAAATTGGGAGGAATCCGACAAGGAGCATCTAGCAGAAGAGCTATCTGATGTCCTGCTCTACCTCATCAGGCTGGCTGATATTTGTGGGGTTGATCTTGGTGATGCTGCCACCAGAAAAATTGTTAAGAATGCTATCAAATACCCGGCCAAGGCCTGCTGAAATAGCAGTTTGATTTAACTCTGCTAGTTTTGTTTTGTGAGCTTGAAACAAACATTTTGATGGAATCCTTGTGGAGACTATGTGATAGACTTATCCTTTTTGTTTATTGTTTTGGGGATTGGATAGTATATAGGCTGCAAAACACAATTGTGCTCTTGTGGCTTGGGAGCTCCTTTTTTGGTGGCCTGGATAATTTCTGAAGTATTGCTTATGCCGTTTGCCACAGCCAGGCTTTTTTGCCAGGTTACCCGCCTGGTTTAATCGGAAGAATAGTGCAAAAAAGACCATGAGGAAATAATAATAATAATAAATATATATATATATAAGCTAAAGCTGAACTCATTTCACAATAGTGAAAATGATGTCTTTTCTCTACCCAAAAAAACAAATTATTTACTTTTGATTTCGAGATATTTTATTCTTTTTACATAACGCATTAGTAATTAAAGATTTAGGCAGGGTGTAATTATCTTTTTAACCTTTTAATATAATAAAATAATCTAATTACCCTTTACATTAGAAATTTTAAAACCAGCTAAGAGAGTTATTTTGGTTTTTTTTTTAAATGCAATAAAACAATAATTTTGCCCTTGGAATAAATAAAATTAAGTCATCCATAAAGAGATATTTTGGTATTTTCAAATAATTTTTGCTTTGTAAAATCTAGAATCACCGGGTGCGTTTATCTTTTAAGTTTGATGAATTAATTTTTTAATCTAAAAACATATTGACATGGGTTATGTATGATATTTTTTAGTGATGTATGGACACTTTTTCATGATTAAAGTTGCCCTTTCACCTATCATTGGATGCACCGCCGCTTTTTTTTCCTGGTGGTGTAACACATGTCAATGGAGGTGAAATAATTTATTACTGATGGGTCTTTCTTTTTTTTTTTTTTTTTTCTTTAAAAAAAATACAAGTTTGTCCTTTTTTTTACTATTTTAATTCTGGTATCTATTATTTTAATTTTAATTTTTTATTTTTAACTCTTTTATAATTTTTTTTTATAATTTCATTATTTAATCTCAAATTATCATATATTGTTTATTCAAATTTGATCCATGTTATTTTAATTTTTACCTCGATAATTTTATAGAAATTTTATTAGTTTTCAATTTTACTATCCAATCCAAATTTATAGTGTGTTATTTTTTTTATAATTTGGTCCTAATTTTTTTAATTTTTTTATCCTTCTGATAATGTTATTATTTTTTTCAATTTAACTCTCAAATTAAAACTTATTGTCATCTTCTAATTTAATTTTTAGTTTGATTTTAACCCTCATTTTTTTTGTTGCTATTTTTGTACTTTAAATATTTTTGTGTAATTTTTTTATGATTTTATCATTCAATGTTTTATTTTTTAGGGATCGGGCTTCGTGTTTTTTTCATGTACAGTGCTTTCAGTCTGATGACTTGAGTCACGAGTTTAAAAAGTTAACAGTGGTTAATTTTATCCTGAACTATGTGGTTTGGCAAGTTTTTTTTATCATATTATTAAATAAAAAATAATTTAAAAAAATAAAATTGTTAAACCTTGTGGAGACCATGATCTAGGACACAAGTTTGATCAGTTAAACCTAGAAGCCCGAGTTAATCTAATATATTACTGTCTTGTTATTAAATAAAGATGTCATCTTACAATGTTTTTTAGAGTCAAACCATATTTTTATCAATTATTCAAATTATTTTTAATTTTATCAAGTTAACTGAATCATGTATAAATACCTCTTATATAATTTTATTTAAAACTCAAGTTAAGTAAATAATCAACTTAAAACTAACCCACTATATCAAATTTAATAATAAATCAAAATATTCTCCGTAACCTAAATATTTATTTTAAAAAATGAATCTAATATCCAGTGTAGCCGGGCTAGGAAACTAGTCGAATACTTATGGCCAAAACTATTCAAGAACAAATTTTTGCAGTACAATCCAACCGGACACAGATATTAACAGGACCCTCGAAAGGGTTGGTCCAGCTATTGAGCTGATATTGCTCAAGCGGGTGTGGATAGCTTACTCCAAATGTAACAGGCGAAAGACCTGGCTTCAGTTTTATATAATTTTTGTAAATTCATTTAATTTGTTTTTATTTTTATTTTTGACTCGCATAAAAGATATAAATATAATTTTTAAAATTGATTTTCAAATTAAATTAAATATCTATTATAAAATTATGTTAAATTTTAGCTATGGATTCTAACTTGTATTATTTTCCTTTTTCAAAAATATTTTCTTTTCTTAAAATTCATTTCTTTTATTTTTCTTTATGTTGCTTTAAGTATTTTTTTTATATATACTCCTAGTTATAACACAAAATATCTAAATGATCAGGTTGGAAGGTGTTACCTGGACGGTTAAGGTTGGATATCTCTCACAATGCAAGAACACTTGGCTAAGTTTATATGATATTATCCTCTGACAAATAACGAAGAGCCAAACAATCAGTATAGTTGTCAGGCTTTAATTCTATGAGGTCTGTCCTTGACGATGGTGATTCATCTTTATCGGAGTTCATCAGCCCCTCAGGGAAGCCAGCAAACTTTTGAAAATAGCACGCCTCGGTTTCGAAACGTGAAAGCGACTAACCGACTCCACCGAACTTTCTCCTCTCTTCTTTTCTCCTTCTAAAATATCAAAGGCGATCATCGCTTTATCAAATGATTCTCCACTTCCAATGGTGCTATCAGATTCTTCGGCATCTCCTTTCCCTTAAAAATCAAATCCAACCCAATCCAATCACACCAACATCTTCTCTTCCTGTTCTTGTACTGATACTGAAATTGCCGGTAGATCTGATTAGAATTCAAATCTTAGATTACTGCATATTTCTTTAATTTTTTTATTCAGATTTCTAACTCTCTTTTCCTCTTCTTTTTTTGTATGAAAAGGTTGTTGCAGTGAAATAGACGATGGGGGCTGATGGTCTAGGAACTGTGTTTACACCATCATTGGAAGGAATGAAGCACGTCAAATCCGATCACGGAGAAATGCTCACTAAACCTTTCTTGGATGTCTGCAAATTGATTTTGCCTGTTATCGGTCCGTTCTACATCTCTTCTCTTCAGTATGGTGGTTGCCCACCGCATTACCAAACTAAAAGCTTTACAGAGTCTGTTTGGCATTACTTTAAAAAATAAATAAATAAATAACTCCTGACAAAAATAAGTTTAGTTAGAAGTATATTATGCAAAAAAATGATTTACATCAACTCTTTTTACTCATAGAAAAATGATAAATATGTTTTTGTTAAAAAAAAATTTTGATATGTCATTTTGTAAGTCACGCCAAACGCCAAACGCCAAACGCCAAACGGCAAACGGCAAACGGACACTTGTTATTTCATTTATGAGATTCTTTACTGTAATGATTTTATTTTATTTTATTAGTCTTCTGGATTATCATATCTTCTTGCATTATTCAACTACTACTAGATGCTTGGTTGCAAATTGAACTCCTGTAGTACTTCTGATGACAGATAAGTTTGGAGCTGCCATGACCCTTGTAAAATCTGATATCGGTACGGTAAGGGATTATTTCTTCCTATCTGCTTACTTGCTTATATTAGTTATGTTATCTGCATGTTTTTTTTTTTATATATATAACATTGCCTATGATGGGCATTTGAGTACTGTGCTGATGATACATTGTATTTTCTTTATCACGTTTGGAATGTGATTTGGCTTTTTTTCCTCGTCTAATATTGACTCTAGGTTTTTACCTGTAGAGATTGGAAAACAAGTATTTGTCTGATCCGTCTAAATACAACCACTTATACACTATGATTCAAGAGGAGGTTGATGCTAAAACAGCCAAAGGATCTTCCAGTTGTACCAATTGTCTTCTTTGGCTAACCAGGTACATGCTGCAGAACCTTGGCAACATATTTTGTTTTGTATTTTAGCTTGTCATTTGCATGCCATTTTGGTATAATGGAGAGATTGTTTTTCTTTAATTTTCCAGTGTGAGAAATTTTGAGCATGTTGATCATTGCAAAGTTTGGTGCAAAAGAGTTATTGAGGATAAAGATATTTTGAGGCTTTATTTATCTTATTTTATTCAAACCATGTCACATCAGATTTTTTAATATGTCCCACTGGAACAGCCTCAGTGCATAGTTTTCAAGTCATGAAAGGCATGCAAGATGAAACGCAGAACAAGGAATAGGATAAAAGCAGATGATTTTAGGCATTGATTCTTCACTAGATAAGAATCTTGGCAAACTAGAAAAAAAAATCTTATTTACACTTTGTGACTGACAGTCATTGCCTGTCCTTTTAATATTAAGGAATTTACAATTTTATGCTCTAACGTGTTTTATCACTCTTGCATGTCCTTAGAGCAATGGATTTCCTTGTGGAACTGTTCCTGAATTTACTTGCACACCCAGATTGGACAATGTCACAAGCCTGTACAGATTCATATGGCAAGACACTGAAGAAATTTCATGGCTGGGTTGCTAGTTCATATTCCACTGTAATGTCTTTGATTTATTCGATTCAATCTAATTTTTTTCTTTATATTAGTGGAATTTGTATGCAATGTGTCTTGCTTCCCATTGAATCTCTGATTTAATTTGATGCTTTCAAATTATGTTTTTGAAAATTATTCCATTCACGTCCTTAGTTTTAGAAATTTTATGCATTCTTCCTGTAAATTTACTGCTTCCTTGTATTCTCTCATATCTTTAAACCTGGCTTCCTCCATTCTTCACTTTTTTTCCCTTCAGTTTTATGTATTTAAGTGCAAACTCACATGAAGTATGGTTGTATTGATGACAAGGATTTGATTAGAAAAAGGAATGGATTGCAGTAGCTATGCAAGGATAACCTTAGTCCTCATACCGCAGAAGTTTAATCAATAAATGGGAATGTTATTTTACTCCCTCCAGCATTACTAGAATATTAACTATATGCTATACATCATAGCTAAGACTGGTGCTGAGTTATCTGAATGACTTTTTGAGACTTCTTGATGTATTTCACGCTGGATTACAGGTTGTCATGAAGCTTGTTCCAGACAGGAAGAAGTTCATGAAAGTAATTTCTGGCCCAGGCAATGTTTCTGCTGACATGGAGCAATTCTGCACAACCTTTCCTCCATTTCTTGAAGAGAATCACAAGTTCCTGGTAAGGTGTTTCTGTAACTTAATTGCATGGTCAGTGATACCCAATATCTTTATAACTTCTTAATCTAAGGATAGTATACTTCATATTTGACAATTAGGATCAAGGGGCCAAATTAAAATGCCAATAGTGAAATATGAAATGTCAACCAAATTTACTGTTTTTATTTTATTGTTCGACAGCCCAAATCTATGTCAGTGTCTGTTCCTTGCTTTTCCTGTTCGTGCCTAAGTTGTAAGCTACGGCATTACCAGTACAATAAGAAAGGATGGCAAGTGGAATCAACTATGCTAGATTCCATATGTGGTATGTACTCAGCATAAAGGAACCAAATACACTCTGAAACTTGGAATTTCGGAGCTTTGAAGGAAGGGCCGGAAAGTCTAGTGGGCTAGTTGGAGATTTTTTGTTGTAGGAGCAGCATTGTTGTGTAATGTCACTTTATACTTGTTTTCTCACCAATTCTATTTTGTTGATGCAGGCTAGTGTTGGTCTGGATGATATGAAAACTTTATAATTGAGGAGATCCTTCTGATGACTGGCAGTGGTTTTGGTTACCTTTTCTCCCGTTGATTTAGCTTTAAAAACTTTAGACGTTAGAGCTACTTCAAATTATACAGCTATTTACTCTTCCATTCAACTCTTCTGTTCAACATGTGTTATAATAACTTCAATTTTTTTATTTAGTCTTTGCTCTCTAGCGTTCTGTATGGTTTGGGAGCAGGTATTGCGCACTGAGGAAGGCAGTGTTGCCCACCCTTAAGCATAGGTGAACTAAGTTGCCATTCTGCTCCAGTCCAATGCATGCCATTTAACGCTTGGAACCCCCTGGGTTGCGACAGCAATTCTGATAGCGGTTTCTTTGTTTAGATACTAGAGCTGCATACAAGTGCTCTCTTAAGAAATCATATTTTCTTGCAGCTTCTCCTAAGACTAAAAAAGTAGATGATAATGTTGTGAATAAACAGTATTCACAGTATAATAACCTTAGAAGGGTATTTCTGCATATAAATTAAAACAAGAACATCCTAGAAGACAGCAACTGAAGTTACAAATTTAGAGCAGGGTGCTCTATAAACAAGGCTCTAAAATCACAAGTTGATTTATAAAATCATTCAATTTGATGAGTTATTATGTATTTAATGTGTAAAATTGAACTAAAAACTTAAAAACCGGTAAAATCAGACTTGACTTGTATAAAATCAATAAAATCAGACCGAGTTTACGAGCTTATAGGATTCACAAAAATACTATGTAAGATGAGTGGTTTTTTTTATTTTGTATGAATAATCAGTAGACCGGTTCTGAGTTTTCTAGAAACCGGTTATCCTGTTATTTTCATTCTTTTTTTTTTCTGATTCCTCCTTGTATTGGAAAATTTTGTTTTTATTTTGAGACATTTTATTTTTTCATGTCATTAACTTCTTTATTCATATTATCTATCATTTAGATCATTTATTTATTATAATGTTGTTGAATTTTTTTATAAGATTTCATTATAATTAAAATTTTCCATCTAGGGTAGTATTATATTTTTGGAATTTGCGATGGCAATATTACATTTAATTATAGTTTAAAATAACATCTAGATTCATCAAAAATTGATAACAATTCTCTCATTTAATTAAAAATTATTTCTTCAATTTCCATTTTTTTTTCTCTCCTCCTTTGTATGTATATCTTATTATCTTTTATTTATTAGGTAGTTACACTCCTGTCCTCCTATTTGAAAAAGAAATTTATTATTCATGAGCAGCAGGCCTCGTGTAATGATTTGTAATCCCATTATTGGGACCTCCACTTCGAATGCCAACCCAGTCATCTATTACCCGATAAAAAAGATGAATATCCGATGAGCCTCTGATGTGTCTGACCTGATTAGTTTGGTAAGTGTTCTAAAAAAGGTGTTCGTGATTTATTTTTTCTTAGTTTGTTTTGGACGCTGCTAAATTTGCGTGCTGATGTGTCATTAGAGAGGAGCAACAGAAGAAACCAAAAGTAAGAACCGCTTTTCCCAACCGTTTTTCCCGCGCTTTTATGAAAAGACAGGTAACGAAAAACACCCAAAGTTAGATGGCTCTGCCTTTCTGGATATTTGGCCTGGAAAATAGGCTATCTACTGGTTTTGATTGACAGAGGACGGGAAAGGAAAACGCGTCCTTGAAACAAAGATGATGTGTTAGACTACAAAATTTGGAGATTTTCCAGTTCATAGTATCCCTCTTCTCTTCTTGATTGGAGACAAAGCCAACAACCAAGAACTTACATCCATTAGGGTTGAGGGATGGCATCTTGTTCATGGAACCAAGCTGTGTGTTCCTGGTCAGAGATTGTTTGATGGGCAATCACTGACATTGCAAGATCATGGCATTGTCTTGACTTCTTCGTTTTGTTTCTCCAAGGTGCGGTTTTCTCTATAGAATTTGCACATCCTTTGTTTCGATGGGAGTTTTCTTAATGTTTGTTCTTACTACCTTGATTGCTCCAAGTTGTCATGGGTTTGTTTTGTGATCCTTGGTGAGTTAATGGATTTGAATTTTCCATTAGTGATGATAATTGTTTTAGAATATATTAAATTATGGAAACAAATTTTACAGTGTTCAAACTTCAAACAAAGTTTTTTAGATGTACATAATTTATTTTCGATTAGCAAGGATATTTTTCTTAAATTTTGGTGTATTTTGATGGAATATACTGGATATTGTGACAGGATAAGCGGAAAGATTTAAGAATTTTCTTCTGTCAGCTTTGCTGATACACACACACACTTGCTTTACTCCATTTTTCAAGTGCAGAAGCACCAATTCAACAAACGCATGAACTTTGCAGGCGCGGCCAAATTAATTGCTTGGTTCGGCCAAAATGACAACCAAAGTGAAAGGTCTTTTGAGAGGTCTAAGATACATTTCACAAATATTTGGTACGTCTACTTTTTCACTCATAAAGAATATATTATTTCAGAACAAAAAATATTGAAGCTCAACGTTGCATTAATACTTATCAAGTATTCCAACAATAAACTTGGCGGATATAAGCAGTAGTAGTACTGTACTGTGCCTGTGGTCATCAATCTTTTCTCCGATTTTGCAGATGAAAAGGAACAAGAAATGCAAATTGGATTTCCTACAGATGTAAAGCATGTTGCTCACATTGGATGCGATGGTCCATCTGCAACAAACGCACCAAGCTGGGTATGCCAAAAAGTTTCCTTTCCTTTGCCTCTGAAGATCGTAGTTATCCATGAAAACGATTTAGGTTGCTTATGCTCCTATAGATAGGCACCCCCATTTCATGCTTCCTTTGGCTACACGCTGCCTAACATTATCAGCTTATGTCCCTTTTCCTCCTGTCATCAGTGAGTTTGAGAACAAAATATGCGAAAGGAAAAGAAATGAAAACCTTAAATTTTACAAAGGTATTGTTCCTTGTCACTGCTCTAATAGACTTTCTGATGAGAAATAATTCCTTGCGTGTGCAGATGAATGAGTTTAACTCTCCTCCAGAACTTTTATGTTTGACTTCAAATTCTAAAGAAGAAGAGAAGAGCCTTTCAACAGATCCACCCGCAGAAGGTTTGCCTTTTTCTAATGATCATGGATCGGTGTTTTTATGGATTAAAATGTGTGCAGGGTTTTACCGGAGCATGTATTCAGTTGGGAAAAAATGTAGTTTGCTGATGTTGCTTTGCTTTAATAGACACAATTCAGACTGAAAAGCCGAGGCATAGGTCAAGGCGCTCATCAGGCAGTGCTAGCTCACTTTTAAATTCCCCAGACCGAAGGAGCACCGACTCATCTAGGAATTCCAGGCACCAAGCATCTAGCGGTACGGGTTCACCTTTAAATTCCCCCCGCGGCACTGATGCGCCAAAGAGTTATAGGCGTCACCGCTCTTCGAACAAGTCAATGGACTCTCCAAAAGGAGAATCATCAGGGACCAACCGAATCTCAAGACGGCAAAAGAACTCAAGTCTAGGAGCTGAATCGCCTACTCATGACCAGCCCTCCATCCCAAAACATTCTCGTGGAAGAAAGTCCAAAGGATCACCAGGCAGTGGGTCATCAAAATCAAAAGAGAAGAAGTCTTCAAAAGAAGCGGTTCCTTTCTCAGATCCTGGATCTGGGGGTTGTGAATCTATAAATGGAAGGAAGAACATTGCAAGCCAACTAAGCTCTGTTTTGGAAGCCTATGAAGAAGAGGGATGAAAGCAATGCAGTGATTTGTGTGTTAGAGATTTAATGTAATGTGTATTAAAGTGTTAACTATACTTCAATTTGTCTTTAATTTGCTTTTTAGTTCTCTTCATGTACGTACGTGTTTATCTTGCATAGCCAAAAGTCAAAAGCTTGTGCTTCAGCTTTTAGGTAGCCTTTTTTACCCCATATTTTATCGACGGATATGATGACCGGTCCAGAGCGGATTGACGACAGGAGTTTCTCCAGCATTGTTTTAAAATGTTCAAAAATATGACTGCTCCATCAATTTATCAAACAAATAATTAAATAACATAACTCTTTCTTTTCTTTTTTCTTTCTTACAAAAGTGGAAGGGGGTTTTCCTTGCAGTATTAGACTCGGTGATTTATGGCATCATGTTACTACTGATACAAACAAGACTCAGTTCAGTTCTTTTGTTTGTACAGCTTACACTTGTATATAATAATGGCAATGTCAAAATTATTTACTAGGGTGTTTGAGTGTACGATAACGATTATTTTTTGTTTAGAAATTATATCAGAATATTTTTTAAAATAATAAATTATTTTTGATATTAACACATTAAAACAATCTGAAAACACAAAAAAATATTAATTTAAAGTAAAAAAAATAAAAATTTAATTTTTTTTAAATCACTTTTGAAACATGGAAACAAAACTCAATTATGGACATGGGGTTCTAGCAATACAAGAAGGTGGTTGTTACTTCAAATTTCACTTTACAATAATTTTAATTTCGTTATCCACTTTAAAGAGATGGTTCCCTTGTCATTTGCAGGGAACTTGGGTGCATCTGCATTGTCAAATTTGCAGATTAAATGGAACTGGATAAGCAGAGGAGGGGCCCCCTCTCTATGCAGAGATTATCAGCCGTGCCTTGACCGCGTTGGAACAATCAGATTTGAAGATACAAATATTATGAAGAGACAAAAACGAAAGCAGCATAAACAAAGAAGAGGAAAGATTAACCAAACATACCCAGACAGATTGCCAAATTCATTTATCGACAAGCAAATTCACATTTAATATCCAGAAAGAGTACATACGCATATATACTCAATGCATCAGATACACACCATGACTGCTAGCGCTTTCGAAGAGTGATGAAGGGAGTAGAGTTCAGGTGTGCAGCTAGTTTGGGAGATAAGTCAACCGCTTGTTGTGACAAGCAAGGCATTGGGGTCAGTGGTAGTTTATTTTCCACCGGCGTCAATGGAAGAGGGGTTGCTGGGAGATGATTCGAACCTTGGGTTCCCTTGGCTGGTCGCAAGCAAGCCAAGTAGCCATAGGACTGGTTGTTGCAAATGGGGAGTTTGATGGCCTGTACCTTCGACTCTTTCTCTCTTGGAACTGGTGCTCCACCAGGATCCTGCACATGTAAATTTATAGCGTTTCCATAAAAAAAACAGCAGCAAGCAAGCAAACTCAAAGAGATTGGTTATCTATCTTGTTTTAAGGACTAGCTAAAGGAAGATAAAACCTTACCCCAAGCACAAGAAAAGTGAATGCTTGATTGTCTGCAGCAAGATAGATTTCAATCAGCTTCCGCAGGTCAGCAAGTGTCGCATCCTTCAAAACCTTAAGTGTAGTGATGAACTTCCCATTGTTTCCTTTAGAAGCTTCCCATTTCACATGCACTTCAATCTGTGAATCATTACTTCCTGTTAAAGGGTTGTAATTCTCCTTTGAAGCTATCATATCAGAAAGATTTTTCCTACATTCCATCACAGGCACATTTTTC
>Ga0325401_1002105_pt1 | contig 17432 bp, 7 predicted proteins | sample PopdelMetagenome_FD_205666 | JGI IMG/M metagenome (GOLD analysis project Ga0325401, IMG submission 205666) | Populus deltoides microbial communities from Bellville, Georgia, United States - Xylem-PdKOR-R2 | ecosystem: Host-associated > Plants > Phyllosphere > Stem > Wood/Secondary xylem | place...
GCAAAGAACTCCCATTCTGCTCCTACAGTTAGAATCCTCTCTTAAGCCGGGTTTGTAGTCAGATGTGATGATGGTTGGGAGTTTGATCTTCACCTTAGAAAAGGCAAAACAGAAGGATTTGCCCTTCTTCACTGCAAACATGGGATAGTTCATGAGAACCCCAGCAAGCTACAGCTTCAAAGCCTATGTAAGAGGCTATCGCGCAACGCCTTTCAATATAAGATATAACATCGCTCACATTTATTTTTGGCTCTGAAAAAAATTTTATGGAAAAAGGAAGTTGGTCAACTTAAAATAGATGGGAAGGGAGTGCCCTAGGATATCCCACTGATTTCGTGCAGTAGCATCCACACCGACATGTCCACCCGTGAAGCCTTGATGCGCCTCTTCCATAACATCATTAACATCATTCGAATACATCATCAGTGAATGTTGACCCCTCCGTTCATTGTTTGATACGGACTTTCAAACCAGATCTTTTTGCTGATGAATAGGCCAATCGGGATCAGAGGGAATAACACCTGTGAATCGGCAATGTTAGTGGCTCCTGTCTCATATGGAGTGTCATTTTACAACATGAAAAATAAAACTAAATTACACTACTCAAAATGCTATATTAATAATTTGACCGTTTTTTATGGTCATTTAAGATACCCTAAGACAACATTCGCTTCACTATAATGAAAGGAAGTATTATTAAAGAGAATTATCGATCAAGAAGTCTAAACCAAGCTAAGAATGTTCTAGTAATTAAAATTGAAACCTAATGGCTTGAATATTGGAGCTTCTCCCTCTTCCTAAACAACCTTTCGGCACCTTTCTTTCTAGGCTTCACAACACATCGGTTCTTAATCTCAAAATTTTCCTTTTCAGAACCAGCCGGCTTGCTTTTCTTATCATGTCCCTCATCCAACGTTCCTCCATTGATTGTTCTGTTCCTTCCCTTTAGTTTTTGAGTGTTGATCATTCCGCCAACCTCGTTGACAATAGCCCTCGCCTCTTTTTGTATATGAATGCCCTTCTTTTTTTTCTGGGCACCAACTGAATTCGAACGAAGCTTCTTGCCCCTTTCTGGTTTATTTTTCAGACCAACAAACCCTTGTGGTCCCCTCAACACATCCTTGTAGCATTCCAATAGGTTATCCAAGGCAGAGTCTCCTCCTATTTGAGGTGTTAAGGTAGTGGTCATCACTTGCAAAACAGTCTTAATACCATTAATGAGCCTCATACTAGATATACTGGATAGTTGTGAGTGACTTTTCAATAAAGAATTGAGTTGTCCAAATCCCACAACCTGTACTTAGCTAGGATTATTCTCTTTTAGTAACACTTCTTAACTTTCCAGGTAAAAAACATCTATAATTCTAAATAGTTAGACATTATATTCTCCATTATGGACAACCATTGTACCCGTAGCACCATATCATAATTGTTTAGTTCTATCATAAATACATCAGTTTCAAAATGCACACCTTGCATTCTCTATTTAAAATTCCTACACATTGTTGTGCAAGTCATGTTCCACCATTGACTACCTTAACTGATAAGAATTTAATAATTGCTAGGCTACATTGTAATTTTTTAGTTAATGAAGTTATATGTACTCCAGAATCAACCATGATAAAAATAGGATATTTGTTGACCTTGCATGTTACCCTCAAGGTATGAAAATCATTAATCATTTCTAAAACATTGATGGATATGTGGAAAGTAACCATTTCAGTGTCCATCTCTACTTCTTCATTTTCACCTTTGTCAACATCTTCATCATCATCAATAAAACAAAGGGAATATACTTTTTTGTTCATGCATTTATAGCTAGGGATAAATCTTTCATCATATCAGAAACATAGTTCTTTTGCCTTTCTATCTTTCAATTCTTTATTTCTTAGTGGCCTGGTAGGTTTTATAAATGGTTTGGAGGTATAGTTATGATTGGAAGTAAATAGTATGTCATTTTTATTGGTGTTTTGGAGTGTTGTGGGTCAATATTAAAAGGTTTCTATAACTGGATTGAAGAGAGTTCATTTTTGTGTGACTAAGTTGATTTTAAGAATGAGAAGAGGCTCTTAAAGGGTTATAGTGGTCATATTTATAGGAAAGGGTATTTAATTCCTTGTATATCTGGATAAATTATAAGCTTGTTTTAGGGTTTTTTATTCAAATATTTTGACTGGGTTTTTTATCTCAATTTCCATCCCTCCTATAAAGAATACTAGTGTCTGTTCATAAATTTCAACAATATTCCATAATATATCAAAGTCTTGTATATAAGCCTCCAAACTTCCCACTTGCCTCATATTCATTAACTCCTTTAACAGTTCTTTCTAACCAGCGAATCTAGCACACAATGCCTCCAGATAATAACTCTTAAGTTACTTTTTGGTTACCATTACTCATTTTAAAATTTTGGTGCCAGTAAAGGGTCATATCATCCAGGTAATATGATGTCAACTTCAGCTTCTTAAACCTTTCTCTCTTCCACCTCAAAGTATTGATTGCAATTATAAAACTTTCTTTAAACCCTGTAAGATCATGTCTGGCTTTGTGTAACTTATGGTGATTGTACCCGCCCTAGCATGTCCAACAAGCTTGGGCACCAAAGTTGTTATCATGAAGAACTTGTTTGTCTTTGGCAGTGTTTGATGGACACGTGGAATGTTGTAAGGTCTGTAAAAGAGAGGCTTACTGGTAAACTAACCCATTAACAAGGTTCCCTAGCTCTATGAATCCAACTTCATGTGTGATGATCTGGTGCCTTCCAATTTTTTATTATAAGATTCTAGCAGCTGCATCATTAGTGTACTTGTTATTTGTTAACATATTTAAGGGAATCCTCCGGTATCTTAATTTTTTGGAATCGAGTGTCATGCACCATTGCTCGAGTCTAAAGAGTGGGAGCTCTGATACCACCTAGAGTAAACTTAACTAAGATTATTCCTACTTGGAATGATTCCAAGCAACTAGGAGGATTTGATAGTTAGAAGGTAATGCGAGCAAAAAGATAGTTAATAAGCATTCACCAGTCAAAGAAAGAGAGAGAGAAAGAAGAAGAAGAAGGGGAGGGAGAGAGAGAAGGGAGGAGAGATTCATGCAATTGCAAAATTATCCATCCATGCCTTTCATTCAGAAATGTAGACTAACAAACTCTCAGCTAAGGCTACTAACAATTTCTAACAGTAAACACATGGCATGATAACATTGTTTCTTGTAACGAAATAAAACGGTGCATTTCCTTGACTCCCATTACTAACCCAAACGCTGTGTTTTCATGGCATAGCTAACGGTCATTTTATTCAAACATCATCAACCCTAATTCCCAATTCTTCCTTTGCCTCGGAAATGTTTTTATTCAAACCTGTAATCTTTAGGATGATTTATAAGAAAAAGTGGATACCATGTACGAGACCCAGCTGCCAGCCGGCCACCAGAACAGTAAACTATAGCCTGGATCCAAAAATACAGTTCCTTCAATAATAATAAAAAAAATGCAAATTAAGCTGAGCAAGATTACACGGCACTAGATTTTAGATACTTGACGTAATTTGGCTGGGCCTTTAAAAATCCGTTCGCCATTTATCATTTGGTAATTGCAAGTTTTCAGAACATAGTTTTCAGATTGCATCTAAAACATGCGTATCCTCAATTGCAGCGCAAATGATTTACTTCTATCTCAAAAACAAAGACATGGCAAGCAATCCCTTTTTCGTTTTCTTTTTATTTTTCTCCAACTCCTTACATGCAGTCCTCAAGGAACACTACAGAATGAGGATATGTATGAATTTGTCCACAGTGTGCACAACGTACATGGTACAAAACCATATATATGCCACAAAAATCAGCAGCGAAGATGATGCTATCAAATAGAGAGAAATATGCCACACCCGAATCTTATAATTGGGTCACAACAGGTGATGAACATGCAACATCACAAAAAAGCTAAAAAGCAAGTTGGAACATAAGCTATAAATCATCAGAATGACTCAGTACAGAAGAAATTTGCAAGTTCTGAAAACTGCAAATGCAGCTAGTAACATTCAGCTTATTTGCCAGCAGAACAAGAAAAAATATCAAGTCTTCGAGAAAAAGCAGACATCCATTTGACCACCTGCCTGACCTCAGTACCTGTGTGACAACTTCTCCTTTTCCTGATAGTTTTGCACATACCTGTGTGGATTACAAGACAATGAAACAGGGAAAGACAGTCAAGTCAAGCTAACAGCAGCTAATAGCATAGAAAGACAGCAATGAGACGGCACAAGGTCTGAACACTTGACATGTGACAACATATTCAGATCAGAATGTGGTTATGGCATTAACATGTAGTCCAAAAGGCAGAACATTTCACTGATCTGAGTATCGTGCAACCTTTTTGGCTAAGTTATGGTGCAGTTAAGCAAATTCAGTACCCTTTGAACCATGGAATTTCTTTTCGAGTTCTCTTGCCGTCCATTCACAAATGGATATATGAAAATATGGATGAAGGGAACTATTACTTTGTCTAAAAGGTATTCACATCAAATAGCATAAAGAAGAAGGAAAACATCAAGGCACATCAGAAACCAGATTAACAAATCTGATGCATTAGAAACCAGAGGATAGAAAGGCTTAACCATGGTTAGCGCATTGCTCAATTCTAGAATATGAAGTTATCAAGAATTCCTTGATGATAAAGGGACAACTATAGATATACCGAAGTGCCTATCTCTTACTTGATATATGAGTAGCAACATAACAAAAATAGCACATGGAACTATTTTACCTAAGCAGTTTGAGTGTTCCCTTGATTTATGTTGAAAGGTGAGATCTTTTCTAGGAGGAGCAGATGAAACATACAAGCAAAAAGGATTAACCTGATAGTAAAATATGCTGGGTTTTCTTATTTTCCGTTATATATGAGACTTAAATTAGAAAAGAAAAGGAGAGGAAAAGAGCATTGGTGAAGGATATGACCAAGCATTCCGGTACTATATCGCAGAACACAATCAAACATCAACAATTAGTGTTAGAATTGATATAAATGATGTTTGGAGTTTTGAATTTGTGCAAAGTTAAGGGGTCGTCTGGTATCATTTCTATTTTTAAAAAACCTCGTTTGTTTTTGTACAAAAAAAATGTGAACAAAAAACAATTGATTATCAAATGTTTTCAAAACCAAATAAAGTGAATGATTGTTGGGAAAATTCGAAAACGGAAGCCTCAAAGGATACCAAAGGCGCCCTAAGAAACAAAAGGGTGGAAGCAGCAGCAGGTCAATAAAAACACAAAATTTGATTATCAAATGTTTCTTGCCTGGCATGAAACATAAGCAAGACAAGTAACCTCGTTTGTTTTTGTTTCTTGTAAGAAAAAATGTAAAAAAAAAAAACATATGATTATCAAATGTTTTCAAAACCAAAGTGACAGTGATTGTTGGGAAAATTCGAAAACGGAAACCTCAAAGGATACCAAAGGAGCCCTAAGAAACAAAAGGGTGGAAGCAGCAGCAGCAGCAGCAGGTCAATAAAAACACAAAATTTGGCAGAAAAAGACAGTGGGAATTAATGAAGTAAAAAGGAAGAAGACAGAAAACTTAATTTTATTTTTGTAGTTGCATGCATACAGCAAGAAAAGGGAGGGGGGTATTTTTTTTGTTAGAATATGCAAAGAAACACACTCTTAGCCCTCATCTCATCATCCAATATTTCTTCTGCCAGCATAGCAGAAATTAATTGCTTTTATAAAATAATTTTAAAATAAAGAATTAATTCATTACATAAAAATCGAAAATTGAATAATATTTAAAGAGAGGAGAGGAGAGGAGAGGAGGTTACGTGTAGACGCCGACGAGTGGACCCAGGAGAAGGGTGGCGCTGATCCAGTTCTCGAAGACTTTGTGGTGTATCTTGCCAGGCAGATCCTTCCATAGACCAGGCATTACCTTCTGCTGGAACGGTGACAGAGCGTACACCACCGCCTTCATTCTCACCGGTTGCTTTCCCATCCTTTTCCTTTTCTTGTCACTCCCGTCTCGCTTGCTGCTGCTGCTGCTTCTAAACCCCACGGTTCCAAGACAATCGCACCCTTACTCTTTCTTCGCTTCCTTCATTTATTGATTGAATAATCGGGGCCGGGTTTTATTTTCTAAAGCTGGTCCATTGGGCCACTTTATACATGATCCACCCAATTTATACCCGACATCCTAACCTTAACTATGTACCTAGGCTGTTTGTCATAACTTCTTTATTTATTTATTTTTTTAATTGTTTTGTATTTAAAAAATATTAAATTACTATTTTTTTTAGTGTTTTTTCATGATATTAATATGTTGACATTAAAAATTAAAAAATATATATATTTTTTGAAGCTAAAAATTATTTTGAAAAACACATTGCATCATAATCTTAGAGGTAATGACTATTTTCAAAGTATTTTTTACTTGGAAATACATCAAAATAATTTATTTATTTATTTATTTTAAAAATATATTTTTTTTAACATAGCCTAAAATTCAATTCTCACTGCTTATTTTTATTTCTTTTTAAATTTTATTTAGTGAGGGGAAAAAAAGGTATACTCTGCTGGTCGTTGTCCATCCATCGTTATTATCCTATCATTGGAGATGTATCTCATCTCATCTAGTTTCGTCGCACATCCAGGAGGAGGTAAGCTAAGCGAGAAGGTAATCAATGTAAGAAAGCAAATAAGCTAGCGAGTCAGTCCTTCCTTCATCCCCCCCACCAAGAAGAACATGTTTGCAGCTAGCAACTACTGGCTTTGGCATTCCTTACATTACAGACTGACCAAGTAGATTTGGTGATTTTTAAACATAATTTAAAAAATATATATATAATCACTCTTCTATGTGTATATATACACACTCTCACTACGACTGCAAACAAACAATTGCATTTTTTTAAAAAAATGAATTTCTATTTCCTTTCCAATTGTTTTTTGCTAGTGTTTGTTTTTTTGGTTAACAAAGAATGACCTGTTTCAAACTATCACCAACACGCCAAACCATACTTGTTTGCAGCTAGCTGTACAGAATTTGACATGCCGCCACCACCATAAGTAGAGCAGAGCAATACATAACTATATTTATGACATTCCTTCCAAGGAGTCTTTCAGAGATCCACCAAAGAGGAGATTGGACCGGCCGTATCAAACGTTGTTATTGACCGGTTTTGACCCGCTTCATTCCGCTTGAGGTGAAGGGAGAGACGCTGCCACTCCCACCTGGGCTGTCTTCCCTATAACTCAAATTCAGCATTGCTAGCTCTCGCAGCTGTTGCCTCTTGTACATATCCTGACACTCATCCTGCAATTTCAATCACACAGCAATCTCACTGTCTGGAACAGAAGAGTAGGAGACTACAAAACGTTTGTGATACTAACACGTGGATCTTAAGTAATATAAAATCAAAATACAAATGCCATAAGCAGAGAAAAAGGAGTCGGGATTCAATGAAAGGGTGCATCGGTAGCACTGCAAGTTTGCCAGAGGATGTCTTCTAATTCTGATAGCATAATTGTTCCATTGAGGATGTGCGTACTGAGAAAAATATAAATAGAAGTCCATCGTCGTCCTTGATCATATGCTGGCCATGATAAACAAGCAACATAGGCAACAAAATTTCTACTGATAACAATTGTGAGACCAGCATGTTGATAGAAAAAAAAATAACATGAATCAAATATGAGTCGCATTCCTTAAACTGCTAGAAAAGCCGGATAGAACAACAGAAAAGGATTGTATTCAAAGACATACCACAGGCTTGAGCAGTTCTTCTATGATTTCCTGTGCTTGTCTCAGTCTCGCATCAATAACGTTGGCATGTAATTCAGCCTCAATTAAAATGTGCAGCTGCTCGCTTAGGTGCTCGTAACCTGGCCTTCCTCTTAAAGACTCTTCCTTTGGAGTAAAAAAAGAAATGAAAACTCTGTTAAAACAGGGAGATTCAAGCTGAACCGTCTGGTAGCTTAGCATGTACATTGTTATGATGGATATGATAACAAAAAAGGTTTAATAAGTTTGACTGCCTTTACAGGAATCAAAGAGGCCACTCCCAAGCTAACGGCTATTCTGAAGGGAAAACACATTACCTTCTCTGGGTCTTTTATGGAACCTTTTCCTCTAATATACACACGGCAGCCCGTAGAAGCTTCCACTCGCTTTAGTGAATTTCCCCTAGGTCCCAGAAGCCGCCCGACAAAATTGAACTGAAGTCCACAAAGAAATCAGGCATTTAGTACATTATAGCCTTTTACTGTCTGAACAACACGTAGATATCAACATAATACATTCCAAAGTGAATGCATTGCTTACATTTGGATAGCTATCAACTGGAATATCCAAGCGCAATATTTTCTTCACAATATGGGAACTTGGGCTCGCCGGAGCTGCTTGCCAGTCTATACTCATCCCCTGTGGTCCTAATCTCTGTCATGTAATGAGGATGAGGCTATGAGTTCATGCTAGCGTAACCAATATTTCACGCGAAAGAAACAGAAAAGGCATGTGATGCAAAACCATGGTAAATCAGTTTCATAGGTAAGATGCAAGGCATCCACTTCGCAGCTAGTGATGAACAAAGGAGCTTGCTTGGCTTGACCAGCAAGCACAATGCCACAAATCTTGATGGAGCAAAAACCACATATGCTGAAACTCAGGAAAACTGAGCGAATGCCAGAAAATGAAAACTTAACCAACTAAAGAAGATTCATCTGCTGACTGGGGCAAAAAACCAGACCATTTTCAACCTACCAAAATATAGGTTCTTGATGAAAAGTAGCCCTCTGAAAACAAAATATAATCAGCAACTAGCAGTTCTTGTCTAGTTAAATTATAAAAAAGATGTAGGTACATCATATTGAGGAAAACCGGTACTGCACTCTCATATCTGTTTTCATATCTCATTCTAGATATTTCAAATTCCATGCATTTTGTTCATGTAAATACACTGGTCTAGAATTTGACAATAGACCCAAGTATTTGGGTTAGAATAGAAAATCATTGACAGGAATGCCAAGCCGAAGAGGGATGCATTTGAGTAGTTGAAATACTTACTTCGTGTTGGAGTCCATTCCACCCATTGAAGCCTGTTCCTGTATTATTTGGAACCATGTCAGAAGACGCCATAGGGCTCAGGCTTCCATATTGTAGTCTGTCAAAGTCACTGAACCCCTGGTTGGGGGTCCTTCCAGAGACCCTCAATATCTCTGCTAACATAAAGAAATACTTTAATTTCTTTTTTCTCTGGAATAACAAAATGAAAAATACTATAACCATTCTCCTGCTGAAGTTTACATGCTTATAATTTAAGTGGTCAAAGTACGTAGAGTACTGGAGTGTAATCAGCACAGAGGATATACAGATTAACCACATGGCTGCTCAGGACCACCATCAATACTAGCAATCAGCAAGACGATGAGTTAAAAAATCACCTTACTTAGCTTGAGATGAGACACGATATTGATTTATGAAATACATTTTAGAGAGATTCCCTACAAATGTGATCCGTCACAAGCAAATAGAAATCGAGGATTTTTGCAATCAAAAGGCTGGTGCTTTATGTGCACTTCTTATATAACATTCATATTTTTCAAGAATAATAGAAATTAATTAGACATGACATCTCTCCCTGAAAGTTGGACTGCTTGAATGTTTTAGACCATGACTCATTACAGTGATTGATTTTGCAAGCGTGAAGAATATAACAACTCACATGCCTCCTACTACTTCTAAATTATCCAAGAAACAGCTTGGCATGTTGTAAATTGCTTTTCCGCTAGATACACTGGGGTTGGCAACCTTAACATCACATGTAAGCTACTTTGATTGGTGCTTTATTCTCATCCATGGAAACCACAAAGTGTGAAACAGTCAATGCATAGTGGAGCGTAGAGATAGGACTCCATAGATTCAATCATGTTAAATCAATTGATTTCGCAAGAAGTAGCTTGACTAACATTGTCCAAGCATAAAAAAGGATTGAGTTTAAAGAGAACCATATACATATATCTCTCATCCATTCAAAAACAACTAAGAAAGAGGGCTACAACATCCAAAGAAGCGCAGCATCAGGGAAAAATAAAATTTAAACGGGAGGAAATCATGTTTTCTGGTTTTTCCTCATAGATATAACAACAATTATAAACAAGAGGGAAAGGGATTACTTAACATATATAGCACCAAGATCATGAAGAAATAAAAAGAATCAAAGAGATCGAGATTATATAAGAAGATAAAAGAAGAACCTTGATTCAAAAGTCGACCACAGATAGGAAGGACTTGCATGAAAGGTTCAAACTTTTGGTGCTCCTCGAACAGCTCTGCCAGATATTGACCACTAGGAAAAGAAAAACCAGGAAAAAAATCAATCAAAACTTTGAAAGAAAGACAAAGAAGATAGAAGGAAATCGAAACAGAGATAGAAAACAAGTACCTGTCAACATCAGGGGTTGTTCTTACATGTGGAGATGCTCTTACAGGTGAGTAGTTGTGTGTGTATAAGCCTGACATGATGATGATGATTCTTATTGATAATCGTATAACAAAACACAATCACACACACACAAAAACAAGGGAAATATGAAAAGGAGGGTGGGGGGGGTGTTGGAAAGGTGAGTCAGTCAGTCAAGGGGAAGGAAGGCTAAAAGAAGGGGAAGAAAAAGAAATAGAAGTAATAAATGGTGGTGGGCTTTTAGTAGCGCAGTAGTATTAATGGTGGGGTTTAAAAGGATGGGAACAGGGCTTCCTTTCTTGTACTCAACAAGGTTTTTACACAACATTTTACAGGTGTGTGGAATGAAAAGGATTGAAATTATTACCATTAAGAAGAACAAAGCATGTGTAAAATGCCCAAAGTGAGGGTGACAGAGACACATGGATAGATGGACAGTTAAAAGAGAGAAAAGGGAAGATTTGCTGAGAAAAGGTGAGGGAGGGGCTCTCACATCTTAGCGACTGTGGATCACTCCCTTTTCCCCCCTATAATCTTTAGGGTTTAATGCTGTTCTCACACCGGTTCTCTGAGATTTACTGATCAAATATTTAATAATAAAAGATGACGAGATTTTTATCATTCAAGGCGAGGAGGGCGGCGGCTTAAATATGATGTAGTGAAGGGATGGTCAGAGAGGGAGGTGGACGCTGTAATGGGATTGGAGCAGCTTCACATGCTGGGTCTTGAATATTCGCTCGCATCCTTTGTTTGAATGGTAAAGGGATCCATGCATCACGCACGCCATCACTGCTGCTACACCCCCTTCCCGCCACCCATGTACTACTAGGATGGATCCTCGAACAGAAAAGTTTCTCCTGGTCAATCTTGTCTTAAAGTTTTGGATTAGACATCTCCCAACCAGCAGCTCTCTGTCTGTATAGGATTCTCTGCCCTGTCCGTTTTCCTTTACTTTACTTTCCATGGTTAAAGAAAAACCACGTTGCTCATTCACATACATGACCACACCGCCTATTTTAAGGTCGTGTTTGGTCAATAATCAAAATCATAGATGTTGGACCCTCTTCATGCTCCCATCCACAAAAGGGCTAGGGTTATTGGCTCGACTCGCTCACGAGCCATCATGTAATATCATTTCAATCTTAATTCTTTAGTGTTTACGCAGCTACATAGATCAATTTTATTTCAAGCTCAACTTACTCGGATTATAATTCGAGTCATGAATTTTTAGAATCAATCATTCACATCTCGTTTGATGATATCCATAAATATATCCAACACAAGATAATTGAACCTCGTATCTTATGTAATTATTGTAAATAATAACCCAACTTAATTTACATGGCAATGCTTGCATTTGATCTCGCTTTCCTTTGGTTGCATTCCTTAGAAGGGCATGTGCAGCCAAGGCTGTCATTTTCTACGAAGCAAACCAAGGGATGCTTATCAAATAATTAATTGCCAGCCGAGGGAGGAATTTGGCCTGTGAACCACATACTTGGCAACTGGCTGGCTAACACATTTATTTATTTATTTATTTAGAAAGAGATGCTTGTGAATTGGGGCATGCTGCTAATATCTTTCTATCACCCCCAAACACGCCTCTATAGGAGTGTTTGGTTTAGTGGTTTAACATATATTTTAAATTGTATTTTGTTGGGAAAATTATCAAATTAATATTTTTATGTGTTTTTTTATAAATTTAAAAAAAATTTAAAAAAAATACCATTTTAATGCATTTTTAATTGATAAATAATTTTAAAAATAACTTTGTACCGTATTATACACAATTTGTTTATGTGTTTCGATAGGTTGTAAACTTGTGTTTGGCTTGAAAAAAATATTAAATTAATATTTTTCAATATATTATTTAATGGTTTTAATGTTTTTAAATAAAAAAATTAGAAAAATCCACAGAAAAAAATTAAAGAAGATACAATGTACACACGGAGGTGGATCCTACTTTTGCCCTCTAGCTATGTCAATTGCCATGAGAGAGAATTTACTAAAGCTAGCATTTACACCAATCAGGAGCATCTCCCAGCAATGAACACAGCCTGTAATTATTGGTGTAATTCCAACCAGCATCAATCAAATAATAGTTTCCACCTGTCCAAGACTAATCCAGATTTCTCATATACTTTTGACTATAATTTTGAATTATCGGATCTTTTAGTTAAGTTTTTCCTATAATTTTGACTTATAATTTTGAATTATCAGATCTTCTTAAGAAAAAATTGCAAGTTTTTCCTATAATTTTGACTTGGATGAAGAAATCAGAGAGATAAATATCTTGGTTTTGCTACATGGAAAGTGACTCAAGAATTTCCCGATTAATTTTAAATAAAACCAATAAGATTCAAGCTCTCTCTGATCTCAACTAGCTAGGGTTAAAATTAATTAATCTCCTAGCAAAAGATGAACATAGGATTTCAAGCTCTCTGATCTCAACTGGCTAGGGTTAAAATTAATAAGCCTGCTTGAAAGGTGAAGATGAACATAGGAGATGTGAAGATGAACATAGGATTCCTAGCTACGAAGCCTGCTTGAAAGGTACATGGCAGTGCATGCTGTCCTGGAGACAAGAAAGTGTGGATCCCGAGATGCCATTGACAAGGCTTCGCAATTATTAAATTGAGCAAATCTTGCACTAATACAATATAATGTAATGTCCATCATACGTACGTGTATTCTTCTGGGTTGCAGATGATGCCCCTGTAAGAAAATTAAATGTGACAGAGGTCCCAGGAGATGATCAATCCTGACTTCTGACCGATGCTGTACGGCGATACAATGTTGATGGTGTAAAATGTTGCAGCTGATGAGCTATACAGTATCGATGAGTAGTCATACCAGCACTAGCTAGTAGAATCTAGGTGTAACCTCACGCCCACAGGCTGGCTACCTCTCCTTCAAAATTAACGTGCTTTTCTTGTTTAATTAACGTGTTTTTTTCTTTTTCTTTTTCTTTTTTTATATTATGGAAACAAGTTTGGACCTGATTTACATGTGGGTATTCATTTTAAGAGTCAAATCACGGGAAAGAGCCCAACAACTCAAGGTTTTCAGTCGATCGCACGCTACACTTACATGTAAATAAAGAAAATATAAATAATATGATTTGAATCAAAAATATCTTTTCATTTTATCATTGATGGTTTCATGAGTTGAGTGCCATGGAAGGAAGGTTAGCTTGCAATCATTGTTACACTCTCAAATACTATATAAATACTAGTAGCTGCTGCTAAGAATCTTGTGTCCTCTACTAGCCAGTAAACATATATAAAACATGGAGTAAAGCCAAAAGCCGACATACATATATAGCAAGGGGCACCAAAAGATGAGCAACAAAAAAATTTCTAAAGGCCAATCAATGGAATTGTTGAATCAATATATTGTGAATGAGAGAATAAGTAGTCCAATACCGATTGGGTCCATGTTCCCTCTGCCAGTGGCTTGTCGACTCCAAGGCTCGATCCACATCCACGACGACATGCACTGCAATTTCTGCATCTTCTTAATCGGTGAAAATGGGCTCGCTTATCAGATATTCCTTTACATCTATACGTCAGGTAGGCTTGCAATAGGAGCTAGATGAGAGTAACCAGGCAAGTAAGGTGTAATGTATACAGTAGTGAAAACACCTCTTTTTCCTAAGCCACCGCTCCTCAACCTCATGGCAGATATTTGAATTATTCCTCCTAACTTGGAGGGTACGTACATTGTCCAAGGAATCTCTGCTCTTGGCTACAAAAAAGCCCCAAAAACATTGTCCTGGACTGGAATGCATGGCAACTCAACATTGATCAGGATCCATTCCATCATAGAGATGAGATAGCAACGAGATTAATAGCATGAGACCTCGGCATCAGCATTTCCTGTACAGAACAGTGACTCGCTTAATATACTTCTTTGGAACGAACGAACACACTACCAGACCTTGAAACTTGCAAGAAAAATGAAGTTCTGCCCAGTAGATGGCACTGATTTTCACTGCAAGAAAGTGTCTTGGTTCCTAATCAAATACAACAACTTAATTTCAAAACAAAGCATTTCCCTAAGAAGATACAACAATATTGACTGAATTCTTATGAAGCAGTGATGCTAAAGAGTTTGTGACTGCTTTTACTTTTTATTCCTTAAGCTATATATTGAATGATTCCAGTACTTCCCAACTCTCTAACTGATGCTGATATTGTGAATTCACCGCTGCTGTATCATAAATCTTGTTTTTTTTTTTTTTATTAGCGTGGGGTGTACAAGCCAGCTTGCGCGCACCACGATTATTCTCCATGGTCCACTGAACATCTTGCAAGCCCAGCAGGTGTTCGCATAAAGAGTCGAACTTGAAACAATAGAAGAAAACAAGCCCCTACACATCGCTGGAGCACAACCCTCAAGCGTATCTTGTTCTTTTCTTGTTAGTATTAGTGTTAGTGTTGTTCATCCTTGTAAATAACAAAAGGTAATATGCAAATGCAAGCCAACAGAAGCCTAAGTTAATGATTACAAACATTAAAAAGAAAGAGTAAATGGCAGGAGATTTTGGCACCCAATCAATACTCCATGTCTAACAAAAAGAATACCACTCACAACTCATCATCCCAGTAAATTACGGATACTCATAATCTTCATACCAATATTTCTAGCAGAGGCTACATTTTTTTTTGTCATGGATATCACTGTGCAGCCCATAGTCAATAGTTAGACACTCGGAGGTTAGAATTATTAGTAGTTAACATGATTGAAGAGTCTTTTTATCCTTACATGGATTGAAGTGAGCATTGCCGTAAAATTGAGAAGCTGTGCTAGACACCTCTTATAATAAATAAGGTGTTTTTGAAGCTTAAATTCTAGAAATAGTGGCGAAAGCCATTCCGTAATTATTTTTGCATATCTTTCTTAGACTTGTAAAAGTCTATAAGAAGGTAGGTCTAGCAAATAATTGAGTTTGTTTATCAGCAGAGTCCTCTGTAAATTGGTTTTGATAATATATCGTGTCCAAAATAACATGGTATAGATGAATTGTAAAACCTAATATATTTGAATTCAATAATTTATTAAACTTAAGAGAACATAATTCCAATGTTATGATAGATTTAAGACACTTGGGTTCGTTTAATGTAACTTGGGGATGGTAAGATATCAAATCTAATAAACTTGGATTTAACTAACAACATAATTCGTATAAATATAGGGTTAATGAGTAGTGAGAACCAATATACTTTGGTTCAGTCATCAACTAAATCCAAGGAAACATAGATCTAATTAGATGTTAAACCTAACATATTTAGGTTTATTAATCAGCTAAACCCAAGGCAATCTATCAACTAAAAATATTATGGGTTTATTATGCCATTTCACCTGGATTGGATTATATCTCATTATCTAGGATTCCATAATTCTACTTTTAAAACAATTACATGAATTATTTATATAATGGGTGATGATCTTTCTACACTTATAAAAATACAAGATGTCTCTTAAGAGACTTATCATATTTATCATTACATTAATAATATGTAACGGATATTCATTAATATTTTTTATTTTTTAAAAACAAGAAGGTTTTGGATATATAAATACTCAATGAATATTTAGATAAGAGTTTAAAATTTGATATATTCCATAGCATTAATCATCCTAAAATATAAATATAAGAACAAATATAACTTGTTCTTGAATTTTAAAACTATTTGAATTTCTTTTTTCATAAAATTACCGATTTTATACGGAGAGTTTAAATATTTTGAGTCCAGGCACGTCGTCACTTTGAATCCTAATTGTTTTGCCTAACAATTTTGACGCTCTCATGCAGTGTGTGCAATGGTATCTTGCCAACAACATACCTAATATTTGGATTTTGGACTGCTACTGCACATTCATCTGTCCCGGGAAAGATGATATTATAGGATGAAGATCGTAGGTGGTAGCAGGTAGCAGGTAGCAGGTAGCACCAGCCAGCACGCGAGAGATAAGCCTTGATTCAAGAAAATGGCAAGGAGATAGTGGCTGCTATCATGCATTAAAGGTGATTTTGCAATCAAATCAATTGGAAGCGTCATGTACGTAGCAGCAGCTAGTAATCAATGCCTCCAAGACGATCGATGATCTTATGTGCTTGTTGCTTGGGCTATAAGTTAGCACTGATCACTCATACAAGCCCCTTTCCCTTTAAAAACTATGCAGTTAAAAATGGAAATGTTTAGAGTTAATTAAATAAGTCAAGGACTGCGTCGTATTGTCCTCCCTCCACGCCATCATGGAAATGTTAATCTACGACGAAATTACATTTATTTTTCTCAAAACTATGTATGACCTCAGTATCGAGCACCATCGAGGCTCTGGTTGCTTTTACTACTTTGATAACAACTTCAGCAGATATTGTTTAGTTATAAAAAAAAGCCTTGGTACTGCGGTGGAGGCCTTTGTGTTCTTTCAAGAATTACTTCTCTTATCTTATTTTATTTTTCAAACCACAACCATTATTCGTACCGTCATACAAGTTGCTTCTTTTTAATCTTGAATATCACTTCGAAATATCCAAGATTATAACTTTGACCAGGGAAAAGTGCGTTTTAGGATCAAATAATTAATTACAACCAACAACTAAATTATAAATAAAATAAACTAAAATAAAAAGGTCCGGAGAACCGAGTGAATCGACATAATCATTTTTTATATATTTTTTAATAAACTCAAAAAATATCAAATTAATTTTAGCTACATATTTTTTATAGCTTATATTCCCATAAAATATTTTTTAATTTTTTTATATATATACACATCCCCAAATATAACTTTCCCAATCGCTATGGGGCAGTTTTGAGTTTTTAATTTTTAATATACAATAATAATAATATTATTATTATTAAAATCAACTTATTTAACTCACATGCATCTAAAACTTGATTTATGATTTTTTAAAAATTGTATGCACACTAAAGCATTATTTTTTAAAAAAATAAATTGATTGCATGTGTATGA
>Ga0325401_1002107_pt1 | contig 17420 bp, 10 predicted proteins | sample PopdelMetagenome_FD_205666 | JGI IMG/M metagenome (GOLD analysis project Ga0325401, IMG submission 205666) | Populus deltoides microbial communities from Bellville, Georgia, United States - Xylem-PdKOR-R2 | ecosystem: Host-associated > Plants > Phyllosphere > Stem > Wood/Secondary xylem | place...
AAATAATATTATTTTTAATATTAATACCTTCAATTATAATAAAATAATAATATTTATAGCACAAATAATATTATTTTTAATATTAATACCTTCAATTATAATAAAATAATAATATTTATAGCACAAATAATATTATTTTTAATATTAATACCTTCAATTATAATAAAATAATAATATTTATAGCACAAACAATACTATTTTTAATTTTAATATGTTCAATTATAATAAAATAATAATATTTATAGCACAAATAATACTATTTTTAATATTAATACCTTCTATTATAATAAAATAATAATATTTATAGCACAAACAATACTATTTTTAATTTTAATATGTTCAATTATAATAAAATAATAATATTTATAGCACAAATAATACTATTTTTAATATTAATACCTTCTATTATAATAAAATAATAATATTTATAGAACAAATAATAATAATCATAATAATTTTTAATTTTATACTTCAAATTAATTATATGGTTTTTCTTTGGTAGTAATAGTATTTTATTTCAAATTTATTAATGATAATAATGATAAAAAGAGCACTAATTTATAGTTTACCCTTAAAATGGGTCCTGACGCAAGACGCATTCCCTTGGGTCCGGTGTCAGGACCCGATTGTTTGGGGTCCTGCGTCAGGACCCAATTCTCTTGGGTTCGGCTTTAGGACCCGATTGCTTGGGTCTGCGTCAAGACCAAAGTTTAATAGGTCCTTCGTCAGGACCCAATTCTTTTGGACCCTGTGTTAGGACCAACTGGTCCTGAGTCTGGCTGCGCAACCACATCGAATGAGAATATATTAAGTTGGGTCCTACCCAGCAAGACCCATTCGAGTTGAGTCCTGCCCCAGAAGGAGCTAAAATAACTTTGGATCCAGCGACGGTTGGACCCATCAGCTTTGGGTCCTGTTGCGAGCAGGATCCATTAGCGTTGGGTCTTGCCCCTAACAAGACCCAGTGCTTTCAATTTTTTTTCTTTTCTCTCATGTAATTTTTTCACATACAGTAAAGAGAAAATAAATTGATGAGATTTTTTTTTATATTGTTTAAAAGTTGGGTGATCATAATTTCTTTTTTATTTGAGGTTGTGTTGAATTTTCTTATTAAGGCATATTTGTTTTTGCATTTCAAAAATTTTTTGAATTTTTTTTTAAACTTTTAATCTTTTTCTCTAATATTATTATATTAAAGTTGACGGAGTTCTCAATAAATTTTTGATTCACATCATATACTTTATATATTTGTATTATATAAGAGAATTTTTTTAACAATAAAATCCATTAAAAAATAATTTATAAATATTATAATATAATATTATTTTAGGTAATAAAAGAAATTTTAATTTTATAACATTAGTGTACGAGATTCAAAGTTTTATCAATGTTTTATTGTCTTCAGATTTTTTTATTCAGTAGTTTTGAATTATAAGTATTATTAAATATATAAATAAATTATGTGTTGGGTCCTGCCCGAGCAGGATCCAGGATCCATTAGAGTTGGGACATGTTGGGGGTAAGACCCAAAGTAGCTTTGGGTGCAGCTGCACAACATGATCCAATAAGTTTGGGGACCCAAAAGCACTAGGTCCATACCCGATTCTCTTAGGTCCTGCATCAAGACTCAAGGCTAATGGGTCCGGTGTTAGGACCCAATTCTCTCGGGTCCTGTGAAGGACCCCAGAATAATAGGTCTTGAGTCCGGATCCAATTTGGGTCCTGCGTCAGGACCCAAGGGTGATGGGTCATGCACCAAGACCCAAGGTTAATGGGTCCTGCGTTAAGACCCATTTTGCTTGGGTCCTATCTCCAAATCCAAATCTCTTGAGTACTGTGTTAGGACCCAATTCTCTTGGGTCTTGCGGAGGACCCAAGACTAATGGGTCCTGAGTCTGGACTCAATTTTGGTCATGTGTTAGGACCCAATGATGATGAGTCATGCATCAGGACCCAAGATTAATGGGTCATGCGTCAGGACCCATTTCGCTTGGGCCCTGCCTTTAGGCCCAATTCTCTTGAGTACTGTGTTTGGACCCAATTCTCATGGGTCCTGCTTGGGTACTATATCAGGACCCCATTCTCTTGGGTCTTGTGTAGAACCTAAGACTAATGGGTCCTGAGTCCATACCCAATTCTGGTCTTGCGACAGGACTCAAGGGTGATGGGTCCTGCATCAAGACCCATTTCGCTTGGGTCCTACCTCCGAACCCAATTCTCTTGGGTATTGCATCAGGACTTAATTCTCTTAGGTCCAGCATCAGGACCCAAGGTTTTTGGGTCTTAGGTTTCTAAATATTATTATTTGTGTTATAAATACTGTTATTTTTATTATAATTAAACATATTAATATAAAAATATTTTTATTTTTATTATAATTAATAGTATTAATACTAAAATATTATTATTTTTATTATAATTTTTATTATAATTAATATTATTCATAAAATAATTAATAAATTTGAAAAACAAATATTATCAATATTGAAAAACATCATTAGATTTGATTTGAAGGGTAAAATTAAAAATTATTATTGTTATTGTTATCATTAATAAAGTTTTTTTAAAAATACTATTATTACTATTGAAGAAAAAACATTTTTTTTTAAAGATTAAAAACTATAAAAAATTGAACAAATAAGTTAAATATTATTATTTATATTATAAATATTATTGTTGGGTTTGTTGTTGCAGCCAATCTCGAAGCTCTTGATCTATTATTTTTTTATATTTTTTATGAAAATAAAAAGTTAACCCTAAACTTTTCTTATATAATCATCAACTTTCCTTCCGGAAAAGAAAGTTGATGATTATATAAAAAAAGTTAATGCATGGTCGAGTCCTGTCTATAGTTATATGACCTAACCTGGGAGTTGACCCGGCTAAAGAACCGAGTCTTGGGTTACACGAGTTAACCCGGGTCAACCCAAAAACATTAAAGAAATTAATGTAAAATCTATGTCCAGCTTCTCTCTAATCATTCTCATCTGTATCCATGCAAATCATAGGCAAGAATTAATTGAAAGAAAACTCTTTAAAAGATGGAAATGTCAGTTACATGTTGCATGCCTTTTCTCCAACTCCTTTCCTACATGCGCACAAACATACAAAAACATGATATAAATTAAAGAAAAGCAAGGAAGTTGGTAGAACCTGAAGAGCAACTTCATATTGGTTGAAAGCATCTTTTCTGCCCCAGTCTCCAAGCACCAGAAAGGATAGTGTCCCATTAGTTTTTGCAGGTTGTTCAAACCTTCGAAGCTCTGCAGTGTTGAGACTAAACACAAACCAAAACTACTAATCATCAAAACGAGGCATAAAGCCATATATTCATCAATATAGATAGAGAGGGTCAATGGATTACTAATGAATATATGGACTCTGATTATTCAGTTAATTTCTTTTGGCAAGAACTTTTAAAACTTCTGGAAACCAAAAAACTTGCCATAAATCATCAAAACTTTGCAGCTTGGAGGAAAAAAAAAGAAGAAGAAGAAGAAAGAAAGTTAGGAATGCAGAAGCTAGAAATAATCTATATTCTAGCCAAAAAATTGCTTACACTATTATTATTAATATCATTATTAGTTTTTCCAGAGGAAGAACAACAAGCTTTATACTACACGTATTTGTGAATGACAATTCTCTAAAAACACAACACAAGTTGCTAAAAACTAATTAATTATATTAATGTAATTGAATAGTGCAAGGAACCCAATAGATCTGCAAGCCAAATTAAAAAAATGTGTTATGAGCCAAGCTAATTGAAGATGAGGCAAGCTAATTGCCATCTTTTCAATCTTGGTTGCTAGTATGATAGAGGTGTGTTTACCATTATTTTCACAAACTCAAAAGTTGTTTCATAAAGAAACCAATTGTTCCGTAAAGAAACCAACCTCTTTACAAACTTAAAAGATTTAAATGACCCGAAGACAACATTTAAAATTAAAAGAATACATGGTTCTTACTTGAAAATTTTAGAAAAGCAATCATCTACTTGGATTACAAATACTAGATCTCTTGGTTTTTCAAGCTTCAAAGAAAGAAATTAGGGTAGAATAACGGTTCTTTCCTTTTGTTGTTAGTACAGTTAACACACACACACACACACACATATACCGGGTTCGACTAAGTCATGGGTCGAACCACCGAGTCAACCGGGTTTTGCCGGTCTTTTGCCTAATCCGGATCAGTCCAGCCACCAGGCAACCGGGTCCTGGGTCAACCTGCTAGGCCGGTTCGAGTTTAATAACTATAGTCTTGTCAATGTGATTAGAAAAGGAAAGGAAAGTTGATGATTATAACTAGTGTGTGTGCGTGTGTGTATATAATGCATAGTCGGTCATCGAGTCCTATCAATACGATTAATATAAAAAAAGGAAAGGAAAGTTGATGATTATATGTAACTCCTCATTTCATCAAAAAGAGCAAATACTTGAAATCTGGAGCAAAAAAAGGATCTCTTGAGAACAATCCCAACAACATGCTACACATCAAGTTCCCAATGAAGAGTGGGTAACACTTCTTTTTTACCCTAAAGCTATCTTATGATTTTTGTTTGATTGTTTGAATCATAATAAAAAAAAACAAAACATGTTAGACTTGTTACACGTGGACACACGATGTCGAGGGGTCGTGAGAATTGTCACCTAGCTGTTTGGTTCAGGATTGTTAGGAAATCCGAGTATATTGGTTCTATCAAAGATTCGAGAGTAAGGGACTGGTTGTGGTTAGGGAAGATATCATCACCCCTAGTGCACCTTACCTAAGGTAAGTTGCTTTGTATGGTTTAGAGGTTTTTGTGGTTTTCTGATCAGTGGTCTATAATTCGTTTAGGTTTAAGATTTACACATATGATTAAATCTAGTGTTTAAGAATTTATTATCAACTTGTGTACCTTAATAAATTATTAGGAAGTGGTTCTTCGTAATTTGTGTATTACGGTGAAAAATACTCTCAATTAAAATTGGTGAATATTTAGAATAACTCTGAGAATTTTCAGGTCAACTCTTGATATTTTAAATACCAGTCTCACTTGAGAAGGTGTAACGTTCTATACTAGGATTTTAACTATTATTTCCCATGAATTAAAATATGGTGATTATTGAAATATTAGCCAAATACTCATGGATTTAATAAAACATGTTATTAAATTTTAAAATGCATATAAATACATATTTTGAATTTTCATATGGAAATACTAAACAATATAATTTTCCTTGTATTTTTTAGAGACTTGGCCATACATAATTAAAAACATTTAATTCTTTTTGTCCTTTTGATTTTAAACATTCAAGAATATATAAGAAAATACAAACACACACCTATCTTTTTTAATAATTAACCCACATTCACTACAATTACATGTTTATAAATAAACAAAATTCACAATAATCCACACACACACACTAAACATTTATAATTTATAAAACAAGCCTTCCAAAATTCACAAATTAATATGGAGAAATGTTGGGAACTTAGGAACACTGCTGGAAAATTCTGGAAATGCATGAATAGTGGTAGTGTGTAAACCCACGCACCATTGCTGATGAAGTGAAAAATGGGTGGATCAGGATTAACGTTTCTTCCTCTTCCTTCTGGTATTGGTGCTGAATCTCAATGTCACTTCCAAAACAAACAAAATAAAAAATCACACAACAGTTAATTATTTTTCTTTTAAGATTTGTTTCTCTCTTCCTTTTGGTTTCCTGTTGCTGTTTGTGAAAGTTGGCGGGGGAGGCTAAGCTAACCCTGGGTGGCTGGTTTAAAGATGGAGGCTTATTGGTTTTGATATGGAGAAGAATGGCCTGGACAAATCTAGTGGTATTGGTTCCAGTCATTGGATATTTAGTGTCATCATGCTATGTAAGACACCGCTGTTGAGGGAAGAGACATCATTGCTGAGAGTAGATTGCTGGTTAGAAGTACATGGATGGGTCACTATGGAACTGGGTATGGCTGGTGTTTGAAGGAAATGGGAGATTGAGGCTTTGTGTTATTGACCTATGATATGATATGGGTGGTTATTGGGTTAGGAGAACGGGGATGGTAACTAGGTAGAGGGCTGGTCTGTTTCTGGTGTAATCCATGGCTGATGATAAAAACAAAGCTGGAGGTGAATTGTTACTTGAGGTTGTTGATGGCAGAAGATTGGTTTATATCTGTGATAATTGAAATGATAGTGGGTAAGAGGGAAAACCTGTGGGCGTTGGTTAAAAGATGGTGGAAAAAAGGCTAAGGATAAAGGTGATTTTTGGCACAGATCAATGGGAGGGATGAAAAAGTTGAATGGTAGATTTTCATTTCTTATTATCTGACAGGCTGTTTTTACGTATAATGAAGGCTAGGAGAGTGGTGGCTATGCATAATGATAGTCTTTTTTCTTTTTCTTTTTCTTTTTCCTTTTCTTTTTGTGTGCGGTGGATAGTTTTTGGTTTAATGAGTTTAGGATTTTTTTGTGTTGTGTGGGTATGGGGAGAGTATATGTGAGTATTTTTTTTATTTTTATGGTTTTTCTAAAATTCCCCTCTTTTAATTACTTATGTAACCACCTATTTATAGGTAAAAATTTTCTTTGGCTTAAGGGCAAAACAAATGATTGACCTTTGGATTTCAAAAATAAATCTCAACCATTCATTTGCTAACTTGGAGACAAAGCAAAGAAAAATGGACCATTAGATTAACAGAATGATTGTAGACCATTTGATTAAAAAAATGGGTTGCTTGGTGATAGGGTTTTCAATTTTTAAATTGGTTCTTTCCCTTCCACAATTACAATTAGATTACTAAAAAATTAAATGCATTTTTTTAAAATTCTTTAGAAAAGATGTCATAGACGACGCAAATACATCAAAAACATATTTTTGGGTTTTTTGTTGTTTGTTTTTACTATTTTTGGTTTTTTTTTCAAAACTTTATCAAAAGTTGGGTGAAAAATTGGGTAGCAACATATGCCCCCTCTTTACAATGCTTATGAAGCAAAACCTCATCAATATTTTGCATAGTGAACTTGTAAAGAAAAGTGTCTACCCGGCTTGTTGGGTGATCCAATCATACAAAGAGTTTGTTTTTTTAGAAGAAAATGATCTTATTTTCATGGGTGACCTGCCTATTTTGAAGTTAAAAAATTAGTATATTTTCATGAGCGACCTGCCCACACACACTTACACTGGTTTATTTTCTTGGGCGACCTCTTTATTCAGAAATTGGTTTATTTTTATGGGCGACATGTCCATTCAAAAACTAGTTTATTTTCACTAGTAACCTACAATTTTTAAAATTAAAAAACTGGTGTATTTTCATAGCCGACCTCCCCTTTCAGAAACTGGTCTATTTTCAGAAGTGATCTGCCCTTTCTGAAATTCAAAAACTAGTATATTGTCATATGCGATCTCCTTTTCAAAAATTGGTCTTTATTCATGGGCAACCTGCCCCTTCTGAAATTCAAAAACTATTCTATTTCATGGGCAACCTTTTCTTTTAGAAAAACTAGTCGATTTTCACAGGTGATCTGCCCTTTAAAAAAAGATCTATTTTCATGGCCGACCTTTCCTTTAAAAAAAACTAATCTATTTTCACAGGCGACCTACCCTTCCAATTCATCAAAATCTTGTTAGATTTCATTGAGGATTTTTTTCTAAAAAAAATAAAAAAAAAATTATGTAATGCTTGAAGGTTACAAGACATGCATGTATCCTTACCTGGTTTGAAATTTAGGCCCATCATTATAAGGTGTTTTTGTTTGCTATCCAAAGCCATTTTACCTTTTTTTAATTCACTGACTCATTTGAGTCTACCGTATGCCAGTCCTCTACTCAAATGCAAGTGTAATGCCCATCTTGGATTGTCTGCGATGATCACTACTCTCGTTGTTCATCAAGCCTGATCATGCCCCCTGTGGTGTTGTTTGATTCATTGTAAAGTAGTTTACAAAACAATATTGTTTTGGATTCTCCCAAAATTATCCTTTTGTCAACTGTATGCGGTCTATCAACAATCATCTAGTGTTGACATCATCTTAGATTGTCAATCAACCATGATGTTGACTTTAATTGAACCATATTCTTCAAGCATATGCTATCATCAACCATCATGAAACTGTTAAGTCATTCAGACAAGCAACACAGACTCATTGTTGTATGTTCAACGTCCTTCTCAATGAATTCCTCTTAGCCCGTCTAACCGGATTATGAAAAGAAATGAATTGTCATCAATTATGATATTCCCTTCTATCACCCATATTCATGTAGTGAAATGCAACTTGAATCAATAGGCTTCAAAGTAGATTGTCTCACAGTTAGTCTAGGTGGCATATATTTATCCAAATACACCCATGTGATTGCATATTTCAAGTGTCAGAACCATACTTCAGAGGGTAAACCAAAATTTCAGACATAAATATACCCCTTAAGTGCATCGTTATTCTCAACTAATGTTGGAGTTCACTCAATTATAGACTATCTTTGAACAATATTGCCCTCAGTTAATCTAAATGTGCTCGTTTTTTTGTCTATCAATAAAAGGCATTTGTTATTGCTAGATGCTAAACATAGCTTTAATGGATTTCATGGGATCATCATTTGATATTGTTGTTGGAGTTTACTCAATCATAGACTATTTTTTTAGCAACATTGCCTTCAATTGATCTAAATGTGCTCGTTCTTTTGTCTATCAACAAGAGGCATTTGTTATTACTAGATGCTATACATAGCTTCGATGGATTTCATTGGATCATCATTTGATTATGTTTCTTTACCCCTCAGCTAATCTAAATATTGTTTACATTCTTATCTAGGGTCCATTGTATTGCCCGTAGCTGGTCAACTATTTAAAAAGTGTTGAGAAGCGTTGATGTCATTTTCATCAAGGATTTTGCAAACTCGGTCTATGTTTTTTTTTTCCTGAGAATTTTCTCTTGTTTTAGAATCAACTCGTACCTTTTCAAAAATAATATATATTCAAGTCTAATTATTGAAATAAAAGCAAAGAGATGTCAGTGTTGAAAATATTTTTTTGAAACTCAAACTTTTTTTGTCAAAAACCTAACACATGTCACTTAATACATGCAATCATTTGATTATCTTATATTTTAAAAACAAAAATTAATTCATTGTAAGACTAAAATAGTTTTTCTATGGTTCTTTGTATCAATTTTAATCTTTGATTTTGGGTCTGACATTTAATGGTATGTGAAAAGGTGATCTTCTGTGGATTTTAATAACAAGAGCTTAGAGCAAAGACTCGAGGTTCCATTGAAAATTTGTCTTATTTTTAGTGTTTATTTTATTAACATGCATAATAACAAGTAGCTTAGTTCATGAAGTCGCAACCCTTATGAAAAAGCTCTTCAAGTTTTGAGAGTGCCATTTATTAATTCAAATCGTTTACTTGATTAAAAATAGCTTTTAAAAGCACGTAATACAAGTTATGGTTAATAGCTACGAAATAAAAGGAAATTCATAGACTCAAAAGTGTTTGAGGGTTTCAAATACCTAGGATCACCATTAATTATTCATTAACTCTCTTTCTCCTTTTGTCTTTGCAAAAAAAAGTGACATGTCATATATTTCATCAATAAATCTTGTTTTCTAAAACTGGACAAGAAACTCCATCATAATGATATATAACCATGCCTCACTCTTAATAGGATTTTTTATCAGTCAAAAACTTTCAATGTTACCCACTAAGTTCAAACATTGGCATACACTAATGCCACTATTTTCATTGTCAATCTCAAACTAAATAGAATACTAAAATTCATTACCCTATCATTTATCTCTTGATACTCATTTATCTCAAAATTCAATTCAAAAGAAAGGTCAAAGTTTTCTGCCAATCATTAACCTCGTCATTTCCTTATTTCTATTTCACTATCTTTGTAAAAGAATAACATATAACAATGTTCACCTAAAATATCAAAATTCTCTTAACAGAAGCTATAACGCAAATTCAACTTTTCTTTTGATAAATAACTAATCATTTGATACCAAAAGACATGTATAGTTCAGTATCTTTGTTTTTTTTTACTCTTGCCCTCAGCATTGACTCTTGACATTTTTATGCCTTTCCTCAATTAAAAATCTCTTTTTCCCTTTCAGACTTGATAGAAATTTTTCTACCTTTAACCTTGACTTGCCTTTAAGTGCAGATGATTTCTACTTTTCAATTTTCATATAGCCTTCCTAAAAGTTTTCTTAGATGCCCCTCAATCTAGGGCTTTTACACTTTTAGCCATTTTTAAATTGTTAGGCTTCCATTCTAAACATTCTCTTTTACCATTGATTCTAAAATGAACCCACGTGGCGTTGCTGATGAAGCAAAAAATGGGTGGAACAGGAGCAACATTTCTTCCTCTTCCTTCCGATGATGGTGGTGAATCTCAACATCGCTTTTAAAATAAACAAAACAAAAAATCACACAACAATTAATTAATTTTCTTTTAAGATTTGTTTCTCTCTTCTTCTCGGTTTCTTGTTGTCGTTGGTAAAAGTTGGTGGGGGAGGTTGGTTTGCAAATGCAGGCTTGTTGGTTTCAGTATGAAGGAGAATGGCTTGAAGAGATCCAGTGGTGTTGGTTCTAGTCACTGGATTTTCAGCATGGTCAAGTTGTGAAGGACACCACTGCTGAGGGAGAAGACGTCGTTGTTGGGAGAAGATCGCTGGTTGGAAGTGCGTGGCTGGGTCACAGTGAAATTAGGTATGGCTGGTGTTTGAAGGAAATGGGAGATGAAGGCTCTGTGTTGTTAATCTAGTATGTGGTATGAGTGGTTATTGGGTTAGAAGAATGGGGATGCATGGTAGTTGGGTATATGGTTGGTCTGTTTTTGCTGTAATCCATGGCTAGTGGTCAGTTGTCGGAACCACTAAAATATAACTCTGACTTAACTATCACAAAAAAATAAATTTGTAATATGAGCATGAAAACCAGGTCGAACCCAACAGAAATTTCATTTAATCTTCCTACAATAAACTGAAATGAGAAAGAACGAGGGTTTTGAATGAAAAATTCAAGAAACAATAATTCTGAAAATAATAAATTGATATGTTGTTAAATCAGTTCAAAAGTCCACACATCCATTCCTATAAATTTGTTGATCATCGAAGTAAAATAAATATTCTTTCAATTCAAGCACATAAATTTGATATCCCTTAAAGCTGAGGGAAATTATGAGATTACGAGTACATTAATTAGGAAAAGCTCTCTAATCAATTTCTTGCCACCAAGCGAATGTAATATTGAAAGCAATTTTCATTCAATCGGCAGTAGTCTTAGGAATAAAATCTATGCATTTATTCTAAGCAAATGTTCAAAAGATTGATAATTTAACTTAGTTTATTCTTTCCTAATAAATCAAGATGAGAGTTACAACAATTGAATTAATTTCTTGCCACCAAGCGAATGTAATATTGAAAGCAACAATTACGGATTGAAAGAAACTAGAAAGCATACATGCCATCTCAGAACAATTCAATAAACTTGAATAACAATCAATAGCATAATTCTGAATAAGAAAAAAATAAATACTTGAATCTGAAAGAATTACAATGATAACATTACTTCTCACAACTTGTTAATGGAGATGGTGTGTATCCCTCTTGAATCGAATTTAGGAGTTTAGTTTATAGTTGTTGGAAAATTGGCAAAAACAGAGAAGAAAGGAATTTTTTTTGGACATGTTTTCAGTTGTGTTCTGCTCTATTTATCCACCTCTTTGGCTGCCAAATTTCTTCAGGATTATTAGGCTAATTAGAAGTCTTTATGATACTTAATTCGTTCCTTCTTTATCTGATCCTTAAGGTTGGATAAATCTCTTAGAGATAGTGTTAAAAACTGATTCTGCTGCTGTCATATCTCCACTGTAATTCCAACTCTGCTGTAATTTAGACTTTGTTCCTGACTTGGTTTCTTGAATATCCGACTATCCCAGCTGTATTCATTCATTTATGGCATGTTAGAGGCTTTATCTAAATCTTTTTTAGGTCCCAAGGCCCACCGTTTTAATCTCAAACTCTCAGCCGTAGTAGGATGCTCAGCATTGTTGGTTTCCTAATAAAATCATGAAACTCATCTCGTCCTCTAGATTGCGTCTGGAGTTTGGCCTTCAAAAAGATTTTATCTGACTTGTAGTCCTTCATTAAAGTTGTAGTCCTGGATGTGTAGATTAATTTGGGCTTTTGAATCTCCTGATTTTGATATCGGAAGCTCAAGATATTTGTCATAACCTAATTTTTGATCATTTTATTTTAATTATTATTATTATTATTATTTTATTTACTGAAAGGATAAAAAAAATGATGATAATGATGAAAAAACAAGTAAAATGAAATAAATGAAGAATGAATTAAAATTTAGGTTAAAGGCAACATGATTGGAAGTTTTGGGGTTTAATTAAACTTTGGAATTAATCTAATTAATCTAATCAAGGGCTTAATTGGAGAATTGATAAGTTTTGAGACTTAATTGAGCTTGAAATTAATTAAATTAATCCAATCAAGGGTTTAATTGGAGAATTGATAAGTTTTGAGACTTAATTAAGCTTGGAATTAATTTAATTAATCAAATCAAGAATTTAATTGGAGAATTGATAAGTTTTGAGACTTAATTGGACTTGGATTTAATTAAATTAATGAAATCAGGGACTTAATTGAAGAAATATTAGAGTTTGGGGTCAAAATTGCACAATTAAAATCCAAGGACTACATTGAAAATGGCGCGCAAATGCAGGGGGCCAATTACAGTTTAAACCAGGGGCTTAATTACAAGACTTTTGAAACTGCACGGGTCAAAACGTAAAATGACCACCTTTTATCTCCAAACGGCGTCGTTTTGAAAGGGACGTTGTTCATCTTCTTCTTCTTTAAGCCAGTGACCGTTTTCTGCAGAAAAAGCTGGGAAACGTTGTAGCAGTAATCGCTGTCCGTTGGTTTCAGTTATGGGCGCCTTAATGGTTGTCGACCCTCAGCATGCCACCCGTTACCAACCCGCCGGACCCTATATAAACGAATGAGCACAAAAAAAAAACAGAGGTTGGTTAGAGAGAGAGAGATGAAAGAAACCGAAAAGAAAAGAAACAAAAGCAAAGCACAGTAACTTTTAGGTTTATCTCCAGAACTCCCATACCAGAAATAGGCTTCCCTCACCAATTCTGTCCTAAGAAAAACGAGAGAGGAAACTGGTCGTGAGAGAGCAGAGACGTGTTCTGGAAAACAGAGCAAAGAAATAAAAAAAACAAGTCGAAATAGAGACACAGGAAAGGAATACAACGTGAGATACAAGCATAAAGAGTAAGAGGAAATTTGAAAACAGAAGTGTCACCCTCAGCAATCTCGTGCAAATTCTCTGCAAAAGAACCAGGTATGTCTTCTGCTATGTTTTCCCCGCTTTTTGTTAATTCATTTTCGCCGCCTGTTTTGAATTAATTAACATAGGCTAGGCACGTGTGATTTGGATCACGCGTGCCTTATATGGCCCAGCCGGGTCACTGGCTTGGGCCACTGACCAGGCTAGGCTGGCTGGGTCTAGCCCAACCCATGTGGACTGAGCTGGGCCCAGCCCAAAAAACATTAATAATAAAAAAATAAAAAATAAAAATATAGAAAAATAGAAAAAGTATGTATATGCACGAATAAAAATAATGTAAATTTATTGGTTTATTCACTGACGCCAGAGTCACGAATAAAATATTGGTTTAAATTTATATTATTTTTATTTGTTATATTTTATTTTATTTAGCAAGAAAAAAATAAAAAATATGTGCATGCGTGAAAAATAAAATTTATTTTATTGGTTTATTCACTGATGCTAGAGTCAGGAATAAAAATACTGATTTAATTGTTTTTTGTTTTTTAGTTAACTACATAAAAAAATAAAAAATATGCGAGTGCGTAATAAAATGATTTTATATGTTTTTTAATTTTTTTATTTCACTAGCGTTAGAGTTAGGAATAAAAAAAATTATTGATCTAAATTTATTTTATAGCTACGTAATATTTACCAATGCCAAGTTGGAATTATTCGAAGTCGAATATTCACTGGCGCCAGAGTCAAGAATATCGCAAGTAAACCATCAGAGCATAAACCAATAAGAAGTTAGCAATTTAAGACAAAATCAGCAATGCAGTCTGCCTCAGACAAAACGTTTAAGGGGTGATAATATCTTCCCTTTTACGTAACCAGTCTTGTACTATAGAATCTCTGTTGACTAGTTAGGGTTCCTAGTGACCACACTACTAGGTGGCGACTCCTTAAAATAAGACATTTTCCCCTAAAAGAATAGGATGCCATAAATCTATTCTTTTTTCATAAATTAAGATTATTTTGTGGGCCGCCGCAATGTCGAGTGCGACAATATTCTCATTTGAATATCTAGTGTGAAAGCAGAAAATCCTACTGCGAGTAGGATTCTGACCCGAGTTTACAGTTTTGATTAGAGATCCAAATGAGATTGGGTTTTGCCCATAATACCTTCCTGGAAAGCTTGACTTGTGTACTTCAACTTAGATTAAGCTCACGTTCTCATTTGTGAACTCTAATTTTATGAAAAATCTATCATAAGAAGCTAGGTCCAGAATATAAAATGCAGAATTTCTTATTTTAAGTAATTAATTCACAAAGTCTCTTAGCCATGCCAAATTCATAAAAATAACTTTTAATAAACTCAAATAAGCTCAAAATACATTAAAAATCATAGTGTAAAGGAGTAAAAACATATGTATATTTTGCACTTATCAGCTAGCGTTAGAAACAAAGCTGGAGTTGGATTGTTAGGTTGCCCACAATGAAGAAGAACTCAAGGTTGCTGATGGCAGAAGATTGATTTGTGTGTGTGATGATTGAAATGACAGTGGATAAGAGGAAAAACATGTGGGTGTTGATTAAAATATGATGGAAAAAAGGTTGGGGATAATGGTGATTTTTGGTAGAGATTAATAGGAGGGCTGAAGAAGTTGAATGGTAGACTATCTGTTCTTGTTGGCTAACTGGCTGTTTTTAGGTATAATGGGGGCTATTGAGTATGTTGGTTGTGGTCATTGGCCAAAAGAGTAGTGGTTGTGCATAATGATAGTCTTTCTTTTTCTTTTTCTTTTTCTTTTTGTGTGCGATAAATAGGTTTTGGTTTAATGGTTTAGGGTTTTCCTTGTGTTATGTGGGTACGAGGAGAGTATGTGTAAGTATTGTTTTTATTTTTTATGTTTTTGGTTTTTCTAAAATTCCCCCTCTTTAATTGTATGTGTAACCACCTATTTATAGGTAAAAAGTTTATTTGGCTTAAAGGCAAAGTAAACCAAGATCAACAATTGAATTTATAAAATAAATCTCAACCATTCATTTGCTAACTTGGAGACAAAGCAAAAGAAAATAGACCATTGGATTAAGAGAATGATAGTAGACAATTTGATTAAAAAAGATAGGTTGCTTGGTGAGAGGGTTTTCAATTTTCAAATTGGTCCTCTCCTTCCAACAATTACAATTAGATCACTAAAAAATTAAATGTATTTTTTTTAATTTTAATTTTAATGATGCAAATATGTCAAAAATATATTTTTGAGTTTTTTGTTGTTTTTTTTTGCTATTTTTAATTTTTTTTTAACAATTTATAAAAAAATGAATAGAAACAAAACTTGTAAAAGATAAAGCAAACAAAACATTAGGGTTGGTCCATTTTTTCAAATGACAATAATTACTAGCTAAGAATAATTTAACTTGTCCTAGTTTTAATCCTAGATTTGCCTTTAATTAATTAGAGAAAGAAAAAAAAAGAGGTAAGGTAATGATTTCCTTTGTTTATTTACTATAGTAAACAAAAAAAAAGTGTGACTAGTGCTGCCAAATTCGTGGAAGAAAAAGAGGAAAAAATGTAAACAAAACTGTATAGCTAATGCTTGGGGAGCCCGTGTAATATTGTGGTAGTAATTATTTTTTAAAGTATTTTTTATTTTGAAATATATGGAAATAATATTTTTTTTTCTAAAATTTATTTTTGATATTAGCATATCATCATGATCTAAAAACACCAAAAAATTAATCTAAAAAAATTTAAATTTTTACAAAAACGCTTTCCATCTGTATAAACAAACAAGTCCTAAGTGTTAAGAGAAATATAAATCATATCTTGTGGCTTCACCTATAAGTTTAAGCTTTTAGGTGAGATAATTATTTGATATGGTACCACAACTTTGTTAACCAAGCAATCACGAGTATAAATCTCACCACTACTATTCTATTTGATAAAAATTAAGAACAAGATAATATGAGTATGTGTATGTTTCAAGGTGAAAAAGCTTTCACTTGAGAGATTGAGGTGGGTGGGCAAAGCATATAATGCCATTTAGGGCAGACAACATGTGCCGAGCCCCTTTACCGTATTCACTTTGTTTAATATCATGATAGATAGAGCATAGACACATCAAACACTCTTACTACGCGTATTGACACCTCCATTCATGTTTTGCATGTGCAAGAGTCCTCTTTTTTTTTTTAATCGTGAGCTATCGGATCAGTTTACGTGTACCTCAACTAATCCCCTAAAACCTTGAAGTTAACGACTATGTAAGCCTTTAGTAGCTCTGAGGTTCGTGACACTCGAACTGGTGATTTTTGGAGAACAAATCCAGGATCTGACCAATTAAATTACATCTCTCAGGGTTCAAGAGTCCTCTTTATTATTTTTCTTGTGTCCTGAGACTTCAGAATGCATTTCATCATATTTACTAAAGTTATTTTTAAAAAATAATATAAATTATATTTTAGAAATTCATTTAAAAATTTAAATTTTTAAGTTAAATTGATTTTTTGATGTGATATTAGAACTTTGATAACCAAAGTGGTCATGAGTTTAAATGTCTTCATTCATTTAATAAACTATATAAATTATATTTTGAGGTTTCATTAATTAATTTCAGTTTTTGAATTGATATATTTTTTTTTTAGACTAAAACACTTTCCCTTAGTGTCACATGATATGATATGAATAATCTTATGATCCAAATAATAGTGTCAACATCCTACATCTTATACATATCCCACATAAGCTCGGCATCACGTCCTGTAGTCGAGCACAAACTGTATTAAAAATATAAAGGTTAATCAAATTATATGCCATTAATTGCAATATGTTTGTGGGGCTAGACAGGATTTTGTTTTGGGAAAATTAACAGGCAGAAAATGGACTTCAAGAGACTACAAAAGTATACCGTATGCTGCTGTGACGAGTTTCAGGTTCACCAATTTCAGGCCCCTACCACCAAACCAAAGATCAGCTATTCCAGCCCACAGATATGCGTACTTGTTTACACGTGCCACAAGCAAAAGGTCACACTACGGTATAAATAACTTTTTGACAATGTGTCATGGACGACTCCTTTCAGAGTTTCAGTTCTCTTTTTCAGGTCCCATAATTCTGGTTGGTAGGGTACCGAGTGAAA
>Ga0325401_1002109_pt1 | contig 17418 bp, 17 predicted proteins | sample PopdelMetagenome_FD_205666 | JGI IMG/M metagenome (GOLD analysis project Ga0325401, IMG submission 205666) | Populus deltoides microbial communities from Bellville, Georgia, United States - Xylem-PdKOR-R2 | ecosystem: Host-associated > Plants > Phyllosphere > Stem > Wood/Secondary xylem | place...
GTGTTGTTGTTAACTATAATTTATACAATAAACCTCCCTGTGGTTCGACCCCGGTCTTGCCGGGTTATTTATTACTTCGACACTCCTGCACTTGGGAGAAGACATCAATCTTTTGGTCGTGTCAGCCCTCAAATTTTTACACGAGTTTCCGGATGCTGTTTTTCTTGGAGTAGATGTGGAATCGATACTCGTTGAGGTAGAGGTCTCGGCACTCGAGACCTGATTACCGGTTCGAAAGGGCCATAACGTTTGATCCGACCGTTGGATCTCCCCCAAATTTTTACATGAGTTTCCAGACGCTGCTTTCCTAGGAGTAGCTGTGGAATCGCTACTCGGTGAAGCGGAGGACTCGTCGCTTCATACCAGAGTGCCGATTTAAAAGGACCATAACTTTGATCCGATTGTTGGATCTCCCTCAAATTTTTACAAGAGTTTCCGGAAGCTGTTTTCCTTGGAGTTTATGTGGAATCACTACTAGGTGAGGCGGAGGTATCGGCGCTCCAGACCGGAGTACAGGTTCGGAAGCATCATAACTTTTGATCCAACCGTTGGATCTCCCTCAAATTTTTACAGGAATTTCCGAACGCTGTTTTCCTAGTAGTTGATATGGAATCGCTACTCGGCGAGGCGGAGGACTCGTCGTTCCAGACTAGAGTACGGGTTCGAAAGGGCCATAACATTAGATGTGACTGTTGGATGTCCCTTAAATTTTTAAAGGAGTTGGCGTAAGTCGTTTTCCTTGGAGTTGATGTGGAATTGCTACTCGGTGAGCATGAGGACTCGTGGTTCTAGACTAGAGTACGGGTTCGAAAGGGCCATCACTTTAGATCCAATCGTTGGATGTCCTTCAAATTTTTATAGGAGTTTTCGTACGCTGTATTCCTTGGAGTAGATGTGGAATCATACTCATTGAGGTACAGGTCTCGGCACTCGAGACCCGAGTACCGGTTTGAAAGGGCCATAACGTTTGATCCGACCTTTGGATCTCCTCTAAATTTTTACATGAGTTTCCAGACGCTGTTTTCCTAGGAGTAGCTGTGGAATCCCTACTTGGTGAGGCGGAGGACTCGTCACCCCAGACTAGAGTACGGGTTCGAAAAGGCCATAACATTAGATCCGACTGTTGGATGTCCGTTAAATTTTTAAAGGAGTTGGCATAAGCTGACGGGTTCGAAAGGGCCATCACTTTAGATCCAATCGTTGGATGCCCCTCAAATTTTTACAGGAGTTTTCGGACGCTGTTTTCCTTGGAGTAGATGTGGAATCGATACTCTTTGAGGCAGAGGTCTCGGCACTCGAGACCCGAGTACCGGTTCGAAAGGGCCATAACGTTTGATCTGACCGTTAGATCTCCCCCAAATTTTTACATGAGTTTCCAGGCGCTGCTTTCCTAGGAGTAGCTGTGGAATCGCTACTTGGTGAGGCGGAGGACTTGTCGCTTTATACCAGAGTGCCGGTTCAAAAGGACCATAACTTTGATCCGACCGTTGGATCTCCATCAAATATCTAGGAATCCCTACTCGAAGATGCGGAATCCCTACTCGAAGATGCGAAGGTATCGTCGCTCGAGACCGGAGTACCGGTCCGAAAGGGGCATAACTTTTGATCCGACCATTGGATCTCTGTCAAATATTTACAGGATTTTCCGGATGCCATTTATCTAGGAGTAGATGTGGAATCCCTACTCGGAGATGCGGAGGTATCGTCGCTCGAGACCGGAGTACCGGTCCAAAAGGGCCATAATTTTTGATCCGACTGTTGGATCTCCCTTAAAAGTTTACAGGTGTTTCCGGACGCCGTTTTCCTAGGAGTGGATGTGGAATCGCTACTCGATGATGCGGAGCTATCGTTGCTCGAGACCGGAATACCAGTTCGAAAAGGCCATAACTTTTGATCCGACCGTTGGACCTCCGTCAAATATTGACAGGAGTTTCCGGATGCCATTTTCCTAGGAGTAGATGTGTAATCGCTACTCGGTGATGCGGAGGCATCGTCGGTCGAGACAGGAGTACCGTTCGAAAGGGCCATAACTTTTGATCCGACCGTTGGATCTCCATCAAATTTTTACAGGAGTTTCCCGACGCCGTTTTCCTAGGAGTACATGTGGACTCGCTACTCGGTGATGCGGAGGTATCGTCGGTCGAGACAGGAGTACCGGTTCGAAAGGGCCATAACTTTTGATCAGATCGTTGGCTATCCGTCAAATATTTACAGGAGTTTCCAGACGCCGTTAATCTAGGAGTAGATGTGAAATCTCTACTCGGAGATGCGGAGGTATCGTCACTCGAGACCGGAGTACCGGTCCAGAAGGGTCATAACTTTTGATCCGACCATTGGATCTCCATCAAATATTTACAGGAGTTTCCGTACGCTGTTTTCCTGGGTGTACATGTGGAATCGCTACTCGATGATGCGGAGGTATCGTCGGTCGAGACAGGAGTACCGGTCCGAAAGGGCCATAACTTTTGATCCGACCGTTGGATCTCCCTCAAAATTTTAGAGGAGTTTCCGGACTCTATTTTCTTAGGAGTAGATGTGAAATCCGTACTCGATGATGCAGAGGTATCGTCGCTCGAGACAGGAGTAGCGGTGCGAAAGGGCCATAACTTTTGATCCGACCGTTGGATCTCCGTCAAATATTTACAGGAGTTTCCGGACGCCTTTATCTAGGAGTAGATGTGGAATCCATACTCGGAGATGCGGAGGTATCGTCGCTCGAGACCGGAGTACCGGTCCGAAAGGGCCATAACTTTTGATCCGACCGTTGGATCTCCCTTAAAAGCTTATAGGATTTTCCGGACGCCGTTTTTCTAGGAGTGGATGTGGAATCACTACGCGATGATGCGGAGGTATCGTCGCTCGAGAGAGGAGTACCTGTTCGAAAGGGCTATAACTTTTGATCCGATCGTTGAATCTCCACCAAATATTTACAGGAGTTTCCGCACGCCGTTTTCCTAGGACTATATGTGGAATCGCTACTTGATGATACAGAGTTATCGTCGGTCGAGACAAGAGTACCGGTCTGAAAGGGCCATAACTTTTGATCCGACCGTTGGATCTCCCTCAAAATTTTACAGGAGTTTTCGAACGCCATTTTCTTAGGAGTAGATGTGCAATCCCAACTCAGAGTTGCGGAGGTATCGTCGCTCGAGACCGGAGTACCGGTACGAAAGGTCCATAACTTTTGATCCGATCGTTGGATCTCCCTCAAAATTTTACAGGAGTTTTTGAACGCCATTTTTTTAGGAGTAGATGTGAAATCCCAACTCGGAGTTGCGGAGGTATCGTCGCTCGAGACCGGAGTACCGGTGCGAAAGGGCCATAACTTTTGATCCGACCGTTGGATCTCCATCAAATTTTTACAGGAGTTTTCGGACGCCGTTTTCCTAGGAGTAGATGTGGAATCCTTACTCGAAGATGCGGAGGTATCGTCGCTCGAGACCGGAGTACTGGTCCGGAAAGGCCATAACTTTTGATCCGACCGTTGGATCTCCGTCAAATATTTAGAGGAGTTTCCGACGCCGTTAATCTAGGAGTAGATGTGAAATCCCTACTCGGAGATGAGGAGGTATCGTCGCTCAAGACCGGAGTACCGGTCCAGAAGGGTCATAACTTTTGATCCGACCGTTGGATCTCCGCCAAATATTTACAGGAGTTTCCGCACGCCGCTTTCCTAGGAGTACATGTGGAATTGCTACTCGGTGATACGGAGTTATCGTCGGTCGAGACAGGAGTACCTGTCCGGAAGGGCCATAACTTTTGATCCGACCATTGGATCTCCATCAAATTTTTACAGGAGTTTCCGGACGCCGTTTTCCTAGGAGTAGATGTGGAATCGCTACTCGATGAAGCGGAGGTATCGTCACTCGAGACCAGAGTACCGGTTCGAAAGGGCCATAACTTTGGATCTGACCGTTGGATCTCCGTCAAAATTTTACAGGAGTTTCTGGACGCCGTTTTCCTAGAAGTGGATGTGGAATCGCTACTCGATGATGCGGAGGTATCGTCGCTCGAGACCGGAGTAGTGGTTCGAAAGGGCCATAACTTTTGATCTGACCGTTGGATCTCCGTCAAATATTTACAGGAGTTTCCTGACGCCATTTTTCTAGGAGTAGATGTGGAATCGCTACTCAGTGATGCGGAGGTATCGTCGCTCGAGACCGGAGTACCGGTTCGAAAAGGCCATAACTTTTGATCCGACATTTGGATCTCCCTCAAATTTTTACAAGAGTTTCCCGACGCCGTTTTCCTAGGAGTATATGTGGAATCGCTACTCGGTGATGCGGAGGTATCGTTGCTCGAGACAAGAGTGCCGGTTCGAAAGGGCCATAACTTTTGATCCGACCGTTGGATCTCCGTCAAAAATTTACAGGAGTTTCCGGACGCCGTTTATCTAGGAGTAAATGTTGAATCCCAACTCGTAGATGCGGAGGTATCGTCGCTCGAGACCGGATTATCGGTGCAAAAGGGCCATAACTTTTGATCCGACCGCTGGATCTCCGTCAAATATTTACAGCAGTTTCCGGACGCCGTTGATCTAGGAGTAGATGTGGAATCCCTACTCGAAGATGCGGATGTATCGTTGCTCGAGACCGGAGTACCGGTCCGAAAGAGTCATAACTTTTGATCCGACCGTTGGATCTCCGTCAAATATTTACAGGATTTTCCGGACACCATTTATCTAGGAGTAGATATGGAATCCCTACACGGAGATGCGGAGGTATCGTCGCTCGAGACCGGAGTACCGTTCTGAAAGCGCCATAACTTTTGATCCGACCGTTGGATCTCCCTTAAAAGTTTATAGGAGTTTCCGGACGCCGTTGTCCTGGGAGTGGATGTGGAATCCTTACTCTATGATGCGGAGGTATCGTCGCTCGAGACCGGAGTACCGGTCCGAAAGGGCCTTAACTTTTGATCCGTCCGTTGGATCTCCGTCAAATATTTACAGGAGTTTCCGGACGCCATTTACCTAGGAGCAGATGTGGAATACCTATTCGGAGATGCAGAGGTATCGTCGCTCGAGACCGGAGTACCGGTTCGAAATGGCCATAACTTTTGATCCGATCGTTGGATCTCCCTTAAAAGTTTACAAGAATTTCCGGACGCCGTTTTCCTTGGATTGGATGTGGAATCCTTACTCGAAGCTGCAGAGGTATCGTCGCTCGAGACCGGAGTACCGGTCCGAAAAGGCCATAACTTTTGATCCGACCGTTGGATCTCCGTCAAATATTTACAGGAGTTTCCGACGCCGTTAATCTAGGAGTAGCTGTGAAATCCCTACTCGGAGATGTGGAGGTATCGTCGCTCGAGACCAGAGTACCGGTCCAGAAGGGTCATAACTTTTGATCCGACCGTTGGATCTCCCTTAAAAGTTTACAGGAGTTTCCGTACGCCGTTTTCCTAGGAGTGGATGTGGAATCGCTACTCGATGATGCAGAGGTATCGTCGCTCGAGACCGGAGTTCCGGTCCCAAAGGGTCATAACTTTTGATATCGACCGTTGTATCTCCGTCAAATATTTAAAGGATTTTCCAGACGCCATTTATCTAGGAGTAGATGTGGAATCCCAATTCGGAGATGCGGAGGTATCGTCGCTCGAGACCGGAGTACGGTCCAGAACGATCATAACTTTTGATCCGACCGTTGGATCTCCCTTAAAAGTTTACAGGAGTTTCTGGAATCCGTTGTTCGAAAGGGCCATAACTTTTGATCCGACCGTTGGATCTCTATCAAATTTTTACAGGAGTTTCTGTACGCCGTTAATCTATGAGTAGATGTGGAATCCCTACTCGGAGATGCGGAGGTATCGTCGCTCGAGAAGGAGTACCGGTCCGAAAGGGCCATAACTTTTGATCCGACCGTTGGATCTCCCTTAAAACTTTACAGGAGTTTCTGGACGCCGTTTTCCTAGGAGTGGATGTGGAATCACTACTCGATGATGCGGAGGTATCGTCGCTCGAGACTAGAGTACCGGTCCGAAAGGGCCATAAGTTTTGATCCGACCGTTGGATCTCTGTCAAATATTTACAGGAGTTTCCTGACGCCGTTAATCTAGGAGTAAATGTGAAATCTCTACTCGGAGATGCGGAGGTATCGTCGCTCGAGAATGGAGTACCGGTCCGAAAGGGTCATAACTTTTGATCCGACCGTTGGATCTCCGTCAAATATTTACAGGATTTTCCGGACGCCATTTATCTAGGAGTAGATGTGGAATCCCTACTCGGAGATGCGGAGGTATCGTCGCTCGAGAATGGAGTACCGGTCCGAAAGGGCCATAACTTTTGATCCGACCGTTGTATCTCCCTTAAAAGTTTACAAGAGTTTCCGAATGCTATTTTCGTAGGAGTGGATGTGGAATCCTTACTCGATGATGCGGAGGTATCGTCGCTTGAGACCGGAATACCGGTCCGAAAAGGCCATAACTTTTGATCTGACCGTTGGATATCCGTCAAATATTTACAGGAGTTTCCGGACGCCGTTATTCTAGGAGTAGATGTGAAATCTCTACTCGGAGATGCGGAGGTATCGTCACTCGAGACCGGAGTACCGGTCCAGAAGGGTCATAACTTTTGATCCGACCGTTGGATTTCCCTTAAAAGTTTACAGGAGTTTCCGGACGCCGTTTTCCTTGGAGTGGATGTGGAATCACTTCTCTATGATGCGGAGGTTTCGTCGCTCGAGACCGGAGTACTGGTCCGAAAGGGCCATAACTTTTGATCCGGCCGTTGGATCTCCCTCAAATTTTTACTGGACTTTCCGGACACTATTTTCCTAGGAGTAGATGTGGAATCGCTACTCGATGATGCGGAGGTATCGTCGCTCGAGACTAGAGTACCTGTTCGAAAGGGCCGTCACTTTGGATCCGATCGTTGGATGTCCCTCAAAATTTTACAGGTGTTTCCGGACCACGTTTTCCTAGGAGTAGATGTGGAATCGCTACTCGGTGATGCGGAGGTATCGTCGCTCGAGACCACAGTACCGGTTTGAAAGGGCCATAACTTTTCATTTAACCGTTTGATCTCCGTCACATATTTACAAGAGTTTCCGGACGCCGTTTATCTAGGAGTAGATGTGGAATCCCAACTCGGAGATGCGGAGGTATCGTCGCTCGAAACTAGTGTACCGGTCCGAAAGAGCCATCACTTTGGATCAGACCGTTGGATCTCCATCAAATTTTTACAGGAGTTTCCCGACGCTGTTTTCCTAGGAGTAGATGTGGAATCCCAACTCGGAGATGCGGAGGTATCATCACTCGAGACTAGAGTACCGTTTCGACAGGGCCATGACTTTGGATCCGACCGTTGGATCTCCCTCAAAATTTTACAGGAGTTTCAGAACGCCGTGTTCCTAGGAGTAGATGTGGAATCGCTACACGATGATGCGGAGGTTTCGTCACTCGAGACTAGAGTACGGGTTTGAAAGGGCCATAACTTTTGATCCGACCGTTGGATCTCCGTCACATATTTACAGGAGTTTCCGGACGCCGTTTATCTAGGAGTAGATGTGGAATTGCTACTCGCGGAGGTATCGTCGCTCGAGACCGGAGTACCGATTCGAAAGAGCCATCACTTTTGATCCGACCGTTGGATCTCTCTCACATATTTACAGGAGTTTCCGGACGCCTTTTATTTATGAGTAGATAAGGAATCGCTACTCGATGATGCGAAGGGATCGTTGTTCGAGACTAGAGTACAGGTTTGAAAGGGCCATAACTTTTGATCCAACTGTTGGATACAGGAGTTTCCGGACGCCGTTTTCCTAGGAGTAGACATGGAATCGCTACTCGGTGATGTGGAGGTACCGTCGCCTGAGACCAGAGTACCCGTTCGAAAGGGCCATGACTTTTGATCTGCCGTTGGATCTCCCTCAAAATTTTACAGGAGTTTCCAGACGCCGTTTTCCTAGGAGTAGATGTGGAATCGCTACTCGGTGAGGCGGAGGTATCGTCGCCGCGACTAGAGTACCCGTTCGAAAGGGCCATTACTTTTGATCCGACCGTTGGACATCCCTTAAAATTTTACAGGAGTTTCCGGACACCATTTTCCTAGGAGTAGATGTGGAATCGCTACTCGCTGATGCGGAGGTATCGTCGCCGCGACCAGAGTACCCGTTCGAAAGGGCCATTACTTTTTATCCGACCGTTGGATCTCCCTTAAAATTTTATAGAAGTTTCCGGACACCATTTTCCTAGGAGTAGATGTGGAATCGCTACTCGCTGATGCGGAGGTATCGTCGCTCAAGACCGGAGTACGGGTTCGAAAGGGCCATAACTTTTGATCCGACCGTTGGATATCCCTCAAAATTTTACAGGAGTTTCCGGACGCCGTTTTCCTAGGAGTACATATGGAATCGTTACTCGGTGATGCGGAGGTATCCTCGTCCGCGACCAGAGTACCCGTTTGAAAGGGCCATGACTTTTGATCCGACCGTTGGATCTCCATCAAAATATTACAGGAGTTTCCGGACACCGTTTTTCTAGGAGTACATGTGGAATCGCTCCTCGGTGATGCGGAGGTATCCTCACCCGCGACCAGAGTACCCGTTTGAAAGGGCCATGACTTTTGATCCGACGGTTGGATCTCCATCAAAATTTTACACGAGTTTTTCCGGACGCCGTTTATCTAGGAGTAGATGTGGAGTCCCAACTCAGAGATGCGGAGGTATCGTCGCTCCAGACCGGAGTACCGGTTCGAAAAGGCCATAACTTTGGACCCGACCGTTGGATCTCCATCAAATGTTTACAGGAGTTTCCCGACGCCGTTTCCCTAGAAGTAGATGTGGAATACCATTTCGGAGATGCGGAGGTAATGTCACTCGAGACCAGAGTACCGGTTCGAAAGGGCCATAACTTTTGATCCGACCGTTGGATCTCCCTCAAAATTTTACAGGAGTTTCCGAACGCCGTGTTCCTAGGAGTAGATGTGGAATCGCTACACGATGATGCAGAGGTTTCGTCACTCGAGACTAGAGTACGGGTTTGAAAGGGCCATAACTTTTGATCCGACCGTTGGATCTCCGTCACATATATACAGGAGTTTCCGGACGCCGTTTATCTAGGAGTAGATGTGGAATTGCTACTCGCGGAGGTATTGTCGCTCGAGACCGGAGTACCGATTCGAAAGAGCCATCACTTTTGATCCGACCGTTGGATCTCTGTCACATATTTACAGGAGTTTTCGGACGCCTTTTATTTAGGAGTAGATAAGGAATCGCTACTCGATGATGCGAAGGGATCGTTGTTCGAGACTAGAGTACAGGTTCGAAAGGGCCATAACTTTTGATCCAACTGTTGGATACAGGAGTTTCTGGACACCGTTTTCCTAGGAGTAGACATGGAATCGCTACTCGGTGATGTGGAGGTACCGTCGCCTGAGACCACAGTACCGGTTCGAAAGGGCCATAACTTTTGATCCGACCGGGGGATCTCCCTCAAAATTTTACAGGAGTTTCCGGACACCATTTCCCTAGGAGAAGATGTGGAATCGCTACCCGATGATGCGGAGGTATCGTCACTCCAGAGCGGAGTACGGGTTCGAAAGGGCCATAACTTTCGATGCGACCGTTGGATCTCCCTCAAAATTTTACAGTAGTTTCCGGACGCCGTTTTCCTAGGAGTAGATGTGGAATTGCTACTCGGTAATGCGGAGGTATTGTCGGCCGCGGCCAGAGTACCCGTTCGACAGGCCATAACTTTTGATCCGACCGGGGGATCTCCCTCAAAATTTTACAGGAGTTTCCGGACGCCGTTTTCCTAGGAGTAGACATGGAATCGCTACTCGGTGATGTGGAGGTACCGTCGCCTGAGACCAGAGTACCCGTTCGAAAGGGCCATGACTTTTGATCTGCCGTTGGATCTCCCTCAAAATTTTACAGGAGTTTCCAGACGCCGTTTTCCTAGGAGTAGATATGGAATCGCTACTCGGTGAGGCGGAGGTATCGTCGCCGCGACCAGAGTACCCGTTCGAAAGGGCCATTACTTTTGATCCGACCGTTGGATATCCCTTAAAATTTTACAGGAGTTTCCGGACACCATTTTCCTAGGAGTAGATGTGGAATCGCTACTTGCTGATGCGGACGTATCGTCGCCGCGACCAAAGTACCCGTTCGAAAGGGCCATAACTTTTGATCCGACCGTTGGATATCCCTCAAAATTTTACAGGAGTTTCCGGACGCTGTTTTCCTAGGAGTACATGTGGAATCGCTACTCGGTGATGCGGAGGTATCCTCGTCCGCGACCAGAGTACCCGTTTGAAAGGGCCATGACTTTTGATCCGACCGTTGGATCTCCATCAAAATTTTGTAGGAGTTTCCGGACACCGTATTCCTAGGAGTAAATGTGGAATCGCTGCTCGGTGATGCGGAGGTATCCTCGCCCGCGACCAGAGTACCCGTTGGAAAGGGCCATGACTTTTGATCCGACCTTCGATCTCCCTCAAAATTTTACAGGTGTTTCCGGACGTTGTTTTCGTAGGAGTTGATGTGGAATCACTACTCGATGATGCGGAGGTATCGTCGGTCGAGACTAGAGTACCGGTTCGAAAGGGCCATAACTTTTGATCCGACCGTTGGATCTTGCTCAAAAGTTTACAGGAGATTCCGGACGCCGTTTTCCTAGGGTTAGATGCGGAATCGCTAGTCGATGATGCGGAGGTATCGTCGCTAGAGACTAGAGTACGGGTTCGAAAGGGCCATAACTTTGGATCCGACCGTTGGATCTCCCTCAAAATTTTACAGCAGCTTCCGGACGCAGTTTTCCTAGGAGTAGATGTGGAATTGCTACTCAATGAGGCGGAGGTATCGTCGCCCGCGACCAGAGTACCCGTTCGAACAGCCATAACTTTTGATCCGACCGTTGGATCTCCATCAAAATTTTACAGGAGTTTCCGGACGCCGTTTTCCTAGGAGTAGATGTGGAATCGCTACTCGGTGATGCGGAGGTATCGTCACCCTCGACCAGAGTACCCGTTTGAAACGGCCATAGCTTTTGATCCGAGCGTTGGACAGGAGTTTCCGGACGCTGTTTTCCTAGGAGTAGATGTGGAATCGCTACTTGGTGATGCGGATGTATCGTCGCCCGCGACCAGAGTACCCGTTCGAAAGGGCCATTACTTTTGATCCGACCGTTGGATCTCCCTCAAAATTTTACATGAGTTCCCGGACGCCGTTTTCCCTAGAGTAGATGTGGAATCGCTACTCGGTGATGCGGATGTATCGTCGTTTGAGACCACAATATCGGTTCGAAAGGGCCATAACATTTGAGCGGACCATTGGATCTCCATCAATTTTTTAAAGGAGTTTTCAGACGCCGTTTTCCAAGGAGTAGATGTGGAATCGCTACTCGATGATGCGGAGGTATCGTCGCCCGCGATCAGAGTACCTGTTTGAAATGGCCATAACTTTTGATCCGACCATTGGATCTCAGTCAAAATTTTATAGGATTTTCCGGACGCCGTTTTCCTAGGAGTAGATGTGGAATCGCTACTCGATGATGCGGAGGTATCGTCGCCCGCGACCAGAGTACCCGTTCGAAATGGCCATAACTTTTGATCCGACCGTTGGATCTCCGTCAAAATTTTACAGGATTTTCCGGACGCCGTTTTCCTAGGAGTAGATGTGGAATCGCTACTCGATGATGCGGAGGTATCGTCGCCCGCGACCAGAGTACCCGTTCGAAACGGCCATAGCTTTTGATCCGACCGTTGGACAGGAGTTTCCGGACGCTGTTTTCCTAGGGGTAGATGTGGAATCGCTACTTGGTGATGCGGAGGTATCGTCGCTCGAGACTAGAGTACGGGTTCGAAAGGGCCATAACTTTGGATCCGACAATTGGATCTCCCTCAAAATTTTACAGCAGCTTCCGGACGCAGTTTTCCTAGGAGTAGATGTGGAATCGCTTCTCGATGATGCGGAGGGATCGTCGCTCGAGACTAGAGTACCGGTTCGAAATGGCCATAACTTTTGATCCGACCATTGGATCTCCATCAAATATTTACAGGAGTTTTTCCGGAAGCCGTTTACCTAGGAGTAGATGTGGAGTCCCAACTCGGAGATGCGGAGGTATCGTCGCTCCAGACCGGAGTACCGGTTCGAAAAGGCCATAACTTTGGACCCGACCATTGGATCTCACTCAAAATTTTACAGGGGTTTCCGGACATCGTTTTCCTAGGAGTAGATGTGGAATCGCTACTCGGTGATGCGAAGGTATCGTCGCCCGCGACCAGAGTACACGTTCGAAAGGGCCATTACTTTTGATCCGACAGTTGGATCTCCCTTAAAATTTTACAAGTGTTTCCGAACGCCGTTTTGCTAGGAGTAGATGTGGAATCGCTACTCGGTATTGGGGAGGTATCGTCACCCGCGACCAGAGTACCCGTTCGAAAGGGCCATAACTTTTGATTCGACCGTTGGATCTCCTTCAAAATTTTACAAGAGTTTCCGGACAACGTTTTCCTAGGAGTAGATGTGGACTCGCTACTCGGTGATGCGGAGGTATCATAGCCCGAGACCAGAGTACACGTTCGAAAGGGCCATAACTTTTGATCCGACAGTTGGATCTCCCTCAAAATTTTACAAGTGTTTCCAGACGCTATTTTCCTAGGAGTAGATATGGAATCGCTACTCGGTAATGGGGAGGTATAGTCACCCGCGACCAGAGTACCCGTTCGAAAGGGCCAAAACTTTTGATCCGACCGTTGGATCTCCTTCAAAATTTTACAGGAGTTTCCGAACAACGTTTTCCTAGGAGCAGATGTGGAATCGCTACTCGGCGATGCGGACGTATCGTCGCCTACGACCATAGTACCCGTTCGAAAGGGCCATAACTTTTGATCCGACCGTTGGATCTCCCTCAAAATTTTGCATGAGTTTCCGGACGCCGTTTTCCTAGGAGTAGATGTGGAATCGCTACTCGGTGATGCGGAGGTATCGTCGCCCGCGACTAGAGTACCCGTTCGAAAGGGCCATAACTTTTGATCCGACCGTTGGATCTCCATCAAATTTTTACAGGAGTTTTCATACGCCGTTTTCCTAGGAGTAGATGTGGAATCCCAACTCGGAGATGGGGTGGTATCGTCGCCCGAGACTGGAGTACCGGTTCCAAAGGGCCAAAACTTTTGATCCAACCGTTAGATCTCCCTCAAAATTTTACAGGAGTTTCTGGACGCCGTTTTCCCTGGAGTAGATGTGGAATCGCTACTCGGTGAGGTGGAGGTATCGTTGCCCGCGACGAGAGTACCCGTTCGAAAGGGCCATAACTTTTGATCCGACGGTTGGATCTCCCTCAAAATTTTACAAGAGTTTCCGGACGCTGTTTTCCTAGGAGTAGATGTGGAATCGCTACTCGGTGACGCGGAGGTATCGTCGTCTGAGACCACAGTACCCGTTCGAAAGGGCCATAACTTTTGATCCGACCGTTGCATCTCCCTCAAAATTTTACAGGAATTTCCGGACGCTGTTTTCGTAGGAGTAGATGTGGAATCGCTACTCGATGATGCGGAGGTATCTTCGCTCGAGACCACAGTACCGGTTCGAAAGGGCCATAAGTTTGATCCGACCGTTGGATCTCCCTCAAAATTTTACAGGTGTTTCCGGACGCTGTTTTCGTAGAAGTAGATGTGGAATCGCTACTCGGTGATGGGAAGGTATCGTCACCCACGACCAGAGTACCGGTTTGAAAGGGCCATAACTTTTGGATCCGACCGTTGGATCTCCTTCAAAATTTTACAGGAGTTTCTGGACGCCGTTTTCCTAGGAGTAGATGTGGAATCGCTACTCGGTGATATGGACGTATCGTCGCTCACGACCAGAGTACCCGTTCGAAAGGGCCATAACTTTTGATCCGACCGTTGGATCTCCATCAAATTTTTACAGCAGTTTCCAAACGCCGTTTTCCTAGGAGTAGATGTGGAATCCCAACCCGGAGATGGGAGGTATCGTCGCCCGAGACCGGAGTACTAGTTCCAAAGGGCCATAACTTTTGATCCGATCGTTGGATCTCCCTCAAAATTTTACAGGAGTTTCCGGACGCCGTTTTCCCTGTAGTGGATGTGGAATCGCTACTCGGTGATGCGGAGGTATCGTCGCTCGATACTGGAGTACGGGTTCGAAAGGGCCATTACTTTGGATCCGACCATTGGATCTCCCTCAAAATTTTACAGGAGTTTCCGGACGCCGTTTTTGAAGTAGTAGATGTGGAATCGCTACTCGGTGATGCGGAGGTATCGTCGCCCACGACCAGAGTACCCGTTTGAAAGGGCCATAACTTTTGATCAGACCGTTGGATCTCCCTCAAAATTTTACATAAGTTTCCAGACGCCGTTTTCCTAGAGTGGATGTGGAATCGCTAGTCGGTGATGCGGAGGTATCGTCGCTCGAGACTGGAGTATGGGTTCGAAAGGGCCATTACTTTGGATCCGAGCATTGGATCTCCCTCAAAATTTTACAGGAGTTTCCGGACGCCGTTTTCGAAGGAGTATATGTGGAATCGCTACACGGTGATGCGGAGGTATCGTCGCCCCCGACCAGAGTACCCATTTGAAAGGGCCATAACTTTTGATCCGACCGTTGGATCTCCCTCAAAATTTTACAGGAGTTTCAAGACGCCGTTTTCCTAGGAGTAGATGTGGAATCGCAACTCGATGATGTGGAGGTATCGTCGCTCGAGAATAGAGTCCGGGTTCGAAAGGGACATAACTTTGGATTCGACCTTTGAATCCGACCGTTCGATCCCCCTCAAAATTTTACAGGAGTTTCCGGACGCTTTTTTCCTATGAGTAGAAGTGAAATCGCTACTCGATGATTCGAAGGTATCGTCGCTCGAGACCAAAGTACCGGTTCGAAAGGGCCATAACTTTTGATCCGACCGTTGGATCTCCCACAAAATTTTACAGGAGTTTCCGGATGCCGTTTTCCTAGGAGTAGATGTGGAATCGCTACTCGGTAATGCGGAGGTATCGTCGCCCGCGACCAGAGTACCCGTTCGAAAAGGCCATAACTTTTGATCCGACCGTTGGATCTCCCTCAAAATTTTACAGGAGTTTCCGGACGCCGTTTTCGAAGGAGTATATGTGGAATCGCTACTCGGTGATGCGGAGGTATCGTCGCCCCCGACCAGAGTACCCATTTGAAAGGGCCATAACTTTTGATCCGACCGTTGGATCTCCCTCAAAATTTTACAGGAGTTTCCAGACGCCGTTTTCCTAGGAGTAAATGTGGAATCGCAACTCGATGATGTGGAGGTATCATCACTCGACAATAGAGTCCGGGTTCGAAAGGGACATAACTTTGGATCCGACCTTTGAATCCGACCGTTCGATCCCCCTCAAAATTTTACAGGAGTTTCCGGACGCTTTTTTCCTATGAGTAGATGTGGAATCGCTACTCGGTGATGGGGAGGTATCGTCACCCACGACCAGAGTACCGGTTCGAAAGGGCCATAACTTTTGGATCCGACCGTTGGATCTCCTTCAAAATTTTACAGGAGTTTCCGGACGCCGTTTTCCTAGGAGTAGATGTGGAATCGCTACTCGGTGATATGGACGTATCGTCGCTCACGACCATAGTACCCGTTCGAAAGGGCCATAACTTTTGATCCGACCGTTGGATCTCCATTAAATTTTTATAGGAGTTTCCAAACGCCGTTTTCCTAGGAGTAGATGTGGAATCCCAACCCGGAGATGGGGAGGTATCGTCGCCCGAGACCGGAGTACTAGTTCCAAAGGGCCATAACTTTTGATCCGACCGTTGGATCTCCCTCAAAATTTTACAGGAGTTTCCGGACGCCGTTTTCCCTGTAGTGGATGTGGAATCGCTACTCGGTGATGCGGAGGTATCGTCGCTCGATACTGGAGTACGGGTTCGAAAGGGCCATTACTTTGGATCCGACCATTGGATCTCCCTCAAAATTTTACAGGAGTTTCCGGACGCCGTTTTTGAAGTAGTAGATGTGGAATCGCTACTCGGTGATGCGGAGGTATCGTCGCCCACGACCAGAGTACCCGTTTGAAAGGGCCATAACTTTTGATGAGACCGTTGGATCTCCCTCAAAATTTTACAGGAGTTTCCGGACGGCGTTTTCCTAGGAGTACATGTGGAATCGCTACTTGGTGAGGCGGAGGTATCGTCGCCCGCGACTAGAGCACCCGTTCGAGAGGGCCATAAGTTTTGATCCGATCGTTGGATCTCCCTCAAAATTTTACAGGAGTTTCCGGACGTCGTTTTCCTAGAAGTACATGTGGAATCGCTTCTCGGTGAGGCGGAGGTATCGTCGCCCGCGACCAGAGCACCCGTTCGAAAGGGCCATAACTTTTGATCCGACCGTTGGATCTCCCTCAAAATTTTACAGGAGTTTCCGGACGTCGTTTTCCTAGGAGTAGATGTGGAATCGCTACTCGGTGAGGCGGAGGTATCGTCGCACGCGACTAAAGCACCCGTTCAAAAGGGCCATAACTTTTGATCTGACCGTTGGATATCCCTCAAAATTTTACAGGAGTTTCCGGACGCCGTTTTCCTTGGAGTGCACGTGGAATCGCTACTCGATGATGCGGAGGTATCGTTGCCCGCGACCAGAGTACCCGTTCGAAAGGGCCATAACTTTTGATCCGACCGTTGGATCTCCCTCAAAATTTTACAGGAGTTTCCGGACGCCGTTTTCCTAGGAGTAGATGTGGAATCGCTACTCGGTGAGGCGGAGGTATCGTCCCCCACGACCAGAGTACCCCGTTTGAAAGGGCCATAACTTTTGATCCGACTGTTGGATCTTCCTCAAAATTTTACAGGAGTTTCTAGACGCCGTTTTCCTAGGAGCAGATGTGGAATTGCTACTCGGTGATGCGGAGGTATCGTCGCCCGCGACCAGAGCACCCGTTCGAAAGGGCCATAACTTTTGATCCGATCGTTGGATCTCCCTCAAAACTTTACAGGAGTTTCTGGACGTCGTTTTCCTAGGAGTAGATGTGGAATCGCTTCTCGGTGAGGCGGAGGTATCGTCGCCCGCGACTAGAGCACCCGTTCAAAAGGGCCATAACTTTTGATCCGACCGTTGGATCTCCCTCAAAATTTTACAGGAGTTTCCGGACGGCGTTTTCCTAGGAGTAGATGTGGAATCGCTACTCGGTGAGGCGGAGGTATCGTTGACCGCAACCAGAGTACCCGTTCGAAAGGGCCATAACTTTTGATTTGACCGTTGGATCTCCCTCAAAATTTTACAGGAGTTTCCGGACGCCGTTTTGCTTGGAGTGCACGTGGAATCGCTACTCGGTGATGTGGAGGTATCGTCGCCCGCGACCAGAGGATCCGTTCGAAAGGGCCATAACTTTTGATCCGACCGTTGGATCTCCCTCAAAATTTTACAGGAGTTTCTGGACGTCGTTTTCCTAGGAGTAGATGTGGAATCGCTTCTCGGTGAGGCGGAGGTATCGTC
>Ga0325401_1002111_pt1 | contig 17415 bp, 13 predicted proteins | sample PopdelMetagenome_FD_205666 | JGI IMG/M metagenome (GOLD analysis project Ga0325401, IMG submission 205666) | Populus deltoides microbial communities from Bellville, Georgia, United States - Xylem-PdKOR-R2 | ecosystem: Host-associated > Plants > Phyllosphere > Stem > Wood/Secondary xylem | place...
AACCACCTCATCATTATCACCATTCATGTTCTACACTTAGATGCATATTTAATATTTTTTTCTCTATTAATTTGATGTAATTTATGCTAATGTATATTAATTTGATTTCATATAATGTTAGGGTTTTAATTAGGGACTTATTGAAAAATTTAGGATTTTTTGTAATTAGATTAATTAGATATAGTTTGAGTTGATAATTAAGTTATTTTATAAAATAATTAATGATTTTGGGTAATTAGATATAGATACCCTGGGATATTAATAAGATAGATTTGTGTTCTTTAACAAAATATCTGGTAATTTAAGAATACTATGTTTTCATGGTGGTACCATTATCAATACCAACAATGATATTATTTATAATGAAGGAAGCCATGAGTTCCCAATGATGACAACAAATATTTTTTTAACAAGTTACCTAGAATATTATGCAATCGACTTGGCTGAAATATGTTTGAAATAGAAGTTGAAATTACTTGGAGGATGTTGCAAGCTAGGGTTAGCCAAGCTTGTTATGTTGGTGTACCAATCTATAATGATGGAAATGTTAATTCAATGTTTAGGTTTATAAGGATTAATGAGACTAATATGCTAGAGCTTTACTTGAATGTGTGTTTGGTATTGTGGTAGCTTTTGTGGTTGTGATTTGAAAAAAAATTATTTTATAAAAAGTACTTTTAGTTGAGGTTGGTTTGATATTTATATATGTTTGTTTAAAACTGTGGTTGAAATTGAGGTTGAATAAAAAATAGTTTAATGTGTTTGGTTAAATATACTTTTTAAATTGAGGTTATAAAATAATTAAAAAAGATATATATTAATATTGATGGTTTTTAATTTAAATATTGTAGATTTAACTACCATTATTACATAATTAAATAAATAATACTTTATATCAAATATTTCTTATTATTCCATTAACTTATCTACAATTTCATCACGTATGAAATTCATCAAATAAGGATTATAGTTTCAATGGTTTTTTGAGTGTGCAACAAAATCAAGTAAAATATCATTAGAAATAAAATTGGAATTACGATCAAATTGCGTAAATACTACGTCATCATGCGATGTCCTTATAATTTATGTAGTGTTATTGAATAATATTAAACAATAGTTTTTCAAATAAAATACAATTTAAAAAAAATAAAATTTTTTTTACTGGGTCGGACGCGGTCTAATGAACAGTGACTGTTCACGTGAACAGTGCCAAGTGAAATTACATGGCACTATTCACGTGAACAGTGCCAAGTGAAATTTACATGGCACTATTCACGTGAACAATGCCAGGTGAATTAATTCACCTGGGTGCTGTTCCCTTCTTGAAGCGAACAGTGCAGAGTGAATTAATTCACTTGGCATTGTTCATCTCAAAAAGTGAACAGGCCCAGGTGAATTATTCACCTGGCACATACGCGGCAGAACGAAGAAGCAGCTCTCAGCTACTATGCGCAAACCAGCGGTTTTAACATAAAATATATTGGTCCCACATAAACAGTAAATTGAGTTTGTATATTACCAAACATGTTGTTTATGCGGTTTGCTTCAAAAACTAAAGTTATTGTGTAAACAAATACCCTCTTAGACGAGGACACTCTTCTAGGTTTGGTGGTAATGTAATAAGACAAATGTCAATACTAGAAATTGTTAATATGAAACCTTAGTTGATGATATATGTTTCATATTACTATAAAGAATCCAAACCAAGTGAAGACAAAGATGACTATTATATTTATAGAGTTGAGGTTACAGATGAAGATTGAGAAGATAAGGAAGATATGGATGCTAAACTAGTTCAGCCTGTTAATCAATGCATGACCTTTTCTGCTCTTGAATTTGAGGTTGTGAGTGAGGATGACCAATATAGATGCAATAATTAGACTAATATTTGTAGGCATTCAGGCTTATCAGTTGATGAATTGGAGGTTGAAAAAAAAAAAGAACAAGTTTGAATGTATTACTGTAGTTAATTATTGGCAGTATAAGGTCTATTATTTAACTAAAACTTATGTTCAGTAGCAATATATTCAGGAACCAGTTTGTAGATGGTTTTTATATGGGAGATATCACCAAAGGTATAACTCATAAGGAATCTCAAAATAAAAAATGCAACACACATGTCAGAACCTTTTTTATTATTATTATTTTACAACATCATCGTCAAATTGACTCAAATCTCATTGTTGAGGTGATGTTGATAATTATAAAAAGAAATTATGAGCATGGTGTCTCATATTAGAAGGCATGAGTGGCTAAGTTGAAAATATTGGAGCGGTTTTTTGGTACACATGAAGAGCCATTTTAAAACCTACCTAGAATGCTACAAGCCATCAGAGATTAAATCTATGAACAATTATCACTTGGAATTATAAAGTAGTTGATGACAATAAAGCAACATTTGAGAGAGCATTTTGGACATTTAGTGATTCAATTGATATGTTTTAATATTGTTGTCCTTTAATTAGTATTGATGACACTCATCTTTATGGTAAGTACAAGACAAAGTTATTGGTTGTAGTTCCTTATTATGTGAATAATGGAGTTATCTGTTGTGTTTTGTTATTATTAAAGAAGAGACAAATAGTAATTAGAGTTAGTTTTTAAATTTTCTTCATCGATATATAATTGATGGTCACGCTAGGTTGTGTATTATATAAGATAAACATGAAGGGATTAAGATTTCCATAGCATGGATTTTCCTCGAGCCTATTGGATATCATCAATATTGTTCACAACACTTTATGAGTAACTTTAACACTATGTTCAAAATTGTTGCCTTGAAATATATACTACATAGGATGTGTATATGCAATGCCCCTTATTTTAGATAGGGTTAATACTTCATAACATGTCATGGTTCATTGAAAAACATGGTGATATATATATATATATATATATATATATATATATATATATATATATATATATATATCCCTTTTAAAAATAGTATTTATGTTTAAAATCAACTGGTCCTTCACCAAAATTCCTACTAAAATTTAGGCAGAGTTCTCTTTATATCTTAGACATCCCAAGTTATCGACAATTACATATACACTTCTAAAACAATTTCTCAATTCTTGATACAACCATTATAGATCTTTTCTTTTACCACAACATGACAACCATATGGTTGTCATCATAATCTACTCATAACAATCAATCCTCCTGATAATCCAAAACAATATTATATAAAACTATAAAGATATTACGTATAACAATACATATTAAAAGTTTTCATACGAATTAAGTACACACATTTAAAATTGAACTATTTAGGATACACATTATAAAATAATAAGTTAGATTACATACAATCCAAATTATTTGACATAACCAATCATACAATGTAAAAAATCCATTACTTAAGGCTAAATAATATTAATACAACCCTAAGCTACTACTCTTGACAAGTCTGCAATGAACCTGAAGTCAAACAATAAACATTAAAATGTATCTATTTGTTAATATAACATTAAAAGGCATATAGTATTCAACTAAAGTATTCTTTAATTTCTTTTTTTTTCCTTAATTGAATCTTAAAGTTAACAATTAACCATGTAGTCAATATCTTAAAAGTCAACTCCATCTCGATTGACCCCTCCTCGATATTCTTACTCTAACTATCCCTTCCAAAGAATATCAATGAACTTGACTACCTTATTTAATTGCCCATAGATTCATCAATTTTTCACAAACATCAACTAGTCCATCCATTCTTCACGGATGCCTATAAATCCATCTAACTCATCTTTTCTTTCGCTCTGTACTATTAATATTCAAAATACAATTTGCATTTAAACAATTTGTAATCATAAAACTCATGGAATTCTTATTACAGTATAAAATGCAGAGCACCTTCTTGGAACCTGCAGATTCCCTTGTTAGTCTCAACTGCTACTCCCCTACTTATACAACATCTCTTGCATTAATAGGGTCAGGACTCTATTATAACTTAATAATTCATTATCAAGATTCTTTTTAGATTCTTACTTGGTTTCATATTGTCAACCAAATTAAAATGGATTCACATCATTAATTCACATTCTTTTTTGATCAAATGTAAGTAATTGTATAGATCAAAAAGTGAAACAAAGCTGGAAACCAGCAGGTCAGAATATACAGACATGTACATACAAGCGAACAAAGGGAACAAACTCCCTTGAACAAGCGAATACAACCAAAAAAGGGGACATGCTCCCTGAACAAAGATAGCAAAACCAGCAAGCTTAACAAAAAGCTGCAATAGACCAGCATAACCAGCAGCATGCACAGCCGACAGCAGAACACATAACTTATAGTCCAACCAAAAACAACAAGCTTCTCCAAGCCCTGAAGACGCACATAGCCTCTAAAGTAGCACAAACCCAGCACAAAGGTGCCAAAATACAACCTGTGCCGCAGGATATAAGCACAACAATATGAAGCCCCTCTATGAACCTCAAAATCAACATAACCACAGGGAGACAACAACCCAACAATTTCGTATAAGCTCCCATGATGAGCTTAGAAGGACAGAAGCCAAAGGCAGCCATGAGAAGAGCCTTCAGCAACAAACAAATAATCAGCACAGACCAATAATAAAAGCCAGCAACAAACAAGCTTGAAACACCTAGAAAAACAAGCAACAACTTTAGGAAGCTGAACAAAATACACTGCATAAAGTAACAATAAAAGCTAGAGAAGGAGGCCAAAGACCACAACAACTCCAGCAGACCAGAGCATCCAGCTCACACTCCCTCTATGTATTGCTTACAACAAACAGAGCAACCATGCAGAGGAGGCCTCAATATAGCAAACCTGCAGCAATGCTTGTCTCTAGGGCACCCCCACCAATGATAGAGACGTCACTGGAAGCCATCCCATACAACAAACAACAAGGCTGCTTCGTAGACAGGAAGATATATAGCAACTGTAAATGCTAGAGAAACTTTACACATACTCTAATCATGATCATCTATTTCCATGCAACATGTGACTTTGCTTAAAAACATAACCTAACATATAGACCTTCACTTACATACATCCAGAATTTCTCAATAGTCCAATACCTTTAACTTTTGGCCTTCATATTAATTTCCTACCTTAACATACTTAAGCTGTCATAATGGCCCTTAATTTTCCATGTATTATTTCTCTAAGAATTTGCTTAGCTTTTAGATCATGTGCTGCTGTCACTATATAGTTTTTTCGTCCATGTATAATACTTATAATGACTTTCATCACATTACCTTTGGGTTAACAAATCATCCATCAGCCAATTTCCACTTTTACTATCCATCATTCATCCATATATTAGGGGTTTTGATAACCCTAGCCTCTACTCATATGGTTAATTAGATCAAATAATGATGGTCATCAATTACCACTAATGTCATTTGTCTCCACACAATAACAAACTATTCAAACAATGTCGATCATTAGTAAGCATCGATGCCATTATTTGTCATACAAAGACATACTAATCAAACTTTACTTCTAAAACTCTTATACTAAGTTCTCCACATGTTTTTGGTAACACACTAACATATTATTCCAATTCAACCAAAATCATATTCATCATAACACCTTACATATTCTTTGGGTGACCCTAACCCGAAACCCATCTTACCCACCCCATTATTTACCTAATATCTTATTGTATTTACATTTATATAATTACCCTGTCTCGAATCTAGACATAAATCATGATATTGCATATTTTTATTATCTATTTTAAATACTTTGCGTAACCATTATTTTCTATATACCTACTTTTACAACCAAATGCAATACTACCCATTTGAAATGCCTAATTTTTTACTACCAAATATGAAGTTTCACTCCCCAAATCTAATGTTGTCCATATTAGGAATACACAATTTCACTTTGTCATGTATGCATACATTTCAATTCTATAAATCAATACCTTTTCCACTTGCACTAAGATAACTTATCTTTACCACTTCAATTACAACCTTTATTATCATGTTAACTTATCTTTACCACTTCAATTACAACCTTTATCATCATGTTTTAACTTTTCACATTAAACATCCATACAACTATTGCCTTTCAATATCTTGTATCATAACTAATGCATACTTTGCATTTCCTAATATTCATCAACTTGTTCTTTTCACAACACGATTATTTTATTATTCATAAACAATACTACAAGAAATAATAACTACTCAAATAATATTTAAAATTCTGAGAGTCAAGGTGTTGAATACCTTTTGAGAGCCTGGGTATGTCCTAGCGCTCCAATTTGCTGTCCAACTATAGCAGCCTTCCCTGTATCAACAAGATTACAATATATCATAACCATATCAATATGATCCAGGGATCTTTTTTTGAATCCTATTTAACTCATGTTTATAAATTCATAACAAAGCAACTCATAGGATGTAATGTTCACCCTTACTTTTCAAATGTCATAACCATTATAAAGGTTCCAAATCTACCATTTACTTATGATGGATTCATTTATTCACGCAATAATGTATTACAAAGCATTCAAACACATCATCTATCATCGATGTACCCAAATCTAACCAATTTCCATACTTAACATACATGTTTTTCATTAGATATATGACTTTATTAATGCAACATTTTTTACCCAAGTTATATCATTATATAACCTTTGTTATAAGCATACTTTCACTTAGTACAATGATTCCTTTTATTCTTTTTCTTTTTATGAAGTATTATTGGCCAAAAATTAATGTAAATATTGAAGTGACTAGCTTTGATTAATGAAGGATTATTTGAGTTGATGAAGATAAATTTGTTTAGATTGTTAATTTATCTAAATTAGATAAAGAATCAGTCAAGTGATTATTTTTGTAATTATCTAGTTTGTTTGGATAAATTATATAGGAAGTTCAAATAAGTTTTATACAAGTTATCCAAAATTAACTGTTACATAAATGTTTTTATGAAACACGATAACAATATATTAAAAACATAAAAGACTAGGAAACTTGGAGATATTGTTTATCAAAGGTTATTCTTATCATATGGATATGTATAAAAGAAATGAGAGCAGCACTTGCAACAAAGCAAAAGTGTCCAACCAGCTAAGGAGTTACACATAATTTCACAGTATATACTCTTAACTCACGAGTGGAGTGTGAAGAACCTGTAACTCCTAAGGGGAGTTCTTGTGTTAACTATTAGAAATTGGATATTCTAATTAGGATGACAATAGTTTCAAGATCGTCATGAATTCTAGCAAGCTACTACAATAGAAGACAAAACAAAGTATTTTGTCTTAACAAGTAAGGTAGTATAGGCACAAATGATTTGTAGTCAAATATACTCCTCTTGCAATCTTCCAAACTAGTGAAATTTATCTATTTTAAGTTTGGCTGCCCCAACAAGTTTTTTTTTTATCTTTTGAAAAGTTCTTCAAAAGATTTTCCCTTCGTAACCAAATAACTTGTTCATTTAAGTTTTTCATACTTATATTTATTTGATTATTGATCAATGTTTGCCAAGTGTTAGTAGATTGCTTCTTAACATACAAGAAACAAAAAGAGAATTGTCAAGTGGTATCAAGGGAGGTTCACTTATTATAGAGTGAAATCTATTTTTCCTATTGAACATGGCAACACTAACTTCACCGCCACAATTCAATGGTTAAAAGAATACCTACTTGATGGTGAGAATGAAAGCTTTCCTTAAATCATTAGATGAAAAAGTTTAGAACTTAGTTGAGCATGGATGGACCAAACTTGAAACTCTTTTTAGTGACTGGATTAGAGACAAACCACTTATTGTAATTGGAATAATAAAGGCTTAAATGCTATATTCTTGACAATGTCTCTTGATGAAATTAAGAGCATCTCCATATGTGAGATATCTAAGGAAGCTTGGGATATTTTTGAAGTTACTTACAAAGGAACTAAGGTAGTGAAAATTACAAATTCCAAATACTAAACTCAAGATTTAAGGAGATAAGAATGTTGGAAGATGAATTTTTTAATATGTTTTATACAAATCTTAACAATATTGTAAATTCCATATTCAATCTAAGATAAAAAGTGGAGGATTCATGAATTGTAAGAAAGATTCTAAGATCCCTACCTAAAAGATTCCAATTAAAGATAACAGCCATAGAGGAAAGCAAGGTTCTGGACATTATATGTGTTAAAGATTTGGTAGGTTCCTTATAAACTTATGAATCTATATTGCCTCATAAAAAGAAAGGTAAGTTAATTGCACTTGAATCTATTAAGAAACAAACATGATTATTTTTGTAATGATGATCTTAATAGTGAGGATATTGCTTTTATAGCTAGAAAATTCAGGAAATTCATGTTTAAGAAAAAAAACAATGGTAAAGATAAAAAAGGCAAAACATTTGCCAAAAGAAAGGAGTCAGAAAATGAAAGTAAAGGTAAAATTAAATCTTAAATATTTGGAATGCTTAGGATATGGTCACTTAAGAAATGAATGTTCTGATTTCAAAAGAAATAAAGGAAAAGCCTTAATGTTACATTAAGTGATGAATCTGATTATGATAATTTTAATTCATCATCTGATAATGAATTTGCTTTTGTTGTTTTTTCTAGTCTTATCGATGAATGTAATAACATGCACCAAATAATCAATATATTGAATGATTTTGATAAATACCAAATGGTTAACAGACTCAATAGTTTTGACATAAATCAAACTGCTAGTTATTCTAGTGATTCAAATATTACTTCTATTATTGTCAATCATGAATTAAGCTTGTAGGAAGCTTATATTAACTTATATAAAGAAGTCATGAAAGTCGAGAAATTGAACAAAAAGTTGTTCAACAAGTTGACAACTATGGAGAATGAGAAGAAAAATCTTGTTGAGGCTCTAAAGTTGTTAGAAGTGGAGATATCTAGATCTCTTACTAAGTTTAAAGCACTTAAGAAAGAGCTGACAATGTGCAAATAATCAAAGAAATAATCAACAACACAAACACTTTATGGACTTTTGAAAGTTCAAAGGGTCAACATTGATCATACAAGTTTAGGATACATAACACATAGAAATTTGATTAACAATACATTGTAGCCTCCTTTTCCAAAGGAATTACCTTTGTAAAAGGTAAACTAGAAGAGATTATCATGCCTAGAGACCAGTCAAATATAGTTCAAACATGTAAGTCGAAAGCATAGTTTTAAAACCCGGCCGGGCCCGACGGGTCGACCTGGGACCTGGCTGACCCAGGGCTGGAATAGGGTCGGGTTTAAGAAAAAACCAACCAAGGATTTGGCCTGGCAAAACCCGATCAACCCGGAGGGTTGACCTGGGACTTGTATGACCCAGGTAAACCCAGATGAGACCCAACTGTTTTTTTATATATATAAACAAGTAAAACGTCATCATTTTAGCCATTTACTGTGAACCCATTTGCAACATGAAGACAAAAAACCTAAACTCTTCAATCTGTAAAGCCACATCAGTTGCAAAAAAGAGCAGAGGAATTTAAAATCTGAAAATCATTTTTGCCTTCCTCCTCAAATCTTAAAATCTTCTCGGCATGCAATGAGAAGAGAGATACATGTCGGGTGGTGGTGGTAAACACTATGGGTTGGTAGATGGATGCATTGGCGGTGTAAGGAGAGTTTGTTGAGCGGTTGTTTGGAGGGGGGGTCAGATCTTGTGGTGATGATATCGATCCAGTTTTGATTTGTGTGGTGTGGATTAAGGGCTTTCATGGTGAAAATCGGCGCACGTTGGCAAGAGAAGGATTTTGAGGGTGAAGAGTGGGGAAGATTAAAGAGAAAATGAATAGTGGGTTTGTTGTGATTACGTGGAGGTGGCAGATTAGAGTGATTGAGGAAGTGGCGCACATTAGCCAAGCAGTGATCTTGGGGATAGAGGATAAGAGAAAACAAAATAGTGAATAAGAGAGAAAGAAAAATTATAGGTGCAGGGGATAGAGGATAAGAGAAAACAAAATAGTGGTTTTTTAGTGGTGTGGTTTTGTGGATTGCTAAGAAGGTAGGTGCAGGGGACAAGAAGTGATGTTTACCATTAATGGGCAGCTTTTGGAGTTTTATTAGAGAGATAATAGCAAAAGATTTAAAGTTAGTGGCATTTTTCTTTTTTTTTAGGTTAACCTGGGTTAACCCATCTGACCTGTGACCCGATTATTATACCGTGTTGACCACCGGGTTGGGTTTAAAAAAATATGGTCAAAAGGTAAGATTATTTTTACTTGTGAAAATGTAGGACATGTAAAAATAAACTATCTTAATCTAGGAAATAGATTTGCTAAGAATAGTCAGGATGTAGAATATAAAATTGACTTAGTATTAAATCAATTGTGTATTATAGATAGAGAACTTGGTAAGTTAGTAGGTTGTGATAAATCTTAAGAGTTTGGAAATTCTAACAAAAAAAAATGAAAATCAATGGGTATTTAAGAAAAATACAATATGTCTAGCAGCATATACATCACTATAAACAATGAATAATAATTTATGGTATTTAGATAGTGGTTATTCTAGACATATGTCCGAAGATAAAGATCAATTTAAAAAATTTAAATCCTTGAGTGGAGGATTAATAACCTTTGAAGATGGAAGCACAACTATTGTAGAAGGTAAGAGAAGTATTGATATTCCTGGTTTACGTACTTTTCATAATGTTTTGATTATAAATGGTCTTAAATCTAATCTACTAAGGATAAGTCCATATTATGATGAGAATCATAGTGTGCAAAATTTTAAAGATGAATATAACATCTACAATCATGCTAGCAAGTGGATCACGAAAGGTACCAGAACCTTAGAAAATTACTATAGAGTTTCAACCTTGACTACCTTAGGTTGTCATGAGGTAACACTGGATTATACCGATCTTTAGCATTAATACCTTGGTCATATCAACTATAAAAACTTGTCAAGGATCTCTAAAAGAAAAGCAGTACATGGCCTACAAAATCTTTGAACACTCAAGAAGATGGTGTGTGAAGCATGTTAGGAATGAAAACAAACAAAGGCTCAACACAAGAAGACTACTGACATTTTGACCTCAAAACCCCTTGAATTTTTACATATAAACCTAATAGGTTCAAGATATATTTGGGCTATTCTATTAAGAGAAAAGTATGAATCCTTTGATCCTGCGAGAAAATTATTAATAAGATTGCAAAAAAAAAAAAATCTTCCCATCTCTAGAATCCATAATGACTATGGCAAATAATTTAAAATTACAAAATTTTTATATTTTTATGATGAACAAGGTATACATAAAGAATTCTCTACTCCTATCACTCTTTAGCAGAATGGTATAGTTAAGAGGAAGAATAGACCTATACAAGAAATGGCTTCAACTATACTAGATAGTATGAAAGTTGTATTGTCCTTCTAGAAGAAAGCTGTCAACACTATTGTATATATTTTGAACTGTGTTTCGTTTAGACTTGGAACAAAACTCACTTTTTATGAGTTATGAAACAACATGAAACCCATGGTTAAATACTTCAAAGTGTTTGGAAATTCTTGCTATATCTTAAGATATTAAGAAAACTGCCATAAGTTTGATAACAAAAGTGATAAACGAATATTTGTTCGATACTCATCAAACAACTAAGCCTACAAAGTCTACAACCTACGAACTCAAATTGTTATAGAATTAGTCAATATGGTTGTTGATGACAATTTAAAAGAATCTATCAAGAAAGATCTTGATATTATATGAGATAACTAACTCATCAGAACATGATGAAAAAGAAAACGATGAGAGTCCCTCACATGTTTTCTGAACAATCATGAGAGAAATAACCTTTCTTATGGATAAAACACAATTATCCTAAAGAAAGAACTACTAATAAATTGAATTAAAGTATGAGGTTAAGAAGAAAAAAAAATTGTTAATCAAGTCTCATATGTGTGTTATTTGTCGTAGATTGAACCTAAAAAGGTTGAAGATACCTTACAAGATGAAAGTTGGATCAATGTCATGCATGAGGAACTAAATTAGTTCACAATAAATGATGTATGAGAAGTGGTTCCACTACCTGATAGTCACAATATAATTGGAACCATATGGTTCTTTAAAAACAAATCAGAGTAGCATGGAAAAATCATCAGAAACAAAGTAAGACCAGTGACACAAGGATACATTCAAGTCGAATAGATTGATATTGATGAAACATTTGCATAAGTAACTCGTTTGAAACCTATGTATATACTGCTTGCAATTGCTTGTCACTTGAATTTCAAATTGTATCAAATGAGTGTGAATAATACATTCCTAAATAAAACCCTATAAGAAGAAGTTTATATAGAATAACTCAAATGTTTCACTAATCATTTGTTTCTTGATCATGTGTATAGGTTGAAGAAAGCCTTCTATAGTCTAAAACAAGCACTGAAAGCATGGTATGGACGATTAATAAAATATCTGTTAGATAACAATTTCAAAAAAGGATAAGGTGTCAGGACTTTATTTTTTAAAGAAAAACTAGTAAAAATCTACTCATAGCTAATATATATATATATATATAACATTGTGTTAGGAGAAACTCGTGACTCAATTTCTCATAAGCTTACTAAAGAAATAAAATTAAAATTTGAAATGAGTATGATTGATGAGTTAAATTTCTTTCATGGCATACAAATTAAGTAGAGTGAAAATAATTTTTTTATTTCTTAATCTAAGTATGCTAGAGATATGGTTATGAAGTTTGTAATGAAAGGAAAGAGTCATATCCGTACACCTATGAGCACATCTGTCAAAATCATCTCAGATTCTACAGGTTAATGTGTTGATTCTATATTTTATAGAAGCATGATAAGGAGTCTACTTTACTTTATTGCTAGTAAATCTGACATTGCTTTTAGTGTGGGTGTTTTTGCTTGATACCAATCTCATCTTAAAGAATCACATCTTACAAAAATTAAAAAAAATCTTAAAATACGTTAGTGCTACAACTGACTATGGTGTATGGTATTCAAAAGATTCAAACTTGAGTTTAATTGGATATTTATAAGCTGACTGGGCAGCTGATGTTGACGATAGAAAAAGAACTATTAAAGGGTGTTTTTATATTAGTGGCAAGTTGGCAGCATGGATGAGTAAGAAACAAAATTCAATCACATTATCCATTGCAGAAGTCGAGTATATTGCAACAAGTAGTCATTGCACTTAACTTCTTTGGATGAAGAAGATGTTAGAGGATTATGGTTTCTCTAAAGATATTATAACTATTTATTATGATAATTCCAATGCTATTATCTTCAAAAATCTTGCAACATTTAAGAACCTAGAATATAGATATAAGACATCACATAATTAGAAACTTAGTTGAATCAAAGATTATTTTATTATAATATGTGAACACCAAATATTAATTGGCTGACTTATTCATGAAACCTCTAGATGGTCTAAAATTTAAATTTCTCTAAAAAGTAATTGATGTATGTAACATGCTCTAATTCTTAAAAGACATAAAATCTATAAATAAAAAAAATATTTTATGTTTTTTTACATAGGTGATAGGTTGTTAATATTGAAGCACGAAGCAAATTTTATAAGTATACATAATCTATACCTTTAAATCTCACAAATTTCATTTTCTTGGGATCAAGGAAAATCTTATTTGATATGGTCTTTACTTTTAAAATGCTATTCTTTTAAAAGACCAAATAAATGTTTTATTTTAAGCACTCTGAGGAATTCTAGTTGTTTTACTAATGGTTAGAAAAAGTGAAATTGATTTAAATACAAGTATGCTAACAATTAAAGAGGAGTAACCTTGAATTGACTAAAGCTAGTTAAACTTAATACACAAACTGATAAGATACTCCTCCTAACATATCGTTAAGAAAAAGTCAAGTGTTTACATCATTATAGAAATAGACAAATACTTCAGTATGGATCCATCCTACTCTTTAATTCCTTAAAGAAAAAGCCAATTGCTCACTGTGAAAATAGACGAGCAATTATATAATAGAAATGATAGAGTTCATCAAATCTTTTGTTAAGAGTGAAAATCTTCTGTGTCAAGATCCTGACATAAAGTTTGACTTTTAAGGTATGCTTATACCTTGCTAGCATATCTTAGATCAAATAAAAAAATATAAAGAAAAATAAAATTAAGTAGAATTATTGTCTTTTTCACTCACGCACTCACATCTTGTTTTGGTTAACTAAAAAGATATGTGTTCATGAATAATGATTGACCAATGAGGTAAGTATCTCCTTCAAAACTATCATTTATAAGTATTTTTAGGCTAGAAAATTGAGTTAGTTTATGTAGGTCCATATCCCTACCTATGCATACAATTAGATAAATTAGTGAGAAGAACATGTGAAAATGATGTGGCATAACTGAATTGTGAAATAAAAGAGAAATGGTTAGTCTAAGACGTTAATCTTCTTCATAACATTAACGTGTCATCATCAGAGAAACTATAGGTGGATATTATGACGCTTAATGTGAGCCAAAACATGCGAAAAAACATATTTTTCAAAGTTAAATTAATGGTTTTGATTATCAAAACGTGTAATCATCATTTTCTATCTCTCTCTCTCTCTCTATCTCTTGATTTCTTGTTTTAAGGCACTCATCTTCCATTATTTTTCAATAAATCTCTTTATCTTTACTTGATAACTTTTGATAAAAAAAAAGGAAATTTATGAGACAAAACATTTACTTATCTTGCATCTAACCTTTCTGCATCTGCAAATATAATGAGGATATCCTATATTGATATGAAATTTCTTAAAGAAGATTATTGAAAAGAATGTGTCTTATAATCATTTGTGCACTATATTTATAGAACACATTTCTTTTAATTTATTGGTTTTGAAAATGACTAATGCATTTTCTTGTTGAAAGGATGTTATAAAGTAAAGCTAAGAAGAAACCCGGAACCCCTGTTTCAAGTTTTTCTAATAAGGAAGAACAAAAAACCTCTTCCCCTAAAAAGACTCCAATCCAACCCTATAAGATTCAAAAGATAGACAAAAAGGGAAAAACAGTGGCTAGTTCCTCCTCTAAATATACAACATAGTCTGGAAAAACTGACCTTTTCATTTTCTCAGTGTTGAGATGGCTTACAGAAACAATTTCTTTAAGAAGAATGTGATAGGTGAAAGAGAAGTTTCAGTAATTGATCTTTCTGACCCTATATTTGTGTTCATAGAAACATCTTTAAGAAAAAGACAATGAGGTAAATTAACTGAAGGATCACCTGCTCCATATCCTAGTTTTCCCTATAAAAGAATAAAAGTCATTCAAAGACTCAGACGAGTGATCTATTTGTTAGCCTTAAAGAACCAATATGGTTTGTTAATGCACATAAATTGCCTATGAAAACTATGTTATCTTCTTATTACTTATTAGAAGATGTGTTAACAAACATTCAGCCTATTACAACACATATAAAGTTGACAACTGAGAAAGCTCAGTTCATGTGTGCTTTTGCTACTGATATTTCTATCGATCTAGCCACTCATTTTATTGATGCAATACAAAAAGCTACAACTAAAAAGGAAACAAGTCTGCCTTTTGGTGGGTTGATATCTAAAGTAGCAATTATGGCAAAAGTACCCTTGCGTGATAGCGAGCAATAGTTGTAACTTTTTCAACTACGAAGGAAAAATCATAGTTGTAACTATTGTCAAATCTAAAGTCATGGTCAGTAAAAATAGGTTATATTATAAAGAGTTTACCTCTTTTCAGCCTGAAACTCCTCAAACCAACCTCTTACTCCCTTTTATAATAGAACAATTATAATTACTATCCAACAAGTTTGATAGTTTTACTGGTAAGTAAGGACAAAAGATTGATGCAACTAATAAATTACAAAGAGATATGTAACAAAATATTATGCAGGTTAATGACAAACTTGTTCCATTAGACTTAAATGTTGAACAAGTGCATCAATATGTTGTTGGTGTAGATAAGGAATATGATTGGTGACAAACCAAGAAGGTGACAAAGATGCATACAAGGGAGATAAAGCCAGCTAGCTAGCCATCAAAATTCTTTTATATTCTAGGATTTTACTTATTTTTTTTATCAGTAATGAATATTGAATATTGAGTATTGAGTGTTCAGGTATGTAATAACTATGATATTTTTTTTAGTAGAGGAACCTCCATGTTGAATACTTGATGCACTTTGAACTTGATGCATGAAGTTGCATAACAATATCTAATGCATGATAATTTTTTAACATATTATGAACTGTTAGGATGAAACATATTACATGAACTATTCTTTAAATATGTTATGAATAGTTAGTATGAAACATGTTAGGAAAAGTTCCTATACTAACTGTTAGCAACTAGATGTTCTAATTAGAATGATAATAGTTTGAAAATCATAAGGTGTTGTGGCAGGCTATTATGGTATAAAACAAAACCTTGACAAGTAAGGTAGTATATGTAGTTGAAGGACTCCTTTTGTAATCTTCCAAACTAGTGAAAGTTGTTTATCATGGGTTTGGCTACCCCGAAAGGTTTTTTTTTTAATTTTGAAAAGTTCTTCTAACTTATTCATTTAAGTTTTCTACACTTATATTTTTTTGGTTACTAATAGGTGTTTACCAAGTGTTAGTAGATTGCTTCATAGCATACATGGAACAAAAATGGGACTGTTAATTAAGATTTATGTTTTAAAGACATTCATTCCAATTTCATCATTTTAAAATTTCTTTAATGGGTTTCAATTAAAGTTTTAACACAACTTGAAACAACAAATGATACAAAAACCCATTTCCCTACTTTTATCCCGTTGTGATCGAATCTTGTCAAGTTTTCCAATCCTTGGATTTCCTACCAATTTCTCTCTAATTTACCAACATTAATACACTAATATAAACTTTAACATGCAAATTCATCACAGAACAATTCAACCTTCCACCGTTCCTATTTGGTTTAAACCCCCTTACAATTCAAACTTGGTCAAACCTATCCCATCATCATCCTAGGGTTCCTTTTTTGTTTTCTTTATGATTGCACTCAACTACACATACTTAAACATCAATTTAGAAACTCACATACATGAATTAAATCAAATCTTTCCCCATCAATAAACCTATTTTAGTTGAACCCCCATTAAGGAAACTCATGAATTTTTTTTCAAGTTTTCTCAACAATTCTAATATACCCAATCAGAGCATGGCTTGAAGTTTTAAATCTAAAAAAAAGGGCACTATCATATGATTACAATGGTCATCGGTATGACAATACAACCACAAATTTGTTTAAGGTTTTTAATAATATTTTAAAAATATTTATAACTTATTTGTATCGGCTATAATGCAAATAATCTTTTTTAGGGGTAATAAATGTTATAGAGAAGTGCGGGAAATGATTAACATTTTGGTATGTCTATTTGATATTGGAATGATGTTATTTCATTCTAAGACACCTCCAACAGTTGGTGTTACTAGAGAAGTGTGGGAAATGATTAATATCAATAAA
>Ga0325401_1002112_pt1 | contig 17411 bp, 10 predicted proteins | sample PopdelMetagenome_FD_205666 | JGI IMG/M metagenome (GOLD analysis project Ga0325401, IMG submission 205666) | Populus deltoides microbial communities from Bellville, Georgia, United States - Xylem-PdKOR-R2 | ecosystem: Host-associated > Plants > Phyllosphere > Stem > Wood/Secondary xylem | place...
AGCAGGCCTGGCATAAGATTGAGACAATAAAGATTTCAATTTACATTTTGTAAGATTAATTTGGATCAAAAAAATTTATATTAAAATAATTTTTTTTTATTTTTTTAAAAAATGTTAATTTTAACATGATTAATCTTAGTGGCGGAGCCACATGGTGTCAAAAGGGGCAATTGCCCCCTTAATTTTTTTTAATATTTTTTATATTAAAATATACAATTGCCCCTTTAAATTGTTTTTTTTTTCAAAATACTTTTATATTAAAATATTAATAATATCTTAACATGTTTAATTTTCTTTGCTGGCTACTAATTAACCCAAGTTAACTATTGTTAACTTACAATATAATATAATAAATAATATATATGTTTAGCACATTTCACTAATTTTTTTTTCTTTTTCTTCCATTAATTAACTAAGAGCCTTTCTTGTTTCTTTCGAGCTATTATTCTTATTTTTTTTTCTTTTACAAAATTTCTCTTCAAGTCCTAAGCTATTAATTAGTTAAGTAAATAATCTCTTATACTTTAGGTAAGTTTTCTTCATCTTTTATATTTATTTCATTGTTTAATTTTAGTTTTATTCATTTACAATTAATTATTGAAAATGTTAGAATTTATAATAATTTAAGAGTTTATTGAATTAATATGTGTATGAGTAATATTATATGCATATGAATATGAATTGATAAGTATTTTATTATGAATTTCATATTAAAAATGGGTAGCGATGAATTTACTAGTGATTAAAAATGAAGCATAGGACAACTCAAAAAATTAAGGACACAATAGAGAAATAAAAAAAAATTAACATTTATGTTTAATCCATATGTAGAAAATAATAAGTCAACAATAATAATATCAATTTATCATGACAATCCTTTTAAGTTATGGTTTTAGCTACTCTTTACCATATGTAAGCATAAAATTGTTGCCAAGAATTTCACTAGTCCTTGGAAGATTTAGAAAACACAAGCATTGAATCTACCCTAAACTAAAAATAGATAAATGACAGTTTGATTGTATATATTAAGAAAAATATATTTGATGAGATTAATAATAAAGTTATTATGGAGTGATTTTAAAATATAAAACTCGAAAAGAACAATTATAACATAAGTTTTTTTATTTTGAAAGTATTTTTAAATTAATTTTGTTTGATATGAGTTATCACATATATTTCAAATTGATTTCTCAATTTAATATTTGTCTACATAATATATAATATCAAATATTTATTAATAATTTACCTTTTCAATTAAAAATCATAGCTCAGCTATTGGTTAAGCTGCTGATATAAATTGATGATATAAATTGATGGAGTCAATGTCAAAATACATTTAAATTAAAATCTAATTTAAGTTAAATCTTGAGTTATAAATTGGCCAAGTGAACTCACCCGATGGGTTTAATAAATATGAAAAACACATCTATACTCTATAGTATTTCTATTTATTAATATATAAATATATTAGCTATATACCCCTTTATCATTTTAAACTGAGAGCAAAAGTAGCCGTTTGCATACGTTTATTTTGAGGATTGATTAGACCGTTGGAGGACATATCCGTTATTATAGGCCCTAAAGTCTTTCAGTTTGACTTCTGAACTTCGAAAATGTGCAAAGAAAAGGAGGCAAGCACTTCTGAGAGACTTTTGGGTAAAGAACACACCCAAATTTTGTAACTGTCCCCCATTTTTCAAGTCTTTGGTTCAATGGGTATTTAGAGAGAGAGCTTAGAGACCCACTTGTGTAGTTTGTTAGCAATCATGGTTGCAAGAACCCCACCAAAGCAGAGGAAAATTGTGGCTCCTCTCAACCCAGTTTTACTCAGAGAAACTGTAAAGAAGGTACATATTTTTTTAGCTCAAAATATGGTACAAACCCACCAACCTCTCCTTTTTCTTTTTGGATGTGTGGTTCCCAGAAAACTGGAGAAAAAGATGAGAGAATTTTCAAGTCTGGGTCTTTGATTTTCAATAAGCTTACTTCTCGGTCTACAAATTTGGTGCATTAGCTTGGATCACTCTGGTTATCAGAGAATTTTCAGATTTTCAGTCATTTTTAGTCCTTAAGCTCTTTTCTTTTCCTTTTTTTTTCCTCAGCGACCAAGCACAGAACTTTCTTTTTCTGAAACTGGGGTTTTGATTATATATGTTCCTCTTACACTAGAATAATGGGTTTGCTTTGTTTTTTGTAAATTCTGTGAAGGTGGAAAGATGTATGGCTAGATTGCAAGAGCTTCAATACACAGTGGCAGGTGGGAATAAGGTGATAGATGGGGTTAGTCTCAGTCCTAGAAGTACCAGAGGGTATCTAAGAACTAGTCTTAGGTGCAAGCAAGAATCTTTAAGGTAAACTAGGAATTAGCTGTGATCAAAATTTTAAATTTTGATTCTTCTTGTTCATTTCTGTGAAGATTTACTAAAATGTGTTGTCTTCTACTTTTACCAATTTGAAGGACCAAGAGTACTGCCCCTAAGAAATCTCCAGTGGGGAAGCTGCCAGCAACTTCAATAGGTATCTCTTTTTCTCATTGATTTCAGTTATTGTCTGTGATTATGTTGTAAAGACATTTCTTTTCTGAAAATTTGAAGTACCGAACCATTGCTAATTGAACAGTCCGAATGACTTGGATGTTTTATGCAGGCGAATGGCGGCGAATGTCTTTACCAGCAATGCTAGTAGGTGAAACAGTGGGAGAGATTCTACAAGCAAGCCAATTTGCAAGAGAAATTGTTGCAGCTGTTGCTTGCAAAACCAAGAAATCTACCCTTGAAGACCCCAAAACTCCAGTGACCCAACAGAGAAAACAAAGGCCTCACCCTGAAGACACTGAACTCAAATCCAGAAGGAAGAAGGAAAAGCAAACTAAATTACAGTCAATTCGATCAGAATCCGATTCTCCATGTCTTTTAAGAGCTCGATCGCGTATTAACTTCAAGGTTTCACCTCCTAAGAAGAGTGAAGTGGATAAAGAAAATGCTCGGTATTTGGCAAACAGAGTGTCTCCTAGGAATAGGCCATGGGCTAAAAAGACAGTACTGTTTCCAAACCCTTTGTTCCTTTCTACAGATTCTACACAGCAGCAAAAGTTTTGCAAGACAAGGTCTCCAGTGATTGCAAGAAACAAAAAGCAGACAACCCCACATAAGTTCTTGATTAAATCCCCTCCATCAGGTTCAAAATTCCAAGTAAAGATCAAGAACCCACCAGTTGTCTGTTCCCTATCACCTACAAGACCTACAAACTTAAGCAGGAAATCACCTAAGTTGTCAACTGCATCGAAGTTGCGTCGATCATTTTCACCTTCAAGGTTGGCCAACAAATTGGTGTCTCCATTGAAAGGCAGAAAAATTGTGCTGAAGAGTGATGGGTTAATAATGAGTGGACTGAAACAGCGTCCAATAGCAACACCGAGACGGTTCTCACTGGGGAGAATTTGAGAGGTGTTAGTTTTCCTTTGGTTTGTTTGAAGATTGAGGATTCTATTTCAGACACTTTATCAATGTCCATAGTTGATTCTTTTATATTACAAACAAGTGTGAATTGTTGGTTACGTTATTGATTCTTGAGGTATTTCATCAAAGGTGATCATGGATTCTCGTTGTCTAATAGAATCCACAGAATTCCTAAATTTTAGAATAAATTATTCTCTAGCCCAACCTGATGTGGGGACCATTCTCTAAGGCACTGACTGTTTGGGGAGGGGGAACCCGGCTCAAATACCATTTTTTAAAATTTTAATTTTTTTTAAAAAAATTATATATATATATATATATATATATATATATATATTTCTAAATAAAAAATATTTTAAAAACAATTAGTACGAGCCTCTCAAACAACAAAAACCTTCACTCAGATTATTTTTCTCTGAAAATTAAAAATTGCCAAAGGGTTACAATTGGGATTTAAAAAAACACTTGCATACATGACAAGACAAAGATAACAAGAGCCAATGAACTAAATTATAATTTTCAAACATGAAGGTGTTAAAGTGAGGATAAGAGTCAAACCGAGGGACTAAGGATAGGTTGATGAGCCAACTTGCAAAGTTGAGCCGGCCAACCCGTAACCTGACCCCTGGGCCATGTCAGACGGCACTGCACATGGACATTCCATCCCAGATGGAATTACAGTTACGATAAGCCTTCTCTTTGTCAAATTTACGAAGCTGCATGAATAATAAGGTGTTGTTGCCAGATCAAAAGAACTACACAAGGAGGTAGAAGAAGGTGTTGCAAAATTGCGGAAGCTTATGAATATTTCACTCAATATGATTATTGTACACTGATGTTACAAACCTGAGAGGCATGTATCATTCACTCCACCCTCAAAAAGTAGGAGAAACAAATATTATCTCCAAACATTACCACTCTTTTCAACGGTGCTCTCTATATGGTACAATATAACAAAGACCATTCAGGCTGAACAATGAGAAAATTGCTGCAGTATTCACACATCTGGCAAACCTTCCACACTGAGCCATATTTTTACCACTCCTAATGAAACTGCAAGCCTTGCATTCAAGCTCTTAAGGGGAAACATGGAATCCGCCTAGGCAAGCAATCATTTGCTTGGAGATGCAAATCTTGTCCGCTCTCTCTGCCGACCCAAGGCTCTATCCTTGGGGGACGATGTCTTACTTCCCACGGCTGCTTGGCGCATCATCTCTGCAAACATAGTTTTCACAATCACGCAATAATATCCAAAATCATAGAAGTCAAGTGTGATTGCCAAAGCTACCATTTTTTTTTTTTTGGTTGGGATGAGGAGTGGGGAAATAAAATCAGATATACTTGTCTAGATGAATACGCATGTAACTTGATTTTTCCAGACAAGTTTTTTAGACAGCATAGAAAAAACTTAATAAGCTAATCTAAACACATTCCCACGCCTATGTTAACTAAGCACAATTTCAAAACAGAAATTCAGTTGACGGATAATGAAAATTCAGAGACGGGTGACTGCAATGCAGATAATTTCCCAAACAGTATCCTTGCAGGAATGCACGTGAAACAGAAAAGCATTGGAGTTGAGAAATGTGAGAGTACTATTAATTAGTTGATACTTAAATACACCGGGAAAAGCAAGAAAACTCTACCTCTCTTTCTCTCAAGCTCTTGGTCAAGCTCTTCTTTCCACTTCCTTTGTCTCTCAGAAAAGCTCACACTGTGAGTAGCAAATCATCACACTTCAGATTAATTCACACTGAAAAGAGACTCATGGAAGCACAAGCTTAAGGATGAGACATATGGGCTAACCTTGGGCTACTTGTTTCTGGCTGACCATCAACTTGAAGCCCTTTCCGGTCATTGCTCCGAGGGGATGAATTGTCCTCTGAAGCTTCATCACTTGCATTGCCAACATTAGATGCACGTCTATTACTCCCAGGGCTTCCAGTACTAACAGCATCAGATGCTGTAGATGGACTTCCAACTGGGATCCGACTGGGTGACTTGCTTTTAGGAGGTAATTTCAAGTAATTTGGAGGAGTTTCATCACGTGAACTTCCACCATAACTCGGAGAGAAAGATGCATTCAAACTGTTATAGAACTCTTCATATAAAGGTGTTTGCAGTTTCTTCAGTTCTAAAGCCTGAGAAATAAAATTACAGTTGAATATCAAGATGTTGTAAATCCAGATCCAAACAACAGAAGGAAATGGATAATTTTCAACATCAGAGATAAGCAGTAGCACCTTTTCACCAAGAAAAGCTCTAATTTTTGACTCAGTAAGTTCCTCATCATCCTCCGAAAGCGATGCCCCACAGGAAAATGAAATATTTTGGTCCACTTGAACAGGTTTCCCAGTGTCCACTTCGCTTCCTGCTTGTTCCAATTCTGGACTCTCATCAAATTTGCACCTCCACTCTCCAGACAGCTCACATTTGGGATCAGAACTCTAAACAAAGCACAATTTTCAATAAACTGTACAATAATGAAGCTGCCAGATGATTAAAAAGCTACACCAGCAATGGGAATGATTTCAAAGCAGTTTCTCACCTTATTGAAGTCATTAGAACTCAAACGAGAATTGAGCTTTATTTCATCTATAGAAAAATCATGGCTTATCAGACACATGTCATCATTGCTGTTTGGTATTTCCCATGCATCCTTACATTCAGACAGTTTCTTCAGATCAATTGAGCAGCCTAGACTACCCAAATTACAGACATCCATTGAGTCATGGGCAGATGGCATTTGACTGGCAACAAAATTTTTTGATATTTTAAGAAACCTCTACAAGTTCAGCACATTCAATGTATTAATACAGAATGGAAAAATATACAAAGGTACTTACATGGTTTCAGGGTTAGTGGTGTATAACTGCAAAGGAATTCCAGAATGTTCCTGAAGGTAACAGTCTTCCATTAAAAACATGAAATCAAAGAACGCATGAAAATCAGAGTACAGAATCAGGTCCAACTATACCAACCATGACTGGACTATGAATAACATGATCAGATGCGCCCATCTCCCCAGTAACAAATGGATGCTGCATTTAAGAACAATTTAGGGTAATGAAATGTTGATAAATACTAGCCAGCAATATAACAAATGTATTAGAACATAAAAGATGCCCCTACCTACAATGTGCTCAAATAAATAAAAGACAGTAAATAACATTAAAATCACCTGCAGCAATTGAGATGCCTCTGGCCTCATATTTGGTTCCCTGCATTAAAAATTACATGCCAATGAGATTCAGGAGGAAAAAGACATTAGTGGGCGTACTAATTGTATCCGAGGGTTGAATGTTTATTTTAAAGTAAGAATGCAACCCGCAATTTTTGTTGATAGGATTTGAACTTATGATCTTCATAATCACTACCCACCTATTTCACATCAAGAGAGCTAAACCCCAAAGGATGAAGCATCTAAGTCATTGTAAATCTCATATCGATATTGCTCAAAATAAAAGCGAAAAAGGCAACATAAACAGTACTTGTGCAAGCACTTGAGCAGAAAATCTTTGGCCTCTGGAGTGAGATGCCCAGGGATTTCCGGATGAGACTTTGTCGACCCTATATAAAAGAGTGCGGCAACCTAACAGAAACATTTTCAGTGAAATATATTGGAAAGCACCTTATGGAATACCATATATACACATGCTCAAGAGCTAGAAAATTAGGTACCTCTTGGTATTGTTGGCTCCAAGGAGGCTTTCCAGTGGCCATCTCAATGACTGTGCATCCAACACTCCATATATCAGCAGAGCTAGGGAATTGTTTTATAGTTTATCAGTAAGGTTCAGTTTTATAATTTAAACAATCAAGAAAAATTCCCAACTTATCATGTTACTTAAAGATGAAGAAGCACTTAGATACATTATGCACAGACCAGAAAATTCAAATACCATGATTTCACTTAAACTCTTCAAAGCCTTCATATAAACCTTTTATGTTTTTGCATATGGCACACATGGCGGAAAACTAGCTGTAGAAGCTTCTGGATTACATAGATCACAATAATCTAGAATATAAACTCTGCAACTAGATCCTTCAATATTTATGTCACGTGAAATTCAACCACAAGAAGCTTCTGGATTCTGTGATTTTATAAAACGATTGGTTTTTTCTATATTAATAGGTATGCATGGCACTTTGCTTTCATTGCTACAACTTTCTTCATGACTCGTTTTTTCCCCAGTCCTTCATAACTCATGCAAATTATTTCTGTTTCTTCTATAGTAAAATGGATATGAGAGGTAAATGCCCTGACAAAATCATAATAGATTTTGGCACAAGGAGATACACACGGGTAGAGAAAAAGACAGCTGTCTTTAAGAATATACATACACTTTAGCAAAAGCAATGATCTGGACTAAGCAGGCACATTCAAGGCCTCTTAAGATTCCAGGACTTTTTAAAACAATGTAATTTGTACCATTTAATGTCAGCTCTCAGAAATGTTTATACTTGTTCCTCTTGTTCATTTTTCAGCCTGACATCTTTCTAAACCTAAATTCTCCAGTCTTTCTATCAATAAATGCTTTTTTCCTGTCAACATGTAGAAAACAAAAACCTAAAAAAGGAAATCCGGGACCTAATTCAGAGGGTACCATACTTTTCTAAGAATAATGTAATCATGTAAAATTTCAGAGGAACTTAATTGTCCTTACAAGCCATGCCCCGTCTGCAGAATGACTTCAGGAGCCATCCAGTATGGCGTGCCCTTCATTGATTTGGCCCCTGAAACAGTTGCCTACAGTGACAAAGGTCTTAATTAGTTGGATATAAATATTAGAAGTGATTTTAGGAAATACTTCCTACAACATAAAGAACAAGGTAAACATAGTAGACAGTGGATCAACCATGTGCATACCAGCTCAACGACCTGTTTTGATGCACCAAAATCTGCAAGTTTAATGCACCCTTTATTATCTACAAGAATGTTTGCTCCCTAGGAGTACATGAAGAAGACATGTCATTGCTCAAAAAAAAAAGATAAGAGAAAAAGGCTAAAGACCTTTTCTCACATGTAGCGTCAAGGGAAGGAAATTTAAACTTCAAATCTACCTTGATGTCTCTGTGCATAATTCCATTGTTATGTAAATACTCCAACCCCAGCAATAATTGCTTGGTATAGGCTCTTATAACCTGTTCAAATTAACACGCATGATTAGCCCAAGTCAAGTAATATGAACAAGCTCAGTTGGCAAAGAATCGAAGACTTACTGGCTCAGGGAAGGATCCAAATTTCCCCAAAAGAGATGATATTGATCCACCCGGGACAAATTCAAGCAAAATATTTAAGGTTTCCTCCTCCCTAACTGTACCCAAATATCTCTGAGGACCAGAAATGACTTGCAATGTCAGAACTGTGGTAAACTTCATCAGTTCAGTTAATAAACAGAAGACCAGTCTCAATACTCACAACAATGTTAGGATGGGAGAGATTCTGTAGAAGCTTCACTTCTTCCTCAAGCTCTTTGATGTGAGCCTACTTATAGCAACAACCAAGTGAACTAAGACAGATTTTTCTAATATTGACATTGAGAGAGTCTATTACAACAACTACCATACTTACACCATCTCTACATAATTCTGGAATAATAAACTTCATATTACATTTGAATGTTTAGGTTTCTAAGTGCATGAAAATTGGCCAAATTCAAGCTCCCTTACCCAATCATGCACAACAAATATTATTTGCTGTTTGATGTCATTTTCTGGTTTAAGGAAACCCATAAAACACATAAATTCTTCCTCGTAAAAAATGCAGCATAAGACAGGACAACAATCCTTCAATATAAAAGGAAGAGGAAATAATCCTCCCCCTTGTTCCTAATACAATGAAGCTAACCACTTGCGTACTAATCTTAAATATTATAATGCTTGATTGAATAGATTTTCATTCTTCAGAGAGCCTGAAATAATCAGAATCCTAAAACACTAACTTCACTATTTGGAGGAACCAGATACAACTAATTGTTTTAGATTCATACCTGAGCTCTCTCTCTTGTAGCTCCATTAGCTGCAATCAAAACCTAAGAAATAACAAGCAAGGAAAAGAGACTCAAAATCACATCCAAACCCGTCATTTTCAGAGTAACTGAAAGAACACTTTCCGAAGTCAAGTTTAACATCAACACAGATACTACCTATCAACAATTAAAAAAAAAATGCAAGAGTAACAGACTCCATCCCAACTATGAATCGATCACTACCAATTACCAAATATGAAAAACCAGAGTCACAATTATTAAAGCCAATATTAATCAACCCAAAATCAGAATAAGTGTGAAAAGTATCAAACTTGAAAGTCTCCAAAACCCATTTCAGCATCAGACCCCAACCCATAGCCCAAAAAATCATACTTAACCTTAAACCAGCAAAACCCCATTTCAAAATCAGAACCCAAAACCAAAATTCAACAAAAACACATCAAAAAAATCAAGCTCTCAAAAACCCACAGTTAAAATAAAAAAAACTAACCAAAACCCATTTCGAGAAACCCACCGAAAACTCAAAATAAACAAAAACCCAGATGGAATCAAATGAAAAGTAACCTGCTTTATCGCTAAAAGCTCTCCAGAATCAAGATTCATGCCCATATAAACATGGCCAAATGCACCACAACCAATCAACTCCCCTTTACGGTACCGGATCGGAGGAGGCATTGGAAGTGAAGACGGAGAAGTGGGTTTGTTAAAGATTCTTGATTTACGAACGCAGTTATTTAATTTGTCAACTAATGTTGAAGTTAATGGATTGTTTGGACTGCAGTAATTGGTTTCTTGATTGGGATTATGATCTTGTGGGGGTGTACGGAATACTATTGATCTCCTAACTGATCCCAAGAAGTCTTGCATTGTGACATAAAGAGAAATAGAGAGAGGGAGTGATTGATGGAGTTACCGGAGGGTTCTTTTGATCAATGAGTAGGGAAAGGGGAGAGAGAGGAGGGAAAAGTATGGGAAAATTTTGTTTTTGAAAAATAAGAAAATGAAGAAATCATAATTGCAGGACTCCTTAGTCCTTTTTTTTTTCATTAGTAAGAGTAAGTAAATTAATGGATTTATGGTGTTATAAAACTTTCCCACTTAAAGGTTAATATAAGTATTGTGTGGAGGTTGTGAATTTTTAAAATATATTTTTGTTTAAAAATATATTAAAATGATAAATTTAAAATTTTTTTATATCAGCACATTAAACTCATTTAAAAATATAAAAATAATTAATTTTAAATAGAAAAAATTTAAATTTAAAAAAAATACAGTTTTAACAATATTCTCTAATCGCTACCTAAATTATTCCAAAGCTTTGCCTTGACTAGGTTTCATTTCAAATAGATTTTTTTTATTTTTTTTAAATATTAAATGATATTTTGGTTAAAAAAATAAATTGATTTATCAATCTACAAATTAATATCAATCCATGATTTAAATATTGAATTGAATCTTATAGCTATGGGTTTATTGATTTAAAACAAAAATATGAAAAATAATAAGAAAAGAAAGAAAAAAAAAGTCAAGTTAGTAACTAATATTTAACAAGTTTCTCCAATTCATACCAAATTAAAATTAGTATTTTCCAGATTGCATTTTAAAACTTATTAACAAGCTTTTAAAGGAGCAATGAAAATATTATTCAAGACACCATTGTTTACCAAAATATAAATCATTGGAGATTGCTGTGGTGGTATGTTTTCTTTTTCATCTATAGACTTTTTTTAAAAAAACTATACTAGACTCAATTTAAGTAAATTTGTTAAGAAATAACAAGATTCAAAGATATAGAATCAAAGTGAAAAATGCATAGGAAATGAGTGGCATTTTCATACTTTTTAAAAAACATTCATTATAATCCTCTTACTTTTCAAATTATAAATATGAGATCCCTCTATTTTTTTTAATTTTAAAGTAAATTAAGTTTTGGTTCAAAACTTTATTCTTTTCATTTTTTATTTTCTAATTTGAGAAATGAGAAAGGGAGGGAGTCATCGAATTACAGTAGAAGAGAGAAAAAGTCATTGGTTTACAATAATTTTATCTGTTAAAAAGATCAATTTTGGTATCAACATATTCCATTCAATTAAAAATATTTAATGGTTGAACCTAAATATTGACTTAAAAAAATTTTCACCTCCTTTAATTTTATGTTTTTAGATTGTTTTTTGAGTTTTTTAGCTTGATATATTGTTTTTTTTTTTTAATGTTCTAAGGGTGTTTAATTTCAAATTCTTACCTTTAAAAAGAAGAAAAGAAAAAGGATGAAGGTGTTTTGGGGAGAAAAAAGAAAAAAGAGGAGAGTTGGGAACCAAAAATCGACTGTTGTTACATAATGGAGGGACGAAATCAAGATTTTCTTCACCCCTGAAATTTTGAAAATCTTCACTTTGACCCTTGGATTTTTTTTTTCATATTTGTTTAGTATTTTAAATCTCTTTTTTTCTCCCTCATTCATCCTTCTAACTTTACTTGTTTTGAAATTAATCCTAATGATATTTGAATCTTGACGCATCCTCTTCTGAATTCCTACTTCCGTCCTTGCCATGATGTAATGCCCAATACCGCTATCATGAGTCAAAATGTTCCATCGTGTTATGAAACGGCCATTATTGCTGATACATTAACTTGACTAGAAACAGAGTGGCAGAAACAATCTTCAAAGCACAAGTTCTGCGACAAATTGTTCCAGATTTTTTGAAGAGGATCCACCGTTGGACAAACTCATCTGAGCCAACCTCTTAATCTTGAGTGCATTTTCTCTTATTCCACCATTGATGAGCAATTCATCCACTTTGCTTTTGATTTCATGCCTTGTAAAGATCCCATCTTCGTTTGGCTTCAACTCCAAACCAACCTTCCAGCCATCACATATGCAAGTCCTGACATAGAATTGGTCTCCCATGTGAGGCCAGCAAAGCAGGGGAACCCCCATGCTTATGCCCTCTACGGTTGAGTTCCAACCACAGTGAGTTAAGAAGCATCCAACAGAACGGTGAGCCAACACTTTTTCTTGAGGTGCCCACTGAACTACCTTTCCAAGCTGATGATCATCTGCTCGTCTATTTCGGAGACCATCAGTAGCACTAGCAACCTCATGGCTGATGTCCGGCCGCACCACCCAGAGAAATGGTCTGCCCATAAGTTGAAGGCCAAGGGCTAATTCATCAAATTGATGAGAATTAAATGTCCCTGTGCTGCCAAAAGAGACATAAACAACCGATCCTGGTGGTTGTCTGTCGAGCCAGCTTAAACAAGTAAGGTCCTCTGAAAACATATTTCCACTAGGCCGATCATTTGCAAGTAGTGGACCAATCGATAATGTGGTTGGGAGTAAACCATCAGCTGAAGGATCAAGGTCGCGATACCAGTTGCACAGAACCCAGTTGGATGTTCTCAGAAAAGGCTCACCGGAACGCACAAATTCAAACCCAACCTTTTGCAACTCTTTGTTTCCTGGGAAATTCCATACATAATCATCACTGCTCAGAGCTGGCAGATATGGTGACAACATAACCTTTTCCTTCTTTTTTGGAGTTCCCAGACATGGTTAAACCAATGAAAAATCTCTTAGTTAGTACAGCTACGCTGTTGCATATATATGTTGAAATTTCAGCAAGTTGGGCTATATTATATAGCTAGTTGATCGATCAATGGATATCCAAAAGCAAAATTAGCAGCACAGGACGCAATCCCTGCTTTAAAGAAGTCATATTTTAAGAACTAGTTGCTTACCTTCAGCATCGATGATGCCAGCCTCAATAAGATGTGGTATTTGCAACACCATAGATACAATTCCTGGTGCTGATGAAAGAAAGATAGCCCCTTTTAGCCCCATCTTATTTGCAATCTCCAGTGCCCATGCCACGACCAAATCAGCAATTACACAAGTAATCTTTTCATCCTTCTCAGACTCGGGTTGATTAGCCTTCTTAATGAATTCCTCGACATGATAGGGCATGACCTTTGCAATTCTCTCCAAGAACTTCACAGTATCTCTTCTCTCATCTAATTCTGTACTTTTCAGTCCATCAGGAAAAAAAACTGTCTTCACCCTCTCCTGATAAGGTCCACCCTGGATCTTTGGCAATGCATCCTCATTTCTTGATTGCTCACTGTCAAGTTGATCAAATGTACATTCTGCTGTAAGAAAAGTGACTTTGACTCCAAGATCAGCAAATGGAAATTAAAGAAGACGGGTAATATGCAAGGAAAAATAATCATCACCTGCTCATATGGATGTTTGCTCTCATTACCTCCTGATGATCACAGAAGCCCTGTTGGTGATTTTAAATGGAATAGACAAGATTTGACACTTGAGTACTGCTCTGAAGAGATTAAGTGCCTGGATTGTCTCAGCCCTGCTGGTGTTCATAACGGAGAAATTTACTTGCTCACATACTTCGAACAACTATTTGTATTCAAGATTGATCCCTCTGCTGTTCAGTTATTGGGTCTGGAAGTGGATAATTGTACATGAATTAACAGGATTTACGAGCATTGCATGGGTCAATTAAGGATGTTTTTCGAGCATTTCATTCATGAAGATGTGATATATTTTCGAGTTCTTAAATCAGATTTCATGAAGATGGATGATCGAGCAATTTTTATAGGTTCATATACAGAATGCAATCCTCTCCCCCACCTTGCCAGGCGCCACAAAAAGTGTTACACAGTTGTTTTTTAAATATTTTTTATATTAAAATAATAATTTTTTATTTTTTAAAATTCATTTTTATATCATCATCACATAAAAATAATTTAAAAATATAAAAATAATAAATAAAAACAAGTAAAAAATAAAAATAAAAATAAAAATATTTTTTTCTACTTTTAAAACTAGAAACAAACCTTTAAATTAAGCATTAACTTAATATGGCCAGGCCCAGCCTAAACTCTAGTTCAGGCCCATAACAAAGTCCGATGGTGCTTATGGTAAGAATCAACAGAAATCATGATTTTTAAATTTGCGAATGCACTGGGCGGGTGAGAAAAAAAAAATAAAAAACTGATTAAATCTAAAAAATTATAAAAAAATAATTAAAAAAACTGAATCGTTAAAAAAAATTGAATAAACTGATTAAAAATTTAAAAAACTGACCGGTTCGATTTCGATTTTATAAGCCTGAAACCGAAAAAACCAAACTGAATTCAAATCGGAAAAAATGAGTCAAATTAGAAAAAACCAAGCCAAACCAGTTTGAACCATTTTTTGTCATAAAAAACCGAACCGAAACCGGTCGGTTTGAACCGGTTTCGGTTTGGTTTTTTTATTTAAAAATTTGATTTAGTTATTTTTTTATAAAAATTAAACCGAACCGAAAATGTTCACCTCTAATATTATATTGAGCATACACACACAGAGAGAAGGTCAAACAAGGAAACAAAATGTTATAATGTATAGAATGGATTCACAATATTAAACTTAACCCAGCCAATAATTGATGAATCGGTTTATTCTCTGAAAAAATAATTTCTAATGTTGAATTTGTCAAAATTTTAGTACACGTGGAAAATCTTGATCACCTACAAAATGCACTAGCTAGCTGAATACAAAGCAATTAATTTAATTTAATTTAATTTAATCATTAAGATGGTATTGTCTGGGATCTTTAACATTAATCTTCCAGTGACCATCTGGCAAGCTCGCATTCTTAGCCTTCCCTCGCCATTTCCTTATCCTTGCATCCATATGCTTTGTGAGTCCACAATATTGCTGCAATTTCTTTGGCATGGCATCATAAACCTGCCACCATCTCTTGTGAGCCGAGTCGCTGGCAAAAATATGGCGATCCACCATGTCCCAATTACAATCATAATCTTTGTAGCATGCCCATGGCTTTAATCCCAAGAAATGGATGGTGTAGGGACCCTTCTGCATTTCATGATCTGGGTTTCCTTTGTTCTTGAAAATCTTGAGATAATTCAGCCTCGTAGGCAACCGATGCCACCATGTGAAGGCTTCATTGAGAAACCCTTGATCACCTCCATTGTATGAAAGCAACTTATTTCTCTTTGACATCATGTCTTCAAACAAGCACGTCGACGGCTCAATCACCATGATCCCCGAGTTGAATAGCACCTTGTCATTCGGAGCTGCTGATAATTGTGGATAAGCAAAGAACTTGTCGATATTCTTGAGGACTATAAGGTCAGCATCTATGAAAATAACTTTGTCATAATCTGTGATTTGCCAAAGTCGAAGTTTGCTGTAGTTCCATTCGTTGTACGAGTCTTTTCGAGCAAAAGGGCTTCGGATAGGTTGGATGAGCTTCGTCTTCCACCCGGCGGCTCTAAGACCACCGAGTGACTCTGGACTTAAGGATGAATCATGGAGGAGGACGAGGTCTTTAGTAGAGTTGTTTTGTATTATACTTTGAGCCAAAGCAATTGCTCCACAGACATAAGCTTCTGAGGAATGGATTACTGTTGCATAGGCAACCCTTTGATGATGATACAAGATGTCGTCAATGGGTTTTCTTGCTGTTGAATATTGTGCCATGGAATGTCTCTGAGTTCCTTGGCTTCCTGCATATTAACAAACAAATTCAAACTATCAAAAAAAAAAAAAAAGAGCACAAATTCAAGATGTTAATTACAATGCTAACATTATTTCCTGCATATTAACTTTCTTTCATGGAACATTTAATTTTTTCTGACCAAACATCAATATTGTGCGTTCAGTTCAGAAAAATATAAAAGGAATATATATAAATATAAATATAAAAGGAACATAAACATAAAAGGAATACAAACAAAGATGTAAAAACAAATTGCTTTTTATGAAAATTTTGAAATGAATTTGTTTTTTTGGAAATATAAAAAATATAATTAAGAGGCATGTTTTCTTTGTTCTAATTATCTCTATTTTTTTTATTCCAAATAATAAACAAACACTACTCAAATGATGTTAATTGTATAAACTTATTATTTTGTGCTTAATTAGTCATTTATTAAAAATAATGTTTTTAATTAAGAAACTGGAAAAATGGTATCTTCATGATGAAGAAATTAAGTTCATGATTGGCGAGTGAAGATATTATCAATCTCTTAATCTAATTTATTTTTATATATTTTTCCAGTTATCATCAACATGTAGTTTGCTCCTAACGCAAATAAAATAAATCAAATTGAACTAAGACATACCTGTCAATAATCTACCAAGAGGAGCAATCTGGCATGACCCAACAGGCATTTGCACCTTCTGTCGAAGTCTCCTCAACTCAGGCTTGTACACCCAGTAATCTCCTAAACGAGTCATCAAATCATCACACCTGAATATTTCTTGCATGGGTCCACAAGACCCCATGAAAACAACATACACCGTCCGATCACCGCCTCCCTTGGTCAATCCATTGGCCACTACAAGGTTAGCCACCACCAAGTTCACTTGCAACCTAAACACATCCCTAATCCCCTGCTTCTCTGATCCGCTGCCACAAGGAACCCTAGCCAGGATAACATCTAGGTCACGGTAATCGTCCAGCCTAGGCATTGGGACCTCCGGGCACGACGGTTGGTGCCACCTGGCGTCCTCATCGATCCACTCTGGGAAAAAACTCTCCCATTTTAGCTCCTTGGATACAGGCCTGAAATCGACACTAACAGTCTCTACTTGTCCATGCATACGATCATATGCATGCTTGACGTGATCATCAACATTAACCAAGCCAATCTTGATCGGTTCGCTATCGGTTTTCTTCTCGATAAGGCCATCGAACCATGATTTTTGTGTATTGATTGATAAGGGTTTCTTAATGTCACGGGCTGCTGTTTGAGGGTGGTGATCAAGCGCATGGCCAGGTTTTGGCTTCAAAGAGAAGACGAGGAACATGAGGGATAAAGAGAGGAATAAGAGGGAAGTGATGAAGAGTTTTTGACACGAACTTTGGGGCTTAGAAGAGGCCATCTTGATTGGCCTATACACACACAACGTTTGCGTATATATATATATATA
>Ga0325401_1002113_pt1 | contig 17406 bp, 13 predicted proteins | sample PopdelMetagenome_FD_205666 | JGI IMG/M metagenome (GOLD analysis project Ga0325401, IMG submission 205666) | Populus deltoides microbial communities from Bellville, Georgia, United States - Xylem-PdKOR-R2 | ecosystem: Host-associated > Plants > Phyllosphere > Stem > Wood/Secondary xylem | place...
GGGGGAAAAGGCAATATGTGCAAATAGGTAGTGCAGGAAGCAGAGCACTAGGCAAAAAGGCAGCCAAATTTCAAGTTTTCCTTGCGCAAGCTACCTAGGTAGCCTAGCAGATGCGTCGTGGTTTGGCATGGTATTCTTTCGGCAAATTCCGTAGTTTGGACGTCCACCCAAACCAGACAGCCATACCGCTATTTGTTTAGTGGTTTACACCAAACTAGCTACTGCTTGCTCCTACCCTCTCCCACCCTCACGTTTCTGCTCATTTTATGTCAACTAGTACATGCTCCATCGTTTACCGCCCCGATCTGGGCGTGGTGGTAGCGCGCTGGCTGGATGATGCTTCCTTTGCTCAGCTCCAAGCCGACTTCATGACAATACTTCGCGAAGCGGAAAAGCACGCGGTAGCTCGGTGGCTGCTCGATGTGCGCCGCCGCGACCAACTCAGCCCAGAGCTAGGTAACTGGACCACCAGCATTTTTTACCCGCAAGCCGCCGACCAACTGCTACCCCAACAACTGCGCATCTCCGTGCTTTGCTCACCAGTACGCATGGCCGTGTATGAAGCCAGCGACGAACAGAAAGAATATCTCACGTACGGGCTGTCTAATGAGCGCACGTACCGTATGCGCCTTTTCGGCGACGAAGGCTCGGCGATGCAGTGGCTTCTGGCCTAGGTTATTTAGCAGAATACATTAGCACAAAAAAGCCTCGCCGGTACCGGCGAGGCTTTTTAAGTACAGGCAAGCTAGCTTACTCAGCTTGGCCAATGGGGTAAAATGCCTTGCGGCCGTCGGGGTAAACCCCTTCTACTAGGGCACCGTCACCTTCCTTCGCCTGGTCAAGGTAGCGGGCCACATCTTGCGGCTTGGCTACCTTGTTCTTGTCGATGCGGGTGATGATGAAGCCATCGGCAATACCCGTTTCGCGGAAGTTACTGTTGCGGATGCCGCTGATCTTGGCACCGCCTTCAATACCTAGCTTGTTCATCTCCTGGCGGCTCACCGGAGCGAGCGAAGCGCCTTCGTATTTGATGGCCGCTATTGCGGTTTCGCGGATGATGTCCGTGGTACCCGTCGAGTTGCGCAACGTTGCCGTGGCCGTGCTCAGGTCACCACCGCGCAGGTAGGTCACTTTGATCTTGTCACCAGGGCGGTAGCGCGCTACTTGCTCTTGTAGCTGCGAGCTAGTATTCACTCTAGCCCCGTTGATTTCGGTAATTACGTCGCCTTCTTTCAGACCAGCCGCCGAAGCTGCACTGTTTTCCGTCAGTTTTGCCACGTACACGCCGTTCAGGTTTTTCAGCTTCTTTTCTGAAGCTAGCTTGGCGTCAATTTCCTGCATGTGCACGCCGAGCAAGGCACGCTGCACCACTTTGTACTTGAGCAAGTCGTCGACAACTTTGCTCACGATAGAGCTAGGTACGGCAAACGAATAGCCTTCGAAAGCACCGGAGTGCGAGGCAATGGCCGAATTAATGCCGACCAAGTCACCGCTAAGATTCACGAGGGCACCACCCGAGTTGCCAGGGTTCACTACCGCATCAGTCTGCAAGAACGACTCAATACCCATATTGTCTTCGCGACGCAGGATATTGATGTTTCGGCCTTTAGCCGAGATAATACCTGCTGTTACGGTTGAGTTCAGGTTGAAGGGGTTACCGACAGCGAGTACCCACTGGCCTACTTTCACGTCGTCGGAGTTGCCGTACTTCACAAAAGGCAGGTTGTCGGCTTCTACTTTCAGCAGAGCTAGGTCGGTATTGGGATCAGCGCCCACGAGCGAAGCTTTGTACTTGCGCTTGTCGTCGAGCACGACCTCAATCTTATCGGCCTTCTCGATTACGTGGTTATTCGTTACGATATAGCCGTTGGCGGCGATAATTACGCCCGAGCCCGAGCCCATCTGTGGGCCTGACTGACCGTGATATTGCTCCATACCGTCGCCGAAGAACTGCCGCAGAAACGGGTCCATTTGCATGGCTCTTTCGTTTTGCTTCGGCGCATATTCCGTCATTACGTGCACAACAGCTGGTGTCACGGAAGCAGCAGCAGCAACGAAGTTCAAGCCTTCGGGCACGTTGTAGGTGCTACTACGTAGCTCACTGGTATACCGAATGTTAGGGTCAGCAGCTACGGCCTGAGGCGTGTAGGCGCGCTCCGGCTCCAACAGCTTGTACCCACCCACGGCCACGCCTCCACCTAACACAGCAGATGTAAGCAGACCGAGCATCATTTGTTTTGCTTGCATGGGTAAGAAATGAGTTGTTTGTTTTTGGAAGATGATAAGGGAAGTTACAACAGAAATGATGAGACTCCAATGAAGAACTACGAATTCTAACGTAGAGAGTCCATCTCGTGGTATTTCGGTTGCAAACTATATATCTACAACATACACTTCAACAAAAAAGGCACCGTTGCCGATGCCTTTTTTTTGAGCAAAGCTTAGCGCACTTCGATGTGGTGCTTGGTCACTTTGTTGCTGTCGAAAGGCAAAGTCACGCGCAGGATACCATCAATCAGTTGCGCATCGATAGCCGTTACGTCAACCGTTTCGGGCAAACGGAAAGTGCGGGTGAAAGTCCCGTAAGCCGTTTCTACACGGCGGAATTTCGGTGCATTTTCGTCGGCAGCGGGTGCTTTACGCTCGCCGCTAATCACTAAGTTACCTTCCTGAAAATCGATCTTCACGTCTTCTTTCACGACGCCGGGCACAGCTAGGTGCAGCTCAAAACCCTGCTCCGATTCGAGGATGTCGGCTTGAGGTACGAAGCTTTTGGCAGGCTGATTTACAGCGGGCAAAGTATCGCGCAATAGTTCGTTCAATACAGAATTGAAAGCGCGGGCAGGACGAAGAGCAGGACGGTTGTTATACAAGATAGTTGCCATGGGAAACAAGTCTTTTTTAAGTCTGAGTCAAGTAGTACCGTATCTGGTACACCCTTACTTAATAAAATCTGTACCAAGGCAATTTCGGAGTATTTTTACAGACAAAAAGTCATAATCAACTATCACTATTCACAGCGCAGCTCCTCTTACCTCGACAAATGATGCGTTTTTACGCAATGGATAAAGATTATCACCAATAAAAACTCATGACTTTTTGACGCTCTTTATTTCTTTTTGACATGGTTCACCTAGCAACCCGCCGTTGAGAAGTAGTAAAGAAAGAACTCCCACGGCGCAAACCGAGGGTTGCATCGTGGGAGTTCTACGGTGTTAGCTTTTACAGAAGAGTTCCTGCTCGACTAATGCTGAGTAGGTAGTTGCCGACGCTCAAATACCTCTTTACCTCTAAATAGCGTGTAACGCATATCTAGACCAATAGTAGGCGTAGTTAAATTGCGTCGACCACCGGGAATAGTGATTTTGCCGGTAGCATCTGTTTGCGGCAAGGCGAAGGCATAAGCTGCCTGATTTGCGAACCACGGAGTAAAATCCACATGATCGGAAAGACGCACACCTACTTCTGCGCGCAAGCTTGTATAGTCAATCACGCGTTCCTTGGGCTCATTGGCATCGCGCTGCAAACGCAAAAACACGCGGCCCTCGCAAGCGAGGCGAGGGCGCAGCACGATTCGTCCTACGGGCACCAACCGGTCAAGATCGAGCCGCAAGCCAACCAATGCCCGACTCTTGGCCTCACCAGCAGGGACATAGTACTCCAAACCAAGACGCTGGCGGAAATTGAAGCCGCCAACCGTGTTCCAGTGGCGTAGGTAGGCTTCCGGAGCTAGGTCGATTACCAGGCCCCCAGTACCGCTGCCACCGCGGTAGCTCTTGTACGTTGCGAACCGTAGTAGGCCACCACCACTCCACCTTGTATTCCAGAAGTGTTCGTAGCCCGCTCGTACTCCCACGTTTCTCAGCCCCCCGCTGTGGCTAGTCGTTACGGGTCCGCTCAGACCTAGCCAACCGTAATTGTCACCCTCCAGCGCATATTCAGCTTGTACCTCTGGCAGCACCTCTACGTCGTTCGTTACATGGCGAGTTTGCGCTACTCCAAACCTAGGTCCGACCACAGCCAGCAGGAACAAGCCTGCAACACAAAGCCGCACGCGGGTAGTGGTCTGAGTGGCTTTATGCATGAACATCGGCCGTCGAGGCAGCCGCGTGAGTTTCGGGAGTAGTTGTGTCACTTGCTTCCAACTCACAAATGGCGAGCCAAGCCATTAGGCCAGGACCTATCTCAAGTGCCTTGTTATCAATATCGAAAGTTGGGGTGTGCACCGAAGAGGCAAATCGATTGTCGCCGCTAGCACTGCGCGTACCTAGCCGGTAGAAGCACGCGTTGGCCGCCTGCGAATAGTACGCGAAGTCTTCGGCGGCCATCCACTGGTCAATGTCAATGACATTTTCGGCGCCTAAGTACTGCTGGGCTGCCGCATGCACCCGGGCGGTTAGCTCAGGCTCGTTGTCGAGGCAAGGATAACCGCGCCGAATTTCCAGCTCACACGTAGCCCCCATCGATTCCGCTAAGCCTTCCACCAGCTTGCGCAACAAGCCGTGGGCCTCTTCGCGCCACGCTTCGTCTAGGGCCCGGAAGGTACCTTCGATGCGTACTTCGTTCGGAATAACGTTGGTAGCGCCGTTGGCAATAACCTTCCCAAAAGAGAGTACAGTTGGAATTTTGGGGCTTACCCGGCGACTTACAATTTGCTGCGCCGCTACAATGATGTGCGCTGCCACCAGCACCGGGTCGAGGTTTTGGTCGGGCATGGCTCCGTGCCCACCTTTGCCACGCACTGTTAGGTAGAGTTCGTCGGTGCTGGCCATATAGCGCCCGCTACGGATTCCGATTTGCCCAGCAGGCAGCATGGGAAATACGTGCTGACCGAGTACGCTTGCCGGTTTCGGATTCTCCAGTACACCTTCTTTGATCATCAAAGAAGCGCCGCCCGGCACTAGCTCCTCACCGGGTTGAAAAATCAACTTTATAGTGCCCTCGAACTGGTCACGTAGCTGCGTCAGGATACGCGCTACGCCTAGCAGCGAGGAAGTATGCACATCATGGCCACAAGCATGCATCACCCCCGGCTTAGTCGATTTGTACGACACCTCATTCTGCTCCAGAATCGGCAACGCATCCATGTCGCCGCGTAGAGCCACGGTGCGCCGGCTGGGGTTACGGCCTTCAATAAGAGCTACTACCCCGGTAGTGGCCATAGCCTGCGGCTCTAAACCTAGCTGCCGAAGCTGCTCTGTGACGAAGGCGGCCGTTTCAAATTCCTGGAAAGAAAGCTCCGGGTGCGCGTGCAAATGCTCGCGCAAGGCGACGGTTTCGGCAGCATTGGCAGCTGCTAGTTGTTTGATAAGCTCAATCATGTCTGAACCACGGATTCCCGCGGATTTTTCGGATTTCACGGATTTTGTAGACGGCGACGTACGCTGGACCTTTAGTGCTGATTTGCGCACCTAGCTTCCGTCACCTCCCTAAACAAACCTTCCGCAAACAGCAACATCTCTAGCATAAAAGCGAATAGTCAGTTGCTAAAAATCGGCAGCTGACTATTCGCTTTTGTGAAGTGTGGCTAGTACGGTAGCTTCAAAACGGCGTAGGGAAGCCTATGTACGTTTTGTCGCTAAGCAATTATCGTTGTTAGCGTATGAGCGACGTAATACAGATACGCATCTCTATCCCGTTCTGTCTCGGCTCTAGTAATTGGATTTGCTCAGTAGAATTTGAGCAGGTTGTAGCTCGGCCTTAGGCGCCAGAGGCTTTATGCGTTGCATGGCTTGCTCAACTTCGAGGCGCGTGAGGTAGTCGCCCACCCACAGGCGGTAGACGGGCTGCTTGAAGGTTATATAATCGGTTTCTTCTGGATACTGCCCGATGATAGCCCGGCGTACAGCCATGGCTTGCTCCCGCTCCAAACCCACATACGCCAAAATACGGTACCCTTGCGCATACTTCACGTTCTGGTTTGTGTAGGCCTGGTCGCGCAGCCGCTGATCGATCTGGGCATTTACCTGATTAGTGGGTAACACCGGGCGTGGTTTGGCCGGCGTGGCGGTTGGGCTAGCTTCTGCCTTTGCCATGTTAAACGTGGGCCGATACTTACTTAAGTCTTCGGCGGGCAAAGTAGCAGGCGTCTTCCGGGTGGTATCCTTTGGCGCGGGCGTAGTAGTTACGCTGGTTGGAGCCGTAGCCGCGCAAGAAGCTAGGGTAAACAGCGCGAATGCAAAAGACACGTTAAGGAGCAGGTGTTTCATTTTCTTCCAGCAAGGCCACGCTATTAGATGACCCTATTCGATCAGCACCGGCGGCTAATAGCACCAGCGCTGCCGTACGCGTGCGTATGCCGCCCGCAGCTTTGATACGGATATGACCCGGCAAATGGCGACGCATCAATTTGATATCGGCCTCTGAAGCGCCCCGACTCGCAAAACCCGTGGACGTTTTCACGAAGTCGGCACCGGCATCAGCGCAAAGTTCGCAAGCGGTAATGATTTCTTCCTCCGAAAGCAGCGCTGTTTCGATAATTACTTTCAACAGCGCGCCTTTGAAATGACAAAGCTCGGCTAGTTGGCCAATTTCTTCTTCTACCTCCTCAAGCTGGCCCGATTTGAATGCGGCCACGTTTATCACCATGTCGATTTCACGGGCACCGTCCGTCAAGGCCTGGTGCGCCTCGAAAAACTTGACTTTGGTTAGTTGGTAACCTAGGGGAAAGCCGACGACCGTACAAACTGCTACGCCCGTATCGAGCAACTTATCGGCAGCAAACCGCACATAGCACGGCGGCACACAGACGGTGGCAAATTGGTAGCGGGCAGCTTCGGCGCAGAGCTGTGCAATTTGCGCTTGAGTAGCATCGGGCCGTAACAGGGTGTGGTCAATACGCGTGGCGAGGTTTGTAGTAGTAGCACTCATTGGGTGAAACATCGTGCGAATAGGTGGCAGCTGGCGCGTAGAAAGACAAGAAATAACTCAACTTCACGCTAGCCTTGGAAAGAGCATGACGAATATAGCCAAAAAACAATTAATGGCAGACGGTTTCCCGCCTGCCATTAATTTATGAGGCACTATGCGACGCTACTTCTTAGTCGAGGAGCACGCAACGGTCGTTGGCGAGGTCGTCTTCTACCGTTTTGTACTTCACATCCCGAACGATTCGGCCGTCCGTATATTGCACGCTCACCTTGTCGTTGCGGTTCGCAACTTTCTGCGCACGTACTGGCTGCTGCTTTTCCAGGATGGGAGCATCTTCTGGACCCATATCTTCGGGACCCGCGCCGAGCGACACAGAAGAAACTTCCTTGCGCGCTTTCAGTTTCGGAGCCGGCTGCGAGGGCAGTTCGTCTTCCATCATGTACTCAGGCTCGTCGTAGCCTTGCGCACCTTGCTGCACGGGCACGTCGGCGCGGAATAGGAAGGAGACGGTTTCCTCGTTCACTTTGCCGATCATCTGCTTGAACAGCTCAAACGACTCGAACTTGTAGACCAACAACGGGTCTTTCTGCTCGTACACGGCGTTCTGAACTACCTGCTTCAGGTCGTCCATTTGGCGCAAGTGCTGCGTCCAGGCTTGATCAATCACCGACAATACCACCACTTTTTCCATGCCGCGAATCACTTCGTGGCCTTGGCTGTCCTGCATCCGCCGCAAGTTGGCTACTACTTGTACTTGCTTGCGACCATCGGTAAAGGGCACGGCAATGTTTTCGTAGGGCGCATTCTGGCTCAACAGGTCATTTACCAGCGGCAACGTGTTATTAGCAATAAACTCGTTTTTGCTGTGGTAATATCCTAGAGCTTCATCGTACAAGCGTTGCGTGAGCTGTGGCGCTTGGATGGCGCTAAACTCTTGCTGGGTCAGGTGCGTGTCGTAACCGAACACACGGATGATGGCGAGCTTGAAGTCTTCATAGTCGTTGGAAATCTTGTGACCAACTACGATGTCTTCGCACACATCATAAATCATGTTCCAGATATCCAGCTCCAGACGCTCACCGAACAGAGCGTTGCGACGACGCTTGTAGACTACTTCGCGCTGGGCGTTCATCACATCGTCGTACTCTAGCAGACGCTTCCGGGTACCGAAGTTGTTCTCCTCCACTTTCTTCTGAGCGCGCTCGATGCTACTCGTAATCATGGAGTGCTGAATCACTTCGCCTTCCTCCAGACCCATACGGTCCATGAGCTTGGCAATACGGTCGGAGCCGAACAAGCGCATCAGGTTGTCTTCTAAGCTCACGAAGAACTGCGACGAACCGGGGTCACCTTGGCGACCCGCACGACCACGCAACTGGCGGTCGACGCGGCGGCTCTCGTGGCGCTCGGTGCCGATGATAGCTAGGCCACCTGAGTCACGCGAAGTTTCGCGCAACTTGATGTCGGTACCACGGCCGGCCATGTTGGTAGCGATGGTCACAGTACCGGGGAAGCCAGCAGCGGCCACAATTTCGGCTTCACGCTGGTTCTGCTTGGCGTTCAGCACTTGGTGCTTGATGCCGCGCAGCTTTAGCATGCGGCTTACCAGCTCCGAAATTTCAACCGACGTGGTACCTACGAGCACCGGACGACCAGCTTGCACCAGCGTCTGGATTTCTTCGGCTACGGCATTGTACTTCTCACGCACGGTCTTGTAGACCTTGTCGTGCTCGTCTTTGCGCGAAATCTGACGGTTCGTCGGGATAACCACCACGTCGAGCTTGTAGATTTCCCAGAACTCGCCTGCTTCCGTTTCGGCCGTACCGGTCATGCCGGCTAGCTTGTGGTACATGCGGAAGTAGTTCTGCAAAGTCACGGTAGCGTAAGTCTGCGTTGCGTCTTCAACGCGCACGTTTTCCTTGGCCTCAATGGCTTGGTGCAGACCATCGGAGTAGCGACGACCTTCCATCACGCGGCCGGTCTGCTCGTCCACGATTTTTACCTTGCCGTCTTCGGTCAAAATGTACTCTTGGTCGCGCTCGAACAGCGTGTAGGCTTTCAATAGCTGGTTCACAGTGTGCACGCGCTCCGACTTCTCCTGATACTCGTGCATCAGGCGGTCTTTCTCGTGCACTTTCTCCTCTTCACCTAGGTCCTTCGACTTCTCAATGTTGGCTATTTCAGACCCAATGTCGGGCATGATGAACAAGTGCGGATCTTCGCCCTGGGCCGTAATCAGGTCAATGCCTTTTTCGGTCAGCTCGATTTGGTTGTTCTTCTCATCAATGGTGAAGTACAACGGCATATCGGCCTCAGGCATCTGGCGCGAGTTGTCTTGCAGATAGTGGTTTTCCGTTTTCTGCAACACGGCACGAATGCCCGTTTCTGACAAGAACTTGATGAGCGGCTTGCTCTTGGGTAGGCCACGGTACGCGCGGAACAGCGCTAGGCCGCCCTCCCCATCTTTGTAGCCGTCTTTGCCTTCTTTGATGAGCTTGCGCGCCTGCACCAAGTAATCTTGGATAAGCTTTTTCTGCGCGTCTACCAGCATCTGAATACGGGGTTTGAGCTGGTAGAACTCGTGCACGTCGCCGCGGGGTACGGGGCCGCTGATGATTAGCGGCGTCCGAGCATCGTCAATCAATACAGAGTCCACTTCGTCGACCATGGCATAGTGGTGCTTGCGCTGCACCAGTTCCTCGGGGTCGCGCGCCATGTTGTCGCGCAGGTAGTCGAAGCCAAATTCGTTATTGGTGCCGTAAGTAATATCGGCGAGGTAGGCCTGACGGCGTGCGTCGGTGTTCGGCTGGTGCTTATCGATGCAATCCACCGTGATGCCGTGGAATTCGAACAGCGGCGCGTTCCACTCCGAGTCACGCTTAGCTAGGTAATCGTTCACAGTTACCAAGTGAACACCGCGTTTAGCCAGCGCATTCAGGAAAGCAGGCAACGTAGAAACGAGGGTTTTGCCCTCACCCGTGGCCATTTCCGCAATCTTACCTTGGTGTAGCACTACGCCCCCGATGATCTGCACATCGTAGTGTACCATGTCCCAGGTGATTTCAGCCCCGGCAGCTGTCCACTTGTTCGCCCAAACAGCTTTGTCGCCATTGATGGTAACGTTGCTTTTGCGGCGTGCTATGTCGCGGTCAAAGTCGGTAGCAGTAACTACCAACTGGCCGTTCTCTTTGTAGCGGCGAGAGGTTTCTTTTACAATAGCAAAAGCAACCGGCAGCACTTGCAACAGTACCACCTCTAGCTCCTTGTTCCGCTGTTTTTCCAGCGCATCAATCTGGTCGAAGATGGCCTCCTTTTGCGTAGCATCGAGGCTAGGTTCGTCGGCAATGCGTTGGTGCAACCCGGCAATCTGCTCATCGATTCCCTTCAGATGCGCATCAATGCGGTCACGCACTTCATCCGTGCGCTGACGTAGTTCATCATCGGAGATAGATGCCAGTTTGGCATATTCGGCATTGACAAGTGACACGTACGGGATAATCTCCTTCAAGTCCCGGTCCGCTTTCGAGCCGAAAATCTTGGCGACGGTCTTCCCTATAAAATCAAGCATGCTAGTGTATGTTAGCTGAAACGCCGGGGCGCACCTCAAATTTACGGCGTTTTTAGGAAAAACCCGCCCGCGGTGTTCCTTGGTTCCCTGAACGAAGAAACCCTGCTCCTTCAAGAAGTATGCAGGGTTTCATAGTAGGAAAACTTGACAGGCTTATCAAGGCTAGCTTTTGTGCTTGCGCATGATCCTTTGCACGTTAGCCATAAACCTAGGTAAAACAGGCAGAAAAAGCGTCAGGACTACGGTTCGTGGGTTACGATGCTACTGCCATAAGCTCCTCGGAGGCAACGCGCATGGCGCCGGCTACTTCCGAAACACAACGGTGCAAACGCTCTTCGCTGGATGGCAGCAGATTGCCTTGGGTGCTTCCTAACACACTATAGACGGGGCGCGCAGCCGGCAAACCTAGGGCGCGCACAGAACGAGGTATCACAAACGAAGTATCTAAGCTTGCCATATCCGCAGCGAGGCGAGCGAGGTCGGCCCAGGTGTAGGCGCCTTGGTTGGCGAGGTGCCACACACCACGCTCCTCGTCAATGAGCAGGTCCAGCGCTACGTTCACGAGGTCGGGCACGTAAGTTGGCGAGATCAACACATCGTCGGCGGCCTGAAATGCCTGCTTATTGTGCCCGGCGCGTAATACGTGGTACACAAAGTTGTCTTCATCCCAAGGGCTGAAAAAGGCACTCGTACGCACGACCAAGGCTTGCGGCATACAAGCTAGCACGTCGCGCTCAGCTAGGCGCTTACTGTTGCCATACACGTTGAGCGGAGCCGGCCTATCTTTCTCCACATATGCCACCGATTTATTTCCATCAAACACGAGGTCCGATGAAAAGGTAAGAAGGTTTACGTCGCGATAAGCGCAAGCCGCTGCTAACACCGACGGTCCAGTCGTGTTTTCGCGGTAGCAGCGGTCAAACTCTTTTTCAGCCTCATCGACTTGCACGTAACCAGCCGCATTCACCACTGCCCACGGATTGTAGCGCGACAGAGCCGCTTCCACAGAAATAGGGTCCGCAATGTTGAGTTCAGCCCGGTTTAGCGCTACTGCTTCGATACCCCGAATAGCGCAAATTCGCTGGAAAGCGCGGCCTAGCGTACCATTGGCGCCTGCAATCAGGAGGGGTTGGGTAACTGGTTGCGGTAGGCTGACTAGTAGGTCATTTTGGTCAAGTATTTTCATAGCTTAGGAGGTCTTGGAAGTGGGACAGTGGTGATGGTAGCGGAAACGGTCGTTTCGTTCCCACCAGCCTTTTGCGTGCAGTAGTGGATGGTGGTACTGCCCTTCCGTGGCGAGGCCTTTCACCATTTTGAACAAAGCAGTAGGCCTAGGTTTGCCACCACGCATGTCAAACACGCCGCTCTCATAAAACACCCCTTCTTGGGTAAGTAGCGAGTTCCAATCGTAGGCACCGAGCAGTGACCAAATGGTAATAGCACGCATGTCTATGCCCTCTTCTTTCAAGGTGTTGGCCGCGTCCCACGCGTATTGCACCCAGCGCATTTGCTCTTCGCGCGTGCAGTCGAGGTGCACTTCGGTGATGGCCATGGGGAGTTGGTACCGGCCCCAAGCTTCTTTCAACAGGCCATAAAAGCCTAGCAATTGGATAGGGCGTACGCGCACGGCTTCTACGTCGGCATAGTCAGGCCGCTCGCCCCCGTGCACGCGCCGATGGTGCTCGAAGTGCTGGTGGTTTTCGTCGAGAAACCGCTCACTGGTGACGTAGTGATTAATACCCAGCACATTGGGCGGCAAGGGGTCAGCTACAAACTCCATCAGCTCTTCTGCTGAAGCTCCGTTGTCACGCAGGTAGCCCCACATTGGGTGCTGCTCGTTGAGGTAGCCGCAGAGCAAATCATAGGTGAGCCAGCGGCGGTTGTTCTCAAACTCAGCTTGGTAAGCTAGGTTGGGCGTGCTGTGCGTCTTACCTAGGTCTTCGGTTTGCACTAGCTTGGCCGCTGGCGTTGTTCGCCGAATGGCCTTCATGGCCTCCTTGGTGCCCCGAATGTGGTTTAGTTGAATCCGCACAAACGTGTGGTCATCGGTGCCGTGCGGGTACCATAGGCCATACAAACCGCTGAACCGTGCCGTAGTGAGTGGTTCGTTGACGGGCGTGTAGTGAGTTATCCAGGGGTAGCGCTCTGCTACCATCCCCGCGAAGCGGGCTAGTCCTTCCACGAAATTATCGTGGTGCAGGGCCGTGTAGCGAGGGCCACTGCCATGGTGCAAGAGGGTAACAATTGGGTCGATACCTAGCTCGCGTAGGCGAGCCATGCGTTCATCGGTCCAACGCCAATCGGGGTTGTCTAGGCTTTCGGGAGCCACTTGCTCCCAGAGGATTGGGTAACGCAGCTTGCGGATACCTAGCTCGGCAAACAGCTCTAAGTCTTCAATCCGGGTGCGGTGGCCGCTGCTCACGAGTTGATCGGAATAACCGTCTCCGACTCGTCGAATGGTGCATTCTAAGCCGCCCCAAACTTCTACTTTTTCCATCCTTATCATCTTTGGTCTGGTACACTGCTTCTTCCTAGCGTCGAGTTCGCACTGCTAGAAAAAAGGACTGTCATCCTGAGCCGCGCCGAAACCTACTTTCAAACTTGGGCGGGTAACCGCCACTAGGGTGAAGAAGATTTCAGTGCGAACTCAGGATGACAGCTATCCTGCTGCCGACTAGTCGCGGTCGGCTATGTTATGGCTAGATTACTCTTTCGAGGGTGCCCGCTTCACAATCTTGTCGATGATGGAAGGCGAACCCGTGATGGAGGGTAGTTTGGCTGTAGTTTCTTCCGTCTTCTCGGTTAGTTTCTTGTACAGCGTAAGTGCTTGAGCGACTACTTGGTCCATGTTGTAGTATCGGTAGGTAGCTAAGCGACCTACAAAGTGTACATTGGGAGTTTCGTCAGCTAGCTTCTTATACTTATTGTACAGCTCCGCGTTCTGCGGTTGTGGCACGGGGTAGTATGGGTCACCTTCCGCTTTCGGATACTCGTACACGAGGCTGGTCTTGGGGTGCTTCTGGCCGGTTAGGGCTTTGAACTCCGTGATGCGCGTGTACAGGTTGTCGTTCGGATAGTTCACTACGGCAGCAGCCAAGGCGTTTTCGGTGTTTAGCGTTTCGTGCTTGAACTCCAGCGAACGGTAGGGCAGCTTGCCGAATTTGAAGTCGAAGTATTCGTCTACCGGACCCGTGAAGATCATTTCCTTGAACGGAATGAAATCGATGATATCGTGGTAGTCGGTGTTCAGCATGATGCTAATGTTGGGGTGATCCAACATCCGCTCAAACATGCGGGTATAGCCGTGCAGGGGCATGGACTGATAGGTATCAGTGAAATAGCGGTCGTCGCGGTTGGTGCGAGTAGGCACGCGCGAGGTCACCGACTTATCCAGCTCCGATGGGTCGAGGCCCCACTGCTTGCGGGTGTAATTCCGGAAGAACTTTTCGTAGAGCTGACGCCCTACTTTACTTACTACCACATCCTCGGAAGTACGGATAACGGGTACTTCCTCAGCTTGCGACTCCAAAAATTGCTCTACCTCGAAGCTATTCAAGTTCAAGCCATACAGCTTGTTGATGGTATCGAGGTTGATCGGCATGGGCACCAACTGACCATCTACTGAGGCGAGCACACGGTGCTCGTAGGGGCGCCAATCGGTGAAGTTAGATAGGTATTCGAATACCTCTTTCGAGTTAGTATGGAAAATGTGGGGACCATACTTGTGGACCAATATCCCTTCTTCGTTGTAATGGTCATAGGCATTACCGGCAATATGGTTGCGCTTGTCTACAACGAGAACTTTCTTGTTAGAACGGGTGGCTAGCCGCTCGGCTAACACGCTTCCGGCAAAACCGGCCCCGACGATGAGATAGTCGAACATAGCTAAACTGGGTCTTGGTAGATGAAGGTTGAATGGGGCGATTTGAAAGCCTAGTCGGGTTGAATTATTGGTTGGTTCCCTGTGAACCAGTACGATTAGCAACTACTTTTTGCTGCATCAGGTCGACCATGGCTTGCCAGGTCAAATCCCAAGAGATGGTACCTAGATACTCATCGACGCGCTGCTGCCAATCGGCATCTTCTGTTTGCTTTAAGGCAGCTGTGATACCTTTTGCAAAGTCTTCCGCATTCGCGGCGATATGCACAAGATTCAGCTCACCGTAAGGGCGAACTACGTCGCGAATTGGTGTGCTTACGACTGGCTTGCCACCAGCTAGGTACTCCGGTGTTTTAGTGGGCGAAATGAACTTGGTGCTCTCGTTGTCAGCGAATAGCAGCGTGGCGACATCCCAGCCGTGGATGTAAGCGGGCAATTCCTTGTAGTCTTTGCCACCTAGGTAGTGGATGTTGGCCGTCCGCGGAAGCGTGTTATGGTCAATCTTTACTACCGGCCCGATGATAACAAAGTGCCATTCGGGATGAGCGGCGGCTAGTTGGCCGAGTAGCTCGATATCTAAGCGCTCATCAACGACGCCATAGAACCCGACGCGTGGGTGCGGAATAGACGCTTGGTCTTGCGGCTCAGGCATTTCGGTGCGCGCCAAACCAAAATGGTCTTTATCGATGCTGCTTGGGAAGGCGTGTGCATCGGCGTGCTGCTTACTCTTAGCTTCGTACAAGCTCTGTCCGCCCGTAAACACGAGGTCAGCTTTTTGAAAAAGCTCTTGCTCTAGCTGACGCAGACGTGGCGGAGCAAATTTAAAATTGGCCAGTTCGTCCATGCAGTCGTACACGGTTAGGACGGGCTGGAAGTCTCTTGATTTATCCAAGGCCATCGGCGTGTAGTACCAGAACATGTACTCCTCGATGGCATTGTCGGCGAAATAGCGCTTCAGCAATTCCTGTTGAATCTGGTTGGTGCTAGCCTCGTCTAGGCCAGTGGGCAGGTGCGCTACTACCACTTTCAGACCGTTCTGACGGTCCTTGATTTCTAGGTGTGGCTCTACTTGATCAGGATGAACAAATGGCTCTTCGATGTAGAAAACCCGCCCCTGTTGAGCGAATCGAGATAATAAGTGCTGTGGACGTTGCCACACAAAATCCCAGTGCAAGTGCGCGAAGCACACTAGATCGGGCAAGGAGTAAGAATTTGCAATAGGAGTAGCAGCGGTAGTGGCGGGATCGGAAAGAGTGTTTTGATTAGATGGGGAAGCAGCACGTGGTGGTGCTTCCGCCGAGGTCGGGAGCGGCATATCAAAGAAGCTGGAAAGTAGAAAGAAGGACTGGTGATACTGTTCGGTACAGGTGCCTAATCCCGCAGTGATTATACTATACGGGAGGCGGGGGTAAAAGGATACTTACAAAGGCCTCGTTTAGTGGCAGCATCTTACACAAACTCAACACTATGCAAGTGCTTTTTTTGCTAAGTAGTTGAGTGACTTTGTAGTTGAAGTCAAGCTGAACTTTAACTAAATTTTAATAAGATATTGCATTTCAATGACGTCTTGCCAGCCCGTGGCCGTGCGTAACCACTCGTGGCGGGTGCCGACGCGTCGAAAACCGGCTGTTTCGAAGAGCAATAAGCTAGCTTCGTTATCCACCGATATCGTGCAATGGAGCTGATGCAGACGCAAATGCTGCCGGGCGTACGCAAGTAACAATGTCAGCGCAGCTTGCGCGTAGCCTCGGCGGCGCTCGGCAGCCAACACCGTAATTCCGACACCAGCTCGCTGATGCAACGGCTCGAAATTAAACAGGTCCACGGTGCCTACAGGGTGTTCATCGGCGGCACAAATCACCAACCGCATCTGACGCACCTCGTGGAAATCAGCGGCAGCGTTGGCGAGGTATTGCCGCAGGGTAAAGCGTGAAATAGGTGCTAGGGTATCCGATACCGCCCAAATCGTTGGATCGTTCTCCAAGGCATACAAGAAATCGAGGTCAGAATCTTCTAGTGCCCGCAGCAGAACGGTATCAGATTGAAGCATTTATAGCAGAGTAGGTTCACGTCGTCAGACGGAGCTTGTAGAGTGTTACTAACAGACGCACAATGAGGTCAGAAGCTGCAAGGCTTCTAGCTGATGGTATGCTAACAACCAACTAACCTAGAAAACTAATCCATTCGGCAACCGAGAGCGGTAACCAACGAGCATAACTACTGCAATGTACTACTTTCTATTAGAATAAAACAATAACCTAATAAGACACTCTGTAAAAAAGAATGGTACTCCTTTAAGAAGAATACCATCTTAACTATTCAATACAAATATTTTTTTAAACTATTACAAGTTTCCTTTTGCTCAAGTACAGAAACCTATAGTTTTAACTAAACTGTGTCCTTGTGCTAAGCGAAATATGATTCATCTAGTATTTAATCACTTACTCGCTACTTAATCTTATGCGAACGAAATAGAAACTATCAGTACGCTCGTGTTGGGTGCGAGAGGGCTAGCAAGGGATATTACCTTCGAACACCCATGTGGCAGGGCCGCTCAGGTACACGTGCGTGAATGTACCATCTGGTTGTGTTTCGAACGACACGCGTAAGTCGCCGCCGCGGGTGCGCAAGTGCACAGGACTAGTGGCGCCCTGGCGCGAAGCTGCTAGAGCTACGGCCGTCACGCCAGTGCCGCAGGAAAGCGTTTCATCTTCCACGCCCCGCTCATAAGTACGCACTTGCCAGGGTTGGCCAGCTATTGTGGGTGCTTCCGCAAAGTTGACGTTGGTACCTTTTTCCCGGAAATAGTCGCTGTAGCGCACTTCTTGGCCTTTGACGAAAACGTTGAGCTCCGCCAATGTATTCGGTGACAAGAACTGCACAATGTGCGGCGACCCAGTATCCAAGAAAATTCCGTGCTCTTCTACCACTTGCTGCCCCGTTACGTTCTGCATGCGCAGGTGCACAGTGCCATCGGCATCTACACGAGCTTCGTGCGGACCATCGGCGGCAAGGAAGTGCGCCTGGTTCTGAATGACGTGCAGTTGCTTGGCAAAGGCCACGGTGCACCGGCCGCCGTTACCGCACA
>Ga0325401_1002114_pt1 | contig 17405 bp, 12 predicted proteins | sample PopdelMetagenome_FD_205666 | JGI IMG/M metagenome (GOLD analysis project Ga0325401, IMG submission 205666) | Populus deltoides microbial communities from Bellville, Georgia, United States - Xylem-PdKOR-R2 | ecosystem: Host-associated > Plants > Phyllosphere > Stem > Wood/Secondary xylem | place...
CACCCAATGACTTTATATATATATATATATATATATATATATATATATATATATATATATATATATATATATATATAATTAATTGATTCCACTTTAATCTCCCACCAAGTGGAATGGCATTTTGAACCAACAGCACAAGAAAGGGCAGATGATTCAATCTGTTGACCAAGATGCATCAATGATAAGAAAGGACTTGCCAAGCTTCATGCTTGTCAATAGCGATTAAGATGAGAAAATTAAAATTAAACTGGCATTTCATTCCTGAAATTGCAAGACTAAGTTGGACACGGTAATGCCAAAATAAAGCAAGTTCAGCACTGAAGGATTTAGTTGACAATATGAAATAAGGAGATTAAACATTCATGGTTGACTTTACAACCTGTTTTAAAATGAGTGGTACATTAATGCTTGCTCACATTTCATAATACATCCACTTGGTGAATGTTGTTACACAAGACATGAACCGCTAAAAACTTACAATGTGAATTCAAGCTTGATGGTTAAATTCTCCATAACATTTGTTGTGTTTTCCAACACAATTATTACAGAAACTTCGAGGGAAAGATTTCCTAGTAAAGCATTGCTAGGCTAAAGACCTACCTCTACTCGAGATAGTTCATGGATGGGCCAAGTGTTGAGAGTTGTACAAAAACCCTAGTAGAGATTTTTACTGTGCATAGGACTCTCTAAACAATAACTAAAGCGTTTGAGTTTGAGTCTGTCCAACTAAAAGCAGGTTAATTAACAATAACACACAAGCAGAATCACCCAACAGACAAGATCATTATTTGGTTTACCTGCGCCATTTTCCACATATAGTTACATTGCCACCTTCTGCTGCATCATCTATGACCTGTCTACATTGAAGCCAATTACCTATAGAGCCAAATTTAGAAGGTTTGTTGTACTTCAATTCCTGCACAAGAGGATGTTTCAGTCCTCTCAAAATTCCAACAAATCTACTGCTAAACTGATGAAATTGAAACTAATAAACAATTTGAAGACCTACATGCAAACTGACAAAGTATGATGTATCCAGTACCACAGGTTTGCCAATAGTGTCGACATCACTACATGAAAACCAAAATAACGGATGATGTTAGAAGTAACTGAGCTAGGACATACGGGTGATAATTAGAATCAGTCCTGTATCATTCTTAAATTTGTGAAAGAAAAGTTCTACTGCAAAGAAAAGAAAAAAAACAAATAAAATAGAGGAGAGGACAAGGAATACAACACTAAAAACATTTATGTCAGAAAAAGCCATCATATTGCGCCTCAGTACAGACCGGGGGATCAACGAAGCACAAAGCCGTTTCACAGAATGATTCCTATTCTAGCCTATATACCTTTCATGGAACTAAACCTACAATTTCTGTTCCACAAACAATCAACAACTACTTTTTGTTCTTCCAATTGCATTAAAAATAGATGCTCCAAATATGGGGAATTTATAGTAGTACCCTGAAAAAAAATTCATTTTGTTTTAAAAGCCAAATAATTCTCAGTTTCCTCTGCATTTGGGTCCAATAACTATAAACGCCACGAAATTCCTGAAGAGTAAACTCTCTCCCCTTCTAAACATGCATCCCTCAAAGAGTCCGTAATCAACTCAAATTGGATATCATGGGGCCACATTGTGTGCTTCAACATGTTGAAGAAAAGAAAGTAAACCTTTTCAATCTACAAACATGCCTACAAAATGGCCACAGTGTTTGATCCTACCAAGCTACTAGAGTCTGTGCTACCGAGTCAAAAGGGGGCATATTTACACCATGGAATGTATCAAGCTATTAATTTAGATAAAATCTCGAAAATGAAGATTTATTGCAAAACCAAAGTCTGTAGTAACGAACCATAAAAAGTAACATCTTTAATAAATTTGTAGCATGGCAATTCTTGGCCAATGTCATTGCAACCTCTTTCTAGCCTATTAAATCTTGTAAGGTTGCCAGCAAGACTCATGGACACTTGAGTCTCTAGGAGCAGAAGAAAAAAAAATGGACAGCACAAAAGAGCACAGGCATGAGCCCTCATTCTTGAAATGTTGGAACAACCCAAGATCATCATCATCAAGCTTATTTACTTTCAGAATGAAAGTACCGACTCTCTCTTTCAGAAAAAGACTCTACAAACAACTTACACCATCTCTATTATGCAGAATCCATTAGGATTCCCCAATTACTTATCAAACCTAACAAAAAAAGCTTTGAAAGGAAAACAAGCTCCTGATATGAAGATCCTTTACTTTTTATGGAGTCCAGCAACTTAGATGGAACATGCATTTAAAAAAGGAGGGAACCAACTCTCACATGTCAATCTCTAAAGCTCCCCGTAACGCAAATCAACCAAACGCAAATCAACCAGCTAAACGAGTTCACACTTGAGCATTACTCCAACAAAAAAATATGACTTGGATATGAATGCTAATAGGAGGGTCTATAAGATAAAATTGCATGCAATACTCAGACTACCTATTTCTTATGGATATGTGTTTCACAAATTCAAAATTAAGAGGATTGGCAAAACGACATACTTGATAATGGGACCTGACCAATCTGGAACTTCTACTTGAAAACCTTTACCAACTCGAACACCACCTGTATATGGCTCAGTATCTGTCAACATCAATGCTATAGGATCAGATTCACCTATAGATGAAGCATCTCTACATCTGCCCATGTCACCAATTATATTGAGAGGTTTTCTGGAAATTCTCTCGTTGGGAATTATTCGTTTCTTCTTCATACATGAACGACATAACCATTCATCAATTGGTATTCTTTTTACATGAGGATTGCAGCAAGATACATGAAATGAATCTTCACAGTTATCACAAATTAGCATCTTTGCTGGGGACTCTTTAAGGAAACATTTTTTGCATGACTGTGAACTGCTGCTACCACTACCATCACCAATTCTTTTGGCAGAAGCACGGGTTTTTCCAGGCCAAATTCCATCAAAAGCCCTCTGCTTTCCAAGTATAGAGATACACCTGTGTTTTTCAGACTGGTCTTCCCTTGCGAACTCTGCTGCCATTACAGTGGATGAAGAGCACTCACCATTATCATGTCCTTCAGTCTTTGTAGAAGCTGAAACAAGTTCCACATCTGACTTTGATGATGAGCAACTATCATTTATACCGTCAACCTCAATGATTTTCGGCCTGCTCTTTTTTGAAGCTTCATCAGAAACCTGGTCTTCAACAAGCGAACATCCACTACTAGATTCTGATTTTGAAACATGTGGCTCTCCATTTTGAAGCGAACATCCACTTTCATGTTGATCTTGAGAAACTACACGTGCCTCCTCAACTGCAAGGGAAGGACCATCAGAACTGACAACTGAAATGCAATCTTGTCTGCTTCTCTTTGTGATTCCAGGGACCTGTGCTGACAAAAAGGCAACAGAGTTTCCCCGCATCTTCCTTCTACTGTATACAAACTTACTTGCAGAAATCTCAGACATTGTACTGAAAGTAGGTAGCTGAGGACTTCTTTGTAAACTTAATTGGCAAGAAGAATATACTGTGGGAGGAAGCATAAGGGCAGCTCCATGCTCATATTGAGAAACTAGGCGTTCCTCCTTGTGTGCAAATGAAGGACCATTGGAACTGATCACTGAAAGACAATCCTCTCCACTTCTCTTTTCCATTGCAGGGACCTGAGTTGATGAAAAGGTAACAGAGTTTTGTTGCAGCTTCCTTCTCCCATAAACAAAATTAGGGGCAGCACCTTCGGACACTGGACTGACAGTCGTAAGCTGAGCACGTCTTCCAAAAGATAAGGGATGTGAATATTCAGCTCCATTGCATATTAGAGGAGACATGAGAGATTCTCTAACAGCTTCAGTCTCATGCTCATCTTCAGAAACTACATGGTGCTCCTTAACTGGAACTGAGGAACCATCAGAATTTATGACATAAGGACAATCCTCACCGGATCCCTCTGTGATTGCGGATAAAAAGTCAATAGTATTTCCTTGTAATTTCCTTCTACTATATACAAAATTAGGTGCAGAACCTTCAGACATTTTACTGGTGGTTGGTGGATGATGACTTCTCGGAAAACTTAACAGGCATGAATAATTGTTACCCTTCTTTTCCCCGGTTATTGAAACAGCTTCTTTACAGCAATCGTGGCAGTGTTCATCACATTTTGGGCCCATCTGCCAAATTTCAGTACCAGGCGTGACTTCACAAAATAAATTCTGTTTCCCATGATCAGATACATGAAATGGAGTAGATTCAATTGAATTAGGAAGGGAACTCGGTATCAACATTTTCACCTGAAAAACTCAGCTAACATCTGCCAGATGTGATTTTTGCTCTCTCAATCAAGCCACTGCTTAGCACCCTCCAATGATACAAACATGTGATTGATATAAACCATTAAACGCTCCCCTTTGTATACTGCAGAAATGATACTGATCATTTTCCAAATGGAAAACATCAATGAGGCAAACATTGCACAGCACAATGCTGAAGAAGTTTACAATGCTACTCGTATAGGCATGAACAAAAAATCCAGTAACATTCTAACTCATAATAGCATCCATTATTTGCTACAAACACCAAAAATTTGTCAGCATACTTTCATAACAAGACAACCATCATAATAATAAAAAAAGGACTTGTCCTCTGATTCTTAGCACTGTTAGAACTTTAAACACATAAAACATCAAGATATGATGCCTTATAACCCACAACTGCACTAGAACTATAATGCTCATCCTATCGATAACTACTTGACTACTATTGAGGGCTTTTTTCAAGGGGTGAGAGGAGAGAGATTTTCCAATTGTTCTTCTTTTTTTCTTTTTGGTGTGTTAGATGAAAGAGATGCAAGAATTTTAAGAAATCAATCACATTCTAATCAATAACCATAGTTCGAGTGATTTTCTTGGCTTCCGAATTGTATCCTACAAATAGAGCTTGGTAATTTTTATCTTCATCTTAGAAGATACCTATCCTTTTTTGGTGTTCTCTATTCATTTTCTTCCTCAATAAAGTATTCCTTTTACCAAAATATTAAAGGGTTTAACGAATGTTTTGCATATAAGGGCAAGCATATAGCCATATAACATAATGACAGCTTATTAGATTACTATAAGAAACTAAGAGCTCTCTAACCTCAACTTTCCAAACGAGAAACCAAACGGTACCATTAGTTGCCAAATTTTAGAGCTTATAACATTTGTGTTCAAGTAGGCATTCATGGGTGGACAAAGAAAAATTCAAACTTCACCACAAAAGCAAAACCCCAGTCTTCCCAAAGACAACAAGAATCATCCAAGCAACAAACAAAACTTATAGTATAGACCATAAAAAGAAAACCCGAACATGTACTCTCTTACCCACGAGAGGAAAAAAAAAAAAACCTTAAAATCACAACAATCAAATCTAACCAAACAAAACCTAAACCCAACACCAACTAGAGCTTCAATAACCAATTGAGACATTTTTAACTAAGTTTCAAGAACCTATTTTAACAATGCTAAGTGGGATTTTCTATAAAATCATTAAAGGGTTTGCTGGGTCCTTTTCCAAGGTACTCAAGAAAATGCCCTAACTTCTTTAAAACACCTACAATTCAATTCACAATTTCCTACTTTCTTCTCCTTGATTTCTTTCACACAAAGTTAAAGAAAGAACCACCAAAACAACAAGTAAATATCATTCAAGAATTACTGTAAATTCCATACAAACATCAACATTCAGATATCTGCAACATAAATCAATGGAAAAACAAACTAACAGCAAAATTCAAAACCCAGAAAGCAAAAAGGACAAGAAAGTTATACCTATTGTCAAAACCTTACAAGAATAAGGAAACGGCTGAGCAATGAGACTACGCAAAACCCCTCCCTCCTTCCCTCTCTAAAACTAAAAACTAAAAAGTCTCTCTCTGACCCCTTTTTATATTTTCTATGGGCAGGCTGCTTGTATGTGTGCAACCAGTAAAAAAGATGTTCCTTTTTTCACTTGCCATTTGATTTATTTGCTTATTATTATTATTATTATTATTATTGCCAATCTTATTATGACTTTTTTTTTTCTTTAGCCTATCTTGAAACTCAAGAAATAGAGACAATCAGCACATAAATGCATGTCTCCCTGTCTAAAATAAATAAATAAAATCATAATAATAAATTTATTTTTGTCTTATTTTTTTTTTTTGACAAAACATGTTTTTTTTCTTCTGTGTCTTCTCTATTCAGTGATACTAACTAAACACCATAAAAAAAATTAAGTTGTTTATTAATTAGATATTAATGATCTTCCGTATAAAATTATTATATTTATGAAAAAATTTATGATTTTTCTTGAATTAATAACAGAGTAAATCTACCTATTATCAAAATCAATACCTCCAATGTTTTTGACCTTTATTGTAAGGTGAGTATATAATAAAAATGTGCCCTTGATAATATATTCAAGCAAAAAAATAAACAATGAAAATAAAAAAGTTGTTTGTTGCTAATCTAGAATGATGCTGCTTCTTAGAGTAGCAGTATCTGAACTTTTAACTCTAGATGTGTCCTCTCTTCTTGTTTTATGTGTATTGCTGGACTAAGCACTTGCTCTGCTTTGCAGCCCTTTCCAAAACTAAATCTAAGAGCCAATGGAGCAAGTTTTTAGATTATAGATTATGAGTTAATAATCTTTAGATTATAGATTTGATCTTGCCGTTGAATTATCAGCAAAGCCTCAACATTGCTTGGAGCAAATCTTTCAAGATTTTTATGCTATTACTCCTGAAAAGGTTGAGATGCTTCAATTGACTTGGCTATAACCAAATTTCCATTCAAAGAATGCCAGCATTGTTTGGAGCAAATCTTTCAAGGTTTTTATGCCGAAACCTCTTATTTCGGTCCGTAGGCCTGGGGCTCCGGATAGTGTGCGTCTGGAATCTCTCAAGGAAGGATAAAACCACTGCAATGTGCCACTTGATTTCAGACTTTACATGGATTACATTCAATTAGATTGAGGACATAAAAACATGAACATGAAACCATATATTATCTGTTAATGTGGAAAGAAATGGAAAAGTAGAACGCTGCATTCGCTCCACTCAATGACCGAAGGAAATGTAACACAAATTCCAATCGCTGGTTCACCATATACAGGCTCTATCGAAAAGAATTCCCACTTCAAGTCCAGATTTTATCTGGGTTTTAAAAGCTAGAATGAAGAGTTTGTACAGTAGTCAGTAACATCCAAGCATGATGAATCGGCACATTCCTCTGCCTGAATCGTTCAGATGACAAAAGGTACTTAATTACCTACCAAGTATTAAGTCAGGACAACAGCACGCAAAGAAGTATGGAATGTTGTTTCGATGGTCTAATCGTGTGTTGTCTGCTGGACCAGTGGCCTGTGAAGCGTTGGAGCTGGAGAACAAAAGGCTGTTAGCATTGAGTGTCAAGTGAAGACTGATTTAAATAACAGAAATTATGTTACTGCCTACACTTTTTAGTGCATAGAAAATATAATACTCGTGACTGATCAGAAAAGCAGACATGGTAGCGGCTGCATCCAAACCCTGCAACAAATTGGGATTCATAATGTGCATTGCAGAAGGCTAAAACTGACCTCAATATCCTATTGAGGCATGTGTGTGCATGCGTGTGTCCCTGGGTAAAATCTTTCACAATGAGAGAAGAGGTGAAAGTAATATCATTTCTGATACTTTCATGAAGATCTTCGGAGGAATCATCAACATCCAAACATAGAAGAGATTATGACTGAAATAAGCACCATAGCATCATCACATAATAATTGCTCAGAGGTTCATGCGCGTGCAAAGAGCAAGTCATTTGACACAGGATGTGTAACAACTAACGTGTATCATAAGTCTGGACGAGCCAAAGAAGATTTTCACTGATGATAACTTTTAATCCGATCATTAGAAGAAAAGCTCTTTTAGTGCCGTCATTCCTCCAATAAATTTAAACAAAATTTAAACGAAATTCTATTGCACAGTTCCAAAAAAAAAATCAACCGAATAGTCGAAGAACCTTGCATTCATAACAGATAAGCAGATAATACATGACTGTAACCTAAACTTCTACCATGACAAGTCCATAAACAAAGTATAACCTTTAATTTGTTTGTCATAACAATCTGAAAAGGCAGAGGTTTGATACATAAATCTAAACCATAAAACAACAAAGAGATTCTAAGCATTCTATTCCATCACCTGAACTTCTCACAAAGAAATTCCAAAAGGGTAATATCTTTCAATTATCCTGGACTAATGGAAGAGGAACATAGAAGTGGCTGAGAGCTGCTTGAATGCAATGAAAAAATTAATCCACACTCTCCAAATTTATCATTTGCGGGTCCATCATATACTTTTTTTATACCTAAGTTCAGCAGTAACTGATCATACTCGTTATACATTAGAAGACAGTGAATTAGCAATCATTAAGGAGTTGCCATTAAAGGAGAGAGCAAACATGTTAAGAATCCGCAAAGCTTCAGCGCAAACACAATATGTGGGTTAGATAAACCACAGAAGTCCGAAAATTTGTAGCTTTTCTTAAACTTTCTTCTTCTTTTTTTAAACCGTAATTATAAAAGCTACAACAATATCAAACACACACTTAAGTGTTTTGAATCACCGGCGTAAGAAAGAGTAGCTGATACAATATGGTCACAAAGGTCTATCGTTGAAAAGAAAGGATTTGTTTGTCAATATCATAGCATTTAAGACAAGAAAATCAAAATAAACCAGCATGAAGGAAACCATTGGGACTTCGTTCCAGTTCCAGAATACAGGAAGTTCTACGGAGTTGCATTTAGTTGCAAAAAAGCTGGGACTCTCCAAGCAATAACTAAACAGTTCGGGTTGGAGGCTCTCCAACTAAATGCAGGTTAATTAACACAACACACGAGGAGAATCACCCAAGAGAGGAGATCGTTATTTGGTTTACCTGCTCCATTTTCCACATATAGTTACGTTGCCACCTTCTGCTGCATCATCTATAGACTGTATACACTGAAGCCAATTACCTACAGAGTCAAGTTTAGAAGGCTTGTTTGAATTCAATTCCTGCACAAGAGGATGTTTCAGTTCTCTCAAAACACCAACAAATCTACTGCTAAACTGACGAAGTACGATGGATCCAACACTACAGGTCCACCAACAGCGTCGACATCTCTACATGAAAATCAAAATAACAGAACAAATGACATGGAGCAGATAATATTCTTAATTCTTAAGAAAGTAAAGTCCTGCATGTGAAGAAGAAAAGGAGAAAATGACAGAGAGGAGATAACAGAGAACAGAAAACTAAAAATATTTGTCTGACACAACCTAATGCACTGTGCCTTAGTACAGACTGGTGAATCAAAGAAACACAGAGCCTTTTTCATGCGATGATTTATGTCTTTGGCTATACATGCAACTAAACCTACAATTTCTGTTCCACAAACTATCAATTACTACTTTCTGTTCTTCCATCACGTTAAACATGGATTCTCTGCAAAAGGGAATCCATAGTCTTTCTCTAAATAAATGTCAATTTGCTATAATGAAGCCAAATAATTCAGTTTCCTCTGCATTTGGGCCTAAAAACTGTAAAGGCTAAATGATTGCCTCCAAAATGTTTTTGCTCAAGGCCATTTAGTATCGTTATCAATCATGAAGATTCCAGATGAGTGGACTCTCTCAGCTTCAAAACCTGCAACATGTTCGAAGAAAACAGACTAAAGCGCTCAGCCTACAAACCCACCTACAAGATTGCCACCATGTTTGGTTCCACAAATTCTAAGTCACCATTACATATGCTACTAAGTACTGAGTGAAAAGGGGCACTAAAGATCCATCTGTATATCCAGGGATGTATCAAGCCATTAATTCTGATAACATCTGGAAAATGAAGATTCATTTCAACACGAAAGTCTATAGCTAAAGCACATTACAATATAATATTTTTATAAATCATAACACAGAAATTCTAGACCAATGTCATTGCTCCCTCTTCCTAGCCTTTTAAATCTTGTAATGTTGCCAGCAAGACTCAAGAAAACTTGTTTAAGAACATGATAAAAACAGCAATGGACAAAATAACACAGCATGTAGCGTATAAAAAGCTAAAGCTGGTGACTGAAAGGCAGCTTCTCCAGTTCTCTGTGATTCCAGGGTTTCCTGGCAGCTTCCTTCTTCTGTAGACGAGATTACATGCAGAACTTTTAGACATAGTACTGACAGTTAGTAGCTGAGAACGCCTTTGTAAACTTGAAGGGCATGGGGGATCCTCTCTGTTGTGTACTGGAGGACGAACATAGAGGCAGTTCCATGCTCATGTTGAGAAAATCGGCGTTGCTTCTTACGTGCAGCTGAAGGATCATCATAGCTGATTAGAGAAGGATATTCATCTCCACTTCTCTTTGGCATTGCAGGGGCATGCCCTGATAAAAAGGTAACAGAGTTTAGCTTCCTTCTCCCATATACAAAGTTAAGGGCAGAACTTTCAGACGCTGAACTGACAGTTGTACTTCTTCCAAAACATAAGGGATCATGTGAATATTCAGCTCCATTGCATACTATAGGAGGCATCATAGGTGCTCTAACAGCATCATTTTCATTCTCGTCTTCAGAAAGTATATGGTTCTCCTTAACTGAAACTGAAGGATCATCAGAATCGATGACATAAGGAGAATCCTCTCCGCATCTGTTTGTGATTGCTGATAAAAAGTCAATGGAGTTTCCTTGTAACTTCCTTCTACTATATACAAAATGCTAGTGGATGTTAGATGAGGACTTCTTGGAAAACTTAACATGCATGCATAATTGTTACCCTCTTTTTTCCAAGTGAGTGAAGCAGCTTCTTTACAGAAATTTTGGAAGTTTTCATAACATTTTGGGTACATGACGTGTAACATAAACTAGATTGTGATTTCCAAATCTAAGAAGTCCGGACAAGTCAAACGAACTTGCTGATGGAAACAGATATTACTTTTAATCTGATAGTTGGATAGATTGAAATTTTACAAGCACGTTCTACAAGCTAGCATCGACTTTTAATCTAGTTGGTTTCGCCTTTTTCACTATAATTAAGCCACATCATCACATCTGCCAAATTTTAGCGCTAGGCATCCGGTACAAAACAAATTCTGTTTCCCATGTTTAGATGCATAAAATGGAGTGGACTCAATTGAAGTAGGCAGTGAACTCTGATTTCTTATCACCTGAAAACCTCAGCTGACATCCACGGATAAGATTTTTGATCTCCAAGTCAAGCCGCTGCTTAGCCCCCTCCTATGGTGATTCAAATATGAGATTGATATAGACCGCAAAAATGCTTCCCTTTGTTTACTGCTAGAATGATGCTGATCATGTTCCAAATGGAGAACATTAAAGAGGAAAACATTAGACAGAACAATGCTGAAGAAGTTTGCAATCCTACTCATGAAAGAAACCAGGAAAGAAAAATTCATTGAACTCCTAAAGACATCGATTGTCTTGACAAACACTAAAAACGTTATTGGCCTTCTTTAATAGCTAGACAACCTTAAGAAGAAAAGAACCATGTCACCTTCATATTAGCGTTGTTACTTAGAACACATAAAGAATCAAGAGACGATGCCTTATAATCTCCTCACCTGCATAGTACCTTCCTTTACCTTATAGTCTAATCAACTGGACTAGATTTTAATTCTCATCCTCTTGAGAATCCCTGGAAAACTACAAGGGGCATTTTAATTTGGTGGGGATGGAGGGCAAAGTTAATAAAGACCATGATCCGGGGTCTTATATTTAACTTGGATTGATTTAAACAATTAAAACAGTATCATTTAAATTTATTTAAAAAATAATAATAAACAACATCTTTTCTAAAAAAAGCTAAAAAGAATTTTAATTAGGTTTTGATCAAGTTTATTGGGTTATAAATTGACCTATTAGGTCGATCTTGTCATGCCAAAACAGACCTAATTTTTTTCCTTTAAAACTTGGGTAAAATCCTAATTCAATAAAATTTCAAATTGACTTGTGAGATATAGCTAGGTTTAATAACATTCACAGGGATGAGAGGTCTTCCAGTACGTAGTTTCGAGTGATTTTCTTGGCTTCATAAGGTATCCTACAAATAGAGCTAAAAAAACGTTTGTAATCACGCAGGTATTAATTAGTGGGTTTTTCTTGTCAAAGAAAGCAAGGAAAATCTGAAGAAAAAAACATAAAAAAATAGAACCCAACACATCATCTTCTGTCCACAAAAGACATGCTTCACGTAAAACAAACAAGAACACATCATAACCCACAACTATCAAATCCAGCCCAACAAAACCTAAACCTAGCTAGTATTGTAGCTAGTGCATACTGACTTTGTGTTTTCATAACTCAAATCTATATAAAAACGACAACTTAATTGTGGCACTAAATCCACCATCTCCTTTTCTACTCTTGTAAAGCATAAATATCCTTTGATCATGCATGCTCATCGTTCTTCATTTAAAAAAACAATTAATGGCACACAGAGTCGGTGGATATGAACTTTCGTTTGATAACTACGTCCACTTAATATGAATTTAGATACTGATAAAAACATGGGTATGACTAGGTTGCGTTTCCCATGCTATTCATATCTTTTATATTGTGTTTCTTGGCATTGAAGGAATACGTTTTGGTAGTTCGTAGTTCTTTAATTTCTGCAAGAATTAGGAGGGAAATTAAGAAGCTTGCTTGAAACCCTCAAAAAGCTCTTTATACTGCTAATTAAATGGTATTGATGATTTTTATTTGTCTTAACAAAGTCAAAAATTCAAGCATCTTTCCAAAGACTAGAAAACAAAAGAGAGTATATAGAGAATACTTGAAGCCTAGGCCAAGAAAAAAAAAACCCTAGTTGGCCCTACTTCTATATCGATCCTCCTCTCCTTAACCAGCCTCCATCTCCTCATGTGTTCAGTGTGGAAAATTAAACTAGAAGATGAAAAGAAAGAAAGCGAAATATTACAAAACAAAAGATATCATCATGAAAGTGGTGATGATTTTCACAACTTGAAAGTCTTCTTTTTCCTCTCCTCATGTTCATCACTACTTGTACTTGGATTTGGCCTTCTCACAAATCTCCCCTGCAGAATTAAAGAAATTATTATAAATTAGAGTAGATAGGCAGTGGATTGCTCCGAAGCATAAATTACTAAGCATTCTTGGTAAAATATGAGCTTAAAGAAGAAGATTCAAGCTATCCGATTATTATTTTTGGTAAATCCCAGTAAAAGGGCACTGCAAGGATCACTAAGACTCAAGAAATCTAGAAGGACTAGTTCATATAATTTGTTCTTTCACTAAGGAAATGAGTGGATTCTCTTTTTTCTTTCTTTTTTCTTATGACAAATGATTTCATCAATAATAATAGATTATATTATTTTTTTTGTTTTTTTAGAAAAATATTTCTTTTATATACTTTGCTATATTGATGAGGTACCAAAATTGAATTTTTTTTTTTTTTACTTTTTGTTAAAGCCAGGGGACAAAGTGAAGTATGATTGACATGCTCCTTGATTCATTATTCATCAGACTTTTATCATGTCACCACGAATCATTCAAAAAGTTGTCCCGTAATCAATTTCAGCCCTTGAAGTGGGTCCCACCATTCAAGTGGGTCCCACGTACCATCGTCCTCCCCCAACTTTTCAGAATTACACTCCCATTATATAACTAAAAATCATTGCAAATACTGCTCAAGTAGTGCTAAGAAACTTAATATAATCTAATAATTTATTGATTAAATTAAGTTTTATAGCAGTTAATTCGGTTAAATTTAATTCATTTAGAGAGTTAAAACTCGAGTAAAGCTCAATTTAATTTAAAAAAATTTAAACCAAATTGTTTTAATTTGTTTTTAAAAAGATTATTTTAGATTAAACTATATTCAATTTAAACTAGCCCGTGCCATGTGACCAAACCTCAAGCCATGGACCGGCCGGATTTTATAAAGTAAGCAAAAACTTGAAAGAAAAAACAAAAGTGGAGCACAACAGAGAAGGAAAGGTACCTTCATTCTGGGCCGTTGATCAGCGTTGACTTTCCTGACCTGGTACCTGATCTTCTTAGAGAAAAGGCGTGTACGCCGCTTTTCTTTGTAGCGCAACACGCTAGCTTCTCTCATTCCATTCTCTGAGAACAAATCAATTTGTGCCAGCCTGGCCTGCCCAAAAAATTAAAATAACCACGAACAAATTAGTGCCTTCAAAAACCATGAAATTCCTCTCATCTTCTCTTCCATTCCATCCTCATTTATATCTCGAAATTCAGTTTTTTAAAAAAATAACGTTGGAAGAAAATTCATTAGACGGGTTAAAACCCAGTTTAATTAAAAAAAAATTAAAACAATTTTATTTTAGATTAATCAAAACAATCCTGAATCGAAATCTTTCGTCAAGTTTCCATTGAAATCAAGTTCAATAACTTTCTAACAAAATCCGTGTCATGTTTAGCTCTACTCAAATGTACGCCGGCGGGGGGGGGGCGCTTGGAGACCATCTAGTAACAATTTGAATCGAAACCTAATTCAAACTAGGTTTTTAATTAAATTAGATGATATATAATTTATTAGCCTAAGAAATTTAATAAAAATTATTAGCCAACTTGACTCAAATCTTTTTTGGACCAATCACGATTAGGTTATATCCATGTGGTAAGTAACTCTTTAAGAAAAATATTTTTTATTTGAAAAGGAATATTCAAAAATCAAAACGTTTGTAAGATATCAACTTTTAAAAAATAAAATAAAAAAACTATAGATTTAAAATCGGCAGAACTTAGGGTGGCAGGAAGCAAAAGGCCGAGAAAAAGCAACTATTTTACTAAATACAGTAGAGTTTTACTAATTAATTTATTAAAGTTTGAAACATTATTTTATTTTCATAGGAAAATCATTTCCCGGCAGGAGATGAGAAACATACAGAGACATCAGTTCCTTCAGCAGACCCCGTAGTATCCTCGGAAAATGGCGAACCACGGTCGGACCACGCGTTCAAAACGTTGTCGTAATTCAATTTCAATATCAACCTTTGATTGGATTGTGGAATTGAATTCTCCTTGATTGGATTTTCCTCTTCCAATTCCTCATTCTTCATTTCCACCACGGCAGGCATCTCCGCTCTCTCCAGTTTCTTTTTCTTCTTTTCGCTGCTCGAGTTGGATTTCATTTTCAACTTTGATTTTGGCTTTGGCTTGGGAATTGAATTGCTATCTGGACTGTTGTTGCCATTCGCATTTCTGGTGGCAGCCGCGGTAGTGGTGGTGGTGGTGGAGGAGGTGTTGAGTCTTGGAGAGATTTGTAACATATCAACAAAGGGAAAATGCCACCAATTTCCTTCATCAACTTGTCTCAAAGCTCTCACACCTCTTCTCATCGCCATTCCATGACCAAATTGTGATTTCCCGCCAAAATTATATTCCATTGAATTCCCATACCAGGAATTCGTTTGGCCACCATCATGACCATAGCTAGGACTAATGCCATTAGGCACCTCATCAACCATTTCATTGCCTACACTTAAATTCCCCATGATACTATCAATACCCTCCTCGATTTCCTCGTCAAGAATCGATTCGGCATCGAAATCCTCATCAAAACCATCACATAATTCCATTGAATTCCCATGGAAGTCAACTTCCCCACTGCTCTGGCAAGATGACTTGTCTCTAAGATTTGCAACTTTTGACTCATTTCCAAATCTGGGTTTTTCTTGGATTGGTTGGTGGAGTAGGAATCCAGAGTTGTCAAAAACGCGCAAAGGCAATAACAAGTCAGGAGATTGGTCAAGGAGGATACTGTTGTCATGGGGTTTGGTGAATTTGCTAGATTTTGTGAGGTGTTTGCTGGAGAAGACGTTTGGATAGGCAGAGGAAAGAAGGGCAGCTGCTTCATTGTAAGTTTGATTAGGCCTTTTACGAGTTGTTCTTGGTTTTCTAGTTGAGATTGCTAATGGGGAATTGCTAGATTCAGAGATAGTTGAAGATGGTGAAGATGTGTGTGATGTTCTTGTTGAGGAAGTAGATGAGGATTTGACTATTTCTAGATCGAATCCATAGGTTCTCCCACCTCCACTTAAACATGGAGAAGACATTTTAGAGGTGACAATAACAAGGAAAATATCAAAAAGATGGAAACTTTAGCGAGAATCTAAGGTCCAAGACCTTGAATTCAAGTGGGATTTTCAATCCAGCCAATAGAAGATAATTAAACAGAGATGAATTGAGAATTAGAATACCAGACAAATTAGTACTAGTAACTACGGAATTCAAAGAGAAACCTGGAATTCGGAGGAACCCAATTCAGATAGAGAATCGGTTGAATTGGGGAGGAAATTCTGAGACCCGATTGCAAGAAAAGCTACAAAATTAAACCTTTTTGGTGATGTAATTGAGAAAAGGAGAGAGTTTCTATAGAAACTAGTAAAAACCCTAAACCTCTACAAAGTACAAGAAGCAAGAAAAGTGCCAAATACCAATTGTTTCTGTAGCTTAGGAAAAGGAGAAAAAGCCAAGAGTGAAATAATATTTTACAGAAGAGGAAGAACCTAGAACCATGTTAAAACCCAAAAAAAAAATCCCCTTTCAAATCCTCTAAAAGCCCAGATGAAATTAAAAAAAAAAAAAAAAACATAAAGAGAATAACTACAAAAGCTCAGCCTTTTTCTTCTTGTCTAACTAAAAAACCAGAGTCCCAAAACCCCAGAAAAACCCACTAAGAAGTGGTAGCCAACATGAGAGTGAGTTTTTAAAAGGAGAGGTGATTAATAAGAGAAGCAAAGACTCCTAGTCCACAAACAGTTATAAATTCAGCATATAAAGAGAAGAGAGAGGATAAAAACAAGAGAAGAAGGGACTCTATTTTGTGGGCACAACCACAGGCAGGTTGCTAGCTATAGCAAGAAGGTCACGGGTAGAGACAGATAGAGAGAGAAAGATCCGTTGAAGGAGTTGTGTAGACACAGCAAAAACACACAAACAGAAATGCCACGCTCTCTCTCTCTCTCTCTCTCTCTCTCTCTCTCTCTAGCTCTCTCTCTTTATCTCTGTGTAGAGTGTTGGGTTGGACTGAGAGGTTAAGGGATAGATGGGCAGAGAACAGAGGAAGAGACAATGGTAGTTTGCCGTAGGAGGCCCTGTTGTGGGACCACTCTTTTTAGTTTGCTTTTGTCATGCTTATTTACTTCGTTGGCCCTGTTTATAGTTGTTGGCCTTTTTTTTTTTAATTAATCACAATTTCAGAACCAATATCTCAAGTCTCAACTACTACTACTAATTAATCCAACAACAATTACAAAAGTAATGCTATAGTAAGCTTCCAATTATGATCCAAGGCCTAAACCGTCGGTCAAGAAACAATAGGGGAAGGAATTAATCCTGGCGTCATCAAGTTAAAAACTTAGATGGACT